>Ga0070726_10001095_pt1 | contig 28485 bp, 56 predicted proteins | sample tdAd471_FD_67275 | JGI IMG/M metagenome (GOLD analysis project Ga0070726, IMG submission 67275) | Marine sediment microbial communities from the Atlantic coast under amendment with organic carbon and nitrate - tdAd47.1 | ecosystem: Environmental > Aquatic > Marine > Coastal > Sediment | place...
ATCCGGGCCAGGACATCGTGTTCTGCACGGTCGGCGATCACTCCGCGGGCGCGAAGTTCGGCGAGGTTCGGGGCTCCAACGAGGTGGCCACGAGCGACCAGCGGTACTTCGAGCAGGACCTGATCGCAATCCGCGGCAAGGAGCGGGTGGCGATCAACATTCACGGCGATGGCGTCAGCACCACAGCGGACCCCGTGGTCGGCATGAGCCTGACCAGCTAAAGGAGGGTCATCAATGATTCACATGCAAAACACGAAGATCGCCCAGATGGTCGCCCCCGCGGCGATCGTGGACAACGACGATCCGGTCGGGGCGCGCGGCGACGCGAACCCCGTGTCGGTGGACACCAACGGATACGACTACGCGAGCGTCTACCTGCACATCGGGGCAACGGACATCGCTGTCACGTCTTCGGTGTACGAGGGCGACAGCGTGGCGTCTGGGGCCGACGATTCCGACTTCACCGCGATCACGGGCGCCGACTTCGGCGCTGCGGCTGCGGCTGACGAGGACAACGGTTTCTGGGTCTGCCACATCGACCTGAGAGGGCGGAAGCGCCACCTCCTGCTCGAGTGCCTGGTCGGAGACGGCACGGCGGGTGCGTTCGTTACGGCCTTCTGCATCCTCTCCAGGGGCAAGGAAGCGCCGACGACCGCAGCTGAGCGCGGCCTGACCAACGAGGCCATCGTCTGATCTCTCTCTTCCTCCCCCGGCGCCTGCTACCGCGGGCGTCGGGTTTTCCCAACTCAGAGGAGGTCACGCGATGACAACCGCGACAGAGAACCCGCACATGATCGTCCAGTTGCTCGAGCCCTGGTCTGGCCACAACTCGGGCGACAAACTCGACTCAGGCGACATCGGATACGGCGTCTGCGACGCCCTGGTCACGGGTGGCCGCGCCAAGGACGTGACGCCCAAGGCCAAGATGATCAAGGGGCCCAAGGTCCAGAACAAGGCGGTGACCAATGGCGCTGGGTGAGAACAGGGCGGTGAACCCGGGCATCACCGATTCGACCACGATGGTCTCGGCCAAGGGGTCCTGGGTGACGGCGAACTCCGATCTGACGGTGGCACACGTCACCGCGGACTTTCAGAACCCGCAGTCCGTGGACGACTCGAGCGTCCACTGGGTCCAGGTCGGCAGAGCGGCCTCGAGCCTCCTGCTACGGATGCGGTACGCCACAACGGTCACGTCGATCGGCACCGCGCCGGTTGTTCGGGTGTACGGGGCATGGACACCGAACGGGGACGCGGCGCGAGACATCGCGTCCGGGTTCAGCGTCACCCCCACGGACGCCAACTATGCGTACTTCATGCGGCTCGACAACGCGGACAACGACGACGCGGTGGGCGGGCTCACGTTCACGCTGGACCACACCCACGACATCGACGACGGGACGACCTCGTACTCGGACCCGCCGACGCTGACGCCCCTGGACCTGATGGGCGCGGAGTGGGTGGCGGTGCTGGTTCAGACCGCGGCAGCGACGATCGGCGGCTCGGGCTCGATTCAGTGCGACATCCTGGCGATCTGAGGTGCGTTCATGGCCGTCATCACCAACACCGAGTACAAGACCTACGCCGGGATCACCGGCTCGGACCTCGATACGGTCATCACGAACCTGATTGCCGAGCTCACGGCCAAGGCCGAGCGGTACACGAATCGGACGTTCGAGCAGGCGACCCTGACCGAGACCTACGACGGGGACGACTCGCAACTGATCCAGCTCCGGTCGCCCCCGATCGGGACGCTGACCTCGGTGTCCACCCTGGACGACTCGGGCAACTCGACGGCGCTGGACTCGACCACCTACCGGGTGAACACGCTGAACGGCTGGCTCCACCGGCTCCCGGTGAGCGACCCGTCACGGATCACCACGGACGCCTACGGCTCGTATGAGACGATCGGGAACCTCTCAGGGGTCCGATTCCCCCGTGGCCATCAGAACGTCGTGGTGGTCTACCAGGGCGGCTGGGCGACGATCCCTGACGACCTGAAGCTGGCGTACTACCGGATGCTGGACGCGCTCCTGCCCCAGCGGGGTCAGGACCTGTCCCTGTCATCCGAGAGCATGGGCTCCTACTCGTGGACTCGGGGGGGCCTCGACGCCCTCGAGGGTCTCATGGAGGAGCACTTCGGGCCGTTCCGGCTGGGGAGTGGCGCGCTGTGACCCAGGTATTCGACAGCGGCATCTTCAACGCGGAGGCGACGATCACGACCAAGACGATCGCCATCAGCGCCACGGGCAACCCCTCGCCGGCGGACTCGACGGCGTACTCAGGGGTCCGCTGCACGATCCAGGCGATGAGCTCGGCGGACGCGCTGGTCTGGGGCAAGGAGACGGGGACGACCTCGTTTGATTTCTACTGCCCGATGTTCCTGGACGACGGGACGGCGCTGACGCTCCAGAAGAACTGGACGGTGACGGTTGGGGGTGTTGTCTACCGGGTGATGGGTGAGGGGCAGGACCAGGGCGGGCGGGGGCTGTTGCAGAAGGCCCCGCTTGAGGTGGCCAGCCGATGACCATTACTGTGAACGTAGAGACCGAGTGGAAGGGCGAGGAGTTCACTGAGCGGGCCGAGAAGGCCGCGGAGGCGGGCTTGGGTCGGGTGGCGGCGCTGGGCGCCGACCTGGCGGCTCAGTCGATGCCGGGTTCGGGCGCTACGGCTGTCCCCGGGCCTACGGGCCGGCTTGTCTACACCCCGTCCGCGCCGGGCCAGCCGCCGGGCGTGCGGACCAACAGGCTCCGGGGCTCGCTGACCTGGGACCGGCTCGGGCGTCTCCGGGCTGGGTTCGGGACCAACGTGCGGTACGGGCGGTTCCTCGAGGAGGGAACGTCCAGGATGGCGGCGCGGCCCTACCTCAAGGTCGCGGCCCACCGTCTCAAGAGCCGGGCCCAGAAGGAGTTTGCGAAGGGGATGGCGCGGGCCCTGGCGAGGGGCAGCCGATGAGCCTGAACCTCGCCGATCTGGACGCGGCGCTCTACACCCGACTCTCGACGGACGTGACGCTGATCGCGCTGGTCCAGGACGTGGGTGGGAACCCGGCCATCTACGGGGGGGCGGGCGACCCCAATACCAAGCGGGGCGATGGGGTCCTCCCGTGGGTGGTCTTTGAGTACGCGGAGTATGAGCAGGACGACACCTTCACCGAGAACATTGCCACGGCGACGTATGAGGTAGTTGTCTACGACGCCCACGAGAACGGGAACGCGCCGGCGAGGGCGGTGCTTGACCAGATATTCGCGCTCCTGCATCGGTGGACGCCGACGCTGGCGGGCGCCAACACGGCCTCGACGGTTCGGAGGCTCAGGGGGCGAACGGCCCACGACCTGGACGTGTGGTCCTACGTCGAGACGTACGAGGTACTGGTAACGGAGGGCTGACCCGATGGCAGTCTCACTTGGCATTGACGGCGACATCTCGGTCAGTTCCGGGACGCAACTGGAACACCTGTTCGATACGGGCGGGGTCGGTGGGTATCAGTTCACGCTGACCACCGACGCGCCGGCGTTCGGGGGCACGGCCTTCGCGGCAACCCCCCCGGTCTCGGCCTCTCAGTTCGTGGGTATCCCGTCCTGGTCCGTGTCTTTCCAGGGCCGGTTCCCGAAGGCGGCGCCGCAGACGGGGTACGAGGGGAACGTCACCCACTCAACGATCACCCCGCTCCACCTCAAGGGATGGAGCCTCAATATGGGGTATGCGGTGGTCAACACGACGGAGATGGCGGCCTCTGCCCCGGCGTGGAACACGTTCGCGGCTGGTCTGCTCACCTGGGGCGGGACCTTCGACGCGGGCGTGTCCGATACCACCGACGTGGTTCTGCCCTCGGCGATCGCGGCGGCGGCGGCGACGCTCAAGCTGACCGAGGAGGGGGCGACGGACAACGAGTTCACCGGCAACATCATCGCCAACCAGTCGGCGCTGAGTGTCAACGTGGAATCGAGCGACACGAACCGAATCCCGTACAACTTTGCGGGCTCGGGCGACCTGACGGTGGTGGGGTCCTCGAACGTGCTCCCCGCCGGGGCGGTCGCCAGGGCCGACGCGGGAACGGTGGTGTTCACGGTCGGCGGGTCAAAGACACACACGGGTAGCTGCTTCCTGAGTCAGTTGTCGATCACCTGCAACCTGGGCCAGCCGATCGCGGTCTCGGGCCAGCTGCAGGGCACGGGCGCGCTGACGCTGGCGTAGGGGGTATCTGATGCCAAAGGGCCGCGGATCAAAGGTCGGCGAGGCGCGGGTAGACGTTACCGCGGACACCTCACAGCTCAAGCGGGGGCTGGACGAGGCGCGATCCGATGTCAACCAGTTCGGGACCGACGCCGAGGCCGCGGGCAAGAAGGCGGGCGGGGCGTTCGAGGATGTTGGCAGCAAGATCGACGGGTCCACGGCTGGGGCCCGGAAGTTCTCTGGCGCGATCAGTGGAGCGGTCGGCGCTGCCACCGCCCTCGTTGGTGCATTCACGGCGATCGTAGGTCTTGTTGCACTGGCTACCGCCGGTGTGGTGGCGCTTGCAAAGAGCCTCAAAGACGCAAGAAGCGACACCGACAAACTGGCGGACGGTCTTGACAAGTCGGTGGTCAATATCGAGGAGAACATCAGGGCAACCGAGGCGGCGTTGCAGGCCCTACAGAAGAGGATTGAGTTCCTTCGGGAGAACCAGAATAACCCGATTCTGACCATTGGCGAAACCGGAATCGGCAAGAGTGCATCTGAACGGCTCAGAGAGTTGGAAGACGAGTTTGACAAGCTCTCGCAGCTTGACGGGGAACTCCGAAGGCAGAGGGACAGGCTCAACAACGCCGACAGGAAAAGGCAGGGGGACGCCGACTTTGTGGCCCTTCGGGCGCTACTCGAAGCGCGGGAGAACGCGGCCAGACGCGCCGGGATGACCGAGCGGGAGATAGCCAAAGAGAACGCGGAGAAGGCCCTAGAGGAACTGGAGAGGTTGGCGAAGCGGCGTCAAGAACTTGGGCTCCAGTTCACCGAGGACGAGCTGAAGCGAGAGAAGAGGCGGGTAGAGGAAACACTACAACGCGAACTCGATGCCATCCAGAGGGTTACTGACGAGCGAGGCCGAGCCCTCGACGCCCAGGCCCGTGCATTTCAGGAATCCATGATCGACGCACTCCGGGCGATCCGTGACGAGCAGGGCGGGCTCTTTGGTTCCACCGGCGGGAGCAGCGCGGGCATCATCGCCGAGCTCATAGACATCCGGTCCAACCTGCCCGTTGTCCCGATGCAGGGGTCTGGGCAGGTGACGCCTTGACCGCTACCCGGCTCCACTTCGAGGGTCAGACGCTCGAGCAGGACGGCGGCGGGGCCTCGCGCGAGGTCTACTACGTCAATCAGCCCCGGCAGTCGGCGCTCCAGGACACCGATCTGCCCAATCGTGGCGACTCACACCCGAGCGAGCCCGGCCAGATCGTGGATGCCCTGACGGCCCGGGCCGCGCCTGACGGCAACTCGTTCGTGGACGTGCTCTACTCGAATGACGGGAGATTTGGAGCGCCGGAACAGTCGGACCCTCCGATCATCGAGGGCCAGTTCTCCTGGTCGATCCGCTACCAGCCGATCAGCCAGCCGATCCCGGTGCTAAAGCGGGTCAAGAAGACGCTGCCGGCGTTTGGCAACGACCCGCCCGTCGAGAAGATGGTCTGGACCCCGCACGTTGTGAGCGTGAACGAGATCCGCCCGCTCCAGGTACTCACCTCGAACGCGGCCTTCTCGGTCTCTGGCATCCCCACCTCGCTCCCGCAGTTCGCGGCGATCGCGGCCCAGACCAACAAACTCCACCAGATCCAGGGCGGGCTCTACGGGTTCAGCCCCCAGAACGTGGACCAGCGGACCCAGGGGTCGGCAGAGCCGGGCGATGACCCGAGATGGCAGATCCGGTACTCCTGGGAGCAGGACACGGGCTCGTTCCTCCTGCCCTGGGGGTTCGTGGCCGCCAGCGGCATCGCGGCGCCGACACAGGGCAACTACGGCTCCGGCCCGCTCTGGGTGGGTGACGACCAGATCCGCGTCCCCTTCATCGAGCAGGGCGGCGAGGAGTACGTCAGGCCCCCGTTCACGTTTGTCCAGACGGTCCCCGACCCCGACGACATCGAGAACCTGCCGGCGATCCGGTTCCCCCTCACCTACACCCCCGACTTCAACGGGTGGCAGACGCTTCCGGGGGTGGTGTGATGACGACGTTCCGCACAGACACCGGGATCGTGATCAAGCGGTACGTTGAGCAGACGGGGCTGGTGGACTCCGACGTGACCACCGCGGCGCAGGCGTCCAAGATCAACTACGACATCCAGGTGATGGACGGGGAGGGGCTGACCGTGTTCTCGGCGGTAGCGCCCCAGCCGAACGTGCGGTGGCCCGACGTGGTTCCCGGCACCACGGACGAGTTCTGGACCTTCCCGTTCGCGGTCGGGACGATCGTGGACATCAGGACGGCGCTGGGGCCAGGCACAGAGACCTCGTACATCATCGCGCCCCGAGAGCTCCCGTACTTCGCGCGGTGTGAGGATCTGGGGGGTGCGCCATGACACTGATACGCTCGGACACACTAGTCCAATCGGGCGAGGATTACGCCCGGTATTCAGTGGTTGGCGACTGGACCGCGGCGCAAGGGTTCCGGTCAATCGCCCACAAGAATGGCGTGACGGGCCAGCACACGTTTGATATGAGTGCCCTGACCGCTAACCGGACGATCATCCACCCGGACGAGTCTGGGACGATGAACCTGATCCCCTCGGGCCAGCGCAAGCCGTTCACCACACGGTTCGCGGCCCGGCTCTCGAACACCTCCACGCAATCGCTGACCAATGGCGCGTGGACGGCGCTCAACGGGACGCCGTTCAACTCGGAGATCGTGGACTCGGACTCGGCGTTCAGCGCGGGGGTCTTCACCTGCCCGACCGGCGGGGACGGCAACTACCACTTCCAGACCTCGGTGGAGATCGCTGGCATCATCAACGCCGTGGACATGGTGGGGGCTTGGTACAAGAACGGGGCGCTCTACATCCGGGGCCTGAGACACAGCGCCGGCAACACGAAGGAGCACGCGGTCGTGGGGGTGGGCGTGATCCCGCTCGTAGCCACAGATACGGTTGACTTTCGGATCTTCCACAACGGCGGCGGGTCCGTCACAACGCGGGGCGCTGCGGGCGCCTGCTCAATCTCGGGATGGAACATCGACTGATGGCACAGGTCAAGGAACACATCGTCACAGTCTCCGAGGGTGTCCGCACTGTCTCCATGCCCAGGGGTGGCTGGATCACGGGGATGACCGAGGTTGACACGGGGCCGGCGGGCCGGATCGCGCTCTACTCGAACGGCCCGGGCGCGGACGAGACCCGCTACCTGTTCATGGCCGAGACGGACGGCGTATCCGTCCCGGACGGTCTCCAGTACCTCGGCACGGTGAAGCTGCTCCGGGGCAGCGTCGGCGAGATCCACGTCTTTGACTGGGGCTGGGACACCGACAGGAACGAGGACGGAAGCGAGATTGTGAGAACCTGATATGGGCACGCCGATCACGACAGAAACACCGCTCGAGGGGCTGAAGCTCGACACGCCCGGGAACGAGATAGTCCTGAACGTGGACTCCGCGCACACGGCGAGCTGGCAGATGGTACTGACCGCCGAGAGCTACGGGTCCGCGGTGGTCACGCTCGAGCGGTCTCTGGACGGCGTGGAATACTTTGCGATGGACGCGGCGGAAACGCTCTCGGCTGACGGAATGGGCAATCTCCACGACGTGCGCGGGTCCTCGTGGATTCGCGCGGTGGTGACGACGGTAGGAACGGCAAACGCCAGGGCGCGCGTGACGCTCAAGGCGTGGAGCGAATAAGGAGGCCAGATAATGGCAGTTCTCAACGAAGGGGCGACCTCATTCGCTGCGGCCAACTGGTCCGACGCGACTGGATTCGCCGATAACGCAACGCTCGAAGTGAACAAGCCCTTCGGGCGTATCACCGCGGGCCTGGACCAGTCCGGCCTCTCGGCCACGGGCATCGACTCCCTCGACTTCAACGAGGGGGCCACGGGCCAGGTCGGGGGCGGCACGGACGGTTCGCTCCAAGTGGACGCGAACAGCACGGGTACGGAGCGAATCCGCAACCGTGGCCGGGTGGACCTCTACCTGACGGACGGCGGGACGGAGATCCAGAACCTCGACCTGGGCGGGCGTCAGCGCACGTTCCTGACCGGGGGCACGGTGACGGACCTGACGATCGACGGGGGCCTGCTCAACGCGAACGCCTCGAGCGTGATCACCAACCTCTACTCGACCGAGAACGCGGTGACGGGCTCGCGCGGCTCGGGCGTGATCGAGTACAACGCTACCGGGTTCACGCTCGCCCACTTCCTTGCGGGGAACTGGCTCATCAAACGCGGCTTTACCAAGATCATCGTGGGCGGGACTGCCACAGTCACGCTTCACGGCGAACTCGGCACGCTGACCGAGGTGGAACAGTGGGGCGGAAAGGTCTTCCCAATGTACGGGGCAGTCCCGACGTACACGCTCCACGGCGGTTTGCTGGACTTCTCGCAGCAGCAGGAGGACATCACTTACGGAGGGACCGCCTTCAACTCCTACGGCGGTCGGATCTCGGGCATCAAGTCCGGCACGACTATCTCGAACGTCGCATACCTGGGCGCATCAGACGTGCGGCAGCCGGTCGGGCTGTAAGTGCCTGGGATCATCTCGAGCGGCGGCGGGCTCGGAGCGTTCGGCGGCGGGTTGGCGACCACCCACGGCGGCGGCGGGTGTTGCTGTGGCGGTGTTTGTTGCCACAACCCAAGCTGGGGGTACGTCGGCTCGTCCCCGACCCAGGGTGTTCCGCCGGCCTTCTACTTCCCGATGCGCGCGCCGGGCAACTACTTCAACACGCTCAACGCGGGCGTTGAAGGACTCGGGGTGTTCCGGGGTACTGGGTTCTACTTCGGTGGCTGCGAGTCCGAGACTATTCAGATCGGAGAGGAGATCACCCAGGGCGGACGCTGGGAGGTGTTCGTCAACGCGACGTACACACGGGACGGTCGGGTCTCGACTGTTGCGGGGAGCGTCGAGTTTGTGCGGTTCACTACGCCCGACCCGGCGCTGGCATCTGCGTACATCACGCAGATCGGCGGCGTGCAACTCACGGCCTCGAGCACGGAATACATCGCCTACATCGACCGGCTGTACTGGGACCTGGACACGCTGCTGGAGTTTAGCGGTGGCGGGATCGGGTTTGTCAGGCTCACCGGGTCCACCGCCAATATCACGGCGTTCCAACCCCCGAACGGCTCACTCGATACGGTTGGCGTCGAGAACCTCCTGGCCGGGGTCACCGAACGCTCGTACTCCGGGTCGTTTGTCGCGGACTTCCTCTACTTCTCACTGTCTCCCGATCCCAGCCCAGACCCGTATCTGGTCATCGACGAGGGCGCCTGCAGTGTCTCATGGACGCACGGCCTGGTCCTGCACGAGCGGGTGTACCAGGCGATCTCGTACTTCTCGGACCCGTTCAGTTTCGACGGGCCCACGCCTGGCAGGCCGTTCTGGGGCGCCAACTACCCGTACAAGGACGCGCCGTCCACCGATCACCGATGCGACGGCGGGACGCTGACGTATGACTCGCCGACCCCGCTCCCCTCCAACGTCACCGAGATCGTGGAGGTGGAATCCCTCACCGGCGACGCGAGCGTGGTCCGATCCGAGCTCGTCGTGAACAGCGGAACGTCTGGGGCCGCGGCGTACGCGCTGCAAACGTCCCATCAGGTCGTGATGAACGATCCGGTCTGCCAGTTCTTCCCGTGCGGCGAGCGGGATGACATCAACACCGGACCCCTGTGCGTGTTCAAGGCGACACGGTGTGAACCCGAGAGTTCGGTGTCCGCGCCGTCCGAGGTCGGGTACACGAAGGATGCCTGGGAGCGGAGGCCACCGGGAGCGAACCGGATTCTCGTCATCGTCCCGGACCAGAACGGGAACCCTGTGCCGGTCTGCTACACCCCGACCGAGGAGTCGGGCGTCGGCCTGGGCACGGTCTACGGGGCGTCGTCATTCACGCGGCTGGCGGTGGTTGACTGGATCGAGGCCGAGTGTGAGTCTCCCGACTGCACCGGGGAGTTCCTGATCGCGGTCCCGTGCGACGGCCAGGGGCCCGAGTTGGGGGTGTCTCAGACCCTCTTTGACTCCAGGCCCCCGGACGCCCAGACGCTATTCAAGGACGACGCCGGGACCATCCGGTGCTACACGGTTAAGGTCTCGGACCAGAGCCTCCCGCCCGATCTAGACCTGGCGTGGCACGACGCGGGGTGCATGGACCCGCCGTGTTTCGACCCGCCAGATCCGGAGTTCTTTGTCGGTAACGCCTGCGTCGGCTCGAGGACAATCGTGGTGGACGTTGCCCCGGCGGGCGCGTCCCCGGGCGCCGGCTGGGTGCTCATGGCCGTCAGGAACGACGGGGTGTCGGCGCAGAAGTGCTACAAGGTCTCGGACGTTCCGACGACCGGGCCAGCCGATCCGCGGTACACAGCAAGGTGGGTATTCAACGGGTGCAATAGCACTGTCTGTCGCGGTGGCCCCGACCCCGAGCCCCCGGTTGTCCCAGACCGCCCAATCATCCAGCAGCCTGAGGCGCAGGGCCCCGGCGATCCGGGTGCGGCGAGGCCGAGTGAGAACCCCCCAAACGGAGGGGGCCGAGGCAATATCCCAGACGATCTGATCCAAGGCGCGGTGTTCCGGCGGTGCCGGGGCTGCGGAAACTAAGGAGCAACCGATGGCGAACGGAGAAAGCAACAAGGGCCTGTGGTTCGCGGTGAACGCCCTTCTGAGTCTACTTATCGTCATAGCGCTGAGCCTGACGACCTACACCCTTGTCACCAGTTCCAACAACGCCACAGCCCTCGCGCTCATGGAGCAAAGGCTAGAGGCGATGGCCGAGGACGACGAGCAGGACGCGAGGCAAGACGGGACCGATACCAAGCACTGGCGGCTTCACGGCTGGGCCCGCGATCGTATAATGGAGCTCAGGAACGAACACGACCTTCCGGTGTCACCGTGGCCGGATCTTTCGACTGGCGGCCCGTGATGGCAGACGTAGACGCAGGCACCGTGAGAATCTCCAAGATCCAGTTCACGGTCATATCGGTCGTTGTCGGCGTGATCGGCCTAGGGACCGCCGGCGTGGGCAACGTGTTTAGTTGGGGCCGCGCCAACGCGACGGCGGACGACGTGAAAGCGGCGATCCGGGCCCACAACGAGATCCTGGACGAGCGGTTCGTGAACCGCCAAGACATGCCCGACATCGTGTCCATGCACGCGCCCTGGGCCCAGGACCGCGGCGAGGTGATGACGCGGCTGGAGAACAGCGAGAAGTCCCTGGACCGGGTGGAGGGGATGGTGGCCACGCTCTCGAGCGAGATGCGAGAGACCACCACCGCCTTCCGGGAGGTCCTTGTTGAGTTGAGGCGTAACCCATGAGCCTGACCAAAGCACAGTATCAAGTCCTGATCCAGATCCAGCGGGCGATCATCAACGAGACGCCCGACACGAATCCGGTGTTCATGCACTGGATCGAGCAGGCGGCGTCGGAGTCGTCGGCCAAGTCTGGCCAGACCCCGCACGTCCCGCTCCCCGAGCCGATCCCGGACGGGGCGTCCCCCGAGTGCGAGCTTTGCTACCTCCAGGCCGAGGCGTGGTACGTCCTGGGGATCGCCATCTGCCTGAGTCTCGGGCCCTCGGAGCAGCAGGCGTGCATCAACACGGTCCACGCCTACTACCTGATCCAACTCGAGAGTTGCCCGTGTGGAGAGTCGTGACTCCAGGGTTGCGGACTGCTTGCTGACAGCGATGTTCTGCGTCGTGTGCTGGCTCGCCCTGACGAGTGAGCCCATCGTGATCGTGCGGCACTACCCCACGGCCCCGGGCGCCCGCCTGATGCAGCATGAGCGGGAGATGGAGCGTCAGTTCAAGGCGCTTGCCGAGGAGGCGAAGCTGACCCGTGAGGTTCTGCTGGGTGTGCCGATGCAGAACGCGGAGAAGCGGCTGCGCCGGCTGGAGTCGGCCCTGCAAGCCGTTAGGCCGGACGCCTTTACGGAATACGACGAAATGGTGGCCCCTCCCCCTTGACTCTGCACTACAAAGCATGTAGGCTGGGGGCATGGGAGTGACAGTGCAACATCCAGAGTGCCCCGAGTGCGGGACTGTTCGGACCTTTGACGAGGTTGGGCAGTCGTGGTGGTGCCCGGATTGCAGGATCAACCAGCGTGACGAGCCGATCGGCGAGGACGAGCTGCGCGATCGGTACAACCAAGGAAGGGAAGAGCGATGAACATCTACCTGCTCGGGCTGGACCAGAAGTTTTTGTCCAAGCGCGGGAACGTCTGGGACTCGAATGATGGGTTTGTGATCGTTGCTAGGTCGAGCGAGAGCGCCCGCATGATCGCGCAGGACAACCGGGCTGACGAGGGCCCGATTTGGTTGGATGAGTCCAAGACAACGTGTGAAATGGTGGGCCCGTATGAAGGCCGTGCGGCGTCAAAGGAATACCCGAACGGATGGATTCTTCTGACATCCTTTATCGCGGGGTAGGTGGACGATGACGCGCGATGATCTGAAATCCCTCTCGTCCCGAGCGGCTGACGGGTTCAGCCTCGAGCCCCACGTCCGCATGGTTTACACCGCGTTCGTGGTTGGGTACATGCCGGGGGACGGAACAGCCGATAGCGAGGATACGGCCCTGGCGTGGATGCGCCTGTGGGCCGACAGGTTCGAGCACGGCGAGGCGTACAAGAGCGCCAAGCCACACCAGCGGAGGCAGATCGGGATCTGTGTGCGGACGATCCTGGCGCCTGAGAACTTCTGAAAGGGGAAGACGATGGATGGAAACGATATCGACCAGAAAGCGTTGGACATGACAGCGAAGGCCCTGAACCAGCCCAAGCCCGAGGGAGTGTCTGGGGGAGGGGTTATTCACGAACTGAAAACGTGGCTCGGGCCGTTCGCGGCAATCCAGTCCGGCGAGAAGCGACACGAGGTTCGCGTCAACGACCGAAACTTCCAACCCGGCGACCAGCTCCTGCTCAAAGAGTGGGACGAGATGTACTACAAGCACACTGGCCGAGAGATTCTCGTCAACGTGACGCACCTCACAATCGGCGGCGCATGGGGTCTTCCCGACAACCTCTGCGTCATGTCGATCGAGCCCGCCGGACTCCCCAACCCAGAGAGCGCTATCAGGGGGATGAGGGAGGCGGTTCCGTGTACGGACACGCTCCGAAAGATCGCGGTTGACATTCAACCCCGGCACGAAGGCGCTGCGATGACCATGTTTGCGTGGGCTGACAATCTCGACGCAGCCCTCTCCGACACCCCAGCGCCAGAGGGGGGCGCTCTCGACGTAGACGCGATCAGCAGCGTTGTCGGCTCGACCCCTGCGGAGTCAACGAGACCACAGTTCGGCAATCCCGTTCTGCCCCCTTCCCCAGAGGGAGATGGGGGAATCGGGGAGGGGGTCACGCTCCGCGAACACGCGATGAAGATGGCTCCGGTTCTGCGCGCGTACGCCAAGACCCACGAAGCCGAGGGCCGAACACAGGTCGCAGGCTCCATCGAGCGAGACGCCCGATTCCTAGAGCATCTGGCGTCCTCCCCCTCCCCCGAGAACGAGGCGGTGGAGAAGGCGATCGAAGCGCTGGAGCAGATCGCCAAGGGTGAGGGCCGATTCAGCCGTGACCAACTCACGCACGCCAACAACACGGTTGAGGACATGAAGGCGATAGCGGTCGCAGCCCTCGCCGCTCTCAAAGGAGACAAGTGATGGCGACATACATGATCGAAGGCGAATGGACAGGCCCATCAAGCCCGGCTGGCGGATACACCCGGCACGTTCACCGGGAGTACACAAAGTCGAAGAGGCGCGCGGATGACTGCGAGAGGCTTGGGTCGATCCTCTACACGGATGGCACTCGGCTGCTGCTCTCGGTTGAGGACGTGACTGAGACCCACTACACGAAGCGCAGGCCGAAGATCAATGGATACTCGAAACTGATCGGCGATTGCCTCGCTCATGGCGTGAGCGCCGTTGCCGACCTGCCAGGAGACAAGTGATGGACGCGAAGGAACTGGGGCGGGAGGCAGCGTTCCCCGTCCCCGAAAGCTACGACAGCCCAGGCATGGATCTCCGCACCTACCTGGCTGGGAAGGCGCCGCCGATGCCTCCAGACATGATCCACATGGCCCAAGAGCACGCGGACTGTGACAACCCCAACAAGACACATCGGGAGAAGTGCGAAGTGTTGGCGCAGATTTGGTCCATATGGGCAACCATGCACGCCGACGCCCTCCTCGAAGAACTCGCCAAGGACAGTCCATCCACCACCGGCGCGTAGCCGGTGAACACCCCCGTCTAGTTGACGACCGGGCGGGGGGATTCCTTATCGTGCTCCCGGTCGGGCTTGTCGCCCGGCTTGGGGGTTTCAAGATTCGCTCAAGTCTTTCCGAATAATCACCGATACACCCCTTGACAACTGCACTACAGGACCGGTAACGTAGAACAAGGGGGTTCAGGATGACAGAGCCAAGGAAAGCACGGACGCACGCGGAAGACCAGGACGTGAAGCCCGGGGAACTGATCGGGCTGCTCCGCAGGCTGAAACTCGCTCGAGAACTCGCGGGGGTGGGCCCGAGCGATCAGGATCATCACTCCCCCCTCGGGGGCGCAGCCGGCACGGCTGGCGCGCCCCCTTTCATCCCCTCTCACGGCGCCGGGCCCGCTGACCCTGGCTCGGCGTCTTCAACACTTGCCCCCGTTGATGGCATCACGCCAGTTGAGGGGCAGCGCGGGGGCCGAAACCAAGTGCGCCCCCCATGCCGAGCGCGTCAGGGATCGGCAGGGCTGGCGGCTGGGGACAACCCAGCAGGCGTCGGGTTCGCCTCCGATGTTTTGAGATCCCCCGGTGAAAGGCCGGGGCAGCCCTTTAGACAGGAGAATCACGATGAGCGACGATTACAGAGAACTTTACGACCGCGCGGAAATCACGATCGGAAGCCAAACGTGGACAGTGCAGCTATCGGCCCCTGTCTGCATCACAATGGCGAACCGTGTTCTCTGGCCAACCGAGGCCATCCGCCCATCTGGGCCCACTGGTTCTCCTGTCCCGGACCTGATCGACGCCATCTCAATGGTCGGCGCCTGAAACAACCCACCCCCATCCTACAGATCGGCCAAGGATCAACGGCCCAGATACTCGCCCAGGACGGGCGCTGGGGTTGGGGGGTGGTGGTGTGACAGAGGCACGCGAGAGACCCATCCTGTTCTCTGGCCCGATGGTTCGCAAGATCATCGACGGGCACAAGACCCAGACGCGCCGCGTCGCCAGGCTCACGCACGGCGGTCATGTCAAAGAGCCGAGCGGGCATCGACGATGGCATCCCGACGACCCCGACGCTGTTGCGGCCTGCCCCTACGGCCAGCCGGGGGATCGGCTCTGGGTGAGGGAGGCTTGGTGTGCCGGACCGGAGTTCGACGACACACCGCCGCGCGATATCCCAGAAGGCGCGCCGATCTGGTATCTGGTCGATGGCGAGCGCCCGGTATCGGAGTTTGACGAGGCTCCGATCTGGGGTCGTTCACGCCCCTCGATCCACATGCCCCGCTGGGCGTCCCGGCTCTCGCTTGAGGTAACTGGGGTGCGGGTCGAGCGATTGCAGGAGATAGGAGAGACTGACGCTCGCTCGGAGGGTTGCAAGCCGGTGTTGCTTGGCGATCGGCCTGGGCACCTTGGGCGCGAGCGGTCCTATCGAACATCGGTGGGCGTGTTCCAAGACCTCTGGGATTCCATCAACGACAAACGCGGGGCCGGCTGGGCGTCGAATCCCTGGGTCTGGGTCGTCACGTTCAAGAAGATTGAGGCCACGCCATGAGTGAGGCAATCCTGTTCGCCCTAGACCCATCCGAGGACGGCGTATGCCCATGCTGTCAACAGAAACTGCCCCGCTCCTACCCGCACAGGATGGACAAGGCCAAGGTGATCCTCCTCCAACGGGTGGCCGAGATCAATCGCCGGCACGACTGGGCGATTGTCAGGAGGTCGGCCAGAGCGACGACAGCGGAGGACGCGGCCCGGACGATTGACGACTCGGACGACGTACACGCGCTGCGGCTGAGTTGGTTTGGGCTGCTCGAGCATCGGAAGAAGCGGAGCCCGGAGTACCGGGTCACAGAATACGGCGTCCGGTTCTTGAGAGGAAAGAGCGGGATTCCCGAGTGGATCACGGTCAAGGGCGGGGGCGTCGTGAAACGAGCCCAGACAGCCATAATGATCGAGGGTGTGCGGGGTGTCTATTTCGACAAGGAATACTGGGACGAGTACGCCAGGACCCGAGGGGGATCGGCGTGAGAGTACTCGTCGCCTGCGAGTGCAGCGGTAGGGTTCGTGACGCATTCACGCGCCGGGGGCATGATGCCTGGTCGTGTGACCTGCTCCCGAGCAATGAGCCTGGACAGCATATCCAAGGTGACGCTCTCGACATTCTCAACGACGGTTGGGATCTGATGGTGGCACATCCACCATGCCGGTTTCTATCTCGAGCCGGAGCTCGTCACACCTACCGGGGTGGAGTGTTGAACGAAACCCGCGTAACGTCTGGCATCCGGGCGCGAGCATTCTTTGACCGGATGCTGCACGCCCCGATACCCAGGGTCGCGGTTGAGAACCCCACGCCCATGCGGCTATTCGCGTTGCCCGAGCACACGCAGGCGATCGAGCCGTACCAGTTCGGGCACCCCTACTCAAAACGGACACTTCTCTGGCTCCGCGGACTCCCTGAGCTGAAGCCAACAAACGTCCTGGAGTCTCACGAGCCGTACCTGAGATCCAACACAGGAGAGGGCAGGAGGGCGGGGCAGCAGAGTTCTCCGGGCGTAGTTCAAACGGCAAGCGAGGCGAGTGTGACGTTCGAGGGCATCGCTGAGGCGATGGCGGAGCAGTGGGGCGGGCCGGCGTGAGGGCCCCGATAGCAGACAGGGAGTTCGGTGGATAACTCGGCGAAAGGAATCGCCCATGCCTCGGATCTGGTACAAGGTTCTGGTCTGGAAAAATGACAACGCCCCAAATCCTGGCGGGTCAGGGGCGTTGTCAACGGTTAGTCGCCGCCACGATTGTAGCATGAGTGCCGAGCGCGTGCGTACAGTCACCCCCGCCAGATGCCACCTTTTCCGGGTGGCCCCTCCCTCGCAGCGGTCAAGGTGTACGACGAACAGGCCGTGTGTGGGCTCTCAGAGCCCGCTAGGGGGCCGGTTGGGTGAAACCCTGAGAACCGGGCCAGGGCAGGCAGAAGTAGCGCCACAGGCGTCTCAGGGCGTAACGATAGCTCGTCTCAAGGTTGAGAGCGTTACGCGGCCCCCCGCTCTGGGGGGTCGCTGCCTCCAGTCTGAACTCAGGTTGAGTCACGCCGCGCAGCGGCCCTGTAGTCGCGCCAGCGAAACTCCGAAAAACAACAACCAGGGGCGTGGCACGCGAGGGAGGGAGGGGAGCGGAGCCGATAGGCGTAGCTCCGCGACCCGACCGACCGAAGCGACAAGAAGCGCAGCGCGCGCATTTTTTTCGCGCAGAATCGAAAGGATTCCGATGCCATCCAGGTCAAAGGCCGACAACAAGAGGACGCTCGAGCAGCTCATTGACATCTACAACGAGGCTACGGGTCTGAGCGAGTGGGAGGAGGATTTCATCGAGAGTCTGGTACGCAAGAAGCAGACTCGGTTCTCAGACAAGCAGGCCGCGAAGATCCAGCAGATCCATGTGCGCAAGACGCCGGGCGGGATTGATGACCCATTGTTTTAGGAAAGGACTCCGATGCTCGTACTGCAAAGATTCGAGGGCCAGGCGATACTGATCGGGGACGACATCCGTGTGACGGTGGAGATGATCAAGGGCGAGCGGGTTCGGATCGGGGTGGAAGCGCCCAAGCATGTTCGGGTTGACCGCGAGGAGGTCCGGGAACGGGTCAAGACTGAGGGAGCGAAGAGATGAGCAGCGATATAGGTGACGGACTCGTAACGATGCAGGAAATCATCAGCGCGTGCGCGAAGGCATGGGGCATTGGCATCACCGAGGTGTATGACAAGAGAAACCGGCAGGCCGAGAAGCTGGGATGCCTGCAAGCCATCTGTATGATCGGCCACGACTACGCCGGCTATTCGTACCCAGAGATCACGAAGGCGCTTGGCAAGAAGAGTCACTCTGGCCCGCTCGGATCGGCAAGGAAGGCGCGGGCCCATGTCCTGCACAACCGGGACACCCAAGTCATTCGGGGCGGGAGGTTCCAGCGCACCCCGTTCGAGGGTGTGGTGGACCTTGCGATGGCGAGCCTCGAGTACCTGGCGTCAACCCGGTCCAGGCGACGCAACGGGGACAGGGCGGCTCGGCCCGTGGACGATGATCTGGTGAGCGGTCGCCTGCGGGACAAGTTCGTGAACGAGTGGAAGAACGGCGTCCACACGGGTTGACGGGTGGGGGTGGTTGCACTACAATAGGAACCGATGGAGATCCACACAACAGACCTGACGAGGGAGTGTAAGCGGCAGCGGCACTTGGAACTCCAGTCACTCTCGGTCGGGTTTACGACTACCGCGTTGTTCAGGGGGAACCTCGGGCACGGCGCTCTCGAGACCCTGCACCGGGACTACGACCCGGCAGACTGGGACGAGGATGTTGGGTCCGAGTGTGTGTGTGCTGGGATCAAGATCGCGCACCAGAAGGCCGAGGAGGACAAGAGGCCCATATCGGCTGCGGTGGAGCGTGACGTTCTCAAGATCGCGGGCGAGGTGGAGGTCCTGGTCCAGCACTATATCCGGCGGTTCAAGGAATACTTTTCTCAGTGCCACCTGCTCGGCGTGGAGGTCCCGGTCCGATGCACGATCAGCGTGGACGGAGAGCCGGTCGAGTTCGCCAGTCATATCGACCTTTTGTTTGTTGGCCCCGAGTATTGGGACGCCCACTCCGAGTTCGTTGTCCGGCCGTGGGACTGGAAGTTCAAGGAGCAGGCCCCGACACGCGAGGCGTCTGAGCGAAGCTTGCAGATGGGGTCCTACGGGTACTCGGTGGCGAACGGGCGCGTGTTGATTGGAGAGGAGTGGCAACGTCTCGAGGCGGACGTTGCGCGTGTGGCAATCGTGGACATGATGCGGTGCCTCCCGTACAAGCAGGGAGGATCGTCTACGTCTCCGGACGGCAGCAAGCGCAAGTACGCCAAGGGTGACGACCGGAGCTTGTCTCGGATCATCCACCAGACGACCATTGACGAGTCGGGGCGTAAGCGCTGGCTTTCAGACTTCGAGGATCACGTCCGGATGGCCAGGGCGGGCTTGTGGCCCAAGAGCCCGGACCCGATCAGGTGCAAGCTGTGTGACGTACAAGTCCACTGTGAGGGGTATTCAGATGAGCAACAAAGCACTGACGGCGCTTGGTAAGGTCTGGTCGCAGATCCCAACGCTCTCGCTGGACGCGGAGAACCCGCATTTCAGTTCCAAGTTTGTGTCCCTGCCGAACATTGTGGCGTCGCTTCGACCGATCTTGGCTGAGGCCGGGATCTACTACATCCAGCGCTCAGTGGAATCGGAGCGGGGGCTGGCGCTCCAGACCATCATCGTTCACGCCGAGAGCGGTGAAACATACGATGCGGGCACCATCTACCTCCCGGTCAGGGACAACCCCCAAGCGGTTGGCTCTGCGATGACCTATGGGCGCCGGTACTCACTGTGCGCGGTGTTCGGGATCGTGGCGGACGAGGACGACGACGCGAACCGTGGGGCCGCGCCGGCTCCTAGAACCCGAGAGGTGGCGGGTGACAACACGAACCCATCAGAGGGAAGCCCAGGAGCCTGGAGGCACGCGGTTGCCAAGGCGATCATGGAGTGGACGGGAATCCAGGACGACGCGGACCTGAAATCCATCGGCGCCAAGATACGCAAGGCAGCCGACGTTGACCCAAAGGACGGCAGCGTGAAGGCGTGCAAGAAACTCCTCGAGTTCATCGGGGACAACAAAGAGAAGCAGTTTGATAAGGTCTTGAGCGGGATTTAGCCGCTGACTACCGCTTGGCCTTGCTCGCCCGGTCCAGGACGGTCCTGGCCCACTCGGAGAAGGACTGGCCCTTGCGGGCGGCTGCGGCCTTCCACGCCTTGTCTTGGGCGGGGGTGATTCGGACCTGGACGGCGATCTGCTTGGAACTGCGCATGGGCGTATGGTAGTGCATTCGTCCACAAGAGGCAAGCCCCTTGCTTTGTAGTGCAGGGGATGGTAGGATGGGGAAAAGGAGCAAGGAATGGGAACAAGAATCCGAGTAGAGCAGACAGACCCGCCAACAACCAAGGTTGTTCTTGCCGAAGCGGTCGTTCGTATCGGTGAGGCGGCGAAGGCCCTGTCTGACAGCGGCCTGAACGAGAAGGCCATCGTCGTGTTGTTGCAGGACAAGACAAAGGTTGGCAAACACAACATCCAGATTGTCCTTGATGGGCTCAAGCAGCTTGAATCCTGGTACTGCAAGCGATAGCCGGTGAGCGATTTATGCCCGACAAGATCACCGAGACCCAGATGTGCGAGGACCTCCGCGCCACGCTCGAGAGCAAGGGCGGCGAGGTCTACTCCGAGGTCGAGGTCTACCGGGGCCGGGTGGATCTGGTCTGGGTGGTTCCCGAGGGGCATCGGATTGCCATTGAGTGCAAGATCAGGGATGGGATGAAGTGCATAGCGCAGGCCAAGCAGCGGATCACCTGGTTTGACCAGACCTTCTCGGTCCTGCCGGAGCCAGCGAACGACACGATAAAGGAATACCTCAAGAGGGTCGCAGCGATGGCTAGGGTCGGCCTCTGGTGGTGGGCCCCAGGGCAGTTCTACCCGGCGGTTGAGTGCGAGATGCGCAGGCCAGGCGAGGGCAACGAGTTCAAGGTGACGGAGGCCCTGATGGATTCTCGAGCGATGAAGCAGTCCCCGGGCGTGAAGTCTCCGAGAGGATCAACCCTGGCGTTTCAGATCGTGATTGAAGCCGAGGCGTGGGTCCGAGAGCAGGGTGGGGAACTGCTGCTCAAAGACGTTGGGTCAGCGATCAACCGAAGATTCGGCCTGACCCCAAAGCAGGTTCGGGCCATCGTCTCCGAGCAGATCGCCAAGGGCCACGGCGGGGACATGGTACTGGACAAGAGCGGGCCGCTGCATGTGGTTCGGATAGACGAGAACTGAACCAAGGAGTCCAAGACATGAGCAAGCAACATGAAGGGGAGAAGAAGGGGATCGGGGTATGAGCACTCAAGACCAGATCGTTTTCTCGGTGATGGCTGCCGTGTGCTGCGCGTGCGCGTTCGGCTGGTGGCTGGAGCGACGCCGCTCGGAACGCCGCGAGCGTGCATGGCGGAACACTGTGGGTTGGTTGGCCCCGATCGTGGATCGGAACGAGCGAGATGGATGGCTCCCGGGGACCCCCAATGACAAAGACTGACTTACAGGAGGGGGAGAGGGACTGATGCCCGGCGACGCGCATGACAAGCTAATCGCCTACGCGCTGCGGTGGATCAAGAACCGCTCGTCGCTATCGCATCGGTGCTGCCCGGAGCTTCGGATCGCGGAGGGCTACGTCGCTGATGGCGTGTCGCTTGGCGGAATGCAGACGAGGCACTGGGAGGCGTGGTGCAAGCGATGGGGTCGATCCCCGGAGGGTTACACGTCGGGCCGAACCTTTGACAAGAGCAAGTGGGAGAAGACCGGCGATACTCCCTGGGCCTGTGTTCACATCACCGAAGCGAAGGCGAGCCGATCCGATTTTCTCTCGACGTTCGGGCCTGGCGAGAAGCACCAGAACCGCCTGGAGCCTGCGGGCAACTTGCATTGGCTGGTGATCGAGCCCGGCGTGTGCAAGCTCGAAGAGGCGCCCGAACTCTGGGGCGTGCTGGAGCGGCGCGGGAGCGGCTTGAGCATGAAGCGACTGCCGCGCTACTGCGAGCAGCCCGAGAGTGTGTTCAACGCCATGTCCGCGGCGATGCTCTGGAAATCGAGTTGGACGACGCGGTGGGCGCTGAAACTCCGCGATCGAGAGCAGATTCAAGGCTGGTAGACCCCAACGAGACCAATCCCCATGAGTGAAGCAACTGAGAACCCAAACAAGGAGAACACGATGACACGGACGATCGAGACTCACAAGCACAACATCTGCAACGAGCACATCACCGTCGAGGCTCAAGACGGCCCTGGCCCTGGCGGTGCCAGCCACAAGTACATCTTGAAGGGGCCGGACAAGGACTTTGGCGGCGGGGTTGGAGTCGCAGCACAGTTCGGCGTCAATCTGCGTTTCCAGAACGGTCCAATAGCCGAGGTCGGAGTCAACGGCATAACAAACGAGTCGCTGCTGGCGGTTGTGTTGGACAGGCTGGAAGGCTTCCAGTCCGGCGAGTACCGATGCCGCGAGAACGCCCTTGCGATCACCAAGATCGAAGAGGCCATGCACTGGCTTCTGCACCGAACGCGACAGCGCGAATCCCGCGGCGTTGAAGGCACGCACAAGGTCTAGGCCCCCCACCCAACCCAGAGAAGGAGAACAGGTGATGGGTAAGACACTCAGGTTTCAGGGTCACAGCGACGACACGTTCGGCGAGTACGAACTGACCAATGACGACTACGACAACTGCGCATCGGGCAAACCGATTCGCTGGCTGGTGTCGTCAGAGGCGGACGGACTGGCGGTCGTCGTGGTCGGCCAGCACTGCCCGAGCGGGTGCGGCGGCTGGATGATCGGCGTGGCTCCCCAAGAGGAGGGCAAGATGCCGGGCGATTGGGACATTCGGATCGAGTACGAGCACGAGTACTCACCGGCGCTGGTCATCTACAGCGCGCCTGTGGACGTGCAGTTGAGGTGCCTAGAACTCCAGGAGTAACCCATGACCCTCACACCAGAGACGAAGAACGAGGAAATCGGGGTCGAATCCGTCAAGCCCGGCGCTGTGTGGCGCAAGGACGGCCCGTGTGACTGGCTGCGTGTTGAGCGGCTCATGCTGCCGGGCGAGCCAGGGTATGACGGCGGATTGGCTGGCGTCTCAGTGAAACCGGGCCGGAGCGTTGGTGGGAAGTTTCGCGCGTCACGCGGGCCATCGTGGTTTGTGCCCGCTCGATCGCGGTCGGCGTTCGCTCGACACATGAGGCTGAGTTGTCGAGCACCCAAGGAGTCCCCCAATGCCTGACACACCAGAGAGCGGAGAGACGGGAATCGGGGCGATACCAGAGATCGGCCCAGGAGTGCGGCAAGCTCTCTCGCACGCGGTATTGGCCTGCAAGGTCGCGCACTCGCCATCGGACAAGCCAGACGATAAGCCCATGCGGTTCGATCTTTCGTGGCGGGCACTGCACCTGTTCGCAAACTACTACCTTCGCTATCTTCCGGTGGAGGCCGAGGAGCGGTGGCATGTTTCAGAGAACGAAGACGGCGGGTTCCTGCTGTGCGGACCAGCGTTTGCGCTTGCTGTCGAAGATGCGAAAGACGCACAGGATGTCGCCAACCTCATCAACAAGCTGCGAGCGCAGCGGGATCCTGAGCCAATACCTCCCCCACCCCCAGAGGCGGGGGCGTCGGAGGTCGTGACCATCGTTGCGCAACTGGAGGGGATGCTTTCCCAAGGGTCATCCGCGTGCGACCCGGCGGTCGTTGATGCCCTGCTGATGAAGTGCCGGGATGTTCTGTGTTCCCGCACCCCCTCCCCCCCAGCAGCCGAGGCGGTGGAGGCGCTGAGGGGATCAGCCCGCAAGGTTCTTGAGCAGTACCGATCGTATGTATCTCGGAACCACATCCAGCCTGACGATTGGTTCCCTGAGATGAGAACAATGGAAGAAGCCCTCTCCCGCCTCGAACCCCAGGGGGGAGACACACCATGAGCGGGGCAAGATATCGGGCCGAGTGGTATCAGTCGGTTGGCATGGGCTTTTTCTTCGGGTTCCTCGGCGGCGCACTCTTGCTCGCAGTCTCGATGGCGGTTCTGGGAGAGATTCGTTCATCGAGGATGCTCGACCCGGCGGCGCTCTACTGGGTCGGTACTACCTCCGAGGGCCACGAGATTTGGATGCGAGATCCCCCAACAGGAGACACAGAGCGATGAGTGAGAGAACGTGCCCAAGTTGCGGCAAGGTGAAGAGTTGTGCATCTATCAACAGCTCCGAATGGTGTGTGGCGTGCGGAGCGATGATTCCAGCAACCACCCCACCCTGCCCCCGCTGCAAGGAGTTGGAGGCAGAGGTTGAGCGGTTGAAACGAAGTCTTGCAGATTGCCGCGAAGCCCTCGCCTATGCGATCGTGCCGGGCAAGGAACCCACCCAATGACCCCTGACACACCAACGCCTGCACAGATCGACCACGACACGAACAAGCACGACGCATCGAAGGCTTGGGCAGAAGAGATCGGCTGGTCCGTCCGCATGGCCTGCCTCGCCCTTGTCATCTCGGTGGCCATGATTTGCGGCACCGTGATGGTGCTCGTGTTTGGAGGGGTGATTGATGGGTGAGAAGAAAGTGGGCATCGGGGAGTTGCTTGAGTCGTTGTCGTACCAGAGCAACGGGTGGACCGCACAGGCGCATTCGATCCTGACTGCCCTCGCCCCCCTCCTAGAGAAGCACACCCCCGAGGAGATCGTCAGGCTGGTGGAGTCGTTGCCGGTGACGGCTGATGGGGTGAGGGTTGGGCCGCTGGGCGCAGTGTACGGTCCAACAACAGGGCGCCGGTATATCGCCAACGACCTGATTGACTGCCAGCAAGACCGGAACTTCGGCGAGGATGATGAGCACCCCGACAACTCCGAAGTGCCGAGGATCAGAGAGTGGCTTGTCCTTCCGATTTCCGACTGCTACTCCACCCCCGAAGCAGCCGAGCAAGCCAAGAGGGAGACACCCGATGTTTAGCAGCAGCAGTCGGGAACTCGCGCGAGTGACCCGAGAGCGCGACGACGCGATCATGGGACTCCAGATCATCTCAATGATCCAAGAGGGCCGGTCCACACGGAAGCCCGACCTTTCTCGTCCAGTCACGGTCAACCCGAAGCCCGCCCATGAGTTCGTGCAGGACGCTGTCCAGGTCGGACTCCAGCGGCTGCTGGACAAGTCGTTCTTCTCGATCTCAGACCTGAGCAGCCTTCTTGAGTCGGCGCGCATCGTCCCGGACGGCAGCGTGATGAAGGCCCTGCGACCGCTTCATTGCATGGACTGGTCGGACATGGACCCGGAGTTCAGGGTAGAGACGCAGCAGCAGATCCTGGCCATGTTCGTGCCGGTCGAGGCCGAGACCACTCCACAGGAGACACCCGATGGATAATGGACCCAGCGTTTTCGCAGACTTGGAGATTGGGTTCGGCGGCGAGAGCGGGCCTGATGTCAAGACCGCGACCCATAGCCACCACCACAACGATACCCACGCTTGGAATACAGGATGGGTGACGGTTCATGTTCTGCCCACGGACTGGCGGGTGTGGGCGGTCGTGACAGTCGGGGCCGTGGCAATCGCAGTTATCAGCGCGATCTAACCCCCAAGGAGACACCTGATGTGGATTGAGGTGGCATGTCCTGGCGCCGCCATCGTGCTCCTGTTCACCCTGTTCTGCGCACTCATATACGACTGGATCAAATACGGAGGCCCCGACGACGATGCCTGACATGAACGAACGAATGAACGCCGCCGAGCAACGACTCGCCCTGCACGAGCGGGCGATGATTGAGGGTGGCCTGATGCCCGAGCCTGTCGTGGTCACACCCCTCAAGCCTGGGCTCGACCTGACCGTCGCCATCATCGGCAACCAAGGTCGGGAGTTGGCGGACCAGTACGATCTGATCTATGAGGATCAGGTTCACCCGCATATGCCTGACGACAACCCACACCTGCCCAAAGAGGTCAGGGAGGGAATCGGCGACATCATCGTCGCTATCCCGATGGACCGCGCTTACTCGGCTGGCAGGTGGTGGGGCTTACAGATGGTCGTTCGCCAGCACGGACCGAACGGGCGCGCCTACGTCGATGAGTTGAGCGTTCCGGGTTTGCACGCAACGAGCGCGGCGGGGTCGTACTGGCTTGCCGGTGACAGTCGCCCCGAGGAATCCGAACTCGCCCTCAAGTCGTACCTCTTTCATTGCGGCATGGCAGCGGGCGCCAGCGAGGCGAACGGATGCGTGGTGGGGATCGGAACGGACTGCGATGTTGTGAACGTGCCGAGCTACGACGAGACCGCCGACCGGGTCAAAAGCGCCTTCCGCTTCCGAGAGAAAATCGCCGAACGCCTCGGAGACAACCCGTGGCCCCCGTTCCAGTTGCTCTGGTGCTACAACAACCGCGGCAACGCAGCGATCGAGACAGCGGTCGCGCGGAAGTGGGAATCAGCGAGCGACATCAACCGCGCCGCCTACAACTGCCAAATCCGCTACGCCTTCCGCCCGATGGTGGAGTTGAAACTGGACCCGATGACAGAGTTTAACATCCTCTACAACGCGATCCGGGGACCCAAGCAGATGCAACTCTGGGGCACAAACGAGGACTACGACCGGGCCAGCCTCCTGATGAAGCACATCTCTGAGAAGTACGAGCTGGTCAGATGATCAACAGCAGGGAAAAAGGAATCCGGGGCGAACTCGAGTGGCGGGACTGGCTGCGCAAGCACCTGGGGATCAAGGCCCGAAGGGGCCAGCAGTACGCCGGCAACCCGGACGCGCCCGATGTCGTGTCTGACATCGACGGCATTCATTTCGAGGTCAAGCGAGTTCAGCGAGAGAGCCCGAGGGCTTGGATGAAGAAGGCGATCTCGGACGCTGGGCCGAACATTGTCCCCGTTGTCGCCTTCCGCCCCAACCGCGAGGAGTGGCTTGTGTGTATCCGAGCCGAGGACATGGAGGCATTCGCGCGGGCGATCATCGAAAGGGATTCTGATGCCTGAAATCATGTGGTCTGAAATCCCTGGGTTCCCCAGATACCGTGTGTCAGAGTACGGCCACGTCCATAACACCGAGTCGGGCAAGTTCATCAACGGGTCACTGAACGGAAACGGCAGGTACCCCGCCGTGGTTCTGTATAGGGGTGACGGGACCAGGGCGCAGAAGTTCACTCACCGATTGGTGGCAGAGCAGTTTGTCCCAGTTCGTAGCGGCAAGCCAGAGGTGAACCATATCGACGGGAACAAGCAGAACTCACACGCATCGAACCTGGAATGGGTCGGCAGGCGAGAGAACGTCCACCACGCTGTCCGGTCTGGATTGGTGTCGAAGTTGAGCAGTGGCCAAGTATTAGACGCCCGCAACAGAAGGGGGCGCGGTGAGTCAGTTGTGGCGATTGCAGAGGACCTGGGTGTAAGTGATACCACGGTCTATCGCGCGACCGACTGGGGCCACTGGCGAGGCGGACCGGCATCGAAGATTCACCTCGAACACCACAAGAGCAAGGGGGAGTGATGGGCAGGCACTACTACAGCAGGGGGGTGTGCCGAGACACGGGGCGAACCATCCTGGGCGTGCCGATCCTGACGGCGGATTGGATGCCCGACAATACCGTGGCCCTTCTCAATCACAACAGGAGACACCCGATGCCCAAGACTGAAACACTCGAAGCCTGGGTAGAACTCTGGGAGGTCGAGCCGAAGCTGGTTCCTCCTGGGTGGGCGCGACAAGAGCCGCCGCCGGGGCAGAACGCGCTCGGCGACTGGGAGCGGTCGTTCGTTGGGCCGTACACGGGCAATCGAACGGTATACGCAGACCCAGAGAACCCCGAACCCATCGACCTAGCCGCCCAGATCGGGGTGGCGGTGGAGTGGTTGTTTACGAGAATGCACGGCGTAGCGCGCCATGGGGCGATGCTGAATTCTCGGTCGATGCTCATTGGTGTCAACGGCCTTTGGTGTCATCCCGAGGACGGAGACACCCTCCCCTCGCTGCTGTCCCACTGTCGTCAGGTACTTCTGGCGCAGGGCAAACTCAAGGAGAAGCCATGAACCGCCGAGACTTCACCAAGACCGCGGCGCTGGCCCTGATCGCGGCCAGCCCGTTCTCGAGCCTCGAGCCCAAGCCGAAGCTTGAGCCGTTCAAGGGCAGGGGTGACGGGGTACGGAGGGAGTGGATTGAGAACCTGATCGGCGGCGGGCGGGCCCCAGATATGCCACAATACCCCCAGACCCAACCCTCTAGACGAGGAGTTATGGATGGCATGGGCGAGCAAGATCGAACTGATGCGAGGCCCCTGCGACGGGGCAATCGTTGACATCGGGGGCGACGTGTGCGCGGGCGAGTGCTTCCGCGTCGCCCGGAGCGAGGGCACCGAGGCCCTGTACGTCGTGATTCCCGGCACCACCTTCGACGACCGAACACCAGAGGGCCGGCTGCGGGCCAAGTTCCGGGAGATGATCCACGAGGAGCCGCATATATAGCGGACGTGCGTGGGCGTTTGCACAATCCCTAGCGGGTAGCGTACACTACGGGCGGGGGCCGACCCT
>Ga0070726_10001098_pt1 | contig 28456 bp, 21 predicted proteins | sample tdAd471_FD_67275 | JGI IMG/M metagenome (GOLD analysis project Ga0070726, IMG submission 67275) | Marine sediment microbial communities from the Atlantic coast under amendment with organic carbon and nitrate - tdAd47.1 | ecosystem: Environmental > Aquatic > Marine > Coastal > Sediment | place...
TCGCTACAGAAAGGCGCGACAGAAATTGCGACCTTTCTGGCCTCACTCCTCGCCGTGAAGGAAGGCGCGCAGCAGGTCGGTCTCTGTGATGATTCCGCACATGTGGCCGTCGTTGACGACTGGCAGCGCGCCGATTCGCGCTTCGATCATGCGCGACGCGACGTCGGCCAGCGTGTCGTTCATGAAGACTCGCAGCGGGCGTTTGGACATGACATCCCGCAGGTTGGTCCGGACTCGTTCCGAACCGTCTTCGTCATTCAGCCAGCGAACGTGTTCGCGGAAGGCTGCCTGCCGGATATCGCGGTCCGAGACCATGCCGATCAGAGCGTTGCCATCGACGAGCGGGACATGCCGCAGGTGCTTCTCCTTCATCAGCCGCGTCGCCCGCACAATCGGATCGCCGGGGTCGAGCGAGAGAACATTCGCGGCCATGTGATCGACGACCTTGTGGAACCGCCAGCGTGACGAACTGAAGTGTGCATTGCCGTCCACATAGCAGTGCAACACGTCGGATTCCGCGACCAGCCCGACAAGCCTGTCGCTGGCAACCAGCAGGACGGCTCCAATCCCTTCCTGCAGCATCAGGTGAGCGGCGTCGGTAATCGTCTGGTCGGGTCGCAGAGTATGCACGGGGCTGGACATGACATCGGACACAAAGCGAGGTCCCACCAGTCGCCCATCATGCTGGTCGGTCCGTTCCACACTGAGCATCCAGCCGACCGATTCGAGCAGATCCCGGTCCGAGACAATGCCGACGGGTTTTCCATCCTCGACCACGGGCAGATGATGAATCCCGTGCTCTTCCATCAGCGAGATGGCCGTATCCGTCGTGTCCGAAGGCCGAACGTCAATCACATCACGCGCCGCAATATCCGAAAGCTGCATCGCTCCGCTCCCGCGTCTCCAGGGAAGTTGAATTGTCTTCCTGACGGGCAAAGCAAATCGGATGCCGGATGGGAGACTCACTTCATGGTCGATTATCTCCATTGCTTCGTTTAACGCCCAGCCGCACGCGCCGGCCACCAGCGACGTGCCGCGTTGCTCCCGCTTTGTCGTAGTTCCATCCCGATTCTGTCGCCCGGCGGTGTGCGGAGTCGGGAGTCTCGCGCACAGCCAGGGAGTTGCCTCTCCGCCGCTGAGACCGCGACTCTTCCGCAAGGGGGAGAGTGAAGTTCCGAGTGCGGACCACGACTCAGGATGTGTGGAGACTGATGTGCGTCTGGAGGTCGAATCCGGGAGCGAAGCGAGAAGTGCCGACCACCAATTCCTGGCCTGCGAGAAACCCTGGGCCGACACCCCGTTTGACGGTCAACGACCGGGGCTGGATACTCGCCACGAGTTTGCCCTTGCCGTTCGCAATCATCGCCAGGCCGGCCACTTGACTCTCCCTCTGGGAGGGTCGCGGTCTCAGCCGCGGGGAGGGTTTGCATGGGCTGCTCGTTGACGACGATCGATTTACGGGACGCATTTCCCGACCGCTCATGCCTCGCGTCTGCCCCTCCTGAAAGAGGTGCAGCGTTCAAGACCAAACGACAACCGTTGACATTTATATTTGCAGGAGAAGAACAGCGTGATGCACTGCTTCGTGGAGCTGTCCGGAAACCGAACTCACCGCGCGACAAGCCAGAGAACAGTCCGTTGCGGATTTGTGGTGGCGTTGGCCCTGCTGATTGCCTCAGACGCCCTGCTGCAAGACGCGCCGGCAGCCAACAAGCCGGCGCGGCCGAACGTGCTGGTCATCATGGCCGACGACATGGGGTACGGCGATCTGTCGTGTTATGGAGCGACCGAGATTGAAACGCCGAATATCGATCGGCTGGCAAAGCAGGGACTGCGGTTTACGAGTGGTTACTGTTCGGCATCGACCTGCACGCCAACCCGGTACTCGCTGCTGACGGGCACCTACGCCTTTCGTCAGCCGGGCACGGGGATCGCGCCGCCAAACGCGTCGGCCCTGATTAAGCCGGGCACGGAGACGATTGCGTCGTTGCTCAAACGAGCCGGCTATCGGACCGCGGTGATCGGCAAGTGGCATCTCGGACTCGGCGGCCAGGGCGGGCCGGACTGGAACGGAGAACTCAAGCCGGGGCCGCTGGAGATCGGCTTTGACCATTGCCACCTGTTGCCGACTACGAACGACCGCGTGCCGCAGGTTTATGTGCGCGATCATCGCGTGCTGAATCTCGACCCGAAGGATCCGCTGTGGGTCGGTAACAGGAAACCATCGCCCGATCACCCGACCGGGATCACGCATCGCGACACGCTGAAAATGGACTGGAGCCACGGGCACAATCAGACCATCCACAACGGGATCGGTCGGATCGGCTTTTACACTGGAGGTCACGCGGCGCGGTGGCGGGACGAAGACCTCGCGGACGAATGGGTGAACCGCTCGGTCGAATGGCTTGAGCAGAACCAGGACGAACCGTTCTTCCTGTTTTTCTCGTCGCACGATCTGCACGTCCCGCGAATGCCGCACGAGCGATTTCAGGGGAAGACGAAGCTCGGCTTCCGCGGCGACTCGATCGTGCAGCTCGACTGGTGCGTCGGCGAACTCGTCAAAACACTCGACCGGCTGAAACTGTCGGAGAACACGCTGATCGTGTTCTGCTCGGACAACGGCCCGGTACTCGATGACGGCTACAAGGACGGAGCCATCGAGAAGAACGGCGATCACAAACCCGCTGGCCCGTATCGGGGCGGCAAGTACAGCGTGCTGGAAGGCGGCACGCGAACGCCGTTCATCACCTGCTGGCCGGGGCAGATCAAAGCGGGCGAGTCCGACGAGCTGGTCTGCACAATCGACCTGGCCGCCAGCACGGCCGCACTGGCCGGAGTCGATCTGCCTGTCGACGCGTGCCTTGACAGCTTTGACGTGTCCGGAGCGCTGCTGGGCCGCGACGATGCCGAAGGACGCGACCATCTGGTGCAGCAGGATAATGGCAAGGGCGGCAACTTCGGGTTGCGAGCTGGCAAGTGGAAACTGCAGCGGCACGATTCCCGGCGAGCCCGCAATGTGAAAGTGGACGCACAACTCGCCAACACGAACGTGGCTCGATATCGACTGTTCGACCTGAGCAGCGATCCCGGAGAAACACAGGACGTCAGCGAGCAGCATCCACAGGTCGCTGAGAGACTGATCGCTCAGTTGAACGGTCTGATCGAGGCCGGTCGAAGTCGGCCTGCGGAGTAATTCATCATTGAAGAAGCTCGCGAGGGGGCGGCACCGCGAGGCCGATTCCGATCGCGCGTAGATGGATTCGCAGGAATTCAGTTGTTTTCAGTGGGACTGAATTCTTGCGAATCCAGTCGCGCGCAATGACCAATCTGATATTCGCCGTCACAGCTGGCGGCGAAACTGCAAGGCGCTGTGTCGCTGCTGCCGTTCAGATTCGAATGTTTGATGCCCGACTTTTCCAGGGAGCTGCTGATGAGTATCCGCATCGTTGTGCTTGATGGCTCGACGCTGAATCCGGGCGACAATCCGTGGACGGCAGTTGCCGAGCAGGGCAGCTTCGAGCTGCATCAGGAGACGGCGCCGGACGAGGTCGTGCCGCGGCTGGCTGGCGAGGACTGCATCGCCGTCATCAACAAGGTGCGGCTCGAAGCCGATCAGATCGCTCAGTTGCCGAATCTGAGAATGATCACCGTGACGGCAACCGGTTTCGACTGCGTCGCTGTCGACGCGGCGGCGAACGCCGGGATTCCGGTCTGCAATCTGCCGGCGTACGGAACGGACTCGGTCGCCCAGTACACGTTCGCGCTGCTGCTTGAACTTTGTCACCACATCGCTCTGCACAGCGACGCGGTTTTCGACGGTGAGTGGCAGCGGTGCGAGTCGTTTTCGTTCTGGAAGACTCCGCAGATCGAACTGGTCGGCAAGACGCTGGGCATTATCGGCTGCGGCCGGATTGGTCGTCGCGTCGCGGAGATTGCAAACGTGTTCGGCATGCGCGTGCTCGGCCTGACGCGTCATCCCGAAACCGCCGAACCGGCAGAAGGCTTCGAATTGGCGACGCTGGACGAGATCGCCGCGCAGTCAGACGTCGTCTCGCTGCACTGCGCTCTGAATGATGAATCCCGAGGCATTGTTGATGCCGGATTTCTGTCCCGGATGAAACCGTCGGCCTTCTTGATCAACACGGCGCGAGGACCCCTCATTGACGACAACGCACTGGCCGACGCGCTGAACCGGGACGCTATCGCGGGAGCCGCTCTGGATGTTGTTTCGCAGGAGCCCATCGCGTCGGACAACCCACTGCTGCAGGCGAAGAACTGCCTGATCACGCCTCACATGGCCTGGTCAATGCTGGCCGCCCGGCAGCGCATGATGGACCGCACGGCGGACAACATTCGCGCGTTCCTGGGCGGTCATCCGCAGAACGTCGTCAACGGTGTTTGAAGCGCCGTCGACGATTGCGAACGGCGATGGCTCTCGTAGCGAAACTCGCGATCTCGTAGCGAAACTCGCGCAGAGTTTCGGCTTCTGGCCTTCCGCATCCATCTGATATTCGCTCGCAAATCAACGCCCTGCCGAAAGTCTGCGCGACTTTCGCTACCGACAACGAGCCGAAAGTCTGCGCGACTTTCGCTACGGAATACGACCGAAAGTCCTGGCGGCTTTCGCTACGGAAAACGACGACCGTCGTTACTCGTCGTCGAGCAGACTGACAGTTCCCGGCTTCCAGTCGGAGAGCATGCGATAGCCGACGCCGCGGACCGTGCCGATCGCGTCAGCGTGGTCGCCGAGTTTGATCCGCAGCGCTCGAATGTGGACGTCGATCGTTCGTTCCAGCGCGTTGGCATCTTCGCCGCGGCACAGGTCGAGCAGTTCCAGTCGCGAGTAGGTGCGGCCGGGCTGGCGGGCCAGCGTCCACAGCAGGTTGAACTCGGTCGGCGTCAGCGTGACTTCCTGACCATTGACGCGACAGATGTGTTCGACGCGGTTGATCTCGATGCCGTGAATCGAGACGACATCCTGCGGCTGCTGGGCCGGTGCCGATCGTCGCAGCAGAGCCTGGATGCGACTCATCAGCGGTTTGACTTTGAACGGCTTCGTGACGTAGTCGTCAGCGCCCATGCTGAAGCCGACGATCTCGTCAACTTCCTCGCCCTTCGCGGTGAGCATCAGAATGCGGATGTGCTTTGTCCGTGAGTCGCTGCGAATCTGGCGGCACAGTGAGAGACCGTCGATGACGGGCAGCATCAGATCGAGCACGATCAGGTCGGGCAGCGCGCGTTGCGCCTTGGCCAGCCCCTGCTGCCCATCCGTTGCGGTCAACACCTCGTAACCTTCCTTCTGAAGGTTGTAGACGAGGATCTCATTCAGAGCGTGATCATCTTCAACGACCAGGACCGTTTGACTGGACATCTTCGTTCGCAATTCCTCTTCAATCTGCCGCCTGCTGGCTGTCTCGGCCCGCAGCCACTGGCAGCGGTCTCATTCCAGATTCCGGTGACGGACGATTTCCCCTTCGACCATGTAGACAACGTCTTCGGCGATATTTGTCGCGTGATCCGCGATTCGCTCGACGTGCCTGGAGGCCGAAAACAGGTGCATGAGGGGTTCGATCTGGTCGGAGTGCTGCTGCATCCGGCCAGTCAGTTCCGCGATGATCTGACGATTCAGCTCGTCAACCTGCTCGTCTTCCGCGACAACGTTCCGCGCCAGCCGGGAGTCGAGTTCGACGTAGGAATCGATCGCCCGACGCAGCATTTCGACGGCCTGGTTGGCCATCTCTTTCAGCTTTTCAGGCACGAAGACGTCGGGCCGACCGGTCAGAGCACACGCACGTTCGGCGATATGCACTCCCAGATCCGCGACGCGTTCGAGTTCGACAATGATCTTCAGCACGGAGCAGATGCGCCGCAGGTCGTTGGCGACCGGCTGGTGCAGCGCGAGAATCTTCAGGCAGTCGTTCTCGATGCGGACGTCCCAGTTGTCGATTTCGTTGTCCAGCTCGTTGAGCCGGTCCGCCGTCTCACGGCTGGGCTTCTTGAGGCCGTCAACCGCCTGATGAATCATGTCCTCGACCTGCGCGCACATGGAGAGCAGGTCGCGGTGAATCGAATCCATATCCCGTTGCAGATGTACGCTCATAATCTGATCGAGGCTGTCGGACGAACTGGGACAGGCGATGCCCGCAGTGGTCCGTGATGCCTCTCCTCCTGAGTTGGCGGCCAGCCGGAATGGCACAACAGCGTGCGTTTCCGACTCGAAGCCGCAGGGACGATAGGTCGGGACTGTTAAGGCAGAATGAATCCCGCTTCACAAAATTAGCGGTCCGTCGAATTTTGAACCAGGCCACGCCGAAGCGGCGAATCTGTTGCTGCTGTGGACTGATGCCCGCTGGAGGGCCGGCCAAGCGTCGCCTGCTCGATAACACCATGACAAAGAGAACGCCGGGCAACGAGACGGCAGTGAAACACGTCTTGGAGGGATGGTCTTCCGCCCGGTATGGTTCCGCCCTCTCCCGCCGTCGCACAATCGGCGCACCCTGCGCCGCTGCGTGTCCCGCCTTCAGTTCTGCCTGCGGAAGCCTTTCCCGACTGCGTCAGAACTCAGTCTTTGAATGTCCAGATTTCCCCGCACACTTACGGCACCGTCAGGTCCGCCGTCAGCCTGGGCTGGCGCGAAGCGGAGCCAGTGCGCGCTGGTGCCCATCTGCTGGCAGCGAGGTTCGCTACTGGCCGTGATGTTCGCCGCGCTGCTGCTGTCCGGGTGCGGCAAGACGATCCGCAGCGACGCCACCGAACAGCTGATTCTGTCCGACGCCGTCGATCGGTCGGTGCGGAACATCGACTTCACACCGCTGTCGGGCCGCGACTGCTATCTCGACACGACCTACATCAAAGCGACGAAGAATCCTACGTTCGTCAACGCCGAATACCTGACCAGCTCGCTGCGGAATCAGGTACTGGCGGCGGGGTGCCGGCTGGTGCAGAAGGAAGCGGATGCCGAACTGATTATCGAGCCGCGAGTCGGAACGCTGGGGGCCGACATTCATGACGTGACGTACGGGATCCCCTCGAACAACGTGCTCAGCCAGGCCGCCTCAGTTGCGGCCGCGACAACGGCTTCCGCACCGCTGGCGGCGCCGATCGCGTCGATCCCTGAGATTTCCGTGGCCCGCCGTGAAGACCAGACGGCTGCGGCCAAGATCGCCGTTTTCGCCCTCGACGCAAAAACGAAACTTCCGGTCTGGCAATCCGGCATCTCCGTGGCGAACAGCAGTGCCCGCGACTGGTGGGTGCTCGGGATTGGCCCGTTCCAGAACGGCTCGATCTATGACAAGACTCAGTTCGCCGGTCGCAAATTCCGCCTCCCGCTGATCGGCAGCTCAACCGACGACGAACAGCGTCAGGCGATTTCGCTCGACGAACAATACGTCTTCACACCGCCCAGGCCGGAAGTTCCGGCACCGGACATCGAACTGACGTCGGGTGAGGAAGCGGGAAAGAAAGCGGGCGAGCCGAAACCCGCCCCGGCGGCAGAAACCGGTTCCGCTGCTGCGAAGAGCCCGTCGGCTTCGGCCTCTGACGGAAAGAAGGCAACTGACGGAAAGAAGAAGTAATCCGCGACACAGCGTCGACGTGGTCGCGGTCCGGCCCTCACTCGGCAGGCGTCAGTCTCTCGATCGCCCAGTTCGCTGCGTCGCGGATTAGATCGCAGGTGTCCGTCGCGGCGTGCTGCAGAGCTGGCAGGTGGTGCGCGTCTGCCGAGTTTCCGGCTGCGATCGCGGCGTTTCTCAGGATGCCGGAGCGGCCCGGTCGTTCGAACGGGGTGCCTCGGAAACGCGTTCGAAACTCGTCTTCTGAGAGACGCAGCAGCCAGTTGAGATCGGCGGGCGCCAAGTCGGCAACGGAGGCAAAGGCCGGCTCGTTCGACGGCGGCGCCTTGCGGTTCCAGGGGCAGACGTCCTGACAGACATCGCAGCCAAATACCCAGTCGCCCATGCCGTCCCGCAGTGATTCCGGAATCGGCTGATCGCGAAGTTCGATCGTCAGATAGGAAATGCAACGCCTGGCGTCGAGCACGTACGGCTCGACAAACGCGTCGGTCGGGCAGGCATCGAGACAGCGCGTGCAGGTGCCGCAGTGTGAGGTGTCGTGTGGAGCGTCTGGTTGAAGTTCGACGTCGGTCAGCAGGGCTCCGAGAAACAACCAGCTCCCGAGACGCCGGTTGATCAGCATCGTGTTCTTGCCGAACCAGCCGAGCCCCGCCAGCCGCGCGAAGTCGCGTTCGAGCAGCGGGGCCGTATCGACGACGGGCCGCGTCCGACAACCGGGCCGCTGCTCATGCAGAAACGCCGCGAGTTGTTTCAGCCGCTGCTTCAGCAGGTCGTGATAATCGACTGAACCGCGCGCGTAATTCGCGACGCGACCACCCGGCGAAGCAGCTTCGAGGGCCGAATCGTTTCCAGCCCAAGCTTCAGCGGCCCGAGAATCAACGGCCCGAGATTCAGCGGCCCGAGAATCAACGGCTGGAGAATCAACGGCAAAAGATTCAGCGGCTGGAGATTCAACGGCTGGAGATTCAGCCGGCAAGGGTTCGTTTCGTGAGAAAGCCTCGCCGCCTCCGGCTTCACCCGCCCTCTGGGAGGGGCGCGGTCTCAGCCGCGGGGAGGGTCCCGCATCGCCCGGCCTGAGCAATCGATCAACCTGCAAGTCGCTCTCTCGAACAGCCTCAGCCGCACCGCCACCCGACTCAGAGTGAGGCCGGGAATGCAGTCGGCTTTCCCCTCTCGATGCCCGCTGCTGGTTGGCCGGCGACGGCGTTCCATCGTGGTAATTCATGGCAACCATGACGACGCTGCGGACATTCGGCAGAACGTTCTCCGGATGCCGGTACGCCTCCGCCCGGCGCGGAATGTAGCCCATCTCGCCCGCGAAACCGGCGTCGATCCAGTCCTGCAGTGCATTGATCCCGGTCGGAGAAACCGCCGCGGCGATCCCACACAGGTCGAATCCCAGTTCCTGCGCGTGGTCGCGCAGTTGCTCTTCGAGACGCTTGGGATCGGAGGTTCCAGCGACCGTGAAGGGTTCATCGGCAGGCGCAGGCTGAGTCATCGAACTTTTGAATTCCGCGGGCTACAGTGCGACGACGAGATCGCGAACTCGCAACCCGTAATCTGTAGAACGGACTTCCAGTCCGTCGTCTGAAATTGATCGACGGACTGGAAGTCCGTTCGACGACGTTGAAGACCGGTCCCGTTCACAGGACTTCTTACTTCAGAGACGCATCATGAAACACAATCCCGTGAAACAGAAGCTGGCCGCTGGTGAGGCCTCCATTGGCACCATGATGTTTGAGTTCAGCTCGGTCGGCGCCGCGCGAGCGGCCGCGGCTGGCGGAGCGGAGTACGCGATCTTTGACATGGAGCACACCGGCTGGTCCGTTGAAACGATCCGCAATCTGTGTGTCGCCTCGCGGGATACGAGCATGCTGCCGCTGGTCCGGGTTCCGGCCACAGAGTACCACTTTATCGCCCGCGTGCTCGACATGGGCGCCGTCGGGGTCATGGTCCCGATGGTCGAATCTGTCGAACAGGCTCAGCGGATCGTCAGCTCGGCGAAGTATCCGCCGGTCGGTCGCCGCGGTTCCGCGTTCGGGATTTCGCACGACGATTTCTCCGGCGGCGACTGCGTCGCAAAAATGGAACAGAGCAACTCGCAGCAGATTCTGATCGCCCAGATCGAAACCGCGGCGGGCCTTGAGAACGTCGAGGCCATCGCTGCCGTTGATGGAATTGATGTGCTGTGGATTGGGCAGTCCGACCTGTCCGCGTCGCTGGGAGTGCCGGGCCAGTTTGACCATCCGACGTTCGTCGCCGCCGTCGACCGCGTCATCGCCGCCTGTCGCACGCACGGCAAAATCGGCGGCTTCATGACGACGACCCTCGACTTCGGCGAATGGGTCGCAAAGAAGGGCTTCCGCATGCTTGCCTGGAGCGGCGACGTCTGGATTTACCAGGCCGCTTTGAAGAGCGGGATGGAGACGCTCCGCAGTTTCACGGATTAATGTTTCGTGGATTATCAATGCCGCCGGCGAGTCGCCCGGTTGTCCGAACGCGGCAGAATTCATTCGCAGAGTCCCGTTCGAGTTGCCGCTGGATCGTGTTGCCCTTCCCTGTGTTAATCGTTCATTAACATAAGGGACATATTCTGCTAACTGTCGTCGCGAGGATTCGCCTCGCCCAAGCCGTCCGGAGTGGATGGCGTGCGAGGTCGAATTGTCCGGCAGGTCACCGGTGAGATGCTCGCTGCGAACTGGTGCCTCAAACAGGTTAACGGAGCAGTCATGGTCAGTCTGAAGAAGGTCATTCTGTCGGCAGTTGCGGCGCTCGTCGCCGTGCCGGGAATCGTTTCCGCTCAGGTCAAGGTCGACCCGAGCCTGCCGGCCTACACGCCGGTCTCCGGTGTCTCCGGATCGTTGAAGAGCATCGGCTCGGACACGATGAACAACGAAATGACACTGTGGGCGGAAGGCTTCCTGAAGCACTACCCGAACGTGAAGATCGAGATTGAAGGCAAGGGATCGTCGACCGCTCCGCCAGCTCTGATCGCCGGCACCTCGCAGTTCGGCCCGATGAGCCGCCGAATGAAGGACGCCGAAATCGCCGACTTTGAAAAGAAGTTCGGTTACAAGCCGACGTTCCTGCCGACCAGCATCGACATGCTGGCCATCTATGTGAACAAAGATAATCCGATCAAAGGCCTGAGCCTGCCGCAGGGTGACGCGATCTTTTCCAAGACCCGCAAAGGCGGCTTCCCGAACGACATTCGCACCTGGGGCCAGGCCGGCCTGACCGGCGAATGGGCCAGCCAGCCGATCAGTCTGTACGGTCGCAACTCGGCGTCCGGCACGTACGGTTTCTTCAAAGACAATGTCCTGTCGAAAGGCGACTACAAGGACGAAGTGAAAGAGCAGCCGGGCTCCTCGGCCGTCGTTCAGGGCGTCGCCACCGACAAGTACGGCATCGGCTACTCGGGCATCGGCTACAAAACCGCCGACGTGCGTGCCGTTCCGCTGGCCGTCGAAGGCGAAGACTTTGTCGAAGCTGTCCCGGCGAACGCCTACACCGGCGAGTACCCGCTGGCCCGGTTCCTCTATCTGTACGTGAATCACAAGCCCGGCACGGAACTTGACCCGCTGCGTCGCGAGTTCATCCGCTACATCTTCTCGAAGGATGGTCAGGAAGCGGTCGTCAAAGACGGCTACTTCCCGGTTCCGGCGACGATCGCCAACAAGACGCTGTCCGGCCTGGGCATTCAGTAATTGTCTGAACGTGAGGCTGACGCACGGCTTCACAGAAACGGCTCTGCCAGAGATTTGCCCGTCATCCGCGAGCCCACCTTGCGGATGACGGTTTTTCTCTGCAGAAAAATCACGTCGCGGAAGGACGCACGCCGTCCGACCGAAAGCCGGTCGGTGCTCCGACTCGACCATCGAGAGAACAGGCGTCGGGACAGAGACTCAACCTACGGCTTTTGACGACGACCACCTCGTTGCCTCACTGCGAATTCATCAATGGCCCGCGCATCCTCAGGCTTTACCGGCAGCCGACGTTCGATGGGAACACGCAAGAGTGTTCGCGTCGCGGACTTCATCGCGCGGATGATGATTACGGTCGGTGGCCTCGGGACGATCGCGTCGCTGCTGCTGGTCTTCGCGTTTCTCGTCGGCAAGGTTTACCCGCTGTTTTCGGACAGCTCGTTGTCTGAGCCTACGGTTTTCGATCAGGCCGCTGCGGAAGCCGACAACGAACCGCTGCACTTCGCGACGGACGAGTATCTGAACGTGGGCTGGATCGCCTACCGCGATGGAACGCTCCGGACCGTGAGGCTGGACACCGGCGAAACTCTGTCGACAAGCTCGCTGATCCCCGCCGGTCGCGAATTGACAGCGTGGTCGTTCGGTCCGCGAGGCGACGTCGGTTTCGGATTCGCCGACGGTGACATTCAGCTCGGACGTATCGCGTTTTCAACGGCGTTCCTGCAGGTCAGCGAAGACGGCGATGCCGCGTCGGGTTCAAGCGATACGCGGATGCTGCAGCTCGACGAACTGCCGGCTGAACTCAGCGAACTGCCGATTGGTGGCGTCACGCGCTACCGCGACGGCATGGTCGAGAAAACGCCCGAAGGTCAGCTCCGACTGCAGGAACTCTCGATCGAGATGGACGACCCGGTGACGGTGGCCTCGGGAGTTCCGATCCGGCTGATCGACCGCTCGGTTCCGAAACAGGGATCGGACAGTCTGGCAGCCACCGAAGAAGTGCTGACCCTGCTGACGGACGAAGGCCTGCTGCGCGTTGCCAGCGTGCGGAAGGTCTACAACATGCTGCTCGACGAGACGACGACCAGACTCAAGGCGCGCACGCTGCAGCTCGATATCGACATGCAGGCCGAGCCGCCCACTCGCATGCTGCTGTCCGGCCTGGGCGACAGCGTTTATCTCGCCTGGCAGGACGGGCGGCTGATGAGGTTCGATGCCCGTAAGGGTTCCGAAGTCCAGCTCGCCGAGGAAATCGATCTCGTCACCGGCAACGCGGAGCTGACCTCGCTTGGCTTTCTGGTTGGCAAGACATCGCTGGTCGCCGGGGATTCTGCCGGCAACCTGTCCGTCTGGTTTCGGACCAAGCCGGACGACGCCACAACGATCGATGGAGCGATTCTCAGCCGCGCACACGAGCTTCAAAGCGGGACATCGGCAGTCCGTTCGATCGCCGCATCGCCCGTCGTTCGTACTGTGGCCGTGGGCTTCGACGACGGAACCGTGCGACTGTACCACGTGACGAGCAGCCAGCTTCATGCCGAGGTGACAACCGCTGATAACGAAGCCGTCCGCCTGCTGACGATCTCACCCAAGAACGACGTGATTCTGGGCCTGACAGACTCCGGCCTGTCGCTGTGGGGCATCAATTCACCGCATCCGGAAATCACCCTGAGTGCGATCTTCCTGCCGGTCTGGTACGAAGGCTACGAAGGTCCGGAGCATGTCTGGCAGTCGTCGTCGGGCGATGACGCGTTTGAACCCAAGTACGGCCTGTGGCCGCTGGTTTTCGGCAGCATCAAGGCAACCTTCTACTCGATGATGTTTGGAGCCCCGCTGGCTCTGCTGGCGGCCATCTTCACCAGCGAATTCCTCAATCCGCGAACCAAGGCGAAGATCAAGCCGACCATCGAGATCATGGCCAGCCTGCCGAGCGTCGTGCTGGGTTTCCTGGCGGCACTGGTCATCGCGCCTTACGTCGAAGACGTCGTTCCGGAAACGCTCACAGTTTTTGCCACCGTGCCGTTTGCCCTGCTGGCGGGAGCGTTCCTCTGGCAGCTGCTGCCAATGTCGCTGGGCATTCGCTGTGACCGCTTGCGGTTGCCGCTGATGAGCATCGCCTTCATTGCCGGGATCTGGCTGGCCACGATTGTCGGACCGCTTGTTGAGAACTGGCTGTTCGCCGGAGACATCATGGCCTGGCTCGACGGCCAGACGGGGACGGCCACCGGCGGCTGGATGCTGCTTCTGCTGCCAGCCAGTGCCCTGCTCGTCGCAACGGTGTTCAGCCTCTTCATCACGCCGATGCAGCGCAACATGGCGGGCACACGATCGCAGTTCGTTCTGCTGGATGTTGCAAAGTTCCTTGCGGGATCGATCGCGACTGTCGCACTCGCCTGGCTGGTCTCGTCCCTGATCAGTGCTGCCGGTTTTGATCTGCGAGGCACGCTTGTCGACACCTATGTGCAGAGAAACTCGCTGGTCGTCGGCTTCATGATGGGCTTTGCGATCATTCCAATCATCTACACGATCTCGGACGACGCGCTTACGTCGGTTCCGGAATCGCTGCGGGCGGCCTCGCTCGGTTCGGGCGCGACAAAGTGGCAGACTGCGGTCCGGGTCATCATCCCCACCGGCATGAGTGGCCTGTTCTCCGCGCTGATGATTGGCCTCGGGCGAGCTGTCGGGGAAACGATGATCGTTCTGATGGCGGCCGGAAATACACCGGTGCTCGACATGAACATCTTCAACGGTTTCCGCACGCTGGCCGCGAACATCGCCGTCGAGCTGCCGGAAGCTGTCGAGAACAGTACGCATTTCCGGATGCTGTACCTCGCCGCGCTGACGCTGTTCGCACTGACGTTCGTGCTGAACACTGTGGCCGAAATCATCCGCCTGCGATTCCGTAAGAGGGCGTTTCAGTTGTGAGCCACGCTGTCGAATCATCCTCGAAAGCCCAGCAGCCACCGGCTGGCGACCCGCAGTTGCCGCGTGCCAGGCGGCGCGTTCGGCCCGGAGCATCCGTTATCGCCCAGGGCGAACCGATGCTGTGGCTGACGGGCGGCGGACTGGTGATCTGCTTTCTGATGATCGTCATGCTGCTGCTCTATGTGCTGTGGCAGGGCCTGACGACGTTCTGGCCGCAGCCGATCGCTCAGGTCGAAACGATCGACGGTCGCACTCTGCTCGGCGAGGCCTTCGCATCCGACTCCTACGATCTGAAGTTCTCGCATCTTGCCGGCCAGTCGGGCGTCGTTCGCGAGGAACTTGAAGACCTGCTTCATCCCGCCTTCCAGACAGTCGTCCAGGAAGTGGTCGACTCCGGCTCGCTGAGCGACCGCCTTGAGATGAACCGTCCGATGATCCTGCGAGCGGTGGCGACGCAAGTGAAACTCGCCCCCGCCGTCCAGCAGTCGCGGCCTGAGAAACGCACAGCCATCGTCAGCGAGATCGAAGACGCACTCAATGCGCGGTGGGACGAGTTTGTTGATCGGCTGTCGGAAGAGGTTTCGTCGAACGTCGGCGACGTCTCCGGAGATTCCCTCGCGACCGCCTGGAATGCGGCGTCGACTGCTGCGGAATCCGCACTGGGACAGCTCGACGCGACCGAGTTTCAGCGACAGTTTTCAGAAGGTGACTCGGTCCTGTATTCCGTCTGGGCGCGCGATGCCTGGACGTCGCTGGCGATGCCCGTCGGCGTGCCGATGCGCCGCCGTGAATTTCGAACAGAGAATTACGAACTCACGAACGAGCACTTCAACTGGGTCAGCGACTTCGAGATCAAGCCGGATGGCGAGACGTTTCCCGAATGGGCGACCCTGCTGGAACGCATCGAGGGCGGGCGGTTTTATGGCTTCCCGGCGGAACTCCGCATCGACGGGAAGGCCACCGAAACTGAACCGGCAGCGATCTGGGCGGCCTTTCCCGAACTGCACGCCGAATGCCGCGAACGCTGGCTGGAAGGCAAGGAAATCGACGAGATCGATGGCGGGGCCTTTAACCGCCGTCGCGAACGAGAACGCCTGGAGCTGATTGAGGTCGGCCACAAGTTCGGCAAAGACTCGACCGAGTACCGCGAAGCTCAAGCCGCTCTGCAGGACTTTGAGCGAGCGAACGCCGCTGAGTATCAGGAAATCCGCAGCCGCATCGAAGAACTGCATCAGCTCAACTCGCGCTACGCGATCCTGATGCGAACCGTCGATGGCCAGGAACAGGAAGTGCCGCTGGCCGAAATTGTCCGCGCCGTTCCCGCGAACCATATCGACAGCGGCGAGAAGTGGAGCATTTATCTGTCACGCTGGCGCGAGTTTCTCTTCGACAATCCGCGCGAGGCCAACAGTGAAGGCGGCGTCTATCCGGCGATTTTCGGCACGGTCGTCATGACGCTGCTGATGTCGATTGCCGTCGTCCCCTTTGGCGTGCTGGCAGCGCTTTATCTGCGCGAGTACGCGAAGGGTGGTATCGTTGTCAGCTCGGTCCGCATCGCGATCAACAATCTGGCGGGCGTGCCGAGCATCGTGTTCGGCGTCTTCGGCGTCGGCTTCTTCTGTTACATGGTCGGCGGCACGATTGACGAAGTCTTCTACGCGGCGAAGACCGCCGATGCCGGCCCAACGTACGGAACGGGTGGGCTCTTCTGGGCATCTCTGACGCTGGCCCTGCTGACATTGCCGGTCGTCATTGTGGCGACCGAAGAAGCCCTGTCCGCCGTCCCGCGTTCCATGCGGGAAGGCTCGCTGGCCTGCGGAGCGACAAAGTGGCAGACCATTCGCCGCATCGTTCTGCCGCGAGCCCTGCCGGGCATCATGACCGGAACGATTCTGGCGATGGCCCGCGGTGCCGGAGAAGTGGCGCCGCTGATGCTCGTCGGAGCCGTCAAGCTGGCACCGCATCTGGTCGTTGACCTTCACGACTGGAGTGGTTCGTTCGGGCCGGTCCCCACCGGAGCGCTGCATCCGGAACGCAGTTTCATGCATCTGGGCTTTCACATTTTTGATCTCGGTTTCCAGTCGCAGAACAGCGAAGCGGCCAAGCCGATGGTCTACACGACGACGCTGCTGCTGATCGGACTTATTGCCGTGATGAACATCGCCGCGATCTGGCTGCGTGCTCAACTGCGGAAGAAGTTCCAGTTCAGCCAGTTCTGAATCGACACCGACAACAGCCTGTTTCAGGCATCAATGGATCAGTCTCGTGATCAGTAACATCGAATCAGGCCAGCCTGCCAGGGGCGCGTCAAGCGGCGACGAGCAGCCGAACCGGCTGGAGATGATCACGCGTGGCGAACACGTCGACGCAGTCATCCATCCGGAACTTGCCGACCGTTCCAGCGTGCTCGACATCGACAACGTCTGCCTGTGGTATGGCGACAAGCAGGCGCTGTTCGACATCAACATGATCATCCCCGACGGCAATGTGACGGCCTTGATCGGCCCGTCCGGCTGCGGGAAGTCCACACTGCTGCGCTGCGTCAACCGGATGAACGACCTGATCGACAGCGTCCGGCTCGGCGGCGACATGCGTCTGAACGGCGATTCGATCTTCAGCCCGAACGTCGATGTCATCGCTTTGCGAAAACGCATGGGGATGGTGTTTCAGAAACCCAACCCGTTTCCCATGAGCATCTTCGAGAACGTCGTTTACCCGCTGCGTATCGATGGCGAACGCGACCGAAACGTGCTCGAAGAAGTCTGCGAGCGGGCTCTTCGCGGCGCGGCTTTGTGGGACGAAGTCAAAGACCGGCTGCACGAAAGCGGCCTCGGACTGTCCGGCGGCCAGCAGCAGCGTCTGTGTATCGCGCGGGCAATCGCGAGCGATCCGGAAGTTCTGCTGCTCGACGAACCCTGCTCGGCACTGGACCCGATCGCCACCGGCAAGATCGAAGACCTGATCGACGAACTTCGCGGCGATTACTCGATTCTCATCGTCACACACAACATGCAGCAGGCTTCGCGCGTCAGCGACTACACGGCCTTCATGTACCTGGGACATCTGATTGAGTACGGCCCGACGGTCAGCCTCTTCACGAATCCGAAGCTCAAAGAGACCGAGGATTACGTAATGGGCCGTTTCGGCTAAGTGGTCGGTTTCGCAAGTTCGTATCGGGATCCCATTTGATCGTTTGACCCAAAGCCACAGGCGACGGCGTTTTCGGACCGGTTTCCAACGCCATCGCCTGCGGCTTCGGGTCAAACGAGAACCCTGTCGCGACTTACGAACCCGACCACTAAGAGATGCCGGAGGCGACCGTCGCCTGCCGCACGCGATGTTCGCCTTTCTTCACAATCGCCCGCGCGCTTACCCAGCAGCGCCGCAATATCTGGAACTTCGCACTTAACAGACAATTAACAATTTACGTTTCGCTGAGGTGGCTGCGGGCTCGAGCGAGCCGTTTGCGGCCCTGCGATTCTGACTTTCAACGAAGGAGACTGTTTGATGAAACGCCTTGCTCTGTTGCTGCTCATCATGCTGGTGAGCGTTTCGGCAACGCTTTCGGCCCAGGCCGGTAATCCGCGATCGGAGACTCACGAAAAGTACATTGGCGGCCTCTGGAAGTTTCTGCAGGAGAGCGACTACCGGTCCTGGAAACCGGCTGCTGACTTCCTGGGAATCGGCGTCGGCCCGCAGCCCGGCCAGAAGTCGTTCGCCATTCAGGAAGGCGACTGGGCCAACGGATCGATTGTCGTTTCCGAACACTGGGACGGCGAGAGCCTGTACGCGCTGAGCATGTTCCTGAAGCAGAAGCCGGGCTACAGCGAGAAGAACAACGACTGGTACTGGGTGCATTTTCTGGCCGACGGCAGTGTCGTCTCGGCGTCTCCCGATAAGGAAGCGCACCGCAAGCCCGGCTTTGTCACCTGGGAAGAAGAGGGCCGTCTGTGGGTCTTCGGCCTCACGTCAGTCGACGCGGCTGACTTCGTGAAGTCCGGCGATCTTGCTAAGAGCGTCACCCGCGTCGGCGCCGGACCGAACGGCATGACGGTTCGCTCGTCCGATACGGAAACGATCGATGCCTACCTGGCCGCAAAGCCCGGCTTCGCAACGTTCATTGTCGACGGGCGTCTGTGGGTTCTCGTGCCCGGCACCGAAGCTCACGCCGAGTTCCTGAAGAGCGGCGAACCTGCCAAAAGCGTGACGCGGGTCGGTGCCGGCCCGAACGGCATGACCGTCCGCTCGGGCGACACCGAAACGATCGACGCCTACCTGACCGCGAAAACCGGCTTCGCGACGTTCATCGTTGATGGCCGTCTGTGGGTTTTCAGAAACGGCTCGGACGGACTGGCCGGGTTCAAGGCGCATGGCGAACCCGCCAAAAGTGTGACTCGTGTCGGGGCCGGCCCGAACGGCATGACCATGCGGTCTGACGACGCTGCAACCATCGACGCCTATCTGGCGGCGAGGGACGGATTCGAGACGTTCATTGTCGACGGACGCCTGTGGGTGTTCCGGTCCGGAGCAGACGAACTGGCCGAGTTTGAGAAGTTTGGCGAACCGGCCAAAAGCGTCACCCGAGTCGGGGCCGGCCCGAACGGCATGACGGTTCGGTCGGTCGACGGCGCGACGATCGACGCGTACCTGAACTGAGCTGGCCGCCCGCTGATCAATCGAACGGGAGCCCGTGTGACTGCCGGGCTCCTGTCTGCCGCCAGCAGAATCTGAAGCTGAAGCAGAATCTTAAGCTGAAATACGGAGCGCTCGCTTCCAGGTGAACGGTTGGATGAGGTCACGGCGGCCATGCAGAAATCGCTGGTACTGATCATCGCAAAGGAAAGCCCGCTGCGGGATGCCTTGGAAACCGGCCTGCTGCGCTCAGGCTGCAGTGTCATCACAGCCCACTCGACCGAACTCGCTGTGCAGAGGGCCGTTGTCTATCTACCCGAGGTTGTCGTGGTCGGAGCCGACGTGAACGGCGAGGACAGCAGTGCGATCTGCACCCGGATCCGCTCGCGGATGACGGCGTCCAGCACGCCGGTTTTCGTGATGGCTCCCGATGCGGAAGACGTTGAGTCCGTCTCCGACCTCGGAGAAGCACACGGTCGGCTGGTTGATCTGGCACGGTTCACGCAGGGGCTGGCGGCGCTGGCGAGTTCGACGAACGAAAGCCAGATGACAGCCAGCCATGTCCATGTGCAGGGGCTGCATATGGATCGCGATGCGTTTCGCGCGAGTCTGCTGGGGCGTGAACTGCAGCTGACTCTGACCGAGTTCAATATCCTCTGGCGGCTTGCCCGCAGCGGCGGGACCGTCCTGACTCGCCAGAAGCTGTGCGACGAATGCGGTGAGAGTGACGCGGACCGACAGTGCCGCTCAGTCGATGTCCATATCCGCAGCCTGCGAAAGAAACTCGACGACCAGGCGTGGTTGATCGAGACGGTGCGGGGAGTGGGCTATCGAATCAACGACCGATCAGATTCCGCCCTTCCAGCGAACACGGGCGATCAGGCCTCCGACGTCGCGTCAGCCGCATCGGGAAGCTGAAGCGGGTCTGACGAAGCGGCCTGAAACTGCTTCACGGCTTCGGCCGCCGCCTGCATGTTGGGCAGCAGGCACGGATGCTTGTACTGCTCGATGCTGCCTCCCAGACGCTGTTGCCGGTTGGCGGCGAACTGCTTCCAGCTGCCGTCCTTCAGCGGGAGGACGGAGAGGCGTTCGAGCCGCCCGGTGCCGCGTTTCTCGTCGTACTCGCAATTGAGTTCCCGCAGGCGGCTGTCGAGACGGGATTCGAACCGGCTAACGCTGTCTCGCTCGGGCAGGTCCTGCTCCTCCAGCAACAGGCGATAGCCGGGCGGGTCACCCCAGGCAGGAATGAGTGTGTAGAACCTCACGCGGTGATCGAATTCGCCGAGCACCGTCCGCACGCCTTCAACAACCTGCGACTCGGCAAGCTTCTCGCCCGTGATGCTGGAGATGTGCGCTCCCTTGTGGAGAAACCGCACGATCGGGGTCGTCCCCTCAAAACCGACGCAACGCACAACGTCACAGATGTCGTAGCGGTAAAAGCCGGAAGACGTCGTCAGCAGGATGTAATAATTGCGGTCGGCTTCGAGTTCGTGCGCTTCCAGAATTGTGGGCGAGCCGCTGCCGTATTCGTTCTCTGGAATAAATTCGAAGTAGTGCGACTGAATGTCGAGCACTCCGTCCGGACAGTCGTTCGTGAAGGGAATCGTCATCCGACCTTCGCTGGCAGACAGACCATGATCCCGGATCGGAAGGTCGCCAAAGTACTCACGAACCGCCGGCAGATAGGCCGCGCAGCTGCCGCCGGTCCAGACCGCGAGAAACTGCAGATCGGGCCAGAAGTCGCGTGGATGCAGATGGCCGGTCGATTCGACAATGCGTTCCAGCTCGCGCGCCCGCTGCCGTTGCTTTGAATGAACTCGCCGGGCCAGAACCGGATGAATGCTTTCGGGCAAATCGTTCCACGTCGCCAGCGTGCCGTCGAAAATGTCACGGATGAGGTCCGTCTTCCGCTCGTCAGCAATCTGTGCGAGATGCACGAGCGTGCTGGGATTGGCCGTCGTCAGCTGGCCAACACTGCGGTCAGCAATCGAGAGCCGCAGGGCCGTGTAATACTTCGCCTCGGGCGTGCCGATCTTCACGATCTCATACGGCAGCGAGTAGATCATGCGGACGGCGCGACTCTGCATGGCTGCCGCCATCCCGGAGATATTCCCGCATGGCGTACCGGCATCCGTGTGGCAGCGGCAGAAATCGCTCGCCAGCTGCACGAGCCGCAGTTGCTTGACCTTCGGGTAGGCATCGAAGGCCGAAATGCCCCAGACCTGCCAGCCACGACGATAGTCCTGATAGAAGCGTTCTGTTACCGGGATGAACTTGGAGTCTGACGTCGTCCCACTGCTTAGAGAAAACATCAGCAGACGGTTTCGCGAGCCGAGCAGCGACTGAAAGTCGCCGGTCTTCAGCGGTTCGACGTAATCTCTATAAACGTCGTACTGAGTCACCGGCAACGCGGACCGCAAATCCTGGCGGCCGGTGGCCGAGGCAAGTCCGTAGTCGGCGGCGAATCGAGAATCACGATTCAGGTCCAGCAGTCCGCCGAGTGTGCGCTGCTGTGCTCCCCGGCAATCCTGACAGTCATCCAGAAACCGGGCGAGCTGTTTGCGGATCTGCAGACGGATTGGCCAGCCAGCCAGCGCTCGCAGTTTACCAGTTGCAGACATGCAGGATCTCAGATGATGAATCAGCACAGCCGGGTCTGTCGCACTGGTGCGGAGCCCGCTTCTGCCACTGAAAAACTACTTTTGTCGAAATGAAATCGAGAACGCAGTTCGATCAAACTGCGAAAGAGACGCAGATTGTGCCGGGCAGATTTGAGCCTGACAACTCATCCCGCCCCATCGGCCCCGTCGACCGCAAAAACGTTCCGAGAGCTTCACAAAGCCCCTGATTATTACGGGCTTGCCTTTATCGGACGTTGCCGCTGTGTCACTGCAGCGCGTCGAAAATACTCTCATGGAAGCTCGCCACTGGCTGGACACAGCAGGGGCGACTCTGCCTCCGGCTGAACGGCTCAGCAAGCCAGGCAACCGTCAGAAGTCATGCGATGATCTCGTGGATCGGCTGGCCGAAGTCGATTTCCAGGCGTTTGTGGCCGGGGACTTCCAGCGCGTGCGGATCCAGGCCGAGCTGGTGCAGGATGGTCGCGTGGATGTCGGTGACGTAGTGACGGTGCTCGACGGCGTGGAAGCCGAGTTCGTCGGTGGCGCCGTGAGTGACTCCGCCTTTCAGGCCGCCGCCAGCCATCCAGACGCTGAAGCCGTACGGGTGATGATCGCGGCCGTCGGAACGTTCGGCGCCTGGCGTGCGACCGAACTCGGTTGCCCAGACGACCAGCGTTTCGTCGAGCAGGCCGCGCTGTTTCAGGTCTTTGAGTAATCCTGCGATCGGCTGGTCGACCTGTTGCGTCTTCGTCGTGTGGTTCTGCTTGAGCTTCGAGTGCGCATCCCAGCCGTCGTGGTAGATCTGCACGAAGCGGACTCCGCGTTCAACGAGTCGCCTCGCCGTCAGCGCCTGCGACGCGACCGTCTTCGTAGGAGCCTTGTCGAGGCCGTACAGCTTCTGCGTGGCTTCAGTTTCGTCGGCCAGGTTGACGACTTCGGGCACGGCGGCCTGCATGCGGAAGGCGAGTTCGTAGCTCTTGATGCGGGCTCGCAGAGCGGCATCGTCGGGGTACTCGACCGCCGTCAGTTCGTTGAGGTCACGGAGCAGGTCGAGCTGGGTGCGCCGCTGCTGCATCGTGACGTTGCCGGGCGGGCGTCCGAATGCCAGCGGGTTGTTCGGGTCGAGATTCATCCGCACACCGGAGTGCTCGGGCCCGAGATAGCTGCCGTCGTGAGCGCCGACTCCGCCGCAGCAGTCGCCGGGAGGCCCGCCGAGCACGATGAACTGCGGCAGGTTCTCGTTCAGCGTGCCGAGACCATAATGCACCCAGGAACCCACCGACGGGAAGAAGCCGTCGAAGATGTGCCGGCCCGTGTGAAACTGAAGCTGAGCCGCGTGGTCGTTATCCGTCGTCCACATCGACCGCACGATGGCCAGGTCGTCGACGCATTCGGACAGATGAGGCCACCAGTCGCTGACCTCGACGCCGCTCTCGCCCCGTTTTCGGTAGCCGATCTGCAGCGGGTAAATCTTCGGCATCAGATCGCGCGGCACACCGGCGAAGTCGCGGACGTTCTTGCGGTAGTAGGGCGACTCGGTAATCGCCTTGCCAAACGGAGACTCGTCGAACGTTTTGCCCGCGTGTTCGGTCAGCGCTGGTTTTGGATCGAACGACTCGACATGACTTGTTCCTCCGAGCATGAAAAACCAGATCACGCTCTTTGCCTTCGGTGCGAAGAGCGGCTTGCCGTTCGGAAAATGCCCCGTCTCAGGTGCGGCACCGAACCCGTCTTTCTGCAGCATCGCGCTCAGAGCCAGGCCGGTAAAACCCATCCCGCAATCGGTCAGAAACTGACGCCGGGGAACTCGGCCACAGGGATAAGAATTGGACATCGCTCTCGCTCTTGATTCGAGGTCGCATTCAATTTCAGAACGTATCATCGGATGGTGACAAAATCATTGTGCAGCAGCAGGACGTGGACGAACTGGCTGCGCAGATCTTTCTGGTTTGCTGCGTCTGTTGACGCGGTCTGTTCGGTGAGAAATGTGAGGCTGCGGATGGCTTCCCGTTCTGTTGGCAGTCGGTTGAGGATTGTCTCGAAGGCGGCATCGATGAATTCAGAGTCGGATGCTGTTGATGATTCGGCTGCCTGGATGCTGTCAGAAACCAACGGTGCTCGGGCTGCCGTCAGGTTGCTGTTCATCAGAGCGAGGGCCTGCTGCGGGACGACGCTTTCGCGGCGGCGGTAGCAGGCGTTGGGGTCGGCGACGTCGAAGGTTTCCAGGAACGCCATCTTGGTGTTCGGCGTGTTGCGGAAGTAGAGGCTGCGGCGCGGAATCTTGTCGCCCTGATCCGGAGCGATGTCCGGGCCGCCTCGCTGCAGGTCGAGTTGTCCGGCGAGGAACAGCACGCTGTCGCGGACGAGTTCGGCTTCCATTCGCCGTGAGTTCGCTCGCCAGTAGAAACGGTTTTCGGGGTCGAGCTTTCCGTTGTTCTGATCGTCGTCCGGCGTCGAGGCCAGGGCGTACGTTTTCGACAGGACAATCTGGCGGTGCAGCGGCTTCAGCTTCCAGTCGTTACGGATCAACTCGGTCGCCAGCCAGTCGAGCAGTTGCGGATGCGTTGGCAGCCGGCCATTGAGTCCGAAGTTCTCTGTCGTGTCGACGAGCGGGCGTCCGAAGTGCCGGTTCCACAAATGATTGGCCGCCACGCGAGCGGTTCGTGGGTTCGACGGACTGGTGATCCAGTTCGCGAGAGCCGTCCGTCGCCCGGTGCTCGTCTTCGGGTAGGCCGTTCCGATCGGTGTGTACTTGCCGTCCGGTGTCTCGACGGCCGTCTTCGCGGATTCGAGTTTTGTTCGCACGTCGGCGAGTTGCTTTTCGAGTTTCTCGATCGACGCGACGTCGGCCTTCGACGCTTGCAGTTCAGCGAGCTGATGCTCGGCATTGGCAACGGTTTCTTCGGCCGTCAGTGCGGCGGCGATGCGCTCGGCTTTTGAGGCTGCGAGTGCGGTGCGCTGCTGCTCGGCTTCGTCGGTGCCGAAATGCTCGGCGACATCGGCGGCGATGCGGGCGTTGACGGCGTCGCGTTCGGCCTGTCCGGCTTTCAGTTTCAATTCGGCAAGCTTCACAGCATGTTGTGCGTCGCGGAGTTTGCGTTCCAGGTCGTCGAGTGATTCGGTCAGCTCGCTGATCTGCAGCGAGTGGAACTCGGCCGAGCCCGCGTGAACCCAGAGGGCGAATTTGCCGGGCTGGCGTTTGATCGGCAGCACGTAGTCGAGTTTCCGTTCGCCGTTCAGATCGATGCTGAGCTGCGTGCCGCGGACCGTGACGAGCAGCTCGGCAGGTTCACCGACCTTGAGTTCCGTCGGCACGATGCCCGCCTGCGGGTAGACCTGTTTGCCTCCGGTGCGATGAAACGCCTGGACGCTCTGCCGCGCGTCGCCCGTGCTGGTATAGACATCCTGCGAGTTGCCCTGGTCCTGATAGTCAAAGCTGAAGCCGATCGACCGGTACGTTCCCGGCTGCAGCGGTACGTAGAGCAGCGTTGCCTGGAAGTTCGTCGGGTGATTCTGCTGCGTGACGATCGTCGCGAAACTGGCAACCGCTTTCTCGACCAGGTGCCCTTTTTCGTAAGCCCAGTCGCCGCTGACGGTCTTCCAGACGTTCGGTTGCGGTTTCGAAAAATCGTCGTTGAGGAAGTCGCTGGCTGCGGTGCTGTCTCCGTTCTCTTTTTCAGCGGCAACGAGGCGAGCTTTTTCAACATTCGCAGTGGCGGTTTCGACGGCGGCTCTTGCGTCTGCCAGTTGTTCTGTCAGCTCGGCGATCTGCTGGTCGGCCTGTTCGACGAACGTTCTCCGAACATCGGGACGCAGTGCCGGGTAGTACGCTCCGGGCGGAAGGTCGACCGGTTCGATCGCGACGGGTTCGCCGCCGAAGATCGCTGGAATCGCTGGTGTCAGCGGATTGTCTTCGTCGGGATAACGACCGTCGCCTCGCCGGAACACGAACGTCTTCGCATCGATCTCTTTATCAAAGATGCGTGGGATGCCGTCGGCGAGGACCTTGCTTTTGTTGTTGTCGGTTTCGGTGGGCACGCTCGCCGAGACCGGGTCGATGCGCACGTCGTGTGGTTCGAAGAATGCCCGGAACCGGTAGTAGTCGTGCTGCGTGATGGGATCATATTTGTGATCGTGGCAGCGGCTGCAGCGCAGCGTCAGGCCGAGCAGTGCTTCGCTGGTTTTCTCGACGGTGTCGAACAGCCAGACGTTGCGGTCGAACTTGTACCAGTTGCGGCCCAGGTACCCGGTCGCCGGAAGGATCGCCGGATCGTCTGAGGCGATTTCATCGGCGGCGAGCATCTCGCGGATCATCTGGTCGTAGCCCTTGTCGGCGTTCAGCGAGTTGACGATCCAGTCCCGCCAGCGCCAGATGTGCCGCTGGCTGTAACGGATCTCGTTGCTGGCTCGCCGACCGTACCAGTCGCTGTACCGCCAGATGTCCATCCAGTGTCGGCCCCAGCGTTCGCCGTACTGCGGTCGGGCCAGCAGATCGTCGACGACGCGTTCGCGAGCTTCGCGCGAATCCTTCTTTAGAAACGCCAGCAGTTCGTCACGCGTCGGCGGCAAGCCGATCAGGTCGAGATGAACGCGCCGCAGCCAGACCGCAGGCGGAGCATCCGGCCTTGGAGTGAGGTCGCGTTCGTCACGAGCTGCTGCGATGAAGGCGTCGATCGGTGATGCTCGCCAGACGCCGTCTTTCGGAGTCGGCACAGCTGGATCGGCGATCGGTCGGTACGACCACCAGGCTCGCGGATCGGTTTGTGGTTCCTCGTTTTCGGGAGCTTTCGCGCCAGCCTGAATCCAACGTGCGATGAGACTGATCTCGTCGTCCGTCAGCGGGCTGCCTTCGCCTTCCGGAGGCATTCGGAATCCGGCGTCGCCGGTCAGCACATCGATCAGCAGGCTCTCGACGGGTTCTGCTGAAACGAGTGCGGCACCGCTGTCTCCGCCTTTGAGTAGACTCGCGACAGTGTCGACCCGCAGCCCGCCCTGCTGCTTGAGTGCTCCGTGACAGGCGAAACACTTCTCCTGCAGCAGTGGCTTGACGTCTCGCAGATAATCGACGTCTTCAGCGCGAGCCTGCGTTGCAATCAGGCAGAAGAGAGCCGCGAGTGTTGCGAGTCGAAGCATCGTTGTCCTCGTTGATCGAAAACGAGTTCTGGTTGCCCCACCGGCAGGGATCGACCGACATGAACAGCATAGGCAATTCGGCAATGACGTCGTCAGTCATGCCATGACTTGACGTTTCGAGGTCAGCGATTGATCCCTCAGGGATCGCAGAGAGTAGCCGGGGGTCGCAGACCCCCGGTCTGCAGAATCAGCCCCCGCATCCTGAAGGGATGCCAGAGATCGTCGAAGCACACTTCTGGCATCCCTTCAGGATGCGAGCCTCTGCCAACTCAGATTCCGGGGGTCTTCGCTGCGCTTCGACACCCCGGCGACTCTCTGCGATCACTTCGTGATCGAACGCACGATCGATCGCTGAGTGTTCTGTCTAAGAATTTCGTCACCGTTGTGTGACCCGAAGCCGCAGGCGATGGCGTTTTAGAACGGACTGAAAACGCCATCGCCTGCGGCTTCGGGTCAAACGAGGGACCTTTCCGGACTCTGAGTACCGGCCCGCGAGTCAACGCCGCGGACCCATCGAGAACCGACTCGATTGTCGCTATCTTTTCGACGCCTCTGAGTTCAATGTCGTCCCTCACAATTCGATTAGAGAACCTCTCGATGAACCCACTCCGCGCGTTTGTATTTGTCTGCGTTGCCGCCATCGCGCTGCGACTGCCTGCCGGTGAACTTCCGACCGCGAAACCGGAAGACGTCGGCATGTCGTCTGCGAAGCTGGCGAAGGTCGACGACGTGATGAACGAACTCGTCGAGCAGCAGCGGCTGGCTGGCGGCATCGTGATGATTGCCCGGCACGGCAAGGTGGTGCACTTCAAGCCGTACGGTCTGGCGGATCGTGAAACGAAGCGACCGATGACGACCGACGCGATCATGCGGTTCTACTCGATGAGCAAGGCGATCACGTCGGCGGGGATCATGATCCTGGCGGAAGAAGGGAAGCTGAGTGTCGACGACCCGGTCTCGAAATTCATCCCGTCGTTCGCAAACCTGAAGGTCGACACGGACGACGGACTCGTTGCCCCGAAGCGACCGTTGAACGTCGCCGACCTGCTGCGGCACACGTCCGGGTTTTCGTACGGAAGCTCGCGGCGGCAGAAAGCCGACGAGGCTCACAAACGGGCCGATCCGATAAACTACGAGATCACGCTCGAAGAGATGGCGAACCGGCTGGCCGACGTGCCGCTGGCGTTCCATCCGGGCGAGGACTGGATTTACGGCGTCTCAATCGACGTGCTCGGCCGCATCATCGAAGTCGCGTCCGGACAGAAACTCGACTGGTTCCTGCAGACGCGCATCTTCGATCCGCTCGACATGCCCGACACCGGGTTCTTCGTGGCTCAGGAGAAGCACGGACGCTTCGCTCAGCTCTACAACTCGGACGGCAAGGGCAAGCTGACGATCGGTGACAATTCGGGCGGACGCGATTTCACAAAGCCGCGCGCATTTCTGTCCGGCGGCGGCGGGCTCGTCTCGACAGCCCGCGACTACATGCGGTTTCTGCTGATGATCCAGCAGGGCGGGAAGCTCGGCGAGGTCCGCATTCTCTCGCCGGAATCCGTTCGCCTGATGACGACCAGCCAGTTGCCCGAGGCCGTTCCGCACATTTACTTTGGCAACCAGCAACGAGTTGGCGTCGGTTTCGGATTCGGCTTCTCGGTCCGCGAGAAGATGTCAGACTGGGATCCGGCAGGCCGAGTCGGCGAGTACGGCTGGGGCGGCGCGGCGAGTACGCATTACTGGGTTTCGCCAAAGGACGACTTGGCCGTCATCACGCTCGAACAGACCTGGCCGTACTCCTTCATGACGGAGTTTGCCGTCAAGGGTCTGATCTACGACGCGATTGAATAGTGCGTCGTCAAACATGCACTTAGAG
>Ga0070726_10001101_pt1 | contig 28401 bp, 28 predicted proteins | sample tdAd471_FD_67275 | JGI IMG/M metagenome (GOLD analysis project Ga0070726, IMG submission 67275) | Marine sediment microbial communities from the Atlantic coast under amendment with organic carbon and nitrate - tdAd47.1 | ecosystem: Environmental > Aquatic > Marine > Coastal > Sediment | place...
AACATAGAAAATCCTGTAGAAAATCTGGATGGAATGAGGCTGATGTATACGCGTCAAGATGTCAGCTATTGCTGGGCTTAGCGTACAGCCAGCCAGGGCATTGCGTTGCCGCTTGGGCGCGGCGTTTAATGCGTAGCGATATAGGCGATCAGGCCCGGGCAGGCGGCCCGCGTAATGGGGGGCGGAGATAGGCTGGCTGCTTGAACCATGGTTCTGGTGCTATGAAAAGCGCCGCCAGAAACGTGAACGCAATGGCATTACCGAGTAATATCGCATCTGTCGCCGCCAGTTCTGATCCCGCGACTGACGCAAAGGCGCAAACCATATTGTTTGTGCCCTTGCCATCTGGCGTTTGCTGATGCTCGCTGTCAGATCCGATGGGTATTTCGATGGTTGTCGTGGCCGGACCATAGCCGGTACACAGGCTCACGACGAGCGTGTTATTCTGCTGCGTCGGCATATAGCCGGATGGCACGAGCAGCTTCATCAGCAATGCGGCTGCAATCAGCAGCATGGCAACTGTACGATAATGATTGGCAAGGCAACGAAGGCTGTTCACGGGCGAGCACCTACGCTTTTGCAGGGCATATGTCACGACAGAATTATGCACATGGCATGATGGTTGTAATGATATGGTCGATTTGGCACGACAAGACTGACTTTATCTGCTACGGGCGCGGGATCACACCGAAATTTGCATGCAAGCCTTCGTTGTGACTGAGAGACTTTTCGCGCTCCCGCTTGCCTACGGGAGACTGTCTCTGACCTGCATTAATGCTATTTCGCCATGTCGTTTTGCTATCATTGGGCAGCATAGCGCATGAGCCGTGCAATCAACATTGATGCGACCGTTGAGGACGTTACGGCCAGCTGCGTGAAGCATAATATCGGCATTTCATCGATAGAACCATTGCAGTCAGGCGGTACACGGGTTGTATTGAACAACAGCGATGATGCAGAAAAACTCCGTCGCCGCATGAAGGGTCAGATAATCGCTGGGCTGGTTGTGCGCTCGGGCCTCTATATGGCTCGGCCCCCGCTTTCGCAGCGCTAGGCGTTGCACCGGTTTCAAGTGCGTTGGCCGGGCTGGGCGGCGCACCTGTCTTATTCATACCCCGGCCCGGACTATGCTGATTGCTCTGCTGAGAGCAACAGCGCACTACTAAGGAAATATCTATGCCTATCGGCACCGTAAAATTTTTTAATGCAGACAAGGGCTATGGCTTCATCGCCCCTAATGAAGGCGGCGATGATGCCTTTGTCCATATCACTGCGGTAGAGCGCGCCGGCCTGCGCACTTTGGACAAGGACCAGCAGGTCTCTTATGATCTGGAAGAAGATCGTCGTGGCAAAATGGCCGCTGTGAATATCCAGCCCGCCTGATCTTTTCGATCGCGAATATAAGAACGGCGCGAGTGCTTCTCGCGCCGTTTTTGTTTGAGCCTGCTATCTGTTTACCCGTCGCTGACCCGCTCGATATCAGCGCCAACGGCCTGCAGTTTTTCTTCCAGCCGTTCATAGCCGCGATCAAGATGGTAGACGCGGTTTACCTGAGTTTCGCCACCCGCGACCAGCCCTGCCAATATCAGGCTCATTGAGGCGCGCAGGTCCGTTGCCATAACGGGGGCACCGGTCAACTTCGTAATACCGCGCACAACGGCGGTGCGGCCATTGACGGAAATATCCGCGCCCATACGCGCCAGCTCGGGCACATGCATGTAGCGGTTCTCGAAGATGGTTTCGGTGAGCAGGCTTGCGCCATCTGCCTGCGTCAGCATCGACATGAATTGCGCTTGCATGTCGGTCGGGAAGGCGGGGAAGGGTGCGGTAGAAAGCGCTGTTAATGGTTTCAAGGGACCATTGGCAGCAATACGGATGCTTTTGCGCCCTGTTTCGACCTCGACACCGCAATCGCGCAGTGCGGTGAGTACAGCCTGCATATCGTCCGGCTCGGCACCGACGAGATCGACATCGCCGCCGGTAATCGCTGCCGCGCAGGCATAGCTGCCGACTTCGATCCGGTCGGGCATGACGGCATAAGTCGCACCATGTAGCCTCGGTTTGCCGGTCACGACCAGATGGTCTGTGCCAATGCCTTCAATATCCGCGCCCATGGCGACGAGCAGACGGCACAGGTCGACAATCTCTGGTTCGCGCGCGGCATTACCCAAAATGCAGGTGCCGCTTGAAAGCACTGCTGCCATCAGCGCATTTTCGGTCGCACCGACAGACACCACCGGGAATGTATATTCGCCGCCGGGCAGGCCGCCATCGGGCGCCGAAGCTTTGACATAGCCTGCCGCGATTTCGATGACCGCGCCAAAGGCTTCGAGCGCTTTCAAGTGCAGGTCGATCGGGCGGTTGCCGATGGCGCAGCCACCGGGAAGCGATACGGTTGCCTCGCCCGCGCGCGCCAGCAATGGGCCAAGCACGAGGATGGAGGCGCGCATTTTGCGTACAATGTCATAGGGCGCGACGGTCGAGGTGATCCGGCCTGCGCGCAGGGTCATCACCCGGCCAAAATCTTCAGGCCGTGCGCCCTCGATCATCGTCGAAGCGCCGAGCTGATTGAGCAGATGGCCGAAGCTGTCCACATCGGCCAGACGCGGGAGGTTGCGCAGCGTCAGGGGTTCGTCGGTCAGCAGCGCACAGGGCAGCAGTGTCAATGCCGAGTTTTTTGCGCCGGAAATGGGGAGGCGGCCTGTCAGGCGATTGCCGCCGCGAATGATGATACGGTCCATCGCATGGCTATTAACGGCAAATCCGCGCTGCGCAAGTGCGCGCGGATTTGCGCTATGCTTCTCGTGTCCGCATCCTTTGGCTACCGGCCATTAACCTTGTTTTGCTATGTTTGGTTACGCAACTGGCAAAGGCGAACGCGCGATGATTGGATTTGCTGCACTCACATACGGAATGTTGATGAGCTTTATATTCTCAACGCTCCACAACAATGAAAAGCGGTACCAGAACAGCCCGCCAATCATGCTGGCCATGGGCTATTTTCTGGTTGGCGTTACCGCGACAATTTCCGCAGTGCTTTTTGGCGCGGCTCTATCGAAACTGATGTAACGGTCAAGCCAGCAGCTCGACATCCCAATAGAGCCAGTCGCGCCAGCTTTCGTGCAGATAATTGGGCGGGAAGGCGCGGCCATATTCCTGCAATTGCCAGTTGGTCGGGCGGATCGGCTGCACATGCAGCTTCATATGCGCTTCCTTGGGTGTGCGCCCGCCCTTCTTCAGATTGCAAGGCGAACAGGCGGTGGCGACATTTTCCCAAGTGGTGCGTCCGCCCGCGCGGCGTGGGACGACATGATCGAAGGTCAGGTCTTTCAGGCTGCCGCAATATTGGCAGGAGAATTTGTCGCGCAGAAACAGGTTGAAGCGCGTGAAGGCCGGATAATGGCTGGGCTTTACATATTGTCTTAGCGCTATGACCGATGGGATTTTCATATCCAGATTAGGGGAATGCACCTCCCGGTCATAGGTCTCGACAATGTTTACACGGTCGAGAAAAACCGCCTTTATGGCGGTTTGCCAAGGCCAGAGGCTCAGGGGATAATAGCTGAGCGGTGTGTAATCGGCGTTGAGTACAAGCGCCGGGCAGCTTTCCAGATGCCGCGTTTCGTCCGGTCTTATAAGGTCGGGATGGTACATAGGTTCATCGTCCCCCTTGCTGCGTCATGCTATTCGCCGATAAGCATGACAGCGCTATGACAACATTAACTGAGTCTCTGCGTCAAGAGTCTGTATGACAATTGCGCATGATATACCGCATATAGTGAGGCTGGTAACGCGTTTTGCGCCCAGCCCGACGGGGAGGTTGCATATTGGTCATGGCTGGTCGGCGCTGACGGCGATGGATATGGCGCGCACGGCAGGCGGCGTGCTGCGATTGCGGATTGAGGATATTGACGGGGTACGCTCACGCCCGGAACATGTTGCAGGGATAGTCGAGGATTTGCACTGGCTGGGCGTGGTATGGGATGGGAATGTCGTTTTTCAGTCGCAGCGGTTGGCGCGCTATGAAGCGGCGCTGGACAGGCTGCGGGCGCAAGCACTGGTCTATCCCTGTTTTTGTACCCGCGCAGAAATAGCCGCCGAAATTGCTGCGAGCGGGTCTGCGCCGCATGGACCTGAAGGATCGATCTACCCCGGCACCTGTCGCTCTTTGAGCGAGGGGGCACGGGTTGAACGGTTGGCACGTGGCGATGCGCATTGCTGGCGCATTGATATGGGGCAGGCGGTCAAGCGGGCAGGAACGCTGCTCTGGCAGGATATGGACGCAGGCGAGATTGTGGCGCGGCCAGCGCTGGTGGGTGATGTTGTGGTGGCGCGCAAGGACGCACCAACCAGCTATCATCTCGCGGCGACCGTTGATGATGCGGATATGGGCGTCACGCATGTGCTGCGTGGTGATGATCTGCGGGCGGCGACCGACATTCATCGGTTGTTGCAGGCGTTACTGGGTTTGCCCGTTCCATTTTATCGCTTTCATCCTTTGCTGGTAGATCAAGACGGCAAACGCCTTGCCAAGCGTTCCGGCAGTGTCAGCCTGGCGGAGCTGCGTGAGCAGGGCATGGACCCTGCGCAACTGTGTGATGATTTGCGCGCTCATCGCTTTCCGGTTGGCATCCAGCTGGCAAGTGCTTAAAAGGAAGCCATGAATATATTACTGATCCTGTTATTGATCGCTGCCATGGGCGCGACTGTGTTCATGCTCATCAAGGGTATTGTCACGTTTCTCAAGACGACCGAGGCCGAGCTGAATTCTGATGAGAGCGGCCCCAGCGCTTCCAGCCTCAAGCAGAATAAGGCGATGTTTGGCCGCATCATGTTTCAGGCGATTGCGGTCATTATCGTCGCCATATTGCTGATAGCAAAAGGCGGAAACTGAGTATGCGACATAAAGCTTCATGGTGAAGCTCAACAAAATCTATACCCGCACTGGCGATGATGGCACGACCGGGCTGGTCGATGGTTCGCGCGTGGCCAAATGCGATGCGATCATGCAGGCCATTGGTGATGTTGATGAAGCCAATAGCGCGCTTGGTGTTGCTATCGCCGCGCTGGGCGAATGTAATGAGTCAGCATTGCTTTTTCGTGTGCAAAATGACCTGTTTGATCTGGGTGCGGACATCGCAACGCCGCTTGCTGATGAAGACCCGGAATGGGCGTTGCGGATTACGCCCACACAGGTTGACAGGCTTGAGCAGGAGATAGACGCGCTTAATGGTGCATTAGAGCCGCTAAACAGCTTTATATTGCCGGGCGGTGCGCCTGCCGCTGCTGCGGTTCATCTCGCCCGCGCCATTACGCGGCGCGCAGAGCGCAGCATAGTGGCTGCTGCGCAAGTGCGCGAGGTTAGCGAACCGGCACGTAATTATCTCAACCGGCTTTCCGACCTGCTGTTCGTCATGGCGCGCTATGTGAACCTGAAGCCGGAAATGGGCGGTAAAGGTGACGTGAAATGGGTGCCCGGCGCATCACGTTAGCCAGAATATCATTGCAAGGCTGATATTGTGTATGGAATTTTGTGCACCGCACGCTAGTAGAGTTGCCGTTAACGGAAACGGAAGGGAATCGGAATGAATGCTATCGGAGTTATCGGAGCAGGCTTGATGGGCGGCGGGATTGCGCAGATTTCAGCGCAGGCAGGCTATAAGGTCTTTTTGTCGGATGTGGGCATGGAGCAGGCGCAAAAGGGCAAGGATGGTATTGCGAAGATACTTGGCAAACAGGTTGAAAAAGGGAAAATGGAACAGACGACGCTGGACGAAGTGCTGGCGCGCATTCAGCCTGTTGCGGACCTTGCTCCGATGAGTGACGCTCAGATTATTATCGAGGCAGCGACGGAGCGTGAGGAGATTAAAGCCAAGGTTTTCGATAATGCCAGCAAGGTTTTGAGCAAAGACGCCATACTTGCCAGCAATACCTCCTCTATTTCGATTACACGACTTGCCAGCTACAGTGCTGACCCCGCCCGTTTTATCGGTATGCACTTCTTTAGCCCGGTTCCGCTCATGCCATTGCTGGAAATTATTAATGGACTGGCGACGGCAGAGGCTACCACCAAAGCGGCCTTCGATTATGGTGAGCGTGTTGGCAAGCAGGTCATCGTAGCAGCGGACAGCCCCGGTTTCGTAGTCAACCGTATCTTGTTGCCGCTGCTTAACGAGGCGTTTTTTGCTGTTGGTGAGAGGCTGGCGTCAATTCCCGATATCGACAAGGGTGTAAAGCTTGGCCTTGGCCATCCTATGGGGCCGCTGACTCTTGCTGACATGGTTGGGCTTGATGTCTGCATCAATGTGCTGAAGGTCTATCAGGAAGATTTTGGCGATCCCAAATATCGTCCCGCGCCAATTTTGACGAAGATGGTCGAAGCAGGCTGGCTTGGCCGCAAAACGGGCAAGGGCTTTTATGATTATTCGGGGGATACACCTGTTCCCAGCTTCTGATTGAGAGCTCTTTATCTATCGCGAAAAAGGGGGTAGTGCGCGGCCATGAGCAATAAACACGCCCCCGACCCCGCCCTGTTGGCGAAAGCCGAGACCCTCACTGAAGCGCTGCCTTATATGCAGCGCTATGCGGGCAAGACCTTCGTTGTGAAATATGGTGGCCATGCCATGGGCGACCCGGAAGCCGCGCGTGATTTCGCTGAAGATGTTGTGCTGATGAAGGCTGTCGGTATCAATGTCGTCGTCGTGCATGGCGGCGGGCCGCAAATCGGCGCGATGCTCAAGCGCCTTGGCGTGGAATCACAGTTCGTTGGTGGCCTGCGCGTTACCGATGCCGAAACAGCACAAATCGCTGAAATGGTATTGGCCGGATCTATCAACAAGCAGATTGTCGGCTGGATCGGGCAGGCGGGGGGGCGCGCTGTCGGTATTTCCGGCAAGGATGGCGGGCTGGTGTTGTGCGAAAAAATTGGCGGCAAACGCGAACCGGACCCGAACAGTGGTATTGAGCGTAATGTCGATCTCGGCTTTGTCGGAGAACCGGTGAAGGTGGACACGCGCATACTCGACAGCCTGACCAAGGATGGTATTATTCCTGTGGTCGCGCCAGTGGGCCTTGGTGCGGATGGCCACACATATAACATCAATGCGGATACCATGGCAGGCGCGATTGCTGCCGCCGTTGGTGCAGAGCGCTTCTTTCTGCTGACCGATGTGCCCGGTGTGCTGGACAAGGACGGCGAGCTGATGACCGATCTTAACCCCAAACGCATCCACGATCTGCAGGGTGATGGCACGATTACCGGTGGTATGATACCCAAGCTGGAAACATGCGTTGTGGCGGTTGAGGGCGGAGTCGATGCTGCGGTGATTCTCGACGGCCGGGTGCCGCATGCGATGCTGCTGGAGATATTCACGAAACAGGGCGCGGGTACATTGGTGCGCGCATGAGCGCTAATAATGTGTTAGCGGCTTGTATCCGGCGGGCGGGCTAGGCTAAAGCCGGGTCATTATGTAACATTGGGCTCGTGCCCATGCCATTGCGGAGATTACATGGCTTACGCCCTTTATAATGTCATATTGATTTTGCTGGATGTGTTGTGGTGGATCATCATCGTTCAGGCGATATTGAGCTGGCTGATCGCCTTTAATGTCATCAACACGCAAAATGACTTTGTGCGTTCCATCTGGATTGCGCTCGATAAGCTGACAGAACCAATTTACAGACCTATTCGCCGTGTGATGCCGGATCTTGGCGGGCTGGACCTCTCGCCAATGGTGTTGCTGCTCGGTATCATCATCTTGCGACAGGCCATATTGCCACCGATTTTCTCTGCCTTGGTCTGACAGGCTGGCCGACGCAGGGTGGAGAGGAGTTTTCTCCGTGTTGATGGAGCGGACGTACTGCTTGCGGTGCGGTTGAAACCAAAATCCGCCAAGGATGCGATAGGCGGGTGTTGGGAAGACGAGAAGCAGGCGATATGGCTGGAGGTGCAAGTGCGCGCTGTGCCGGAAAAGGGGCGTGCCAATGCGGCCTTGCTCCAGCATATTGCCAAACAACTGCACCTTCCGGCAAAGCATGTTCTGCTTGAATCAGGCGACACCAGCAGATTGAAGCGTTTGCGTTTATTGGGGTGTGCCGCCAAAGCTGGGCGCATTATGAAGGGATTGGACGGGGTATGACTATAGGCAAGATCATAGATGGCAAGGCGTTTGCTGCGGATTTGCGTGCGCGTGTTGGCGAAGGCGTAGAGACATTTGTCAACAAACAGGGCCGTAAGCCGGGGCTGGCCGTGGTGCTGGTGGGGGAAGACCCGGCAAGCGCGGTCTATGTGCGCAACAAAGGCAAGATGACCGTTGCTGTGGGCATGGAGAGCTTCGAGTTTCGGCGTTCTGCTACTATCGCGCAGGACGAACTGCTGGAGCTGGTCGAAGAGCTGAACGGCGATCCGCGCGTTGATGGCATTCTCGTGCAATTGCCGTTGCCCGGTCATATAGACGAACAGGCAGTGATCGGTGCTATCGACCCGGAAAAGGATGTTGATGGCTTTCATATCGTCAACAGCGGTAAGCTGGCCGTGGGGCAGGATGCACTGGTACCTTGTACGCCGCTGGGCTGCCTGATGATGCTCAAGGATGAGCTGGGGGATCTTTCCGGCATGGAGGCGGTCGTGGTGGGGCGCTCGAACATTGTCGGCAAGCCGATGGCGCAGCTGTTGCTCGGCGAAAATTGCACCGTGACGATTGCGCATAGCCGCACACATGACCTCGCCAGCGTCGTTCACCGTGCCGATATTGTCGTCGCTGCGGTTGGCCGCGCCGAGATGGTGAAGGGGGAATGGATCAAGCCCGGCGCGGTGGTTGTCGATGTCGGGATTAATCGCGTGCCTGCTGAAGAAGAAGGCAAGAGCCGCATTGTGGGCGATGTCGCCACCGCCGAGGCGATTGCGCATGTGCGCGCGATTACGCCCGTTCCTGGCGGTGTTGGTCCGATGACGATTGCGGTGTTGTTGCGCAATACATTGGTGGCGGCCTGCATGCGCGCGGGTATTGCGAAGCCAGAAGGCCTGTAGGCGGTACTTATGCTCGAACTGTTTATCTCGGCTTTCGTCACTCTTTTCGTGTTGATCGATCCGCTGGGATGTGCACCGGTTTATGCGAGCATTACAACCGACGCAACTGCGCAGCAGCGCCGTTCCATGGCGATACGCGCTGTTGTTATTGCATTGCTGATCCTTTTGCTCTTCGCGCTGTATGGCAAGCAGCTTTTAGGCGTGCTGGGCATTGGGCTGGACAGCTTCCGTATTGCGGGCGGGATCATGCTGTTCATGATTGCGCTGGAAATGGTGTTCGAAAAACGCACGCAGCGCCGCGAAGATCGCGCACAGGAGATCGTTCACGCACCGGAAATAGAGGATGTTTCGGTTTTCCCGATGGCGATGCCGATGATTGCCGGGCCGGGGTCCATCGCAACCGTCATGCTGCTTATGGCGCGGGCGCAAGACATGCAGGAACGGCTGGTTGTCATAGCGGCGCTGGCTTTAACATTGTTTCTGATGCTGCTTTCCTTGCTGGCCGCCGGGCCGATTATGGCAGTGCTTGGCAAGAAAATCGAAGCGGTGATTACACGGTTGCTTGGTGTTTTGTTGGCAGCGTTAGCCGTGCAATTCATCATTGATGGGCTGCGCGGCAGTTTTTCATGAGCAGACGGAGCAGAATCCTGCAATCCGCCTGCTCAAATATTTTATCGATCAGCTCGTTGCAACGTCGGCCTCGGTCACCGGAACGATCTTGATTTCGACGCGGCGATTGGCCGACTTGCCGCTTTCTGTCGCATTATCTTCAATGGGCTGGGTTTCCCCATAGCCACGGGTGGCCATGCGGGCGCCCAATATGCCCTTTGTTGAAAGATAATTGGCGACCGATTGTGCTCGACGCTCTGAAAGGCCCTGATTATAGATATCTGAGCCATCGCTGTCGGTATGGCCATATATGTCGATATAGGTTTTGGGATATTCAGCCAATATTGAGGCGACTTCATTAAGCGTCGGCTGAAACTGGGGCTGAATAGCCGCGCTGTCATATCCAAAGGTGATGCCAGACGGCATACGCAGCAGCAGATTATCGCCATCCCGGATGACGTCTACATCGGTGCCTGCGGTTTTTTCGCGCAGTTTCCTTTCCTGCGCGTCCATATATGCGCCAATACCAGCACCCGCGACGGCACCAATGCCCGCGCCCAGAATTTTTTCGGTACGGTCCTTTTTGCCGCCTACAAGGTCACCCAGAAGATAGCCGCCCAATGCGCCTCCGATGCCGCCGATCGCAGCTTTGGAGATTTTCTTCTGGCCCGTATTGGGGTCGGTTGTGCAGGCCGTGGTTGTCAGTGCAGCCGCTATTATCAGGCCAGTCATAAGGGCGAAACGGTTCTTCATATACACGTCCTTCTCTACGTTCGGTTATGATGCGCTGAATGATGAACGCCCGAACTGTCGGGATGTTGCATGCCCTTATATGAACAGCAGGTGATCTGACTGTTGTGTAATATTCAAATCCCGGCAATAAGGCGGGATCATCATGGATCAAATTCCTTCCCTCGCGTCCTTTCCTTGGGGCGATGTATTCATCATATTGGCGCTGGTGGCGCTCAATGGTATTTTCGCGATGTCGGAACTTGCCATTGTTTCAGCACGTCGCCCGCGGTTGCAGGCTGCAGAAAAGGCCGGGAAGCGCGGGGCGCAAGCTGCACTGGCCCTGGCGGCTGACCCGGGAAAATTCCTTTCGACCGTACAGATAGGGATCACATTAATCGGCATATTGGCCGGCGCCTATTCGGGGGCGAGTCTTGGGGGCCCAGTAGCATTGCGGCTGGAGCATCTGCTGGCTATGGAGCATGACACTGCACAAGCGGTTGGTTTTGCGTCAGTCATTGGTCTGACGACCTATGCCTCGCTGATCATCGGTGAGCTTGTGCCCAAGCAATTTGCGTTGCGTTCACCAGAGCCTATTGCGCTGTTTATGTCGCGCCCGATGATCCTGCTTTCGCGTATCACCGCGCCGGTCGTCTGGTTGCTGGATGGGTCAAGTGCGCTTGTTTTTCACCTGTTGCGCCTCAACAGAGAATCGCAGGAGCATGTGACCGCCGAAGAGCTGCATTTGATTGTTGCCGAAGCCACAAGGTCCGGTGTTATCGAGGAGAGTGAGCGGGCGATTATTTCCGGTGTTGTACGGCTTGCCGACAGGCCTGTGCGGGAAGTGATGACGCCACGAACGGAGGTTGACTGGATTGATGTCGATTCGGATTCGCGCGCCGTTCGCGCAGCTTTGCTCGAAACACCGCATACACGCCTGCCAGTCGGTCAGGGATCTGTCGAGGATATTGTGGGTGTTGTACAGGCGCGTGATATCATGATGGTGTTGCTGCGCCGTGAGAAGATCGATGTGCGCGCATTGATGCTGCCTGTGCCGGTGGTGCCGGATCAGGTCGACGCCATGGACGCGCTGGAAGTGTTGCGCCAGTCCGATGTGCCGATGGTGATGGTTCATGACGAATATGGCCATTTTGAAGGTATTGTAACGCCCTCTGACCTGCTGTCAGCGATTGCAGGAAGCTTTGCGTCCGATGCGGATCTGCACGATGAACCGGAGCTGGTCGAACGGGCGGATGGCAGTTTGCTTGTGTCCGGACAGATGCCGATGGACCAGCTGGCCGATCGTATCGGTATTACGCTGGCAGAAGAGCGTGACTATGCAACAGTAGCAGGCCATGCGCTGTGGCAGTTGAAACATTTGCCGGAAATTGGCGAGACGTTTGAGGATCAGGGTTGGCTGTTTGAGGTGGCCGATATGGACGGCCGCAAGATCGACCGGCTGCTGGTCATGCCGCTCGATCTGACATAAATTTAATCCAGCCCGGCATCCATATCGAGATTGCCATAGCGTTGCATGAAGACATCCAGCCTGCCTTCAGTCAGTAATTGCGCCTGATCTACCCAGTTGTCGCGCGCGATCCGCCCTGAGAAAGCGCCGAGATGCTGGTCAACTTCTGCGATGTCGGCTGCTGTCCATGCCGCAATCTGGTCAAAGCGGCTGACACCCATATCGGCCAATATGGCATTGAGCTTGGGACCAATGCCTTTGAGTGCCATCAGATTGTCCGGTGCGCCTTTGGCAGGCGCTATGCGTGGCGGCAGGGTTGGCGGGGCGAGCGGTGCCCCGGCTGTGCTGGTCCCGGTGATATTATGTGTTGGGTCGTCGGCGTCGCGATAGGGGGGTGAAAAAGGCAGGGCTTCCTCATGATCCTCGATCATGACCCAGTCTTCATGAGGGCGGTGTCCCCAAATCCAATAGGCCGTCGCAATACCGATGAGCAGCGCGAACAGGAACACCAGCCAGTTTGCAGCAATGATCGCAGCCATTATTCGCTCTCCTCGCCAATTTCATCGGACTTTGGTGCCCAGATCAACCAGCCCAGCCCAAGACCGATGGCAAAGATCAGCATCATGATCAGTAATATTTCGAGAAAGAGTGACATGCTTCAGTTCCCTCCCTTTGCAGGGCTATGTACGGGTGTCGCTGTAAAGCTGATTGTTCTGCCGCTGGCGCTGCCGCCCAATCCCTTTGTGGTGATGCGCGATGCCGCAAAACCCTTGGCCACCAATATATCGCGGACCGCATCGGCCCGGGCTTGAGAGAGGGACCGGTTGATGGAGGCTGGGCCTCGGTTGTCGGCATGTCCTGTAATGGTCAGGTTGACGGTGCCACAGCGATTCAGCTCTTGCACCAGAGCACTGAGCTTTTTGCGTACCTGCGCATTAACCCAAGGACTGCCTGAGCGGAAACTGACAGCATCGCCGCCCATGAGTATATCGACCCGCTTTTGACACTCCGAAAGGGGAGCAGCAGCTACGCCAGCGGCAGCTGGTGCGGCTGGGGCAGGTGAGGGCGTTGTTACCGCATATGCGTTTGCAGGGGCGGCAGGGGACGTCACGGCCTTGTCGTCAGCCAGTTTTACAATATTGGGCTTATGGGCTTTTATAGCGGGAGGGGTTTTGGCCTTGGGTGGTTCCGGAGGAGCAGAGATTATTTCCTCTGGCGGTTTAGCATTATGATCTTCCAATGCCTTATCCGCCGCTGTTGCATTGCTGGCTGTGCTCGCAGCAAGGCGCCGTTCGACAGCCAGATCTTCTTCGGTTTTGTGGTTGGTGATAGGAAAAGATGCGCCTTTGAGATTGTGCGCGACTGTTTTGGCATCGGCCCATCTGACACCGCTCACACCGGGTGTTTTCCGTACCAAAGCCATGGCCGCAACCCGGTCTTCGCCTTCTAATGGGCCGGTCATGAGCGCAACGCGGGTCAGAGGGGCGCGCTCAAAGGTCAGGTTCACATCGGAAAAGCGCGGGTCTGCCTCAAGGGCCGCTTCGGCCTGACCCTGAAGCTGTGCGACCAGTTTTTCGCCATTGCCCAGATTATGCGACAGCAAGGCCAGCCCCATAGTCGCTCCCGCGCCACAGATGATCTTACCTATAGTTTCCATTGCCAGACCTCTCCCCCTGTCACGGCTGTTATACAGTGAATAGTCTAGCGCAGAGCTGACTGGATGCCATAGGATAAATAGGCTGTCCTGAACCGGGACAGGCTGGCGGTGTTTCAGTTCACTTCGCGGGCGACTTCTCTCCAGCCAATATCGCGGCGGTAAAAGCCGGTTGGAAAGTCTATGGCATCAAGGGCGGCATAAGCGCTGCTCTGCGCTTCACCGATGCTGCCACCCAATGCCGTGACATTGAGCACTCGCCCGCCATTGGCGACCAGCGCACCGTCTTTCAGGGCGGTTCCGGCATGGAAGACCTGAACTGTGTTGCTGGTTACGGCATCGACGCCATTAATCGCGCCGCCCTTTTCGGGTGTGCCGGGATAGCCTGTTGCGGCCATGACAACAGTGAGGGCGGCGGTGTCCGACATGGCGATGGCGCTGCGCTGCGCCAGCGCGCCTTGTGCGACGGCCAGAAGCAATTCGGCCAGATCGTCTTCAAGCCGCATCATCAGTACCTGACATTCCGGGTCACCAAAACGCGCATTATATTCGATCAGCTTCGGGCCTTCGTCCGTCAGCATCAGCCCGGCATAGAGCACGCCGCTATAGGGCATATCATCGGCGGCAAGCGTATCGACTGTGGGCTGTATGATGCGCTTCATCACTTCGGCTTCCAGTGCCGGCGTGAGCACCTTGGCGGGCGAATAGGCGCCCATGCCGCCGGTATTGGGGCCAGTGTCGCCATCGCCAACGCGCTTATGGTCCTGCGCGCTGCCAAAGGCGAGCACGGATGTGCCGTCAGTGAGCGCGAAGAAGCTCGCCTCCTCGCCGGTCATAAATTCTTCGAGCACCACTTCCGCGCCCGCATCGCCAAAGCCGCCGCCATACATGTCGACCAACGCGGCATCGGCATCTTGCGCAGTTTCCGCAATGATAACGCCTTTGCCTGCTGCAAGGCCATCGGCCTTGATAACGACTGGCAGGCTGAATTTGGGCAACTCAGCGCGGGCCTGGCTTAGCGATGTGGTGCGGACATAGGCTGCTGTAGGGATGTTCGCGCGGGCGCACAGATCTTTGGTGAAACCCTTGGAACCTTCGAGCTGCGCGGGCGCTTTGTCTGGCCCGAAGACTGCGAAACCTTCAGCGCGCAAGCTGTCGCCCAGCCCATCGACCAAAGGCGCTTCCGGGCCGATGACGACCAGCGTGATGTCTTTATCCTTGCAGAATTGCAGGACTGCTGCATGATCGGTAACGGCGAGGCTGACCAACTCGGCACTTTGCGCTATGCCGGGGTTGCCCGGTGCGGCATAGAGTTTTTCAACCCGCGATGATTGCGCCAGCTTCCAGCTAAGGGCATGTTCGCGTCCGCCAGAACCGATAAGCAGGATATTCATCAGAATAATGTCTCCGGAAAATGATACCGCATTTGATGCTTCGGGCCGCCTGTTAGCGCAAGAGCGCAGCGGGGACAACGCGCCTGCGCTTTCTGTTTCGGAATTATCGTCGGCTTTAAAGCGCGCGGTGGAGGATCGTTTCGGCCATGTGCGGTTGCGCGGCGAGATTTCCGGCTTCAAGCGCGCTGCGTCCGGGCATGTCTATCTGGCGCTCAAGGATGACAAGGCTGTCATCGATGGCGTGATGTGGAAGGGCACGGCGGGGCGGCTCGCCTTCCAACCGCAGGATGGCGTCGAGGTGGTCGTGACCGGCAAGCTCACCACCTATCCGGGCCGATCGAAATATCAGATCGTGATAGAGCGGATGGAGCTGGCGGGCGAAGGCGCGCTGATGCAGCTTCTTGAACGCCTCAAGAAGCAGCTGGCCAGCGAGGGATTGTTCGACCGAGAGCGTAAGCAGCCCTTGCCCTATCTGCCCCGTGTCATTGGCGTGGTAACCTCGCCGACCGGTGCTGTTATCCGCGATATTCTACATCGCCTTGCCGATCGCTGCCCGGCGCATGTTCTGCTCTGGCCGGTGCTGGTGCAGGGCGAAGATGCGGGGCGGCAGGTGGCGGCTGCCGTGCGTGGATTTGATGCAATGGAGCCTGGCGGGGCGATCCCCCGGCCTGATCTGGTGATTGTTGCGCGTGGCGGCGGTTCGATTGAGGATCTGTGGGCCTTTAACGAAGAGCCGGTGGTGCGCGCGGTAGCGCAATGTTCGATCCCGATCATCTCTGCCGTAGGGCATGAAACGGATACGACCCTGTGCGATTATGCGGCTGATATGCGTGCGCCGACACCGACGGCTGCGGCGGAGATGGCGGTGCCGGTGCGCGCCGAGCTGATGGCGGGCTTGAGCGAATTTGGACTGCGCGCAGGGCGGGCGATGCGTCGTGGGGCTGAGCAGCGCCGTGAACGCCTGATGATGACGGCGCGCATGTTGCCCACGCCGGAGACCCTTCTCGCGCCGCAGCGCCAGCGTGCCGATGATCTGGGCGAGCGGCTGGGCCGGGGCTTGCGCCAGCGCATTACGCTGGCATGGCGGCATTTGTCCGAGGCGAGTGGAGCGCTGCGGCCTTCGCTTCTGGCGCAGCGCATATTGCGTGAACGCGCTCGGCTGGATGCGGTGCGCTTGCGGCCGGAGCTGGTTACGCGCACTCTCGACCGGCACAAGGAGCGGCTGGAGGCGACATGGCGTCTCGCGCTTTCGCTTGACCCGCGCAGGCCGCTCGCCAAGGGTTTTGCGATGGTGACGGCGGGCGATACGGTGATTACCTCGGCGCAGGCCGCGCGCGGTGCCGGAGCAATGCGCCTCACCTTTCAGGACGGGCCGCTTGACGTTTCTGTTACACATGGGGTTGAGAGCAAGGCTGCAATGAGTCTATCATCGCCCAGAAAACCGGCGCGACGCATTGTGAAGCCTCCGCCAGATAATGGGCCGCAACAGGATTTGTTTGCCGCTGAGGAAAAGAAAGAAGACTGATGTTGATGACCGGTGCAGGCCAGCCCGCCAAGCTCCATTATATGTCCTACAGCTTCCGGGTGCTTAGCCCGGGCGATCATGTGCTGTGCGCTGTAACGGGTCAGAAAATCGCGCTCGATGATTTGCGCTATTGGTCGAAAGACCGGCAGGAGCCTTATGCCGATGCCGAGGCGTCCACCAAGGCCGAGCTGAAAGCCCGCAAGGAACAGGGTTTGCCGATCTGAACGGCGCTGCTGGATATGCTTATGACCAATAATATATGGTACTGCGCCGTTTTTTCATTTGTGGCGCTTTGTGCGTGTGTGGGGCCTGGGGAAGCCGTTTCAACCGATGCATCTGCGGAAACATCTGCGACAATAGTGGCGCCGTTGGTGGAAACCACGGCTGTTGCCAGGGCAAGTGATGAACGATCTGACTTTCAGCTGACCGGAAAGGCGCAGCAGGGCGGCTATATGCAGGGCATTGCACCATCAGGCGCGCGCAGCCTGAGTTTGGATGGTGCATCTGTTTCTCTGGATGAAAAAGGGCGCTTTTTCATCGCTTTTGACCGTGATGCGGGTAAGCGTGCAACACTGAAAGCCGAGCTAAGCGATGGCGCGACTGTGGCGCATGATATTGTGATTGCGCCGGGCCAATGGCGGCTGGAACATATCAACGCCAATTATACCGGACGCGCAAGCAGCGCGGAGTATAAACGCAGGCGCGCTGGCGAGCTGGCGCAGATCAGGGCGGCGCGCGCGGTCAATGCCTCTTCAGATGGTTGGCTGCAGGATTTCATATGGCCGCTGAAAGGGCGTATTTCCGGTCTGTTTGGTGCGCAACGTGTTTATCGCGGCAAGCCGGGCAGCTATCATGGCGGAACCGATGTTGTGGCGCCTTCCGGCACCCCTTTTGTCGCGCCGGCTAATGGCGTGGTCGTGCTGGCAGCGGACACAGCATTCACTCTGGAAGGGCGGTTGTTGATCGTCGATCATGGCATGGGGCTAAACAGCGCCTTTCTGCATTGCTCTTCACTTGCGGTCAAAGAGGGCGATAGTGTCGAGCAGGGGCAAATATTAGGGACCGTTGGCGCAACGGGCCGAGCAACCGGGCCGCATTTGCACTGGGGTATAAAATGGAATGCTGCGCGGCTGGACCCGCTCATTGTTGCCGGGGCTATGGATAAACGGTGAAATTCTGAGCCATAACCTTGGTGTAATATACTGTATTTCCATTGATATTTTTTGCCGTTGAGCGGCATGATGCTGAAATTATTGATATTAATAATATTTGGATGCCTTACAGTGACCGAATTGGAGATGCAGCGTCAGATAGCGGGAAGGCTACATATGGCATTGCTGTCTGGAGAAGCGGCTGCTCTTCCAAAACACAGAATATAAGGATCGGCTTGTCGAGGGCCACCCAATATAAAAGAACAAGGACTGGGAAGTGAAAAACATAAATATGGTCGCTTTGCTGCGCTCTGGTGCGGCGCCTGTGATTCTGGCAATGGCGCTGGTTTCTCCCTCCATCGCGCATGCCCAGAATGAGTCAGAGCGGGCAGGAGAAACCAGTCAGTCAGGCTATGATGGGGGCAGCATCATTGTGACCGGTACGCGCACCGTGTCGCCGGTGTTTCAGGAAATTCAGCCGACCCTGGTGATCGATAAGGGACAGATTGGTCGCCGCGCTTATACGAATATTGCCAGCGCGCTTACGGACTTGCCGAGCTTCGGCCTGTCTGACCAGAATGGCACAGATGATCAGGGTGCATCGGGTGTTGGCGCGCATTTCACGAATTTTTTTGGCCTTGGATCGCAGCGCACGCTGACAGTGGTGAACGGCCGCCGTTTTGTCGGCTCCAACGCGCCATCATTGTCGCCCTTTAACGCCGCCGGTGGCTTGCAGGTTGATCTGAATCTGATTCCGGCTGGCCTTGTCGAGCGCGTTGAAACCATCGCTGTGACCGGCGCGCCCATTTATGGCGCTGATGCTATTGCAGGCACCGTCAATGTGATCCTGAAGCGCGATTATGAAGGCCTGGAGCTGACCACCAGCTATGGTGTGTCGCAGCGCGGCGATATGGATGAATATCAGATACGTGGTCTGGCTGGACGTAATTTTGCTGATGATCGCGGCAATATCACGCTGTCGTTTGACTATAACAAACGCGCCGGCCTCATCAAGGCAGATCGAAAACCGTATCGCGATGCCTATTCCTTTCAGCCCAATCCAGCAAATACCGGCCCGGCAGATGGTATGGCGGACCGTGTATTGATCAAGGATGCACGGCTGTATTTCGCTACTTTTGATGGCTTGCCGTCCTTCCTCTTTGGCAATCCCTTTTTTGGCGCGCCGGTTTCCAACGCGGCGGGCGACATTCTCCAGTTTGCACCCGATGGTGATCTTGTCCCTTATAATCCGGGCACGCCCTATGGCCCGGCGTTCGCATCGGGTGGGGATGGCGTTAATCTGGCTGAGCTGGGCAATCTGATCACGCCGTCCCGCCGGATTTTGTTCAATGCATTGGCGCGCTATGAAATCACCCAAGGCGCAGAGCTGTACACCGAGCTGTTTTATGCGAACACGCGCGCTAATGATCAGGTGTCCCAGGCGGTATGGAATACGGATCTTTTGAGTGGTGCAGATGCGGCCCTGCCGTTTAGCGCTGATAACCCGTTTCTGACAGATCAGGCACGCTTTATCATCACTCAGAATTGCGCGAATTCGGGGATTCCATTTCTGGCGGCCAATTGCAATTTCCTGTTATCGCGCAATGGCCGTGCGGTTGCGGCGGGCAATAATGAATCGACGCAAAACCTCTATAGAATTGTTGGCGGTGTTCGTGGTGATTTTGAGCTGGCGGATCGCAGACTGAGCTATGACCTGTCGTTTAATTATGGGCGCACGGAAGACCGTTCGTCGAGAGATGATCTCAATAATCGTCGCTTCGGACTGGCGCTTGATGCTGTCGGCCTGACAGCGGGAGATGTCTCTGCAGTTGGCGCGTCTGACAGGTTTAATATTGTACGCGGCGGATCGGTCATGATGGACGTTGCAGGTGCATCCCTGATGGCGGGAGATATTGCATGTGCCGCTACCGTGAACCGCTCACTGCTGGCGGGCGCTGGCGATGATCCGGGAGGGGATATTGGTCAATGCGTCCCGCTGAACTATTTTGGTGCAGCGAACACATCGGCTGAAGCACGCGCTTATGTGAACATGCCTTTCACGTCGAAGAGTTTTGTTGAGCAGAAGGTGTTTGATGCGAATGTGCATGGCGCGCTGTTTGATATGCCCGCTGGAGAAGCGCTTTTTTCGCTTGGTTATCATCATCGGGAGGAGAAAGCCGCGTTTCGGCCGGACTCTGCCTATCTCATGGGGCTTGGCCGTGTGCCCCCCATTTTGGCGACGGCTGGAGGCTTTAACACGGATGAATTTGCGGCCGAGCTGATCCTGCCAATTCTGGGGGAGGGGATGACGCCGCTGGTCTCGTCGCTGGTGGTGCAAGGCGCTGCGCGCTATGTGGACAATAATCGCGCGGGCAATGATTGGACTTATACGCTCGGTGGCGCTCTGGGCATGTGGGAGGAGCAGGTCAAATTTCGCGGAAATTATACGAAATCTATTCGGTCTCCCGCGCTGGTCGAGCTTTTTCTGCCCCGGAGCGCGACGATTTCAACCGCCAATGATCCTTGCGATGCGTCGAATATATTGGGCGGGCCTGATCCTGATGTACGGCAGGCCAATTGTCTTGCCGATGCGCAGGCCCATGGTTTGAGCGCTGCGGATATGGCCAATTTCCAGTCGAGAGTCGTGAATGCTACACGTCAGGGTATTACCGGAGGCAACCCCGGTCTGGACAATGAAATTGCGCGTTCTTTCACACTGGGCGTCGTGGTTCAGCCAAAAGCAATCCGTAATTTTTCGGTCGCAGTAGATTATGTGAATATTGAACTGACAGGCGCCATCTCAAGCCTCGATCTGGTTGATGTTATGAACGCCTGCTATGATAGTCCGGGGTTCCCGAACGAATATTGTGGCCGTTTTGAACGGACCGCTGCCGGTAATCCGCTTGGTGGCTTTCAGGTCATTGATGGGTTCCAGACCGGCTATGTCAATGCCGGCTCGCAGGATTTTGAAGCGATTACGGTGGAGTTTGCCTATTCCAGAGGCCTCAATGACATATTCACCAGTGCCAGCGGTAATTTGGGTTCCTTGCAGGTCACGGGTTCGCTCTTCCATCTGTTAACGGATGAGCGCTCGGTCACTGGTTTTGACTTTGATGATCGCCGGGGTCAGATTTCGCGGTCGAACTGGCGCGGTCAGTTGAATGTTGCATGGGTACACGACAGGGTCGATGCGCTCATTCAGACCCGCTATATTGGCCCTGCCAGATTCGACAATGACGATTCTGCCGAAGCGCGCGACCTTCTCAAAGTTGGTGATTATTGGTTGGTCAATGCGGCTCTTGGCTTTCGTCCGACTCAAGAGCTGGAGCTGCGCCTGAATGTGGATAATGTCTTTGACAGCGAAGGGCCATATGGCGTGTATGCCAGCGCCAATTCTTATTATTACGACTTTATTGGCCGCTATTATCGGATGACCGTCAAGCTGGCGTTTTGATGACGACTGTCGATCCGGCCTAGTGACCCGGATCTGAAGTTCGCTGCATTATTCGGCAAGCACTGAGCGAACTTCAAATGCACCATATTACGGCCTATGCCATGCGCAAAAGGGCGGCCTTGCCGGGCCGCCCTTCTGGGACTGACGATAGGCGCGGTTTCACTCCACACTGAGTTTCAGTGCGCCATCGCCTTCTTCTATCTTTACCGTTGTACCATCGGGCACTTGCCCGGAAAGGATCATCTCGGCGAGCGGGTCTTGCAGATATTTCTGCACTGCGCGCTTGAGGGGGCGTGCACCATAGACCGGATCATAGCCGACACGGCCCAGCCAGTTGCGTGCGGCATCAGAAAGCTCCAGCGTGACCTTGCGGTCCTTGAGCAGCTTGCCAACGCGGCCAACCTGAATGTCGACAATCGGTGTCATATGTTCCACGCCGAGGCGGTGGAACAGGATGAGTTCATCAAGCCGGTTCAGGAATTCCGGGCGGAAATGGGCGCGGACAACCTCCATCACCTGCGGTTCGACATCTTGCGTTGTCTGCCCCTCGGTCATGGCTGAAAGGAATTGGCTGCCGAGATTGGATGTTAGCACAATGATCGTATTGCTGAAATCGACCGTGCGGCCTTGCCCGTCGGTCAGGCGGCCATCGTCGAGCACTTGCAGCAACACGTTGAACACATCGCCATGCGCCTTCTCTACTTCATCGAACAGGATGACCTGATAGGGGCGTCGCCGTACCGCTTCGGTCAGCACGCCACCTTCTTCATAACCGACATAGCCGGGAGGCGCGCCGATTAGCCGGGCGACGCTGTGCTTCTCCATGAACTCGCTCATGTCGATGCGCACCATCGCGCTGTCGTCGTCAAACAGGAACCCTGCGAGCGCTTTGGTCAGCTCGGTCTTACCGACGCCCGTGGGGCCGAGGAACAGGAAGCTGCCCAGTGGCCGGTTCGGGTCCTGAAGCCCTGCCCGGCTTCGGCGTACGGCGGTGGAGACGGCCTTGACGGCATCTTCTTGCCCGATGACGCGCGTGCCCAGCGCGTCCTCCATGTGCAACAGCTTCTCGCGCTCGCCTTCCATCATCCTGTCAACGGGAATGCCGGTCCAGCGGGAGACGACGCCGGCAATATCTTCGGCGGTCACTTCCTCGCGCAGCATAGCGCCCTCGGAAACTTCGCTCGCTTCGGCAAGTTGGCGTTCCAGCTCAGGAATGCGGCCATATTGCAGCTCACCCGCCTTGGCGAGGTCACCCGCGCGCTGCGCTTGCTCCAACTCCACACGGGCATGGTCCAGCGCTTCCTTGAGCTTTGTTTCCCCGCTGATCTTGTCCTTCTCGGACTGCCAGCGCGTGGTCAGTTCGGCAGATTGTTGCTCCAGATTGGCCAGCTCTTCTTCAAGCGCGGTGAGCCGGTCTTTTGAGGCCTGATCGCTTTCTTTCTTGAGTGCCTCACGTTCGATCTTGAGCTGGATGATGCGCCGGTCGAGATTTTCAATCTCTTCCGGTTTGCTTTCCACTTCCATGCGCAGCCGCGAAGCCGCCTCGTCCATCAGGTCGATGGCTTTGTCTGGTAGAAAACGGTCCGTGATATAACGATTGGAGAGTGTCGCTGCAGAGACCAGCGCGCTATCGGTGATGCGCACGCCATGATGCAGCTCATACTTTTCCTTGAGACCGCGCAGGATCGAGACGGTATCCTCAACGGTCGGCTCACCGACAAATACGGGCTGGAAGCGGCGCTGGAGCGCGGCGTCTTTCTCGACATATTTCTGATATTCATCGAGCGTGGTCGCGCCGATGCAATGCAACTCGCCGCGCGCAAGGGCGGGTTTGAGCAAGTTGCCCGCGTCCATTGCGCCCTCGGATTTGCCCGCGCCGATCAGCGTGTGCATCTCGTCGATGAACAGGACGATATGGCCTTCGCCAGCCTTCACCTCATCGAGCACGCCCTTGAGGCGCTCCTCAAACTCGCCACGATATTTCGCGCCCGCGATCAGGCTGCCCATGTCGAGCGCCATCAAGGTGCGATCCTTCAGTGTATCGGGCACGTCGCCATTGGCGATGCGCAGCGCAAGCCCTTCGGCGATGGCGGTCTTGCCGACGCCGGGTTCGCCGATCAGCACCGGGTTGTTCTTGGTGCGGCGCGCGAGAATCTGGATGGTGCGGCGAATTTCCTCGTCGCGGCCGATGACCGGATCGAGCTTGCCGTCGCGCGCGGCTTCCGTCAGGTCACGCGCAAATTTCTTGAGCGCGTCATAGCGGTCTTCGGCGCTTTGTGTATCGGCAGTGCGTCCGCCGCGCAGATCATTGATCGCGCTATTGAGTGCGTCGGCCTTTACGCCCGCACTGGCGAGTGCTTTGCCCGCTGCCGTGGTTGTGGACAGCACAAGCGCCAGCAGCATCCGCTCAACGGTGACGTAGCTGTCTCCCGCCTTTTGCGCGACCTGTTCGGCCTGATCGAGCACACGGATCGCGTCATTATCGAGGCCGGGCGGCTGGGATGCCCCCGAACCGGAAACGGCGGCAATTTTCGCCAGTGCGGCGTCTGTTTCTCGCAGAGCTGTTGCAGCATCGCCACCGCTGGCCTTGATCAGACCAGAGGCCATGCCTTCCTTGTCTTCCAGCAGAGCCTTGAGCAGATGCCCGGGCGTAATGCGCTGATGGTTCATCCGCACAGCAACGGTTTGAGCCGATTGCAGGAAACCCTTGGCGCGGTCTGTAAATTTTTCGAGGTCCATAAAACTCTATCCCTCCATGCTTCCACATCAAGGTAATGTTGTATTTATGCCACACAAGGGGATGGGTCAAAATTCAAAAAGAAATTTATTGTGCAAAACCATGCATGCGCCGCGCCCATTGCAGGCCGATGACGCCGCCTTTGACGGGCTGGATCATCAGTAATGCAAGAATCAGCGCCGATGCTGGCCAGATGATTGTCTGCCAGCCCAGCGGAATATCCAGCGCGAAATTGACCTCGATCATGGTCGGCACGAGAATATGGCCGAGCAGCAATATGACAATATAGGAAGGAAAATCATCAGCCTGATGGCCATCCAGCGCTTCGCCGCATGACGGGCAGCTGACTGCGGGCTTGAGGAAGCGCGGAAACAGTCTGCCTTCGCCACAGGAGGGACAGCGATTGCGCAGCCCGTTGAGGACTGCACTGCGCCATCTGCGCTCTGCCTTGGGCGTTTCCTGCTGTGCCATGCGAACCGCTTATAGGGATGGGGGTGTGGTGGCAATAAAAACAGCTAGCCCTATAGGCTCGCGGCTGTATGAGCGGAGCTATGCACAGGGAGCTTTCCTCCACGCCTTTTGTCCTGATCGACGATGCCAGCGCAGGCAGCGTCAAGCCTGCGCGATTGTTTCGTGACCCGGTCGAGGTCATCTCTGCATTGCGGCGCGAAGCGGTCCGCCCTGCGTTGGACGCCTTGAAACAGGCGCGCGCGCGCGGCCTGCATGTGGCGGGCTATATGGGCTATGAGGCGGGCTATGCGTTGGAAGAAAGGCTCGGCACCCTTGCAGAACAGATTGCTGAGGAGAGCGAGCCATTGCTCTGGTTTGGCGTGTTTGAGACATATGAAGAGATAGCGGCAGACGAAGTGGCCGCTTTTTTGGGAGGGGCCCGCGCTCCGCAGCGCCCGGCGAGTCCTATGATTTCGCGCGATGCTTATGCGGCCGGCTTTGCAGCCATCATGGATTTGATTGTTGCGGGCGATATTTATCAGGCCAATTATACTTTTTCGAATGTGGTTGAGGTAGGGGATGATCCTGTGGCGCATTATGCCGCCCTGCGACCACGGGCTTTGGCGGGCTATGGTGCATTGGTCTATACAGGCGCGCATTGGCTGCTCAGCTTTTCGCCGGAGCAATTTTTCTCGCTGGATGGAGACCGGCTCAGTACGCGCCCGATGAAAGGGACGGCGCTGCGGGATGTTGACCCGGTGCGTGATGCCGCCAATGCGTCTGCGCTCAGGGAAGACCCCAAACAGCGTGCGGAAAATTTGATGATTGTTGATCTGTTGCGTAATGACCTGTCACGCATTGCTGCGCCCGGCAGCGTCGAAGTGCCCGCGCTTTTCACGATTGAGAGCTATCCGACAGTGCACCAGATGACATCGAGCGTAACAGCCCGATTGCGCCCGGAGCTGGATGCCGTCGATGCGCTCATGGCTCTTTTTCCCTGTGGTTCGATCACTGGCGCGCCCAAAATCAGGGCGATGGAAATCATTTATCAGGTCGAGCAATATCCACGCGGCCCGTATACAGGAACGATTGGAATGATTGATGCACAGGGAAATGCCGCCTTCAATGTTGCCATTCGCACCATTTCTGTGAAAGATGGCGCAAATATGGGGGTGATCGGTCTGGGTTCCGGGCTGGTTGCGGACTCCGGCATGGCGAGTGAATGGAATGAATGTCTGGACAAGGGGCGTTTCCTCTCGGCGGGATCAGTCCGGTGGGACGGGGATGATGACTGAAGAACAGCGTTTCGATCTGATAGAAACCATAGCCTTTGACCCGGCGGAGGGCATGCCGCTGCTGGAGTTTCATCTCGCGCGTCTGACAGCCAGCGCGAAGACGCTGAGTTTCGACTTTAACCGGCATAGTGCGCGCAATGAACTTCAGGCCGCTACCTTCCGTCTGCGTGAGAAAAGCAGGGTACGCATGCTTGTGTCGCGCAGCGGGAATTTGGCAATTGAGGTGCGTGCCCATCGTACATGGCCGGAGCCGATTATGAAATTGGCGGCTGTGACGCGCTCGACAGGCGCAGGCGATTGGCGGCTGCGTCACAAAACGACCGCACGCAAGATCTATCGCGATGCATTGGCGGCTGGTGGTACCTATGAGGTGCTGATGCTGGACGATAATGGCTTCATCACTGAGGGGTGTTTTTCAAGCATCTTCGTTGAGCGTGGGGACGTGTTGGTGACACCGCCCCTGTCGCGTGGCCTGTTGCCCGGTGTGCTGCGCGCCAGCCTGATCGAGAATGGGCAGGCGGTTGAAGGCGATTTGCGGCGTTATGATCTGGAGCGCGGTTTTTTTATCGGCAATGCTGCGCGCGGTATGGTTGCGGCGCAACTTGTCAGCTGAATTAAACCATCCAGTGCGATAGACCCGGTTGCTCTGGTTCGTGCTGCGGGTTAAAGCGCGTCATATTCTGCTTTATACCCGACTCTGCCAGAGGACATTATTTCCATCATGACGAAAACATCTGCCGCACTTGGCCGTATCCAGCCCTCCGCCACAATCGCCATGAGTGGCCGTGTAGCACAGCTCAAAAGCGAAGGCGTTGATGTTATCGGTCTGTCCGCCGGCGAGCCGGATTTCGATACACCTGACTATGTGAAAGAGGCCGCGATCGAGGCGATTCGTGCCGGTCAGACCAAATATACTGTCGTTGATGGCACGGCTGAGGTGAAGGATGCCGTTGCCGCGAAGTTCAAGCGCGACAATGGTCTTGTCTATGCGCGCAACCAGATCAGCGTGAATGCCGGTGGCAAGCATACATTGTTCAATGCGCTGGTAGCGACGGTGGATGCAGGCGATGAGGTGATCATCCCGGCGCCTTATTGGGTAAGCTATCCTGATATTGTGAACTTTGCGGGCGGCACGCCCATTTTTATCGAGGGACCAGCGAGCCAGAATTACAAGATCACGGCGGAGCAGCTTGAGGCGGCGATCACACCGCGCACCAAATGGGTTATGCTCAACTCGCCGTCCAATCCGTCTGGCGCAGCATATAGTGCGGCCGAGCTGAAGGCGCTGGGAGAAGTTCTGCTCAAACACCCGCATGTTTATATCATGACTGACGATATGTATGAGCATATCTGGTATGCGCAGACGCCGTTTGCGACAGTCGCGCAGGTATGCCCGGAGTTGTATGACCGCACGCTTACGGTCAATGGTTGTTCCAAGGCTTTCGCCATGACCGGATGGCGGATTGGTTTTGCTGGCGGGCCGGAATGGATCATCAAGGCGATGGCCAAGCTGCAATCGCAATCGACCTCTAACCCTTGTTCGGTCAGTCAGGCTGCCGCTGCTGCTGCGCTGACAGGAGATCAGAGCTTCCTTGATGAGCGCAATGCGGCCTTCAAGAAGCGCCGTGACCTTGTTGTGGCCATGCTCAACGAAGCACAGGGACTCCATTGTCCGGTTCCCGAAGGCGCTTTCTATGTCTATCCCGATGCCAGTGGCGTGATCGGCAAGACCACACCCAAGGGCAAGAAGGTCGAGACGGACGAAGATCTGATTGCCTATTTCCTCGACGATGCGCGGGTTGCGGCGGTGCATGGCGCGGCCTTTGGCCTCTCGCCCGCGTTCCGGGTGAGCTATGCGACATCGGAAGCTGTACTGACAGAAGCGTGCAATCGCATTCAGGAAGCCTGTGCAGCGCTGAAATAAATTCGCTAAGCTGACATTCGTGCGCGGTGAGTGGTCGCTATAGTTGTGACCGCTATCACCGCGTTCATCTGTGGCTCAGGCCATGTTCTTCATCATAGGCTGTAACCATTGGGGCTGCGCGAACGAATGCGCTTATGACCCTGAAGGCACAAGATGATGAGGCATGATGATGACAAATATTTTGCGCGCCGACTGGATGCATAAATTCCTTGGTGGTTTCGTGGCCGGGGCTGCGTTGATCTTATATGTGCAACCCAGCCGTGCACATGCTGAAACAGTCGTTATGGCGCCAATCCCGACAGTAGACGCCGCGCCAACGCGCAAGCTCGAAACTGCTGTCTTTGCAGGCGGGTGCTTCTGGGGTGTGGAAGGTGTGTTTTCGCATGTGAAAGGGGTTAAGCTTGCACGCTCCGGCTATGCGGGTGGCCCCAAAGGCAGGACGAAGGTGACCTATAAGCAGGTGGGGACCGGCAAAACCGGTTTTGCCGAGGCGGTCAGCGTTACCTATGACCCGGATATCGTGAGCTATGGCACGCTAATGCGCGTCTTCTTCTCCGTAATCGCCGACCCGACCACGCTGAACTATCAGGGCCCGGACCATGGCACCGAATATCGCACGGCGCTTTTCCCGCTGAACGAAGAGCAGAAGAAAGCCGCCAGCGCGTATCTGGCGCAGCTTGAAAAGGCAAAGCTCTGGGCTGACCCGATTGTGACCAAGGTCGAACCATTGCGCTCCTTCGTGCTGGCGGAAGCGGAGCATCAGGATTTCATGGAGCGGAACCCGCGCCATGGCTATATTGTCCACTGGGATGCGCCCAAGCTGGCGGCTTTCAAGCGGCTCTATCCTGATTTATATAAGGCCAAGGCCAGCCGTTAAAGGCTGCTAGGTGGTGTTGACATTCAGCCCTGCCGGTCTGCAAATGCCGCTTTCCCGTGCTTCCGATGCTCACGTACCTGTAGTACGCTGCGCTTCGGGTCACAGA
>Ga0070726_10001104_pt1 | contig 28384 bp, 30 predicted proteins | sample tdAd471_FD_67275 | JGI IMG/M metagenome (GOLD analysis project Ga0070726, IMG submission 67275) | Marine sediment microbial communities from the Atlantic coast under amendment with organic carbon and nitrate - tdAd47.1 | ecosystem: Environmental > Aquatic > Marine > Coastal > Sediment | place...
AAGCTTTTCTGACGTGGCAGAGCGGCCAATCGGTCAAATCCGAACGGACGTTCAAATGGCTTCGATCTCGAACGAAACTGCCCTTGCAAAGGCCACCAGCCTTCACTGCGGGCTTTTCCGTCCGATCTCTTCGCCATTTGAACGCCATGACTGCGAAATTAATGGGTTCTGACCCTAATATAGGAAACCGGTTCGGAATTGATGATAGGACAGGGCAGTCCTGATTGGGCTGCCCTGTTTTTTTTGAGGCTATCCACCGAAACTTTTTACCAGAGACCCCGCGACCAGCGACCAGCCATCGACCAGCACGAAGAAGATGATTTTCATTGGCAGGGCGATGCTGGTGGGTGGAAGCATCATCATGCCCATCGCCATTAGCACGGCGGAGACGGCAAGGTCGATGACGAGGAAGGGCAGCAGGAGCAGAAAGCCGATCTCGAAGGCGCGGCGCAGCTCGGAGATCATGAAGGCGGGGATGAGCACGCTCATCGGCATTTTGGCGCGCTCTGGCGGCGGCTTGTTGGAGAGATCGACAAAGAGCTGCAAATCCTCTGCGCGCACCTGCCCCATCATGAAATCCCGCAGCGGGACCGAGGCGCGCTCCATCGCTTGTTTCTCGTCGATCTGCCCGTCAGCATAAGGTGCGACGCCAGCCTCCCACGCTTTCTCGAATGTGGGTTGCATCACGAAGAAGCTCAGGAAAAGTGCGAGGCTGATGATCACCGGATTGGGCGGCACGCCGGGCGCGCCAATGCCGGTACGCAACAGCGAGAGCGCAACAACGATGCGCGTAAAGCTGGTGATCGTCATCAATATGCCCGGCGCGAGGCTGAGCACCGTGAGGCCGATGACGAGCTGAACGATATGGCGGCTCATGCCTGGCCCGTCTGTGGAGGCAGTCTCCTGCGCCAGCGCGGAAGCAGGAGTAAGGAGCGCCAATCCAGCGCTTATCAAGAGGATAATATGGAACAGGCGCGTCATTGCCGTGTCAGCGGGATCGGATCATGCCGGGGTGTGCGTCGCCACAAAGGAGGGGGCGACACAGGGGCTTGTGGAGGAGGGGCCGGCGGCATAGGTGCACCGCCGGCCAATGCCCGGCACTGGCGCAGGTTCAGTTCCAGCGCTTCCTCTTGCAGGGCATTCTCACGGCTGAGATGCAGCGGCCCTTCGGGCGCAATCATCAGCAGATGTTCGGCATCGTCATGGCGCACGATCAACAGGCTGTGTTTGGCGTCCATAGTAATGCGTTCGACGATGGCAAGCCGTGCCTGCCTGCCACCGCCGATCCGTCCGGGCAAACGCAGATCATAACGCCGCACCAGCCATAAAGCGCCGGAAAGCAGCGTCAGCACGGCCAGCAGACCTCCAAGGGAGCGGATGAGAAGGGCTATATCCATAGCTCAGCGCTCCCGTCGCATGACCTGCGTGATTTCGAGAGACATCCGGTCTTCCTCGACCAATATCTGCCCCTTGGCGATGAGATGACCATTGACGAACACAAGGCTTGGGTCGTCCTGCCCGCAATCGAGCGGGATCATCGCGCCCCGGCTCATTGCCAGGATTTCCCGCACGGGCAGATGCGTGGACCCCAGCGCAATGGATAGCTCAATATCAATCTCGTCTATGGCGGGCATCGTGCCTCTCCGCATGGACGCGCAATGTGCGTCTCTTCCTCCATGATAGGAAAATTTTGCCGCGGCTTGGCCCGGAGTGCGGAAAATTTTGCCTATAAGTACAGGAAAGGAGGACTCCATTATGGATCTCGAAAAATCAGTCGGCGTATCGGCCAGCGGGCTGCGAGCGCAGTCTTTGCGGATGCGCGTTATCGCAGAAAATCTCGCGAATACGGACTCCGTTTCGCAGCAACCCGGCGGCGACCCTTATCGGCGACGCGTGCCGACATTCCGCGCACAGGTTGATAAAGCGAGCGGTGCGACAGAGGTAAATGTTACCGGTATCAAGGGCGACAGCAGTGACTTTCCGCGCGTCTATCAGCCCGGCAATCCAGCGGCGGACGCCAATGGCTATGTGCTGATGCCCAATGTCAACGCGCTCACTGAGGCCGCCGACATGAAAGCGGCGCAGCGCAGCTATGAGGCGAATTTGAACGCGATCGAAGCGGCGCGGGCTTTGACCCTGCGCACGATAGACCTGCTGAAATAGGAGAGGCTATCATGGTCAACAATATCGGCGCGCATGATGCGCTTTCTGCTTATGGCCGCGCAAAAGGCGTCGGCGGCTCTGCGCCAGCCGCGCCAGCCGACAGCGGCGCGCAAACCGGAGAGGCGAGCTTCGGCGGCCTTGTCAGCGATATGGTTGGTACTACGGCCGAAGCGCTGGGCAAGGCGGAACAGGCGAGCATCAAACAGGTGGCGGGTAAGGGCGATCTTATTGATGTCGTGACCGCCATTGGCGCAGCGGAAACCGCACTGGATACGGTGGTTGCGGTTAGAGATCGTGTCGTCAGCGCCTATCAGGAAATCATGCGGATGCAAGTATGACCGCGGCCGATATGCTTCAGCTCGCCCGCGCGGCGCTGATGCTGTTGCTCACCATAGCCGGGCCGATGCTGATCGCCTCGCTCATTATCGGCGTGGCCATCGGGTTGGTGCAGGCGCTCACGCAAATTCAGGAAATGACGCTCACTTTTGTGCCCAAGATGATCGGCATTGGTGTCGTACTGATGCTTGGCCTGCCGATGATGGGGCGGGCGCTCGCGGCCTTTATGGAAGAATTGGCGCTGCGGATCATCGGGAATTGATCTTACACATGCAACGCCAGCCCACTTTCTCATGAACTTCGACACATTGCTTACTTTCGCGCCGGAGCTGCCGCGCTGGACGATGCTCTATGCGCTCGTCTTTGCGCGCATCGGCGCGATGCTGATGCTGCTGCCCGGCTTTTCCGATGATGCAATACCCGGGCGAATGCGCCTGCTGATTGCGCTGGGCGTGGCGGCGGGCCTGCAAGGGCTGGTTGGCGGTTATGCGGAAGCTACTATCGATGCCATCATGGCGAGCGATGCGGCGCTGGGTCGGATGCTGCTGGTGGAACTGCTCATCGGGTTGTTGCTGGGCGGTGTCATCCGCCTGATGTTTCTCGCCATTACGATTGCCGGTGCGATCATCAGCCTGAATGTCGGGCTGACCTCGGCGCTGGTGAATGACCCGTCCGCAGGTGGGCAGGTGCCGGTGCTGGCGCGGTTTATCAGCGTGGCCGCATTGCTCCTTTGCATGGGGATGGGGGTGCATCATCTCTGGCTCGGTGCGTTGGTAGAGAGCTATGCGACCTTCCCGGTGGGCCAGATGCCATCCGCGCCCGACTTCGCACAGCTGGCACTCGCGGCGACAACCGGCGCGATGGCATTGGGCCTGAGCCTTGCCGCGCCGATCATCATCTATGGCATCGTGTTCAACACGGCGCTGGGCCTTGCCGCGCGGCTCGCGCCCCAGCTCCAGATTTTCTTTATCGGCCAGCCGCTCAACATCCTGCTCGGCCTCGCGCTCACGATCGCCGCCCTTGCCGCCAGCCTTACCGGCTTTGCGCAGCGCATGGGCGAATGGACACAAGGGCTTTTCGGGTGATGCGTCATGGCGGATGATCAGCAAAAGACATTAGACCCGACGCCCAAAAAGCTGGAGGAAGCACGCAAGAAAGGCGATTTGCCCAGCGCGCCGGAAATGCGCCATGCCGCGATGTTTGGTGCGATGCTGATCATCGTGACGGTGCTGGGTGCGTATGTTGCGCGCGAGCTGGCGAGCCTTGCCGGGAGCATCTGGACCATAGCGGGCGAGCGCAGCCTGACCGCCGCCACAGCGCCCAGGCTGGCGCGAACGATGATAGGCGGATTTTTTTTCGCCATCGGGCCGATATTGGCGCTGACGGTGATCATGGCGATCCTTGGATTATTCATGCAAGGCCTCCCGACGATCAGCGCCAAACGCCTCAAGCTCAAATGGGATCGGCTCTCGCCATTAGCGGGGTTCAAGCGGTTGCTGGGCAAACAGGCCTGGGTGGAATTCGCCAAGACGCTTGCCAAGTTTCTGTTCGTGGCGATTATACTCAGCTTTGTTGCGTGGCCGGGGCTGACAGGGCTGGATCATATGGTCGGCGCGGATGTTGGCAGCATCGGCATTTATGCCAGCGCGATGGTGCGGCAGATGGTGATTACCGTCGTCATGCTGGTCGCGGCCCTGGCGCTTCTCGACTTTGTGTACCAGCGCCGTGCGTGGATACAGAAAATGCGCATGAGCCATCAGGAGGTGAAGGACGAGCATAAACAGAGCGATGGCGACCCGCAGATCAAGGCGCGCATACGGGCCATCCAGATGCAGCGCGCGCGCAGCCGCATGATGGCCGCCGTGCCAGACGCCAGCGTGATTATCACCAACCCGACGCACTATGCTGTAGCGCTCAAATATGAGCATGGCGCAATGCACGCGCCGGTCGTCGTCGCCAAGGGCATGGACCGGATCGCGCGCAAGATCAGGGAAATTGGCGGCGAACATGCCGTGCCCATCGTCGAAAGCCCCCCGCTCGCCCGCGCGCTCTATGCATCAGTGGAAATCGACCAGCCCATCCGCGTCGAGCATTATGCGGCGGTGGCCGAGATCATCAGCTATGTGATGAAGCTGACGCGGGAGAAGAGGGGCGGCGGTGCATGACTATTTTATCAGATGTAATCTGTCATTCCCGCGAAAGCGGGAATCCAGTGTTACGGGCGCAGCATATCTGGATTCTGGATCCCCGTTTTCACGGGGATGACGTCAGTTGACATGCCCGCTCCCCACTCCAGCAAACGCTCAAACCTCGATATTGAACTTCGCCAGCTCGACGCGGACGCGCAGGTCTATTTCGTGGAAGAGGGCGGCGAATTTGGGGTCTTCTTCATCTGCAAGGGCAAAGGGTTTTTCGTCCTGCACCCATTGCGTCAGCAGATTTAATGTCGCGGGGCTGACCTCGCCGGAGAGCAGCTCGCGGTGGAGCTGGTCCAGCCCGTCAAGGCCGCGCCGGGCCTGATCGACCTGTGTTTTGCGGCGCTCTTCCTGTGGGCTGAGCGCGGCAATTGCCACCAGCATTTGCACGGAGCTGAGCGCCTGGGGGTTGGCAGGCATGTGCGTTGGTGCGGGTGCCGCAGCCGGGGCTGCTTGCTCGCCACTCGCTGTTGCTTGCCGGACGACGCCAAGGAGCGTGTCGGCGAGCTGTGTGGCGGGCAGGACATTGCGCGCCAGCGCTGCCGCTTGCTGTTGGGTCGCTGCTGCTATTGCTTGTGCGTTGCCAAGAGTCACCTGCGCCATTTCGCGCCTCCTTCCTTCTATAATAGGAGGTATGACAAAGGCACCCAAGTCCCTTGCCCACGTGACACAGGCGTTGCTCGCCTTGCTGCTGTTGTGCATTTCGTTGCCGTCTTCCGTGCTGGCTGGCCCGCGTATCAAGGATATTGTCGATGTTGAGAATGTCCGCTCGAACCAGCTTATCGGTTATGGGCTGGTGGTCGGGCTGGCGGGCACGGGTGACAAGATCCGCAATGCGCCATTCACTGAGGAATCGATGCAGGCGATGCTGGAGCGCATGGGCGTCAATATCCGCGCCTCGCAGATGAAGACGCAGAATGTCGCGGCGGTTTCTGTGACGGCGGTGATGCCGCCTTTCGCCCGCTCCGGCTCGCAGATTGATGTGCAGGTGAGCGCGCTGGGCGATGCCAACAGCCTGCAGGGCGGCACGTTGTTGATAACCGCGCTCAAGGGCATGGACGGGCAGATTTATGCCGTGGCGCAGGGGCAGGTCGCTGTCTCCGGTTTCAAGGCGCAGGGCGCGGGCGCGAATATCAGCCGGGGCGTTTCCACTTCGGCGCGCATAGCAGGCGGCGCGATTGTCGAGCGCGAGGTGCCCTTTGCCCTGAAATCCGCTGACAGCCTGAAGCTGGCGCTGCGCAACCCGGATTTTACGACCGCGCGGCACATCACGCGCACGATTAACATGGCCTTTCCCGGTAGCGCCGAGATGCTGGACCCTTCGACGGTGCAGCTTGTGACGCCGGGCGGCGGGTCGCTCATAGACCTGATTGCGCAGATCGAGAATTTGCCTGTCGATGTGGATGTGCCAGCGCGGGTGATCGTCAATGAGGCAAGCGGCACGGTGGTGATGACCGCCGATGTGCGCGTCAGCCCAGTGGCGATTGCGCAGGGAGGACTGACCATTTCCATCGCGGAAAATCCGGTCGCCTCGCAGCCCGGCCCGCTTTCGGATGGGCAGACGGCTATCCTCCCGCGCACGCAGGTTGAGGTCGATGATGGCGGCGGTGCATCGCTGGCCATGGTCGAGGGCGCATCGCTTAACAAGCTGGTCGGCGGCCTTAATATGCTGGGCGTATCGCCGCGCGACCTCATCACCATATTACAGGCGTTGCGCACGGCGGGCGCGTTGCAAGCGGATATAGAGGTGCAATGATGGATGTATCCATAGCGAATGAAATGCATGCTTCAACCAAGCTTCAACCCAAAGCACGGGATACAGCGCAGCAGTTTGAGGCGGTGTTCATCGGGCAAATGGCGCGCCTGATGCTGGAGAGCGTCGAGCAGGACAGCGCCTTTTCCGGTGGGCATGGCGAAGACATGTTTCGCGGCGTATTGGCGGAAAAGCTCGGCGAGGAAATCGCCAAAGGGCGTGGCATCGGGCTGGCGGACCAGGTCATGGCCGAGATTATCCGGCTGCAACAGGCCCAGCCGCCCCGGCAGACAGGAGAGGTGCAATGATCATAGCAGATCCTTTGACAGAGCTGGTTGGCACGATGAATGCGCTCATCCAGCTTATGGAGCAGGAGAGCGAGGCGCTGGCGGTTGTCGGGCCGCATGCCGGTCTGGCGGCGTTGGCGCGTGCGAAGCTGCGGCTGGTGGCGCATATGGACCAGATCACGGCGAAGCTGCGGCGCGGCCAGACGGACTGGATTGAGGCGCTGGAAGGGGATGATCGCGATCGCTTTGCCGAAGCAAGCGAGGCGCTGTTTCAGGCGGCGAGTGTCAACAGCGCCGTGCTGGAGCGGCAGATCGACCTGTCGGGCGAGATGTTGCAGGCTGTGGGGCAGGAGATGGAACGCCTCACCGGCAGACGCAGCACTACCTATTCACGCCTTGGCGATGTTCGCCGTGCGCAGGCGCATATGCCGCTCACGATTAATCAGCGCTATTGAAAACGGGGATTCAATATTCAGACATGCAGCGTTTGCACCTCTGGATTCCCGCTTTTGCGGAAATGACTGACTTGGTTCATAAACGGCAAGGGCTCTACGCCACGCCGCCCTTGCCGAGCGCCGTTCGCATCATTTTCATTTGCTTGGCGTAGAGGCTGGTGAGGGTGGTATAGTCCGACTGGACCTGCCCCATTTTCAGCAGTTGCTCTTCCAGCGTGACATTATTGCCATCGGGCTTGACCTCGGAAATGTCGGGATCGGCTATCGTTGTAAGCGATGAGGGACTGGCGCCCAGCCGTTGCATCGCATCGCTGATCTGCACTTGCGGGCGACCGATATGCGGCGCACCATCAGCGCTGTCTATCATGCCGGCGAAACTTGGTCGCGCCAGCTCGCGCGCCTTATAGCCCGGTGTATCGCTATTGGCGATATTCTGCGCGATCACGTTCTGACGGTCGCCCAAATGGCGCATGGCTGTGCCGATGGCGGTTATGAGCTTGGGTGTCTCAGGCATTGTGGTCCCTTATCTGTTTTCGCCCTGCGAAAGCGGTTCGGCGTCGGCCCACTCCCCCACCCGACCCCCCAAACAGGATATTCTCATGAGAGGTCGGGTGGAGGAGTGGGCCGGTGCGGCTGCCAATCAAAACACTCCTGTAATGCCGCTGATACGGGTGAGCGCATCTTGATAACGGCTGATTTGCGCCACTTGATAGGCTGATGGGCCGCGCCCGCCGTTTGTGCTGGCATTCACCAGCGATTCCTTGCCGATATCCCAATAGAGCGAGCGATAGGCGGACTGGCTGACGGAGATGGCTTCCTTGATCGTTTTGAGCGCGATTGCGGCGTCTTTGGTTGTGCCGATGGACAGGGCTTCGGTGAGCGCGAGGCCATAGGTGCCACCGGGACTGACCTTGGGGTCTTTTGCGCCAGCAATTTCGGGCACGACCAGCCGCACCGGGTCGAGGCCGAGCTTGCCCAGAGCATCGCTACCCTGTGGCCCGGCGATCAGTTCAACATCAACGCCCGCCTTGGCCTCAATACGCAATATTTTTTGTCCATCGACCGTGGGCGTGGTCACGGCGGCTTTGTTGCCCAGCGCGCTGCGCACTTTGGTTGCCAATGTCGTGAGCGTGTCTTCGCCGGTAATATTGATTTTCTTGATCGCCCCATCATTGAGCCGTACCGAGAAGCTGTCGCCTTCGCGCAGGCTGGTCTGGTCTGTCAGCGCATTGCTGTCGAGCGGGGTCAATGTGCCGCGCGCAAGGCCCATGGCGCCCAGCGCGCTCGCGCCGCCCGATGCCGCCGATATGCGCACGGCCTCGGTTTGTTCGGCGATACGGCCAAACTGACTGGCTGAGAGCTGCGCGCCTGAGGATGCGTCCAGCGAGACGACAAAGCCATCGGTCGTGCCGGTTTTGCTCGCGCCGATCACGCCTGTTGTGCGCCCGCCTGCATAGAGGCGATCACCCATGAAGGCGATGCTGTCGACCTCGTCCGTGCCCGCCGTGCCGATATAGCTGGTGCTGGCTCCGCCCAGTGATGCAGAGAGGCGTGTTACGAACCCGTCACGCCCGCCAGAAAGACTACCGACTTGCCCACCGGACAATGCCGTGCTGGTTGTGCCGGCAACGGCGATGCTGCCATCGTCTGAGAGGGCGAGTGCGCGGGCGTCCGCCGCGCCAAGGGTGATGCTGCCCAGATCATTGGCGAGCGATGTCACATCGATCCGCCGCACCACTGCATTGCCGCTCTCGTTGGTGAGCGCAATCAGGCTGTTGTCGGCTGCTACCGCCAGCGCTTTCACGCTTTCACTGCCGCCAGCATCAATCGTGCGGCGCTCGGTGATTGTGCCTGCGCTGCCCAGCTTGACGATATGTGCATCGCCGCTGCCAAAGCCGCCTACGCCTGTTGCTTTACCGCCCACATAAATGGAGCCATCGGGCGCGGCGGCAACGGCGGTGGCTTCTTCCACGCCGATATTGCGTATCAGCGTGGCGAACTGCTCATCGCCGCTCACATCATAGCGCGCGACCAATATGTCGCCATCGCTCTGTTCGCCGTCAAATGCGCCGGACACGCTACCTGCGACCACGACATCGCCATTCTCGGCAAGGCTGATCGCTGCGCCGCTGGCGGTGTTGGCTGCGCCCAGCATGCGTTGCCACAAGGTGCGGCCTTCGCTGTCGAGCTTGGTGAGCACCAGATCCTGCGCGCCTGCAGGACGGTTCGCATCCAGCTCGCCTGATGTGGTGCCGACCATATAGCTGCTGCCATCAGGCGCAGTGACGACGGCCGCTGCGCTGGTGGGCGCGAATAGCTCGGGTTCTGGTAGCGTCAAGCCAGCAATCGGTTTGGGCGGTGGAGTGCTCAGCTTGTAGCGTTCCGTGCCCAGCCGGTCATAACCGGCTATTTCACCTAAAGACTTCTGGTTTATTGTGCCCGCCGGATCATCAAAGCGGATCAACCGGACACGTTCTGCTGCATCGGCAGAACTCTGTCCCGCTGCAACGAAGATGGCATCGGCGGCATTGTCCTGGCGGATTGATACGGTTTCGAGCGCTGGATTCTGGAGCGCGAAACCCCATTTGTCGGTGCTTTTATTGGGTACGAACCGCAGGAGCCATTTGGGTGTAGGCTGGCCGGTACCGGGGTCAATATAGATGCTGCCATCCGGATTGCGCAGCGGTATCGCCTCAATGGCGGTATTGATCGCATCAGCAATGCTATCGAGCGTGGGTGGCTGGGCTGTGCCGGTCAGATCGACAGTGATGGTGTCACTCGAACTGATTTTGCCCAGGGTGAGTGTGAATATCTCGGTGCCGGTCATGCCGGGAATCGGAGTGTCACGAGCGGCCAGTATGCCTTGCCCTGTTACTTCCAGAGCGGACTGCACATTGACGCCGACGCTCTCGGCGCGGCGGGTGGGGATACCGAAGGACAGGTCCAGCTTTTCGGAAGGTGCGCTGCCGAGAAACGTCTGGAGGTCATTCAGGCCCTTGGCGAACAGAGCATCGAGCTTGGTGCGTTCGCCGCTGCCTGTTGTCGCCCTGGAGGCGGCCTCGGCCAATATGCGTAACCGGTCCAGCGCCTTATAGGTGGTGAAGCTGGTCTGTACATCGTCGGGCAAGGCGTCAGTGCCGCTGCCCGGCTTGTCTATGATGGTTGTGAGCTGCTTTACGGCAGTGAGCTGGCTGCTCTCGTTGCTGAACGCGCCGGCCTGTTTCCAGGGCGGTGTCGTTTCGGGCAGAGTGAATGCGGCCTTTGCGAGGCGCACTGCTGCAGACTCGATCTTTAAGCTCTGGCCAAAACTGGCGATTGCGCTCGACCCTGTAAGCAGGCTGAGACCAACCAGACTGTTTGATAATCCTATGCTCATGCCACCTTCCTTGATGACCGCGCACACGCGCGAAACTTCACCTCCGTTCTTCCTATAATAGAGTGAAGCGCGGTGCCTCGGTGTCAAAACCGCAGAAATTGATGGTTAACGGAAATTAGGCAGAGACAATGCAGCAGTTGATTGAACCCACGGATTTGAAGCGCTTCTCGGGCATGCAGCGCGCCGCCGCGCTGATGCTGGCGCTGGGCAAGGACAATGGCGCGCTCATCTGGGAGCAGCTCGCTATTGATGAGGTGAAAGAATTATCGACAGCGATGGCGCAGCTGGGGCGGGTGCCTGCACATATTGTCGAGTATTTGCTGGTGTTGTTTTCCAGCGAAGTTTCGACCATTTCCTCGCTGCATGGCAGCTTCGAGACGACCGAGCGCTTGCTTGAAGGCATATTGCCTGATGAAAAACTCAAGGAAGTGATGGAGGATATAAGGGGGCCGTCTGGGCGCACCATGTGGGACAAATTGTCCAATGTTTCTGAAAATGTCCTCGCCGCTTTTCTCAAGAATGAATATCCGCAGACGGTTGCAGTGATCATGAGCAAGCTCAAGTCCGAGCATTGTGCGCGTGTGCTCTCGGCTCTGCCGCGGGATTTTGCAATTGATGTGATCCAGCGTATGTTGCGGATGGAGACGGTACAGAAGGATATCGTCAACGAGATTGAAAATACGCTCAAGAATGAGTTTATGAGTAACCTCTCGCGCTCGCAACAGCGCGATCCGCATGAAGCAATGGCCGATGTGTTCAACGCTTTTGATCGCGCAACCGAAGAGACGATATTGGGTGCACTGGATGAACGCGCGCCAGAGTCGGCAGAGCGTATCCGTTCGCTGATGTTCACCTTCGATGATCTGGCAAATCTGATGCCATCGGCAGTGGCCGGGCTGGTCAAAAATGCTGACAAGCCGCAAATGGCTCTGGCATTGAAGGGCGCGCCCGAAGAAATGCGCCAGATATTCCTCAACGCCATGACGGAGCGGGCTGCCAAGATGCTGCGCGAGGATATGGCGTCGATGGGCCCTGTTCGCGCCCGCGAATGCGAGGAAGCACAGACAGGTCTTGTGCGTCTGGCGAAGCTGCTCGCGGATCGTGGCGAGATTATGCTGGTAGACCCGAAAGACGATGAAACGATGATCATATAGGAAAGCCGCTATGGACCAGAGTTTTGGTATCAAACCTTTTTGCTTTGACACTGAGTTCGCAGCCAGTGCGCCACGCGCGGATGGGCGACTGGGCGAAGGGGCGCTGGAAGCGTCTGCCTTGCGTGCGGAAATGGAAGCGATGCGCGCGGAACATGGTGCGGCAGTCGAGCGGGTGCGCAATGAAGCCTATCTTGAAGGGCTGGCGCAGGCCCGGGCAGAGCGCCAGCAGGCGGTGTTGGCGGCGCTTGATGCGCTGCAGGCGGAATGGGAGGCGTTTGCTGATGGACGTGAGGCCATGATCGGGCACCTGCGTACCGAGGCCTGCGCACTGGCGCGGACCATTGGCGAAGCACTGGCCGCGCGTGCGCTGTCAGATACGCCGGTGGACGCAATCGATGAAGCCATCGGCCGGGTACTTGGCCAGATTGCGCGCGGGCAGGAAGTGCTCATCCTTGTGAACCCGGATCTGGTCGAGCAGGTGGAAGAGCGGATCGGGGGCCATCAGTCACAAGACCGGCGGCGGCTCAACCTTGTCGTGCAGCCAGACGAAGCTATCCCGCCCGGCGATGCGCATATGCGCTGGGAGGGCGGGGGCTTGCGGCTCGACGCGCAGGCGCGGGCGGCGGCGGTCTTCGCCGAGCTGGAGGCGCTGGGCGCGGCGGAGTTTATGAGACCATAAGCATAGAGCGCTGGTTCTTAAATATGCCCCGTTCGCCCTGAGTAGCCGCTGAGCTTGTCGAAGCGGCGTATCGAAGGGTGGTTTGGTCCTTCGATACAGCTCCTCGACAGGCCCGGTCCTGACCCTACTCAGGATGAACGGAGTTGGGCGATCAGTTCAATATTCTATGCTCTGAATATCCAGCTTCCATTCCCAGCGCAGCGGGTCGCCGTCCATCACCTCTACGCCCTGCGCGGAAAGGGCATCGCGGATCGCGTCGGAGGTGGCGAAGTCTTTAGCGGCGCGCGCCTCTTGGCGGCGGTCGATTTCGGCTTCGATTTCGGCTTCGCTGATGACGGCATTTTTTGGACGGATGCGCAGTTCTGTGCGCTCCAGCGCCATAATGCCAAGGCCCAATACGGCATCCATCGCTTCGATCAGCGCGCGTTTTTCTTCTGCGGGCACTTTCTTGATGGCAATGGCTTCATCGAGCAATGTCAGCGCCACGGCAGTATTGAGATCATCGCTTATTGTTTCGGCAAACTTCGCCAGCAAGGGCGCGAGTTTCTGATGCTGCACTGTGGGCGCTGCGGTTATGTTTTTGAGCGGCGTAACGGCCATTGTCATGCGCTTCAGCCGTGTGAGCGCGGCGGTGAGATTGTCCCAACTAAACTCCAGCTCGCTGCGATAATGGGCCTGCAGGCACATCATGCGATAGGCGAGCGGGTGAAAGCCTTTGTCGATGAGCAGCTGCACGCGCAGGAATTCGCCGGATGATTTGCTCATCTTGCCGGAGCGGTCGATCAGGAAATTATTGTGCATCCATATCCGCGCGCCGCTATGCTCTGCGCAATCGAGACCGCCACAGCCGCTTATCGCCTGATTCTGTGCAATTTCATTGGGGTGGTGGATCTCGCGATGGTCGATGCCGCCAGTGTGAATGTCGAACGGCAGGCCGAGCAGTGCGCGGCTCATCACCGAGCATTCGAGGTGCCAGCCCGGTGCGCCCGGCCCCCAAGGGCTATCCCATTCCATCTGCCGCTTTTCGCCCGGCGGCGTCTTGCGCCAGATCGCGAAGTCAGCGGCGTTGCGCTTGCCTTCTACAGCATCGATGCGGCCTTCGCCCTCTTCGGTGGCGGCGCGCGCCAGACGGCCATAATCCGCCACTGTTGAGGTGTCGAAATAGAGGCCGCTTTCCAGCTCATAGCAATGCTTGCCGGCAATCGACTGCGCGAATTCGATCATCTGCGGTACATAGTCTGTGGCGATGGACCAGTGCGCGGGTTCGCGGATATTGAGCGCCTTGATGTCCGCCCAATAGGCTTGCGTATAATGTTTGGCGATGTCCCAGATGGATTGGGCTTTTTCCGCCGCCATCTTCTCCATCTTGTCTTCGCCCGCATCGGCGTCGTCAGTCAGATGGCCGACATCGGTGATGTTGATGACATGATTGAGCGCATAGCCCTTGAAGCTGAGCACGCGGCCCAGCGTGTCGGCAAACACATAAGCGCGCATATTGCCGATATGCGGGTAATTATAAACGGTGGGCCCACAGGTGTAGACGCGCGCCTCGCCGGGGTGAACGGGCGAGAAGTCTTCCAGCTCTCGCGTCAGGCTGTTGAACAGGCGAAGGGGCGGTGCGTCAGTCATGATGCAGCCAATGCTAGTCTTGGCCGCGCCCGTCAATCCTTCTCTTGAGAAGGCGACAGGCCGCGTGTGCGCCAATAGAGCGTGCCGCGATGTATGACTACCATCGCCAGCACAAACAGCAGCGAGCCGGCAATGGCGCGCGTATCACCATGGCTGACGGCGCTGGGACCGATGCCGAGATATTCGCGGCTGATATGGCGCGCAAAACCGATGGGGATGAGCAGCAGCAATGCGGAGAGGGAAAAGCCCGCCATCAGCTCGCCGCGCTCATGATCATAGCGCAGACGTGTAGCACGGGCGCGGATGAAACCGGTCGCTGCGCCCAGCGCCAATGCGGTAGCGAAAATAGCATAATCGATCGTACCGAAGGGCTTGTGTGGCTGAAGATAGAGCAAGGGCAGGATGATAGCTGCGAGCAAAGTCGGGAACAGCCACAGCTTGCCGGGCCTGATGACGCGTTCGGGTTTGCGCTGCCAGTGACGATATCCGAGATAGAAGATCGCCAATACGCAAGGGATCAATACCCAGAGCGGGATTGGCAAGCTGTCCATCTGTGTTCAGAAACCGATGAATCGCACCTGATCCCCGAGTGGGATGCGCGCCCGTTCAAAATTATTTATTGGTGCATTCGGGTCGCGGTAGCCGATGGCCAGTCCACAGAAGAAGATATGTGTCTCGTCACTCACACCGATAAAATCCTTGATAAGACGGGCGTGCATCCAGAGATATTCCTGTGGGCAGCTATCCAGCCCTTCTTCGCGTAGCAACAGCATGATTGTTTGCAGCCACATGCCGACGTCCGACCATTGCGGTTCCTTCATAAAACGCGGAAAGTAACACAGCAATACGGCCGGGGCATCAAACGAGGTCACATTGCGCATGAAAAACTGTTTGCGCGCCGCCTTGTCTTCGCGCGCTATGTTCATGGAACTGTACATGCTCTCGCTGACCTCATGCAGCCGCGTTTTATGGTCAGGCGAGTCATTGGGAGCGGACCAGTCATATTCCGGTGGGTCTTGTGGCGGCGAGGCGAGCATTTGTTCCTGCAGCTCACGAAGTGGCGCACCACTGAGGATGCTGGCCTCCCATGGCTGGAAATTGCAGCCGGAAGGGGCGAAGCGCGCCTTGTCCATCACTCTTGTCAGCGTCTCCAGATCAACAGGCTTGTCGAGAAAAGCCCGAACGGACCGGCGGCTGGAAACGGCTTCGCTGACATTCATAGCTGACATGGAGTTCCCTGTATCAATCCTCTTATCAATCCTCGTCGAACAGCCCGGCAAGTTGCTCGACCATCATGCCGCCCAGTTGCTCGGCATCCATGATGGTGACGGCGCGTTTATAATAGCGGGTCACGTCATGGCCGATGCCAATAGCGACCAGCTGAACCGGCGAGCGGGTTTCGATCCATTCGATGATCTGCCGCAAATGCCGCTCCAGATAAGCACCACTATTGACCGAGAGCGTGGAATCGTCGACCGGCGCACCGTCGGAGATCACCATGAGTATGCGGCGTTCTTCCGGGCGGGCGATCAGGCGGCCATGCGCCCAGAGCAGCGCCTCGCCGTCGATATTCTCCTTGAGCAGCCCTTCGCGCATCATCAGGCCGAGGCTGTTGCGCGCGCGTCGCCATGGCTCGTCCGCCTTCTTGTAGATGATATGGCGCAGGTCGTTGAGGCGCCCGGGCAATGGTGGGCGGCCTGCAGCGAGCCATTCTTCGCGGCTTTGCCCGCCTTTCCATGCACGGGTCGTGAAACCGAGAATTTCCGTTTTCACGCCGCAGCGCTCCAGCGTGCGCGCCATGATGTCGGCGCTGATCGCGGCGATGCTGATCGGGCGGCCACGCATGGAGCCGCTATTGTCGATCAGCAAGGTTACCACCGTATCGCGAAACTCGATGTCGCGTTCAACCTTGTAGCTGAGCGAGCGGGTCGGGTCGATAACGATGCGGGCGAGCCGGGCGGCATCGAGCATGCCTTCGTCCTGATCAAAGTCCCAACTGCGCGATTGCTGCGCCATCAACCGGCGCTGGAGGCGGTTGGCGAGTTTGGTCACCGCGCCTTGCAGGCTTGCCATCTGCTGGTCGAGGAAACCGCGCAGCCGCGCCAGTTCATCAGCGTCGCACAGCTCGGTTGCGGCAATCACTTCGTCATGCGCCTGGGTGAATGCCTTATAGTCGAAGCCGGGGGGCAGGTCGCTCATCGGGCGATTGGGACGCACCGGCATCATGCCTTCATCGCCCATGCCCTCGACGTCCTCATCGCTCATCGCATCGAGGTCGTCACTATATTCGCCTTCGCCGTCTTCAGTGTCGCCATCGCTTTGTTCGCCGCGCGCTTCGGTGGTGGCGTCGCTGTCGCCATCCTGCTCCTCGCCGTCGTCGCCGTCTTCTCCCTCCTGATCCTCGCTTGTCTCTTCGTCCTCATCGCCGCTGTCATCTGTGGGTTCGGATGGGTCATTGGTTTCTACGAGGGCCAGATGCTCAAGCAGGCTGGTGGTGAGCTGCTGGAAGGCGCGCTGGTCATCGAGCGCGAGGGGAAACGCATCAAGGTCACTGCCTGCCTCTGTTTCAATCCAGTCGCGCACCATCGCTACGCCTTTTTGCGCGGCTTCAGGGATGGCCTGCCCTGTCAGCCTTTCCCGGGCGATGAGCGAAACGGCGGTGGCCAGCGGGACTTCATCGGCATTATTCGCACGGCTGACGGGGTCAGATTGCAGGCGCAGATCCAGCGCCGCGTTCAGATTGTCACGCACGCCTGCCATGGAGCGCGCGCCAATCGCTTCCACGCGTGCCTGCTCGGTCGCATCATATACTGCCCGGGCGATCGCTTCGGCAGGGGCGCTGCGAGTATGCAATGCGGGGTTGTGATGGCGCAGCTTGAGCGCGTTGGCATCGGCAAAGCCTCGTGCCAGTGCGACCTGCTCCATGGGGAGGTTGCGGCCCGGCATCGGTACTTTAATCGCTTTGCCCGCGATATGCGGCGTATCGGCGGTAAAGCCGGCTTCTACCTCAGCATCACGCGCTATCGCCCGCGCGGTTCCTGACAGAACAGCTTTAAAAGTATCGAGATCAGCAGCCTTGGACATAAAAACGGGCTGAACGCCTTGCGCGTTTCTGTCAAGCTATGTGCTGTCTATTGCGCATTATGCGGATAAATCATTGGCTTTGTTGCGATGCAAAATTCTGTCCTGTATTGGTACAAACCGGGGAGACCGCTGGTTAACCAGTAATTAGGCTCTCTCAGGACGAGAAGATAGGCTATAGTAAAAATTAGCAAGCAATCGAATCGCGTTGCACCATTTGAGTTAGGATATTTTGGTATGAACCATATTGCTGTTTCAATAATGCTGGCTGGCACTGTGCTAGGTGCGCATTCAGCAAATGCGGCAACTTTCTTCGAAGGCAATAGCGCTGCAATCGATAACAAGGTTCATGCCTTTTCCGACATCAGCCATCCCGATAACGGGACATCGGTTTTCGGCATTACAGATGCAGAAAATGAACTGGTAAAATATACCAGCACAGAGACTATTCAGATTACCAGCGGATCAGGCTATGCCCAGATCAGTGATGGTTCTGGCCCGGAGAGCTGGGATAATGTGACCATCGCGCTGGATAGCAACCCATTCGGTTTTACTGGGATCGAGTTTGCTATTTCGTTTTTGAACTCTGATGTCAGCAATTCCGATAAGGGTATTTTGACAGTCACTGCAAACTTCCTTGACCCGCTTGCATCATCGCAGATTTTCACAGTCAATGATTTTAAGAATCCGGCGAACCGCTCTTTCTATCTGCTGGCTGACAGCGGTGAAGTCTTCAAGTCGATCTCACTGTCGAGCGGTGTTGATCGGTTCAGCCAGCTTAAACAAACTGATTTGTTGCTCGCACAGACTGGCGCGGTTCCAGAGCCTGCAACATGGGCGATGATGATCGTCGGTTTTGGCGTTGTGGGTGCTTCGATGCGGCGCAGGAAGGCGCGCGTCAGCTACGCAATGGCCTGATATAAGATCCACGTGGGGAATGGAGGCGGCCGCTATATACAGCGGCCGCCTTTTCCATGATATGTGACGGATATAAGCCTGTATGAGCGTGGCGGGTGGTTCAGGCTGTTTTGCCGACCACGCTTTCGGGCAGGTCCTTACCAAATATGCGCTGATAATATTCCGCCACCAGTGCGCGTTCCGCCTCATCGCATTTGTTGAGGAAGCTGAGGCGGAAAGCGAAGCCGACATCCTTGAAAATGAGCGCGTTTTCGGCCCAGCTGATGACGGTGCGCGGTGACATGACGGTGGATATGTCGCCATTGACGAAGCCCTGACGCGTCAGTTCGGCGACCTTGATCATGTCCTGCACTTCCTTGCGCCCGCCCTCATGATCATATTCGCCGGACTTGGCGAGCACGACCTGCGCTTCGGTTTCGGCTGGCAGATAGTTGAGCGCGACGACGAGGTTCCAGCGGTCCATCTGGCCCTGATTGATCTGCTGCGTGCCATGATAGAGGCCCGATGTATCGCCAAGGCCCACAGTGTTGGCCGTGGCAAACAGCCGAAAATACGGGTTGGGGCGGATGACACGGTTCTGGTCGAGCAGGGTCATCTTGCCGTCTGTTTCCAGCACGCGCTGGATCACGAACATCACATCCGGGCGACCTGCATCATATTCATCGAACACCAGCGCGACCGGACGCTGGAGCGCCCAGGGCAACAGGCCCTCGCGGAATTCGGTGACCTGCTGGCCGTCTTTTAGTACAATGGCGTCGCGCCCGACAAGATCGATACGGCTGATATGCGCATCAAGGTTGATACGGATGCATGGCCAGTTGAGGCGCGCAGCAACCTGCTCGATATGGCTTGATTTGCCCGTGCCATGATAGCCTTGCACCATCACGCGGCGATTATGCGCAAAGCCGGCAAGAATGGCGAGCGTGGTGTCCGGGTCGAACACATAGGCCGGGTCAAAATCCGGCACGCGCTCGTCCGCTTCGGAAAAGGCCGGGGCCATCATATCCGTATCGATCCCGAACAATTCGCGCACACTGACCTCTTTGTCAGGTGCATCCATCAGCGTTTCGCTGCGTGTTTCGGGGTTGCTGTTGGGTATGTCAGTCATGGTCAGCCTTGGGAATCAAACAAAAAATGTGAAAGCACTCAAACGAATGCCGGAGCCTTTCGCAAGTGCGTATAGGCGGCGATCACATCCTGCAAGGCTTTCTCATGACTTCTGTCGCCTCCATTCTGGTCCGGGTGATAACGCCGCGCCAGCTCCGTATAGCGGTTGCGCAAGGCCTTGCGGTCTGCGTCCAGCGGAAGGTCAAGCGTGCGCAGCGCCTGGCGGTCCTCGGTGGAGAGGGGTTTGCCGTCCTTGCGCATGCCCATTTCCTGGCGCGCTTCACGCATTTTTTTGCGATAGCCCGCGCCAATGGCGTCGAGCGGATCGGTGAAATCCGCCCAGCGTGGACCGGGTGATTCTGCGTTGGTGGAGAACGCGCGGGTTTCCCGCTCCCACCCGGCATAGGGGCGCTGGGCAGCAGCGATTTCATCGGGGCTCATGCCGGAGAAGAAATTATAGCCCGCATTAAATTCACGGACATGATCGAGACACAGCCAGCGCCATTGCGGTGGCTGGTCGGCAGGGCGGTCTGCTTCATGCACGGTGGGAGCGCGAAATTCGCCGGGTTCCGGGCAGGCTTCGATAGCGCAAGGCTGATCGGTTCCTTCCATGCGGCCATGAAAGCGAGGGCTGCGGGAGCGATTTTCGGAACGGGAAACCAAGAAGTCACTGTCCTGTACGAGTAAAAAAGCCTATATAGGCGCAATGAACACGGGATCAAAAGACACTCCGGCAAAAGAGGCTCCGGCAAAAGGCCCGGTAGCCACCCAGATAGAGGCGCGTCTGCGTCTGGCGCTTAACCCTACGCATATGCATATTGTCAATGACAGTGAGAAGCATCGCGGCCATGGCGGTTATGATGCGCAAGGCGGCGAGAGCCATTTTACGGTCGAGCTGGTGTCCACGGCATTCATCGGCAAGAACCGCGTGGCGCGTCAGCGCATGGTCAATGAAGCGCTCAAGGACTTGCTCGCCGAGAAAATCCACGCGCTCAGCATCCGCACCTTCGCGCCGGGGGAATGAGCAAAATGGGCCTGCTTTGCCAGACCATTACCCCCACCACCCATGATCTGGGCGATTTCAAAGTCTATCGCAGCCTGCCAGCGCGGGAGCGCACTATGGTCGGGCCGTTCATTTTCTTTGATCAGGCGGGGCCAGCCACTTTGGAGCCGGGCAAAGGCATTGATGTCCGCCCGCATCCGCACATAGGCCTCTCGACCGTCACCTATTTGTTAGAAGGCGCGTTTGTGCATCGCGATTCGCTTGGCACCACGCAACTGATCGAGCCGGGCGCGCTTAATCTGATGACGGCTGGCAAGGGAATCGTGCATTCGGAGCGTTCTCCCGATGGGGAGCGCGCGGCGCAGGCGCATCTGTCGGCACTGCAAACATGGCTGGCTCTGCCCGATGCATTGGAGGAAGCGGCGCCTGCCTTTGAGCATGTTGGCGCAGATGCTCTGCCCCTTGTTGAAGCGGGTGGTGCGCGCGCCAAGGTCATCATGGGCAGCGTGTGGGGCAAGGCCGCGCCGGTGACGACCTATGCACATACCATATATGCGGATATCATATTGTCGCCGGGTGGAGCTATTCCGATTGATGCAGAGGCAGAAGAACGGGCGCTGTATGTGATAGAGGGTGAGGCTTCGCTGGAGGGTGAACAGCTCTTGCCACAGCTTTTATATGTCCTGCGTCCGGGGGTTCCCGCTACATTGCGAAGCAAGAGTGGTGCGCGTGTGGTGCTTTGTGGGGGCGAGGCGTTTCAGACACCGCGCCATGTCTGGTGGAACTTCGTTTCTTCCTCGCGTGAGCGGCTGATGCAAGCGCGGGAAGATTGGGAAGCGATGCGGTTTTCGCTCATTCCGGGCGATGATGAAGAGCATATCCCGCTCCCCCAAGGGCGTCCCAAAACGGTCAGTTATAGCTGACTTTCTGAGATTTTGCTTGCGGCTGCACTAAATACCCGCTTTTGCCCCTGCTGATATTTCTACTTTGCGGCTCGTGCGCTAGCGTCGTAGGAAGCAGGCTTGAAATATCCCTTTGGGAAGCATCAGGAACAGAAGCATATGGCCAGTGTCGCCGAAATTTTGAAACCAGAAGCAGGGGCGCAAAACGCTCCCGAAGCGGTTGTCGTTCGTTTTGCGGGCGATAGCGGAGATGGCATGCAGCTCACCGGCGGGCAGTTTACGATGTCGACCGCGCTTGCGGGCAGTGACCTTGCGACTTTCCCTGACTTCCCGGCGGAGATTCGCGCGCCACAAGGCACGCTGTTCGGTGTGTCGGCTTTCCAGATCAATTTCGGTTCGACCGATATTACCACTGCGGGCGACGCGCCTGATGTGTTAATCGCCATGAACCCGGCGGCGCTGAAGACCAATGTGAAAGACCTGAAGCCTGGTGGTCTTATCATCGCGGATAGTGGCGAATTTGGGGATCGTAATCTCGCCAAAGCCAAATATGATGCCAATCCGCTGGAGGACGACAGCCTTGCGCAATGGCAGCTATTGGCGTTTGATATTTCGCAACTTACGATGGACAGTGTCGAGCCGTTCGGTCTCGGCAAGAAAGAGGCGCTGCGCTGCAAGAATATGTGGACGCTGGGCCTTGCACTGTGGATGTTCGACCGGGATCGCCAGCCGATCATCGACTGGTTGCGCGTTAAATTCGCCAAGGCACCTGACATCGCTGACGCCAATATCGCTGCGCTCAATGCGGGTCACGCCTATGGTGAGACGGCTGAAATTGGCGGCGAGGGACTTGGCCTTCAGCAGCTCAATGTTGGCGCGGCAACGCAGAGTGAAGGCCTGTATCGCACTATTACGGGCGCGGATGCCATCGCCTATGGCCTCGTCGCTGGTGCGCAGCTTGCCAACCTCAAAATGTTTTATGGCGGCTATCCGATCACACCGGCCTCGGCGGTGCTGCATTCCCTCTCCAAGCTCAAGGAATATGGCGTCACCACTTTTCAGGCGGAAGATGAAATCGCCGCTATCACATCGGCCATCGGTGCCAGCTATGCCGGATCATTGGGTGTCACCTGTTCTTCTGGCCCCGGCATTGCGCTCAAGGGCGAGGCAATGGGTCTTGCGATCATGACCGAGCTGCCGCTGGTTATCGTCAATGTGCAGCGTGGCGGGCCATCTACGGGTTTGCCGACCAAAACGGAACAATCAGACCTCTATCAGGCGATATATGGCCGCAATGGCGATGCGCCGTTGCCCGTGATCGCAGCATCCACACCCGCTGACGCATTTGAATGCGCAGTGGAGGCGTGCCGTATTGCGACCCAATATATGACGCCGGTGATGCTGCTGTCCGATGGCTATATCAGCAATGCGGCTGAGCCGTGGAAAGTGCCCGACGTGTCGAGCTTCGAACCGTTTCCTGTGGAATATCTGGAAGAGGCGCAAGAGGGCGGCTTGCAACCCTATGCGCGCGACAACAAGCTCAAGCGTCCGTGGATCAAGCCCGGCACGCCCGGCCTGATGCATCGTATTGGTGGCATTGAGAAGCAGCTCAACACCGGCCATATTGATTATGCACCGGACAATCATCAGGCGATGACCGATCTGCGCCGTGACAAGGTGCTGGGTGTTGCAGACAGCATCCCCGATCAGGCTCCAACACAGGGCGAGGCGGGCGGCACGCTCGCGGTCGTCGGCTGGGGCTCTACCTTTGGGCCGATCCATCAGGCGGTGAAGCGCGCGCGCGCTGCGGGCCATGATGTGTCGCATATCCACATCCGTCATGTCTGGCCGCTGCCCAAAAATCTGGGCGCGCTGTTGAAGAGCTATGACAAGATATTGGTGCCGGAGATGAACACAGGCCAGCTCAAGACTGTGCTGCGCGATCAATATCTGGTCGATGCCAAGCCGCTCAACAAGACATCGGGCCAGCCTTTCCGTATTGCGGAAATTGAGGCGGCGATTGAGGACATGCTGAAATGAACGATATGACCCCTCCGCAGAAGATGACGCCCAAGGATTGGGAAACCGACCAAGAGGTGCGCTGGTGCCCCGGTTGCGGTGACTATGCGATCCTGAAAGCTGTGCAGCGCACGCTGCCTGCGCTTGACGCACGCCCGGAAAATACGGTGTTCGTGTCGGGCATCGGCTGCTCGTCGCGCTTCCCTTATTATGTCGAGAGCTATGGCTTTCACACCATCCATGGCCGCGCGCCTGCCGTAGCGACGGGTGTGAAGCTCTCCAACCCGGAGCTGGACGTGTGGATTATCACTGGCGATGGCGATGCGCTGTCGATCGGTGGCAATCACACGATGCACCTGCTGCGCCGAAACCTCAATTGCCAGATATTACTGTTCAACAATGAGATTTACGGCCTGACCAAAGGCCAATATTCGCCCACCAGCCGCGAAGGGACGCGTTCGCCGTCTACGCCTTATGGCTCGGTTGATCACCCCGCCAAGCCTGCTGCTTTTGCGCTGGGCAGCGGCGCGCGCTTTGTCGCGCGCGGGTTTGATGTGTCGAAAAATCTGCCCGAAGTGCTGACCGCCGCCTACAAGCACAAAGGCGCGGCATTTGTCGAAATCTTCCAGAACTGCATCGTGTATAACAAGGATGTGTTCCATGATTTTGCCGCGCCCAAGGGCGTCGATGGCCAGCAGCTCTGGCTCAAACATGGCGAGCCGATGCTCTTTGGTTCGGAGAAGAGTGGCGGCGTGAAAGGCATTACGCTCGACCGCGAAAATCTTCGCCTGAAGGTTGTTGATATCGTCGATGGCGATTGGGAGGCCGCTGGCGTTATTGTCCATGATGTCACCAATCGCAGTATTGCCCATATGCTGGTCGAAATGCCCTTTGGCCCATTCCCGATGGCGCTGGGCGTGCTCTATGATGATCCGGCCCCCAGTTTCGAGGAGGCGGTGGTTGCGCAAAATGAGCTGGCAGCATCGGGCAAGACGCCTGATTTGCAGAAATTGCTCTCGACTGGCCAGACATGGACTGTTGAGGCGCAGAGCAACGGCCCGGAGCTGTAAGCGCGCTGATTGCTGATCGGCTCTTGCCCTTGGTGGCCGCATTAGCCAACAAGGGCGCATGGACAATCTCACCCACTCTATGCTCGGCGCTGTGCTGGGGCAGACCGGCCTCAAGCGCAAAACCGGCTTGGGCATGGCCGCGCTCATCATTGGCGCGAACATACCCGATATCGATGCGACCTGTACCTTCTGGGGCACGCAATCTCTGGCGATGCGGCGCGGGCTGACTCATGGCCCGCTGGCGATGGTGCTACTGCCCCTGTTGTTGACCGGCGCGTTGATTCTGTATGACCGGTGGCAGAACAGACGCGGCAAACGGCCCGAAGCGCGTTTGCCGGTGCGCCCCGGCTGGTTGTTGGCGCTCAGTTATATCGGCACGTTGAGCCACCCGGCGATGGACTGGATGAACAGCTATGGCATTCGCTTGCTGGAGCCGTTTTCATCCCGCTGGTTTTATGGCGATGTGCTCTTCATTATCGATCTGGTGCTGTGGATTGTACTGATCGGCGGTTTTATCTGGTCTCGCCGTGCGGAAAAGCGCGAGAGTGGTGATTGGCGCAAGCGGGGCCAGATCATCATTGCTACGGCTTGCGGCTATATTTTTCTCAATGGCGTGATTACCGGCATGGCGGAAGCAGGCGCGCATACGCATTTGCATGATGCCGGTGTGGAGCCTGAGATGGTGGTCGCCAATCCCGTGCCGCTCACATTCTGGCGGCGCACTATATTATGGCGCTCCCATGACGGGCGCTACAGCCGTTATGACTTCGATATTTTCGCGCCTGCTTCGCTCAGGCCAGAGTCTGGTGCCGGGGCTGTCGGCAAAACCGGGCTGGATGATCCGCGCATTCCGGCTTTGGTGAGCCGTAGCGCCGATGCCCGTGCCTTTCTCTTCTGGTCGCGCATGCCGGTTGCCCGTTTTGATGACAATGATGGGTTGGTTCTGGGCGATCAGCGGTTCGATTCTTCTTTTACCCGTAATAATTTCAGGGTCATGATCCCATTCATGGACGGGGAATGACGCAGGCGGTGATCCTCTGGCTCCGGCGCGATTTGCGCCTGGCGGATCAGGCGGCTCTGGCGGCAGCGGCCAGCGAGGGGCCGGTCGTGCCACTCTATATCCTCGATGATGAAACGCCCCGGCACCGGAAAATGGGCGGGGCAAGCCGCTGGTGGTTGCACCATAGCCTGAAAAGCCTTGATGCTGCCTTGCGCGAGAAAGGCGCGCGGCTGATTTTGCGCCGGGGCAAAAGCGTGGACATATTGGTGCAGCTCGCTGAAGAGCTGGGCACGAAGCATGTGCATGCACTGCGCCATTATGAGCCATGGTGGCGCAACGCGGAGCGCGATGTCGGCAAGGCGCTTGATCTGACGCTGCACGATGGCAATTATTTGTTGCCGCCGGGCGCTGTGAAAACGGGCAGCGGCAATCCCTATAAGATATATACGCCCTTCATGCGCGCGGTGATGGAACATATGCCGCCATCTGAGCCTGCGCCATGCCCGGAGATCATTGCTGCGCCAGCCAAATGGCCTGAGAGCGACATATTGGAGGACTGGGCTTTGCTGCCGACGGATCCGGATTGGGCGAGCGCTTTTGGTGAAGAATGGACACCGGGGGAAGCCGGGGCACTGGCCCGGCTCAATGCCTTTCACGATCATGCGGCTGAGTATGATGAGGCGCGCAATCTGCCTTCGTGTGAAGGCTCGTCGCGCCTCTCGCCGCACTTGCATTTCGGGGAGGTGTCGCCAGCAGCCGTCTGGCATGGCGTGGAGCGCGAAGGCGGTGATAACAGCGTCTATCTTAAAGAGCTGATCTGGCGTGATTATGCGCAGAATATCATCACCAGCTTTCCTGAATATGGCAGCAGGAATGGCAAAGCGCAGTTCGACACTTTCCCATGGCGCGATCATCAGGGGGAGGCAACAGGCGACCTAAAGGCATGGCAACAGGGGCGCACTGGCTATCCGATAGTGGATGCCGGAATGCGCCAGCTCTGGGCGACGGGGTGGATGCATAATCGGGTGCGGATGATCGCGGCGAGTTTCCTCATCAAGCATCTGCTGATCGACTGGCGCGTGGGCGAGCGCTGGTTCTGGGACACGCTGGTCGATGCCGATTATGCGCAAAATTGCGTGAACTGGCAGTGGGTTGCGGGCAGCGGCGTGGACGCGAATATGTTCGTGCGGATCATGGCGCCGCTCACCCAGTCGGAGAAATTCGATGCGGGCGACTATATCCGGCAATGGGTGCCGGAGCTGGCGCATCTCGACGCGCCCTATGTGCATGACCCGGAAGCGCATGGTTGCCTGCCTTCTGGCTATCCGGCAAAGATCATCGGCCACCGCGAGGCGCGGGAGCGCGCGCTGGCGGTCTATGCGCATATCAAGAGATGAAATATGTTTGGCCGTTCGTGTCGAGCGCGGCGTCTCTGAATGAATTGGTAGCCGACTCGCATTGCCCTGACGCGTCCCTTCCGGCACACTCCGACTCATGAATGTGATGAACCCCAAGCGCGGTATGCATCTGGTTCGCGCGGCGCGCTGGTTGCCCAGCGGCATGTCGCGCCTGTGGGCGTGGGCCTTTGCGCCTTTTGGCCACCGCGTGCTGGACCGGATCGACGCCGGGCTGGAACAGGGTCGGCTGGAAGCATGGCTCCCCGATGGCAGCTTCCGGGTGCTCGGCGCGCGTGCTGCTGGCCCCGTGTGTGAGGTTCATCTGAAGGACTGGCATGCGCTGGTGCGGCTCGCGCTGGGCGGGTCGGTGGGCTGGTATCAGGCATGGGACGCGGGCGAGTGGGATAGCCCGAATCCGGTGCCTTTGTTTGCGCTGTTTATGGCCAATGGCGAGAGTCTGGGCGGCGCGGCGCGGGCGCACGGGCCGGTCCGCTGGCTGGCGCGGCTGGTGCATGGCGGGCGGGCGAACAGCCGTTCCGGGTCGCGGCGCAACATCATGGCGCATTATGATCTGGGCAATGATTTTTATGCGCTCTGGCTCGATGAGGGCATGAATTACTCAAGCGCGTTGTTTGCGGATGCGGCCAAGCCGCGAGAAGGGCTTGAGGCGGCGCAGATCCGCAAGATTGATGCCGCGCTGGACCGGTTCGATTTGAAAGCTGGAGACCGGCTGCTGGAGATCGGCTGCGGCTGGGGCGCGCTGGCGCAACGGGCGCTGGCGCGGGCGGACATACGCTATGATGGGCTGACGCTTTCGGAAGAACAGGCGCAGTGGGCGCGTTCGCATCTGCCGTCTGAACGCGCAGGGGTGCACCTGACGGACTATCGTGATGCGACCGGGGAATATGATGCGATCGCCAGCATCGAGATGGTCGAGGCCGTCGGCCAGGAATATTGGCCGGATTATCTCGCGGCGATTCACCGTTTGCTCAAACCCGGCGGCAAGGCGGTCGTGCAATATATCAGCATCAATGACGCGCTGTTCGAGCGCTATGCGGCGAGCGCAGACTTTATCCAGACCTATATTTTCCCCGGCGGCATGCTGATTTCGCAAAGCCGCTTCCGCGCATTGGCGGAGCAGGCGGGGCTGGAATGGCGCTCGCCAAACAGCTTCGGCCAGCATTATGCCACAACGCTGCGCCTGTGGCGTGAACGCTTCGATATCGCCGTAGAACAAGGCCACCTCCCGGTCGCGTTCGACGAGACGTTCGTGAAGCTCTGGCGCTATTATCTGATGTATTGCGAAGGTGGTTTCGCTGGCGGCGGGATAGATGTGGCACAGGTAACGTTGGTGAGGGTTTAAAGTCTGTAGGGTCAGGTCCCATTCATTTCGCGGTCATGGCGTTCAAATGGCGAAGAGATCGGACGGAAAAGCCCGCAGTGAAGGCTGGTGGCCTTTGCAAGGGCAGTTTCGTTCGAGATCGAAGCCATTTGAACGTCCTTTCGGATTTGACCGATTGGCCGCTCTGCCACGTCAGAAAAGCTTGAAAATGCTCCCACATTTCCTGCACTTTTCTTCCTCGCATAGCGCCCAATCGCTTCAAACCATGATCCTCGGAATTAATGGGTCCTGACCTTAGAGCACAGTTCTGCCCATGAATTCCCGTCGTGTGCTAACCTTTCCACAGTCAGCTCATGCTCCCAGTTCATACTCCTCGTTTCGCAGCGTATAGTTTACTGCGGCCTTGCGTGCGAGGTCGCATAGATGTTCGGCAATGGGGGTCAATGGCACGTCACTGCGTTTGACGATGCACAAAGGCGCGCAGTTGATCGTGGTATCATCCAGAATAATCGGTTCGA
>Ga0070726_10001105_pt1 | contig 28375 bp, 24 predicted proteins | sample tdAd471_FD_67275 | JGI IMG/M metagenome (GOLD analysis project Ga0070726, IMG submission 67275) | Marine sediment microbial communities from the Atlantic coast under amendment with organic carbon and nitrate - tdAd47.1 | ecosystem: Environmental > Aquatic > Marine > Coastal > Sediment | place...
GCAATCGCGCAGATCATGTGATCGCCATTCCGGAAGGGGATGATATCAGCCTGCCGATCCTGGCGGCCGTTCCGCTGCAGCTGCTGGCCTATTATGTTGCCGTTGCGAAAGGCACGGATGTTGATCAGCCACGCAATCTGGCGAAGTCTGTTACGGTTGAGTAGCAATAATTGCTGTCAGGCCGGTTCATGGTATAGGCCGTGACTTGCAACACCTGTGACGGACGGGCCTTCATGCCATTTGATTTCAAACCGGACGGCGTCCTGCCAGAAGTAATTCACGTGCAACCAAAGCGATTTGGAGATACTCGTGGCTGGTTTGCCGAGACATTTCGGGCAGATGTCTTTGCTGAGGCTGGCATCACAGAGCCCTTTGTGCAGGACAATCACTCCTTGTCCGCTGAGAAGGGAACTATACGCGGCCTGCACTTCCAGATTGCGCCCCATGCGCAGGCAAAACTGGTGCGGTGCCTGAAGGGGCGCATCCTGGATGTCGCTGTGGATATCCGCAAAGGATCGCCACGCTTTGGCAAGGCGATGTCTGTGGAACTGAGCGCGTCAAACGGGGCGCAGCTTTATATTCCTCGTGGCTTTGCGCATGCCTTCTGTACGCTCGAAGAAGCATGTGAAGTTGCCTACAAGACGGATGCTTATTACGCGCCATCCCGCGAGCGGGGTATTGCGCATGATGATCCAGACATTGGCATCGATTGGCCTATAGAGCCCGCTCAGCGTATTTTATCGGACAAGGACAAGATGTTGCCGCGCCTGGCTGAATTGGCAGAGGTGCCTGAACTTGTGGGTGGCGCATCATGACCTGGCTCGTAACAGGCGGCGCAGGATTCATTGGATCGGCGCTTTGCCATCACCTGGCAGAGGCAAGTGATGACAAGATCCTTGTCATCGACAAGCTGACCTATGCCGGAAACCGGGCTTCGCTGGCAGAATTGGAAAAGGCTGGCCGAGTGGAGCTGATTGTCGAAGACATCACCCATGCGGATAGCATGAAAGAGATTGTTCGGGACGCAGCCCCAAAGGCTATCTTCCACCTGGCTGCAGAAACGCATGTAGACCGGTCAATTGACGGGCCGGGCGCGTTCATTGCCACAAATGTCTCTGGCACATATTCCATGCTGGAGGCCGCGCGGGCATTTCACGCCGGGTTGCCTGATGAAGACAAGCGGGCCTTCCGCTTCATTCATATCTCCACAGATGAAGTGTTCGGGTCTCTGGGGCAGGAGGGCTCCTTTTGCGAGACTACGCCTTACGCCCCGTCATCTCCTTATTCGGCCAGCAAGGCGGGATCAGACCATCTGGCACGCGCCTGGTTTCATACCTTCGGACTGCCTGTCATCGTTTCGAATTGTTCAAACAATTATGGGCCGCGACAGTTTCCCGAAAAGCTCATTCCCCTGATGATACTGAAGTGCCTGTCCGGTGAAAATCTGCCTGTCTATGGCCGCGGCGCGAATGTTCGAGACTGGCTTCATACGGAAGATCATGCCCGTGCACTTCTGATGATGGCGCAGAATGGCGTGCCGGGGGAAACATATTGCGTAGGTGGTGGAGCGGAGCGGACCAACATTGAAATCGTGAATGCGATTTGTGGAATCATGGATGACCGATGCCCGGAAAGCGCCCCACACAATCGCTTGATCGAATTCGTGATGGATCGGCCCGGACATGATTTCCGCTACGCAATTGATTCGAGCAAGATCAACAACTCTCTAGGCTGGGCTCCTTTCAGAGATTTCGAAACCGGCCTAGCAGAAACGATTGATTGGTATCTGGACAATGAGGCTTGGTGGAGGCCTGTCCAGCAAAGTGTCTATGGCGGCGAGCGATTGGGTAAGGGCTGATGGCACGATACCTGGTCATCGGAAAATCCGGACAGCTTGCGCAGGCCCTCGCACAGGAGGGCGGAGCAGATGTATATTGTGCAGGCCATACCGAGGCCGATTTGCGTGATCCTGATGCACTGGACCGTGCCCTGGGTCAGAATGCACCGAAGCTTGTCATAAATGCCGGGGCATATACGGCGGTTGATAAGGCCGAAGCCGAGCCGGATTTGTGCCGGGCGGTGAATGTCTCTGGCCCTGGAAGCTTGGCGCGCTTATGTGATGCGCGGGGCATTCCGCTTATTCATTTGTCTACGGATTGTGTGTTCGACGGTGAAAAGGCGACACCCTATACGCCTCAGGATCGTGCTGCGCCGCTCTGTGTGTATGGGCAAAGCAAGCTGGATGGTGAGCGGGCTGTCCGCGAAGTAGCTGGGCGGTGTCTAATCGTGCGGGTTTCGTGGATCTTTTCTCAATATGGCAGCAATTTTGTCACGACTATGCTGCGACTGGCTGAAACGCGGGATGAGGTGTCTGTCGTGAATGATCAATATGGCTGTCCGACTTACGCGCCTGCGCTCGCGCGCGCGATTCTCCAGATTGCAGAGCAGGTGTCCGTATCCGGCAACCACGCCTGGGGCACCTATCACCTGGCTGGGGCGGGAGAGACAGACCGGGCCACTATGGCGCAACTGATATATCAGGCAAGCGCACGGCACGGCGGCCCCATTGCCCACGTCAAATCCATACCGACAGAAAACTATCCTACTCCCGCGAGGCGGCCATTGAATGCCCGCCTGGACATGTCTGACACAACACGTGTTTTTGGGGTTGAGTTGCCGGACTGGGAAGAGGGGCTCAATGAGACAGTCCGGGCTTTAGTGAAGGAGATGAAAGCGTCATGAAGGGTATTATTCTTGCTGGCGGTACAGGGAGCCGCCTTCACCCTGTTACGCGTGGTGTCTCGAAACATCTGCTGACGATTTATGACAAGCCACTGATCTACTACCCCATCTCTACACTCATGCTGGCAGGGATCAGGGAAATTCTCGTTATCTGCACGCCCGAGCATAGCCAAGCCTATCAGAGCCTTCTGGGAGAAGGTTCACAGTGGGGCATTGATATCTCTTATGCGGTTCAGGCTGATCCCAACGGGTTGGCGGAAGCCTTCCTGATTGGACGTGACTTCATTGATGGCCAACCATGCGCTTTGGCACTGGGTGACAACATCTTCTATGGCGCAGGCTTGTCAGGCCAGTTACAGGAGCTTGCGCAGCCGAGACATGGTGCAGCCGTACTGGCCTATCAGGTCAAAGATCCCGAACGCTTTGGTATTGTAGAGCTTGATAATGAGGGGCGGCCATTGTCTCTGCAAGAAAAGCCGATCAGCCCACGTAGCAACTGGGCCATTCCGGGGCTCTATTTTTATGACGCGAATGTCGTGGATATCGCGGGACAGGTCAAGCCGTCAGACCGCGGAGAGCTTGAAATCACGAGTGTGAATGAGGCATACTTTCGGCTCGGGCAGCTGTATGTCACACGGCTGCAAAGGGGCACTACCTGGCTTGATGCGGGTACATTCGACAGTATGCTCGAAGCTTCTCATTTTGTGCAGACGGTTGAGAAGCGCCAGGGTTTGAAGGTTGCGTGTCTGGAAGAAGTTGCCTGGCGCAAGGGGTATATCAGCTCGGATGATGTGCAGAAATTGGCTGAGGCGTTCAATAACGAGTATCGGGACTATCTTGTCAGCCTGCTGGAGTCCGCACCTTCAGCGCTTTAGTACGATCTGTGGAGGGATTTATACTTGTCCAAATATGATCTGAAAGACATTGAAGTGCGTATCGAAGCTATGCTGGCGGAGAAGGGCCCCCGTCTTGGAAAGGAACTGGCGGAGGACATGCGCGATGTGCCTCAACTGGCCCTTTGGCAAGCCTGTTATCAGAGCCGGAAGCTGCACGTGTCGCACTTTGCCAGCTATTATCTGCGCTTTGACATTACCCGTGAGGACCAGGTCCGGCTCAGCCCGTCCATCTTGCGGGATTTCCTGTCCTTCACCCTGTTTGGCCTGCCAGGCCAGAGAGACAAGATGATTGAGCGGCAGGGGACCTTGTCAAACATGCACCGCGAGATCAGTCGCGAGAAACTGTCTGTCGCACAGTCGGTCATGAAGCAGGTATTTGTCACGCTGGGCCGCGAAATTCGCAGCCAGCTTTGTGCCTTCATCGCTGGAGACCTGGCTTACTATCTGGCTCATAATGAACCGCGTGAGCACATGGCGACAGGAGAGATGGTTAAAGGGTCTGATATCGATATCATCATTATTCTGAGTGAAGCTTTGCCCGAAGATGTGCAGGAGCGGATCGATACTGAAATGACCGCACTGAAAAATTATTACCTGCGCCACCCTGAGTATCGGCACGAAATTGACTTTATCTGCAAGCGCAAATCCGTCATGGAGCGGCAGTTCCAGTACGGTGACATACACGACAAGATTGCCAGCAAGATCGCGTATGAGTCCATGTTCCTCGGTGGGTCGCTGACCCTGTATATGGAAGTACGCGATGCAATGGTTCGCACAGGCGTGGACCGCCTCATCGAGGCAGACTTCGAGCATGCCCTGAAGGACCGCAAGCATGCCATGCAGCGCCTGCTGGAAGCCCGCAGTGACATGATTGATGATGAAACACGCTCTCTGTTCTACTTCTCTCAAGAGCGAGTAGAGTTTTCGTGATATACTGCTGTTATTAATTGCCACTACTTGATCTTTGTTGTGGAGTTATAGTTTCCAGACGTAAGGCAAGCGTAGAAAACAGTGCCGGTGAGACAGGAAACATGTATGTATCTGCCCCATTTTGAGACGCCTTGCAGGCATATCCCCCGTTCACTTTGCGCCGCGGCTATGCTGGGCGTTTCGGTGTTGGCACTGACCGCATGTGCAGGCGGCGGCGGTGGGAGCGCTTCTGCGGTGACGCCATTACCACCGCCACCACCGCCACCCCCTCCGCCCCCGCCGACATCCAATCCGTTTCCTGAGCAGATTGCTGACCCATCCGCCTTTGAGACCCGCGAATATGATGCGACCGTTGGCTTGCCACTCATCGGGGCTTCTGCAGCGTATGCCATTGGCGCGACAGGCAAGGACATCACAATTGCGGTAATAGATACGGGGGTTATTTCAGATCATCCTGACCTGCAGGGCGCCGTTGTCGACATATATGATGTTTGTGCAGACACGGCCTGTCGAGGCTTTGATAGCAATGGTAACCCTACCACGATGACGCGCCAATCTGGTGATATCGATACAGAAGGTCATGGCACACTCGTCAGCGGTGTAATCGCTGCGCGCCGCCAGGATGATTATCGTATGAGTGGGGATAATAACATTCCCAACGGGATCCAGGGCGCAGCCTATGAGTCATCCATTCTTGGAATTCGTGCGGATTCCCCAGGCAGCTGCGGACGCAGCGGCGAAGATGAAGACTGTGTTTTCAGCGATGGGGATCTGGCGCGCGCTATCCAGTACGCGGTCGATCAGGGTGCAAGCATCATCAACATGTCCCTGGGCGGAGAAGTTGATAATGACCAGACGCTGGAGAATGCCGTGCGAGCCGCGGTGGCGGCGGGCGTTCTCGTGGTCATCTCTGCCGGTAATGAGGCTGAACCTGCCGGAACGGACGAGAACGGAAATCCAACAGAAGCTGTTGGCAATTCACCAACGGAACCGGCCTATATTGCAGGCCAAGATTCTTCACAGGGGCGGGTTGTTGCTGTGGGGGCCATAGACCCTGCGGGCCGGATATCCGATTTTTCCAATCGGGCAGGGGCTTCGGCGCGAAATTATTACATTCTTGCCCCTGGTGAGGACATAGTTTCCACTGGACCGGATGATGATCTTATATTCCCGGATTCTCCGAGTTGCTCCCAGACTGTCACAGATAATTGTAATGACGCGGATGATGAGGGCGACTATTATCGCATTTCCGGTACCTCCTTTGCCGCGCCTTATGTTGCCGGGTCGCTCGCCTTGTTGCTGGATGCATTTCCGAACCTGAAGTCAAAACCGGAAGTGGCTCTTCAAATTCTTCTTGATACGGCTACAGACTATGTCGACAATTCACCTGATCCCATTACGGGCGAGATCGCAGGGGAGGGTGTCGACAATGTCTCAGGCGTCGGCGTTCTTAATCTTGAAGAAGCCTTCAAGCCGCAAGGTCAGCAGAACCTTGATTTCGGAATTGAACGGGTCAGCCTGGCTGAGGTCTTCGCACCGAGCGGCGGGGCGTTTGGAGACTGGGCCGCCAATTCAGGGGCCTTTGATGGGCTTATTTTCCAGGACAAATACGAGCGCGGCTTCCGTGTGAATGCCAGCGCGATCACGGCGCGCATTCCAAAGGATGCTCTTGGCTCACGCCTGACGGATTTTGGTGCACGGGCGAACTGGGCCAATGGTGAAAGCCGCTCTGTTCGGGCGGGGAATGTCAGTCTGAACTGGACACAGGCCCGCGTCTGGGATGATCCGACGGCGCCGTATCAGGAGGATGCGCAATCCACTTTCCAGATGCGCTACAGTTTTGGAGAAAGCCAGGTCGAACTGGGCAAGGGCGGGTCTCTCACCCACCTCGCGCCGGATATCTCGCTGCTGAATGAGCCCGGCATGGGCAATGCATTTTCCACCTCAGGAACTTGGGCGAAGTTCAGCCATGCTTTCGGACCTGACCTTGTGATGGACATCTTCTCGGCTGAGCAGGAAGGCCGCTCCCAATCCGGATTCATGTTCGGGCGGGACGCCTATACTTGGTCCGTCCGGGCAGGTGCCTCCTTTGTGAAGGATGAAGAAACAGCGCTTGGCGGCACACTTCAGCGACGCTTTGGCGAAGAAGACCAGACCAGCATGACAGCCTATTCTATGGAAGGGGCGATGTTGGCAGGTGAGGCTTGGATGATTTCTTCCGGTCTGGAACTCGCGAGTGTGGAACTGCCTGGGCTCGATACGCAGGATGTGTGGACAAGCCGCTGGTCAGTCGGCGCAAGCCATCCGGTCAGGCAAGGCCGTCTGCACTTCATCATGGCCCAGCCACGCAGGGCAGAAACGGGCTCCCTGCGGCTGAATGCGCCAGTCGGTGTGGATCTGAATGGCGGACTGATGCGCGAATTTATCAATGCGGACCTGACCCCGAGTGGACGTCAAATCGACTTCGAAACCCGCTACGCATTCGGTTTGAGCGACAGCTGGTCCGGGGAGGCCACGGCCGTCATGTCGACATCGCCAAACCATATCGAGGGCGCGGAGCAGCAGGGGGCGCTCTGGCTGCGCCTGTCGACACCATGGTGAGGTGTTGGTCGGGTTTTGCCTCCTTGTTTGCGGCGACGGCGCTTCTGGCCTCCTGCGCAGGCATGTCTGATGCCTCGACACCCTGTCCGGATGTTACGGAAGTGTCCGCATGGGTGAACCGCATGCCGGGGCCGGATGACCGGCCCGTGAAACTGCATGTTCTTGTGCGGGTTTCAGACGACCAATCATGGATGCTCAGCCCGGTCGCGTCTGATGAGGCAGGCGTCTTGCGCCTGTCTCTGTCGCCGGGCGGGCCCTCCGTGTCCGGAACGGCAGCTTATCAGCAAAAAAGCGCGCCTATGCCGGAGCAGATAAAAATAGAATGCCACGGCGAAACCGTGGCATCCATTGAAAAGATCATGACTGCGTTTTAAGCTATAAGGCCTAGTTCGCCAGACGTGACAGCTCGCTGACCAGGTCTGTCTTTTCCCAGCTGAAGCCGCCATTGTCCGTTGGTGTACGCCCGAAATGGCCATAGGCGGCAGATGGGCCGTAAATTGGCTGGTTCAGTTTCAAATGTGTGCGGATGCCCTTGGGGGAGAGATCGAACAGATCACGCAGCGCCTTTGCGATGCGCGTTTCGTCCGCATTGCCGGTGTCGTGCGTGTCGACATAGATCGACAGAGGTTGTGCGACACCGATGGCATAGCTGACCTGGATGGTGCAGCGTTCGGCCAAGCCGGCCGCGACAACATTCTTGGCCAGATAGCGCGTGGCATATGCGGCAGATCTGTCAACTTTTGACGGGTCCTTGCCGGAGAAGGCGCCGCCGCCATGCGGCGCGGCCCCACCATATGTGTCGACGATGATCTTGCGGCCGGTGAGGCCGGCATCGCCGTCCGGGCCGCCAATCACGAAGCGACCTGTCGGGTTCACATAGAATTTGTCTTCGTCAGGGAACCAGCCCTCTGGCAGAACGTCCTTGATCACAGGGCGGATGATCTCACGCAGCTGCTCCAGGGATGCGCTCTCCTTGTGCTGGTGAGAGACGACCAGTGCGTTCACGCCAACAGGTTTGGACCCTTCATATTGTAGCGTGACCTGGCTTTTTGCGTCAGGCTCCAGCTCCGGATGGGTGCCGTCATGGCGGAGTTCTGCAAGGCGCTGCAGGATCTGGTGAGAGTAGACCAGCGTAGCCGGCATGAGTTCCGGGGTTTCGTTCGTCGCATAGCCGAACATGATGCCTTGGTCGCCTGCACCTTCTTCCCCATAAAGGCCCTGACCCTCTTCAACGCCTTGGGCGATCTCAGAAGATTGTCCGTGAACATAGTTCTCTACGCTCATGTTCTTCCAGTGAAAACCGTCCTGCTCGTAGCCGATACGCTTGACGACATCGCGGGCAGCTTGCTCCATTTCGTCATGCGTCACAGTCGAACCGTTATTGGTGCGCACTTCCCCGGCCAGCACAACGCGGTTGGTGGTCGTCAGCGTCTCAACCGCGACTTTCGCGCTGGGGTCGCGTGACAGGAACAGGTCAACAATCGCATCAGAGATCTGGTCGGAGACCTTGTCCGGGTGACCTTCGGAGACGCTCTCGCTGGTAAATTCGTGGCTGGAAAGTTTCATGAGTGCTGACTTTCTTTGTGCTTATTATTTCTACCGGGCAAAAACGACCGTCTTTCCGGAGTTGATGAAAATGCGATGTTCCGCATGTGCCTTGACGGCGCGGAGCAGGGCGTTGCCCTCAAGGTGGCGACCTGTCTCGATCATGTCGGCAGGACTGTAGGTATGATCGATGACTTCCGTGACCTGAGCGATGATGGGGCCCTCGTCCAGATCACCGGTCACATAGTGCGCTGTCGCGCCGATGACCTTCACGCCGCGGGCATGGGCCTGGTGATAGGGCTTTGCGCCTTTGAAGCCCGGCAGGAAGGAGTGATGGATATTGATGCACCGGCCTTCCAGGCGCCGGCAGGCCTCATCGCTGAGGACCTGCATGTAGCGGGCGAGAACCACAAGGTCTGCCCCCGTCTCATCGATGACCTCGAACAGTCGGGCTTCGGCCTCCGGTTTCGTATCCTTCGTAACCGGCACATGGAACCAGGGCAGGTTCCAATGGGCGAAATTGTCTTTGAGCATCTCATTGTTTGAAACGATGCCGACAACATCAATCGGCAATTCCTTGCGACGTGCGCCATATAGCAGGGTGTTGGCGCAGTGATCCGATTTGGAAACCAGCAGCAGTGCCTTGACCTTCTCATCACTCGGATGAATGGCCCAGTCTGCTTTCAGTTCGTCGCCCAGACTGACCAGTTCTGCTTCAAGGTCTTTTGGTGCCATTGCCTCAGGCCCGTTGAAAACGAGACGCGCAAAGAAGCGCCCCGTTTCCGGATCTCCGAATGTTCTGGAAGACGCAATGAAGCAATCATGGCGTTCCATCAGCCTGGCCAGGCTGGCCACAAGGCCAACCCGGTCAGGGCAGGAGAGGGTGAGGATATGTTCGCGCACCAAAAGTAAAGCCTTGATGTCTAGTAGCGGTAATGCTCAGGCTTGAATGGGCCGGTCTGATCCACGCCGATATAGTCGGCTTGTTCACCGGACAGCTCAGTCAGCTGAACACCCAGCTTGTTGAGGTGCAGCATGGCCACTTTCTCATCAAGGTGCTTCGGCAGGGTGTAGACCTTGTTCTCGTATTCGTCACCGCGCGTATGAAGCTCGATCTGAGCCAGCGTCTGGTTTGTGAAAGAGGCTGACATCACGAAGGACGGGTGGCCGGTTGCGTTGCCGAGGTTCACCAGGCGACCTTCAGACAGCAGAATGATGCGCTTGCCATCCGGGAAGGTGATCATGTCGACTTGCGGCTTGATGTTCGTCCATTCGAAATTGCGCAGGCCTTCGACCTGAATTTCGTTGTCGAAGTGGCCAATATTGCAGACGATGGCCATGTCTTTCATCGCGCGCATATGGTCGACAGTGATGATGTCCTTGTTGCCCGTTGCCGTGACGAAGATGTCGAATTTCGGCGCGGCGTCATCCAGGGTCAGGACTTCGAAGCCGTCCATGGCGGCCTGCAGGGCGCAGATCGGATCAACTTCTGAAACAGACACGCGGGCGCCGGAGCCAGCCAGCGAGGCCGCAGAGCCTTTGCCGACATCGCCATAACCAGCAACGAAAGCTTTCTTGCCGGCCATCATGACATCCGTACCGCGACGGATTGCGTCGACCAGGGATTCCTTACAGCCATACTTGTTGTCGAATTTGGATTTCGTGACCGAGTCGTTGACGTTGATGGCCGGGAAGGGCAGCTCGCCGCGCTTTTCCATCTGGTAGAGGCGGTTCACGCCGGTCGTCGTTTCTTCGGAAACGCCCTTGATGCCGGCCTTGGTCTTGGCGAACCAGCCAGGGGATTCCTGGATGCGTTTCTTGATCTGGGCGTAGAGCGCAGTTTCTTCTTCCGATTTCGGATTGTCCAGAATGGACGGATCGGCTTCAGCCTTCTCCCCGAGGACGAGGTAGAGCGAGGCATCGCCGCCATCATCCAGAATCAGGTTTGGGCCAGTGCCGTCATGCCAGTGGAACAGGCGGTCTGTGTAGTCCCAATACTCGGTCAGGGTTTCACCCTTGTAGGCCCAGACCGGCGTGCCATTGTCGGCGATTGCGGCGGCGGCGTGATCTTGGGTCGAGTAGATATTGCAGGAGACCCACTGAACGTCTGCGCCCAGGGCTTCCAGCGTCTGGATCAGAACAGCGGTCTGGATGGTCATGTGCAGCGATCCAGCGATCTTCGCGCCCTTCAAGGGCTGCGACGGACCATACTCTTCGCGTGCGGCCATCAGGCCTGGCATTTCCGTCTCGGCAATGGCGATTTCCTTGCGGCCATAATCTGCCAGGGAGATGTCGGCTACGTGATAGCTTTTAGCCATATCAATAATCCTTTATATGTTTGTATGGCGGGTAACATGACAGGCAGCAAAAGGCAACGCGCGAAGTGCGCGTTACCTGATAGTTGGCTCATATCTCTGCCTGAAAGCGTAGGTGCCCGCGGTCCAAGAAGGATTGCGTTTGCACGCCCAGCCGTGACAGCCTGTCTAGGCCAGCGTAAGAACCAAATCGACACAGTGGCATATGCAGTTCTCGGGCTTTGCTGGCATGCTCAACTCTTCAGGTTACAGGCGACACCTCCCGCAATGGCAAAAGTAATCATCCTCGCGAGCGGAATTTCTGATCTCACTACGGCGGTCGCAGCCTTGATGAACCACGGCAAATGGCCGCCTTCGGCTCCCCAGGATGTCACTGCCGTCGTCATCGGACAGGGTGTGTCATTGCCAGACAGTCTAATTATGGCGACTCGCGAAACTGCTGCCTCTGCGTATAATCTGGAAAGCATCCAATCCTTTCGGTGGGGGGAAGATGACGACAAAATTCGTGAGTTTGCCAAGGCCGGATCAGGATCCGGCTTGGTGGTGGCGAACCAGTTGCAATCCCCTCGGCAGCGCGAGTTGATCACTGCGCTTCAGCCCCGCGAGTTCATCTTTTATGACAATGGCCTGTCGAGCTATGTCGATCACAAGGTCGATATGGAGAGGTGGATTGAAACGTTGCCGAATTGCCAGAGGTTTGCGGCATATCTCAGCTACGCAAATGAGTTCGGAATTCCCGCTTATTTGCATGCGTTTGACACGGCGTCCCTTGCGCCCTCTGTACTTGCTCGAAGTGCGCAGCTTGTGTGCAATGCCTTCCTGACAGAAAAGGACCTTCTGCCAGCTGGTGCGGCCGTGATCCTGGGAACGAGCTTTGACCGCACCAACATACTTTCCGCAAGTGAAGAGCAGGCACTTCACCAACACTTGGCGAAGTTGGTCAGGGAACGGCATGAAGGACCGATTTTCTTCAAGCCCCATCCACGGGCAGGCGATGTCTACCTGACCGAAGCGGACGATGTATCGCCGCTCTCCACCGAGTTGCCAATTGAGGCTTATGTTTCAAGTGCTGACGGAACCGCCTACAGTTTCTCTTCTACTGCCCTGTTTTCGCTGCCCGCCATGTTTGGGTGGAAAGCGCACCGCGTCCAACACGAACTGATGGACAAGGTGTTTACCTCTAGACCCCAGCTGGCGAAAATGAAGATACTGCAGCCATCGATCATACTGGAGAGGTCATAATGACATCCGATACTTACAAGCAGACGCTTGCCGAGATGCACAAGAATCCGAACTGGGGGGCATCTACAGGTATTCCCACCCTGGCGGCTGAGACCATTGCAAAATATGATGTAAGATCCTTGCTCGATTTTGGAGCAGGGAAGGGGCTGGTAAGTCAGTCCCTGAGAGATCGGTTCGAGGGGCTGGATGTCATTAGCTATGAGCCCAGTAATCCGAGCACGTTCTTGCCTGATGAGGTTGATATGACCTTTTCCAAGGATGTTCTGGAGCACGTTGAACCTGATCAACTGGAGTATACGCTCTACGATCTTCATCAGCGTACGCGCAAAGTGCATTACCATTTGATCGCGTGTCACAAGGCACATCATTACATGCCGGACGGGCGCAATGCGCATATTATTGTCGAAACGCCAGATTGGTGGCAGCGGAAGTTGCGGTCTATGGGATTTATCATCCATGAAGAGCGCGTTTGGGGCGAAATCAAGCGGCCTGCAGGCAAGGAAAGCCTTGCTGTGTGCAAATATGAATGCGTCCTGTCAGGACGTCAGAGCTAAGACTGTATTCGTAGATCAGACCTTGCTTCGGATAATCCTTTGGTCAGGACGGCTTCAAGTTTTTGGCAGCGAATACTGGGCGTGAATAGGAAACATGTAATGTCAGACCAAAGTGTGAGTGAGGCCGAATATATTCCGTTCAAGCCGAGTAATTACAAGCTTGATCTACCTGCGGCGTGTACGAACCTTTTCCTGAATGCGCGTAATACATCCAATGTTGGAGATTTGTATTCGACGCCATTTGAGTATTTCACCCTACGAGGGGAAAGTGTCGCCGCAGATTTCTGGACCACGATAAATTCAGGTGAAGATCGCTTCGACAATATAATTGTAGGTGGGGGAGTCTTTTGGAAAAATTATGTGCGGATGCCGATGTATTATGAACGTCTCCGTCCTAGGAAAAATTTGTTTCTATGGGGCGTAGGCATCGACACACCGGCTACGCGCGCGGTGCCGGAAGGTTTTATGGAGAGGTGCGCCTTGATCGGCTCTCGCGACTTTGAGGGGCCTTCTATTGAGGGCAAAAAAGTTGTCTTCTGCCCCTGCGCGAGTGCCATGAACAGGGCATTCGACATTTCACGCCCGCCTCCCGTTCATGAAGTGGTTTGCTATCTGCATCATAACAAACCTATTGATCCGCCGGACCTGTTTGCAGCTTATCCAACTATGAACAATTACGGCGACTTCACAGAGACGTTGGATTTTCTCGCATCCGGGAAGGTCGTAATTACAAACTCATATCACGGGCTGTATTGGGCAACCCTGCTAGGCCGAAAAGTCATTTGCCTCGAAGGTGGTGGCAAGTTTGCTCACTTCAAATGGACCCCAGCCTTTGTGAAAGCGGCAGATCACAAGAATGCCCTTGCGAATGCGGATAGTATATCAGCTTATCCCCACGCTCTTGATGAGTGTCGTTCACTGAACATGTCTTTTTATCAGAAAGTCATGTCTATTATGGCTGAGTAGGCGGAACAAGCTTTCCGGAGACTACCCGTTGAAGGACCGGACTGCATCGATGATTGTCGCCTGATCTGCTTCTTCCAGATAGGGGTGCATGGGCAGGGCGATGACGTGCTTGCTGGCCGTTTCCGTCACCGGCAGGGTGCCTGCGGGCGGCTTGTAGGCAGCGCAGAAATCCTGCTCGTGGATCGGCACGGGATAGTAGACGGCCGTCGGGACGCCCTGGCTTGAGAGGTGCGCCTGCAGGCCGTCGCGGTTCTCATGTTCGATGACATATTGTGCCCAGACGCTCCTGCCGCCTTCTATAACGGTTGGCACGCGCTTTACGTGGCCCGTGAGGCCTTCAGCATAGCGGTCTGCCACCAGCTGCCGCTTGTCGATCTCATCGGCGAAGATTTTCAGTTTCTCCAGCAGGACAGCAGCCTGGATCGTGTCGAGGCGGGAGTTCATGCCGACGCGCAATGACAGGTATTTCGGGTCATGATGGAAGTTGCGTTCTGCGGCATCAGTGGGGGTCACCTTGCCATAGACACGCAGCGACTCGATGCGCTCTGCCAGGGCCGCATCATTGGTGATGATTGCGCCGCCATCACCATAGCAGCCAAGCGGCTTGGCCGGGAAGAAGCTGGTCGTGGCCACATCGGCCCAGTCGGACGGGTGTTTGCCATTCAGCGTGCAGCCATAGCCCTGCGCCGTGTCGGCAATCAGCTTCAGGCCGAACTCGTCACAGATCGCCTTGATCTCTGGATAGTTGGCCGGCTGGCCGAAGAGGTCCACGGCAATCACAACTTTCGGGATCAGCTTGCCTTCGGCCTTCACCGCTTCGATCTGCTTGCGCAGATGGGCCGGATCCATGTTGTAGGTCTCGGGCAGGATGTCGACAAAGACCGGCGCCGCGCCGAGCCATGGCACGACTTGCGCTGTCGCCACAAAGGTGAAGGAGGGGCAGAAGACTGCATCGCCGGGCTTCAGCTCCCACGCCATCAGGGCAAGGGCGAGCGCATCGGTGCCATTCGCGCAGCTGACGGAGTGTGAAGCGCCGCACCATTCTGCCAGTTGCTTTTCAAGTTCTGTCACTTCAGGGCCGAGTACGTATCTACCGCTCTCCACGACGCTTTGGATTGCCGCGTTGATTTCCCCCTCAATACGTTTGCGTTGGGCCTGTAGATCGATGAAGGGAAGGGACATTTAGGTGCTCCGAATGTCAGAAACTATCGTCGGTTCAGCGGATAAGCCGGACGTGCCTGCACAGCAAGTCACGGGTGGCTACAATCTGTTTCCATGACCGGCGGGCGGCTCAGATAAGCTCAACATAATCCAGGTCCGGCGCGCTGCCATCCTGCCGGCAAAGCGTAATCTTGTGAATGCAGGCAGGGGGAAGGTTTGCTGAAACCTCAACGATTTTTTCGCTGGATTCTGTCGGTGCAGAGGCCTCAATGCCAATCTTGCGCATTGCTGGCGACAGAAAATGAAAGCGAATGCCTTTGGCCAGCGCTTCATAATGGAAAAAATCCAGCGTCCAGACTGATTCTTGCGCTTCTTTGCCCCAATAGGTCGACTTGCGCACACTTCCACTCTCGACCAGCCCTCTCACACGTTTGAAGGTCGAAGAAAGGGCGCTGTACTCTTCTATCTTGTTCAGGGAGTGCCCGATCAGCGTCTTGGCCGTTGTCACAGGGGAGTTCAGGCGGGAAACGACTTGGCGAATCTCCTTGATTCTGGCTGTGTTGAACTTTGCTGTCTTGGTGTCAGCGTCCCAAAGTGTCGAGGACAGAATCTGCGGCGTGTAGGCAAATTTGCGGTTGGAAGACATCAGCCGCACCCAGAGATCCCAATCCATCACATAGTGCAGGTCTTCCCGGACAAGGCCCTCGGCAAACAGGGCGTCGCGCTTCACGAAGCAGGAGGGCTGGGAGATCGTATTGCTGCGGAAAAGGTCCTGATCCGGCGCGCGAACCGCGGGGTGCAGGCCTGTGAAATGGGCGTGCTCGTTCAGGATTATGCTTTGGCCGCAGACAATGTCTGCCTCGGGATTCTGGCTGAAGAGTTCGCTGACTGCGCCGAGCGCCCCGGGGGCCAGTGCATCATCGGCATTCAGCCAGCCATAGACATCCCCCTCCAGGGCGTTCCAGCCCTCATTGATGGCGGCAGACTGGCCAGTGTCGTGGCCGTGTCGTTCATAGGCGATGATATGCCGATAAGGGACGAGGGTTTCGGCGATTTCAGCTTCCGGCCCTGCATGGCAAATCGCAATCCTGACAGGCTCTGGCTGGGCTGCCAGCGAGGCAAGGGTCTGGTGCAGTCTGGGCTGTTTCCCAGGGCCTATGGGAACTGAAAATACGTATCGAGACGCCATAGGAAGGCTCTTTGTTGACTGGTGGGGCCAGAGGTGTCCAGCCTGCATTGGCAACCCGTTTCAGGGTAAATAAACTGGTGAATTCTATTGATGCGCGAAGGTGTGCCGTGTATCGCTGACATCTGCAACCTGCTAGATGTAGCAAGGGGTAGTATCGTAATGACCAGTCATCATGCGCGTAGCATCAGTATCATCATTCGCTCGCTAAATGAGGAAAAGTGGATCTCTGAAGCTATCGAGGGTTGCCAGAATCAGAACGTTGATGCCAAAGTAGAGATTATCCTTGTTGATTCCGGCTCAACGGATCGTACCGTCGAGATTGCAGCAGCCAAGGGCTGCCGGATTGTTCACATCAATAAAAGCGATTTCACTTTCGGGCGCTCTCTGAACTATGGCTGCGATGCGGCTATTGGGGATGTTCTGGTGTTCATCTCCGCTCACTGCATTCCGGTCGACGGAAACTGGCTGGCCAGGCTCGTCGATCCGATTTTTGAGGGCGAAGCAGATTATGTCTGTGGCCGCCAGGTAGGACATCAGGTTACCAAGTTTTCAGAGCATCAGGTTTTTGCCCAATACTTCCCTGACCATGAGGTGACACCGGAAGAGCAGGGGGGCTTTGTCAACAACGCGAACGCTGCGCTACGTCGGTCTGTCTGGGCTGATATCCGCTTCGATGAGGATGTGACTGGACTGGAAGACCTGGTTCTGTCAAAGGCGCTTGTCGCGGCCGGGGGCAAGGTTGCTTATGCATCCGGGGCTTCCGTGTATCATATCCATGAGGAAACTTATCGCCAGGTACGTCGGCGCTATTACCGTGAGGCTCTGACCTTGAGAGAGATCATGCCGGAAGTGCATTTTCACTTTCTGGATTTCGTACGGTTCTTTTCGGTGGGCGTCCTCCACGATCTTTCGGTCGCCCTGAAGGAACGACGCATGTTTCAGGAACTGCCTGGAATTTTCAATTTCCGCATGATGCAGTATTGGGGGACATATCGTGGGCACAATGAGCACCGTGTTCTCTCCCGTGCGCAAAAGGAGAGTTACTATTATCCGCGTCCCAAAAAGCGGCACACGGATGAAGTGAGTGAGAGACGGTCTGCGGCACCCGAAGTCGCCAGACCAGCAAAATAGTCATAGATCGAATATAAGGCGGGTCAGCCATGAGTGGTCCCTTAGGCCGTGTCACGGCATTGTTGCCGATGAAGGCAAACAGTGTACGCGTTACATCCAAGAATTTCCGCATGATTGCGGGCAAGCCTTTATTCCGTTGGGTGCTGGATACGTTGCTGGAAACGTCGATTATTGATCAGGTGGTAATCAATACGGATGCGCGGGAAATTCTATCAGAAAACGGATTGAATGATGGCGATGCAGGTGGCCGTGTCGTGATCCGTGACCGCAAGCCGGAAATTTGCGGGGATTTCGTGTCGATGAACCTCGTGCTCGGAGACGACATCGCGAACGTCCCGTCCGACCATTACCTGATGACGCACACAACGAACCCGTTGCTGAGTGCGAAGACAATAGCCCGCATGGCAGAGGCTTATCACAAGGGGCTGGAAGCAGGCGAGGCGGACTCGCTCTTCTCTGTGACGCGCCACCAGACACGCTTCTACCGTCCGGATGGAACAGCCATCAATCACGATCCGGCCAATTTGTTACGTACGCAAGACCTTCCGCCCTATCTGGAAGAAAACTCCGTCTGCTATCTGTTCACTGCTGACAGCTTCGCACGGACGCATGCGCGGATCGGAGAAAAGCCGATCCTGTTCGAAACGCCAGCACTTGAATCAGTTGATATTGATGAACCGGCTGACTGGTTCATGGCCGAATCCCTGCTGATGCGCGTTGCCGCCGGCGAAATCCTTCCGGAGTCCTGATCCATGAGTAGAATGAACATATTGGTCACCTGTCCGCCCATGCTCGGCCTAATTGATGAATTCGGCGATGCGTTTGAGGCGCATGGTCTGGATTTTACGCCCGCGAAGGTGACGCAAGTTCTTAGTGTCGAAGAACTGGTTGAGCTTGTGCCGCAATATGATGGCTGGATCATCGGGGATGATCCCGCAAACCGCACGGTGGTTGAGGCCGGGGCGGCAGGCAAGCTGAAGGCCGCTGTCAAATGGGGCGTCGGAGTCGACAATGTCGATTTCGATGCGTTCCGAGACCATGGGCTGCCGGTCGAGAATACCCCCGGCGTCTTTGGCGGCGAAGTGGCCGATGTTGCGCTGACCTATGTGCTGGGTCTTGCGCGCGAGACGTATCGAATCGATCGGGAGATCCGCTCTGAGAACGGATGGCCCAAGCCGAGCGGTATTTCCATTGCCGGGCGAACGGTCGCGCTGGTTGGTTTTGGCGACATTGGCCGTCAGACCGCGAAGCGCCTGGTCGCCTGTGGGGCAAATGTTGTAGCTTATGATCCGTATGGCAAACCTGCAGAGGGCATTCCAGTTGAGTTTGCAACGTGGCCGGAACGGCTCAGCGAAGCTGACTTCCTGGTATTCACCTGTCCATTGACACCTGAGACGCAGGGGATGTTCAATGCAGACTTGCTGCCGAAGCTGAAGCAGGGGGTCAGGGTGGTAAACGTCGCACGTGGACCAGTCATTCAGGAAAACGTGCTGATCAAAGCGCTGGAGAGTGGCCTTGTGCATTCTGCTGCGCTGGATGTTTTTGAAGTCGAGCCTTTGCCTCAAGACTCACCCTTGCGTGGGTTTGATCGCTGCATATTTGGGTCGCATAATGGGTCGAACTCGGCCGATGCAGTGCGTCGGGTTAGCCACATCGCCATCGACAAGATTGCAGCCTTCCTGAAAGGCAAAGGCTGACATGCGCGGCGCGGTTCTGATCACCGGATGCAATGGCGGTATCGGGCAGGCGCTCATGTCGGGCTTTGCTCAGACCGGCTGGCACGTGATCGGAACCGATAAAGCCTCTGCGCCAGCTGATTCTGACGGCATGGCATATGTGTCGGTTGACCTCGGCGAGCTGGCAAATGACCCAGCTGCCATGGAGCGATTTGCCGAAGAGGTCCGCCAGGCATGCGGGGCCCATCCGCTTGCCGCGCTGGTTAACAATGCCGCTGTTCAGCATATAGGGCGACTGGACAGCCTGTCTCCATCACAGATTTTGGACAGCCTGACGGTGAATGTCGCTGCGCCACTCCTGCTTGCCCGTGCTTTTTTGCCTGAGCTTGAGAAAAATTCCGGTGTGATCTTGAACATTGGATCCGTGCACGCACAATCGACTAAGCCGGAGTTTGCCGCCTATGCAACATCCAAGGCCGCGCTCCACGGCGCAACCCGTGCTTTGGCAGTAGACCTGGGCCCCAACGTTCGTGCCATTACGCTCGCTCCAGCCGCTACAGCTACCGAGATGCTTATGGCTGGATTTGAAGGCAAATCAGAAGCGTTCGAAGAGCTCGAAGCGTGTCACCCTGTCGGCCGGATTGCATTACCAGAAGAGATCGCCAAACTGGCCGTGTACCTTGCATCTTCGGAGTCGGCGTTCCTCTCCGGTACGACCGTTTACGCAGATGGCGGAGTCCTCTCCCGCCTGCACGATCCTGTTTGAATGTCTTGAGCGTTCGCGCTGCTACTTTTCCATCATGCGCGGGCTTCCTGGGGAAAGTTCTTGTACACCTCTTCCACGCCTTCGCGGAGAGAGATGGAAGGTCTCCAGCCCATGGCATTTATCCGGTCACTCGCCATGAGTTTTTTCGGAGTGCCGTCAGGTTTGGTGAGGTCATGCCGTAACGGTCCAGTCAGTCCGGCAACGTCACAGACCGTTTCGGCGAGCTGTTTGATTGTGACGTCTGAGCCTGCGCCTACATTCACGAAATCGTATCCCGAATAATTTTTCATCAGGAATACGAGCCCGTCTGCGCAGTCGCGCACATGCATGAATTCACGCCAGACTTCGCCGGTGCCCCAGATTTCGATAGAGTCTTCACCTCGGGCTTTCGCCTCGTGCGCCTTGCGAATCAGAGCGGGAAGAACGTGGCTGTTCTGCAGGTCATAATTATCGTTGGGGCCATAGAGATTGGTCGGCATGGCAGAGATGAAGTCCGCCCCATGCTGACGATAGAGCGCCTGACACAGCTTTATGCCTGCGATTTTGGCGACCGCATACCATTCATTGGTCGGCTCAAGCGGGCCGGTCAGGAGGCTGTTTTCATGAATCGGTTGCGGCGCCATACGCGGGTAGATGCAGGAGGAACCGAGGAAGAGTAGCTTTTCCACACCCTGATGAAAGGCGGCATTGATGATGTTCGCCTCGATCATCACGTTTTGATAAAGAAAATCATAGGGGTAGGTGTCATTTGCCAGAATGCCTCCCACCTTCGCGGCAGCCACGAAAACGGCGTCAGGCTTGTTTGCCTTGACCCAGTCTTCGACGTCTGCCTGGCGTGTCAGGTCAAGTTCGGAGCGGCCTGCGGTCAGGATCTCCGCGCAATTTTCACTGGCGAGTCGGTCCACAATGGCCGCTCCGACCATTCCGCGATGGCCCGCTACCCAGACACGCTTGCCTTCAAGGGAATAGCGCTGCTCTGCCATGCTCAGAGCTCGCCTTTTTCTGCGGCCGCGACGTCTTCGGCTACCATTTCACGGACGAGATCCATGAATGGTGTCGTGTAGGTCCAGCCCAGCTTTTCCCTTGCCTTGGTTGGGTCTGAGATCAGTAGGTCCACTTCGGTCGGGCGGAAGTATTTCGGATCAATCAGAACGCGCTCAACGCCGGTCTTGGTGTCATAACCAACTTCCTCGACGCCCTTGCCTTTCCAGGCAATCTCGACGCCAATTTCCTTGAAAGCGAGTTCAACGAATTCCCGTACGGAATGTTTTTCACCGGTGCCAAGGACATAGTCGTCCGGCGTATCCTGCTGCAGCATCATCCACATGCCTTCAACATAGTCGCGCGCATGGCCCCAATCGCGTTCGGCATCAAGGTTGCCGAGATAGAGCTTGTCCTGCTGGCCCGCATGGATGGCTGCGACAGCGCGGGTAATCTTGCGGGTCACGAAGGTTTCACCCCGCAAAGGGCTTTCATGGTTGAACAGGATGCCGTTGGAGGCGTGCATGCCATATGCTTCGCGATAATTCACCGTGATCCAGTAGCCATAAAGCTTTGCAGCGCCATATGGGGAGCGCGGATAGAAGGGGGTGGTTTCCCGTTGCGGCACTTCCTGAACCAGGCCGTAAAGTTCGGAAGTGGATGCCTGATAGAAGCGCGTCTTCTCTTCCATTTTCAGGATCCGGATGCCCTCCAGCAGGCGCAGCACGCCGATCGCGTCAGAATTGGCTGTGTATTCCGGAGTTTCGAAGGAAACCTGCACGTGGCTTTGTGCGCCAAGATTGTAAATTTCGTCAGGATTGGTTTCTTGCAGAAGGCGAATCAGATTCGTCGAATCTGTCAGGTCACCATAGTGCAGATAGAAATTGGTCGATTCGAAATGTGGGTCGGCATAGATATCATCGACGCGTCCCGTATTGAATGAAGATGACCGGCGCTTTACGCCGTGGACTTCATATCCCTTGCTGAGAAGCAGGCGCGACAGATATGCGCCATCCTGACCGGTGACGCCGGTGATAAATGCGACCTTGGACAAAAAAGAGTCTCCTGAAAATCGGTGTGTACTCGTCGCAGGTTTTAGACGCCGCGAGAAGTCTAAGGCAACCCTTACGCAACATTGTGGCGTGTCATACTCAGGGTTGCGTGAGGGGATTGAGGGTTAGCGCCCCAGCGCCTTTCTGGCTCCGCGGATAAGGGGGCTTGCGAGATGGAAGAGGAAGGGCGCGCGCCGGGCGACGGAATCGGCCAGCCGACGATAGGCTGACGGGTCGGGCGCGATCAGAAGTCTTGTCTGGTCAGAAGGCGAAGGCGTCCCGGCTCCGCCCGGCTGTGCGTCTGCCAGATCTCTCAGGCGTTGTCGCATCACGCTCCGGTAGACATCCATGTTCATCTGTTCGAGTGCATGATCCCGGCTTTTATTCCCCAGGCGCTGGCGTAATGACTTGTCTTCCACAAGGTGCCTCAAGGTCTCTTTAGCGGGCTCCACACCGGGGGTCGTCACAGTGGCGGTGATGTCTGCGTGGACAAGGTATTTCATTGTCTCCAGATAGTCCGGCCCATAGGCCAGCACCGCCGCGCCGGAGGCGAGCAGTTCAGGCAGCTTGTTGGCAAAGGAATATTGAAGGTATCGACGGGTCGCCTCGTCGAAATTATAGGCTAGCAAAAGTAGGTCCGCTTGGCGCAGCCAGTCCCGGTACTCCCGGTCTGTCTGTCGGGCGGCGGAGAGGCTTACGCCGGGCAGGGCGTTGAATTTTTCGTCATTGTCTTTCAGCCAATTGGCTTGGGTGTGGCCTTCAAAGCGGATTGGCAGGCCCTCTTGGTGCAACGCTGATACGGCTTGGGCGACATCGAAAACGGCGCTGGCATTGGTGTCCGGCGCCAGGGAGCCAGCATATCTCAGGACGACCGTCTTGCTTTCATGAGCCTCGACCGGTGGCCAGTCCTCTGGCCGGACGCCATTATGGGCCACCCTGAAATCGGTTTGATAGCGTTGGCCGAAGATCTTCGCCATCCCGTCGGAGATGGCATAGTTCAGGCTGGAGCGTTCGAAGAGCTGGCGCAAATCCGCATTCATGCGCGCGGCCATCTCCGGATTGTCCGCCTCAAGCCGGGCGGGCCAGTCATCCATCAGCCACAAGACGAGTGGAGCCTTGGATCGATTGATGATCTCCATCGCCAGATCGTGCAGGGGGCAGTTGTCCGTGACCGGGCGGTAGAAAATGATCTCGGGCTGAAACCGGGTCAGCACGATGTCTGCGAGTTCAGAGGTGTCGGGGCCCTCTTCCGGTATCAACTGTGAGCGTTGCCCGTTTGCAGATGCGGCGAGTCGTGTTGCACCATATCCCTGAAGTTGAAGCAGGTGGCCTTTTTCCCAATCGGCAAAGTAGGACGCTTTCAGCATAGAGGTGGCCGCAGGACCGGTCATCGCGGTCATGTCGATGAGCAGCATGCGAGGATCGGTTTTCATGGTGTACCTGACTTTTTCGCTCGCCATGACAGGATTGGCGAATAAGGATCATTTGTCTGAACGACGACTAATGTGTACGGCTTAACATGACTGAAATTCAATCAAACCTGTTTTCGGACAAAGTGCAGGCCGACAGCTCGACCGTTTTCGTGCTAGGCAATGGTCCGTCCCTGAAGGGGGTGGATCTTCACAAGCTGAGCGACTTCCCGACGATCGGAATGAATGCGGCGTATCGGTATTGGCACCAGATCGATTGGCGGCCGACCTATTATTCCTGCCTCGATCTGGTCGTCGGCATGTCGCACAAGGAGGCGATTGCGGACCTCATCCGCGAGGGGCGCATCCAGAATTTCCTGCTACGCTCCAATCTGGTCGATGCACTGGGAGAACTAGGCACCAATCCGCGTGTCATTGATTTTGATGTGCTTCGCGAACGGGTCAGTTTGCTCAATCCGCCGGCCATTACCACCGGCAGCCATTCCACGCTTTGGGCAGCCAGCATGGGTTATAGCCAGATCGCTCTGATGGGCATTGATGGGCGCTATGTCGAACTGGTCAGCGGCGCCGAGAAGCGCGACGGCATCGTTCTGGAGATCGTCAAGCAGGCGGAAAATCCGAACTATTTCTTCGAAGATTACCAGCAGCCAGGTGACCGCTACAACATTCCCAATCCCCGCCCGGATGTGCACGTTGGGGCATGGCGTGATGCTGCGCGCAAGCTTTCTCGCGCCGGTGTTCCCGTCTTCAACGGCAATCCGAATTCCGAGGTCAGGGTATTTCCATTTGTGTCCTTAGAGGCGTTTTTGGGGGAGGGGGCTGTGCCGCATCCCGCAGATGAAGCCGTGACCACTGAGGAGGAGGTCAGCCTGGCCGAGCCCGTCGCCGTGAAGCAAGGGCGATTGGCAGGATTTGTCCGGCAGGCCTGGTGGCAGGTGGCAGGAATAGGCCTGATTGTTCTTGCGTGCATGCTTGCGGCGCTCTCCGACGGAATGACCTCGTCCGACTTTGCCCTGGCAGGCATAGCCCTGCTCGCGGGTGGCGCCTTCAGTCTGTTGCTCTACACGCGCTATGTCGTGGTGCAGCATCTGGCGCGGTTGCAGGCAGAGACGGAGCGCGTCCGCACGCGATTGCGCGCTGTCGAGCGTGATATCTGATCCGCTTGCGGGCGAGACAAGCCTTCCGGAATTCGTCGTATCCCGCGCCCCCGAATACTGGCGAAGTCACGTTACCGGAGGCTTCGCATGTATTCGTCCAATCTGTCCTTGCCCTATTTGCTGCCTAACCAGGCGCAGAAACATGTCACCGTGAACGATACGTTCCGGCAGCTCGATGTCGTCGTACAGCTGGCTGTTCTGTCGGATGAGACCACTGCACAACCAGCCTCACCGGAGGAGGGGGCGCGCTACATCCTGCCGGTGGGCGTGACAGGTGATGATTGGTCCGGAATGCATGCGGGCTCCATCGCGGCCTATCAGGATGGGGCTTGGCAAGAGTATGTACCCAAACCTGGCTGGGTTGCCTGGAACGCTCAGAGCCAGTCTCTTCAGGTCTTCAGCAATGAGGCTTGGAGCGCTCTTGAAGCAGGCGTACCGGACACGCTCGGCATGCTTGGCATCAACACGGCCGCGAGTTCGGGGGCGCGTCTCAGTGTGAAGTCCGATAGCGCGCTGTTCAGCCATGATGATGTTACGCCAGGCACGGGGGATATGAGGCTGCAGGTGAGTCGGCAAAGCGCCCTTGGCACAGCCAGCCTCATCTTTCAGAATGCCTATTCCGGACGGGCCGAAATAGGTCTGGTAGGAGACGACAATTTCCGCATCCGGCTCAGCGAGGATGGCGCAAGCTGGGAGGACTATCTGGTGATTGAGCCTGGGACATTTAGCGCCCGGCTAAATCATTTCCTGGGGCTCGGCTGTGCGGTGCCAGAGAATTTCTGGACCGTGCATCAGGCGGGCGCTGCATTGTTCCAGCCTTATGGCTATGTCGGCACGAACGGAGGCTTTGGGTATGGTCTCTGGTACAATGGCTACCGCAATTCTTCAGGCGGGTGGACCTCCCTCGCCGTGAATGGATCCAATGTCGGGGTAGCCCTTGAACTGCACCCAAGTGGCTTTCACGTACGCCATGAGGCAGCCCCGGCGGGCTTGGCTCCAGCGATCAGGCTGACCGTATCGGATGTGGGCGTTGTGCCGGGACAGGATGACAGCCTTCCGCTCGGCAGTGCTTCAGCAAGATGGACCCAGATCTATGCCGCGTCTGGCACGATCAGTACGTCAGATGCGCGTGAGAAGTCGTTTCTGGGTGGTCTCGATGCCCAGGAAAGGCGGGTCGCTCAGCGTATCCTGGCGGGTATTGGAAAATATCGCTGGAAGGCCGCCGAACAAAGCAAGGGGCAGGCGGCCCGCACACATGTCGGAGTCACGGCGCAGGAAGTCGCGGCCGCGTTTGCGGCAGAGGGGCTTGATGCGGCCAATTATGGCCTATGGTGTCAGGATGACCTTTACGCCGCCGAGGGGCAGCAGGGTCTCAAGTTGCGCGCAACGGGAGAGACCCGCCAGGGCCTACGCCATGATGAGTTGATGCTGTTCCTGATCGGCGCGTTACTGGGGTGACGCGCCGGTCTTGCGGGCTGCGAGCAGGATGGATGTGCTCTGCGCCCGCTGGCGCAAGTCGATCAGTTTGGGGGAAATCTTGCCCCACTGGTACATCATGTGATCCGGATTGGTGGCCATGTCGCAGCTGAACTTCGGCGGCCCCTCATAGACGTCTCCGACAGGCGTCAGCTCCGGATGCTTCATCCAGTTGCGATATCTCTCGAACAGCCTCTGCCTGCCAGCGTCGGGGCTGTCTTCCAGATACATATCAATCGCATGCAGCCACAGCCCGCCAGGCTTCAGCACGCGAAGGCCATCTTTCAGGAAATTGTCCAGATCCTTTGTCGGTACGTGTTCGATCACGGAGATGGAGAAAACGATGTCGAAAGACTGAGGTGCCAGTTTCTCGGAATACTCGCCAAGGAAAACGGGAATGTTCTTCACGCCCTTGAAGACAGATTTCTTCGTCGGTCCATTCCCGGCGCCTTCAAACGTATCGACATTGAAGCAAGTATTCTGTTTGGCCAGTTGTGGCAGCACCCGCGAATCACCTCCGCCGATCTCTGCGATTGTCTGGCCCTGAACCTCCTTCAGCATGTCATAGACGACAAGGTCCTGAATGGATTTCAGGTGGAACTCCCCCCGAGACTTGATCTTCTCGTCCAGCCCCGCGTCCCAGGCTTTCCACAGCGTCGGCTTGCGAACAAAATCAAACATGCAAGGGTCTCTCTATAAAACGGAAGGAAATACATTAGGCTCAAGCTCAAACATCTATCCTCTCGAAATAAAATAGGCATGAGGCAATGTGATGCTCTGGGAAGGATGACTTGGCCGAGATGGCAGGAATTTTATTGTGTGCACATGCCTTGTCTGCACCTTTCATTGAGTTGTGAACCGCTGCAAGGTAATCTCCAGTTGTAAGGAGAGCTTATAGCAGAGAGCCGCGGGCGTCATTTTGCCAGCATTGTTGTGCGCATAAGACTAGTTTAAGGAAATATTTGAAATGTTCACTATCACAAGCCGCCCGCTTTTCGGGAATGCCAGTGATATGGTTCATATTCTTTTCTGGCATTCAAATTAAGTACGCCCATAGCGACGGAAGGGCCAGGAACAGACGCGAAAGGTAAGGTCATCTTACAGGTACTCGTGACTTGAATTTTCAGCTTCTGCATTGTTTATGCGGACACCTCACCTGTCTCGCTTTTTCCTCCAAAACTTTAAGGATTAGTCTGAATGATTTTGCCGGAGTGGCCGAACACGTATCGCAATTCAGAGATCTCTGATGCTTGGGCGGAAAAGGGGTTTGCGACCCTGGCAGAGCTCCGTCGCTGGTTTCCCTCTTTAAGTGGAGCGAAGAATTCCAGCAGGGAACTCACTCACGCCCTGCGTGCATTCAATAGCAGCGACCTGTCTGTTGCGAGTGTTGAGAAGGCTGCCTCGGACGGAGATGCGGAAGCAACCGCGCTTTTGAAGTTATTGCGCCGCGATCCTGCCATTTCATCTCCGCCGTATTCGAAGCTTGCAGGGGAGGAATTTCATCGCCTCAGGGCCATGATCAAGGACGATCCGTCGGTTGTGCATACTGGCTCAAGTCTGGACGTTTATCCGTATTATATTCCTGGGCGGACTTATGGCTTTGACATTGCGTGGGTCCGTGAGATTCTTGGCGTGTCCGCTCAGCGCCTCGAAGACATGAAAGCTGCCCGAACCAGAGATATTGCCATTCTTGTCGGCAACGGTCCTTCGCTTAACAAGACGGATTTGTCGCTGCTTGAAGACCAGGATGTCTTTATCTCCAATTATGCCATCAAGCACGAAGACCTATCGCGTTATGCGAAAGGGGTCGCCGTAACGAATTATCTCGTCGCAGAGCAGGAACCGTATCAGTTCATGCTACGCGATGACATCTGGAAGTTCTTTCCCTTCTGGTTACGGAACACCATAATCCCGGATGACAAGACCATCATGCTGGATGCTCAGGGAGGGGAGCTTTTCTTCTCAGAAGATATTACCAAGCGCATCGCATGGCACTCTACGGTCAGCTTTTTCTGGCTCCAGATTCTGTACCATCTCGGCTACAAAAAGGTGCTGATGATTGGTTTCGATAATTCTTACAATCAGTCCAAGTCTTCCAAGGAAGGCGACATGATCAAGCAGGAGCAGGATGACCCAAATCATTTTGATCCAAGCTATTTCAAGGGCAAGACATGGCAGGCTGCTGATACCTCCAAAATGGAGGAGACCTATGTTATTTCGCGTGACTTTTACGCGGCAAATGGACGTGAGCTTGTCAATTGTACTGTAGGCGGAGCGCTTGAGGCACTGCGTCGTGGAGATCTGGCTGAGGAATTGAAGGCGCCTCCAAAGTCTGTAGATCAGGTGAAGCCAGTCCCGACACGACAGCGCGGTGAGACTTCGCCCAAGATTGCGATCATTACGCCGTTCTGGAAGGGCGATGTGGCCATGGCCGAACGGCACTGGCGTATCACGCGCCGTATTGGCGGGCGGCCTGAAGACCACATCCATCTCTTCAAACATGCTCGCGCAGATCTTCCCCCGGTCACATTTGAAAATGTTATTTGTGCGGATATCGACAAGGCC
>Ga0070726_10001107_pt1 | contig 28342 bp, 21 predicted proteins | sample tdAd471_FD_67275 | JGI IMG/M metagenome (GOLD analysis project Ga0070726, IMG submission 67275) | Marine sediment microbial communities from the Atlantic coast under amendment with organic carbon and nitrate - tdAd47.1 | ecosystem: Environmental > Aquatic > Marine > Coastal > Sediment | place...
TACTCGGCGTACTACACGTACCTGGGCAAGCAGAAAAAGCCGGGGCCGTTCGCCGAGGATCCGAAGGACAAGATCAAGGATCAGCCGCACTTCGACAACTTTGTGGCGGCGGTACGGTCGGGCAAAGTCGGCGATCTCACGGCTGACGTAGAAGAGGGGCACAAGTCGTCGTTGATGGCGCACTTGGGCAACATCAGCTACCGGACAGGCCGCGAGGTGACCTACGACCCGAAGACGGAGCGCATTACGAGCGACGAAGCGGCGAACGAGTTGCTGACGCGCACGTATCGGGCGCCGTTTGTGGTGTCGGAAGACGTCTAGTCGTCGATCTCGACACGACCGGCCACGTTGGCGTGATCGACGTCGCCCGAGCCGTCTTCAGGGACCGAGAGGTCACCCGCAACGTCGCGCACGATGATGTCGCCCGACTTGTCCTCAACGACCACGTCGCCGCCGATGTTGGCGATGCGGACTTCGCCGGACTTGTCGTTGACGCGGACGTCGCCGGCGACCTGGTCAACGCGAATGTCGCCCGATTTGTCCTCAATCTGAAGAGATCCGTGGACGTCTACCACCACGACGTCCCCGGATTTGTCGTCGATCTTGGCGCCGGCGACGTTCTCCAGGCGCAGGTCGCCGGACTTGTCGACAACCTCGACGGGGAGGGAGTCCGGGAGGCTGACGGCGAGATCCATGACGCGGTGGCCGTGGCGCCAGCCGTCTGTTTGCCCCATGACGGTTTCTAGGTAGAGTTGGTCTCCGCGGCGCTCGACGAGCAACTGCATGTCGTCGAGGGCGGACTCGTCGGGGGCACACGCTTCGGCGGAAGCTTCGAGCCGCTCGAGGCCGGCGGCTCCGATGATGCGCAGGCTGCCGGCTCTGGCGACGATCTTCACGGAAGAGGCTCCGGCAGCATCGATCTGTTCGCTCAGACTACGGCGGGAGTCGCACGGGGGCCAGTTGCCGCCGTGGACGTGACACCCGGCGACAAGGAGTAGGGCGGCAGCGAGCAGATAGCGCACGAATCAGATCCTCGGTGAGTAGGATACGGCGATCGCTGACGGAATGTTCCCGGTTTTTCGCGGCCTAGGAGTAGATACGCCGAGGCGGGGTGGGAACCCTCTGTTGTCGCGCCGCCGCCGGCAGCGATAGTATCGGGGCTTCCCGGCGGGGAGCCGGTAGACGAGCGAAGCGTCGATTGATAGGCTCTGCTCAGAGAAGTCGTACTTGATGCACGCCGCCGCCCGATGTTGTCTGATCGCGTTGGTCTCTGTAGCTTGGCCTCCGGAGAATCTGCGTGCGCAGCGCCCGCCTAGCTTTCAGCACGAGGTACGGCCGGTATTCGAAAGGGCCTGCTTTGAATGCCATTCCGACGAGCAGTCTATGGCAGGGCTGGATGTGCGAAGCATCGCCTCGTTGATGGCCGGGGGCTCCGGCGGTCCGGCCCTAATTCCGGGAAAGCCGGATGAGAGCCTGCTGATCCGGCAGCTGGAGAGCGGCAAGATGCCGCTGGGCGGAGAGCCGCTGTCCGTGGCGGAGTTGCAACTGGTGCGGGCTTGGATCGAGACGGGCCGGTTCCCGTCAGTCGACGTCGCCTTGGACGAAGCCCGGAAGGCGAAGATCACTGCCGAAGATCGAGCGCACTGGGCGTTTGTGCCGCCGCGTAAGCCGAAGCCGCCCACCACCATTGATCATGAACGGGCTCGGGGCCCGATCGACGCCTTCATTCTCCGCCGCCTGGAGGAGAACGGCTGGACGATGAGCGCCGACGCAGACCGGCCGACATTGATTCGGCGCGCCTATCTTGACTTGCTCGGGCTGCCGCCCACGCCGGAGGAGATCCAGGCGTTCAGCGCTGATCCCGACCCCAGGGCCTACGAGAAGCTGATTGAGCGCCTATTGGAATCGCCGCACTACGGCGAGCGGTGGGGACGTTATTGGCTGGACGTGGCCGGGTACTCGGACTCGGTTGGGAATGCAGCGGACGAGTTGAGACCGGTGAGTTGGGAGTATCGAGACTGGGTGATCCGGGCGTTCAACTCCGACAAGCCCTTTGACCGCTTTCTGGTCGAGCAGTTGGCGGGGGACCAGTTAGTGAACTATGAGCCCGGGACCAAGCCTGATCCCGAGCACATCGACGAGCTGATCGCGACGGGCTTCTTGCGAACGCCTCCGGATATTACGGACACACAGACGATCTACCAAGTAGACAAGTGGTTCGACGCGCAACAGACGACGGTCGAAACCTCGATGAAGGCGATTCTGGGGCTGACGATCGGATGTGCGCGGTGCCACGACCATCGATTTGACCCGGTTCTGCAAGAGGACTATTACAAGCTCACCGCGGTGTATCAGGCGGCGTTTGATCCGGAGAATTGGATTCCGGCGGCGCTGGGTTTTGGACATTGGCCGACGCGCTACATCCTAGACGCCGAACCGGAGCATCAGAAAGAGTACATTCGAGCGGCGCTGGAGGAGTACCCGGAGATTCGACGGGAGAAGGCCCGAGTCCGGAGAAAGTACTCCGAGTACCGCGAGATCTGGCGAAAGGAAGCGGCTGAGAAGGCGGGCGAGACCGGAGACGCGGAAGCGTTGGAGCCGATCTCGAACGCGGAACTCGAGGCGCTGTACCCGGAGTTGGCGACGCGGGCCGCGGACCTGGCCCGACGAGAGAAGGCATACGAAGAACTGACGCCTCGTAAGATTTGGGGCCTGTGGGACGTTTCAAAAGAGCCCTCGCCTGCTTATGTGTTGGCGCGGGGGAATTATCTGGCTCCGGGCGCTCCGGTGGAGCCTGGAATACCGGCGGTCCTCGACGACCCGGATAATCCTTTCGAGTTCCCCGAGCCGAAGGAGGAGTGGCACCACACCGGGAGGCGACTGACGCTGGCGCGCTGGCTGACGAGTCCAAACCACCCGTTGACCACACGGGTGTTCGTCAACCGAGTTTGGCAATACCACTTCGGCGACGGGATCGTGCGGACCGCCGACGACTTCGGTTCGCAGGGAACTCCGCCCACCCACCCGGAGTTGCTGGACTGGCTGGCGACGACATTCGTGGAGGAGGGTTGGAGCGTGAAGGACTTGCATCGACGAATCATGCTGTCCACCGTGTACCGGCAAGGCTCCTCCGAGTCTCCCGCCCAGATGGCGGCGGACCCGAGCAACAAGCTGTTGTGGCGAAAGGCGCCGATGCGGTTGGACGCGGAGGCGATTCGTGATTCGATCCTGAGCGTGAGTGGTCGACTGGACCGCGAGATGTTTGGCCGCTACGAGCCGCTCAAGCAGGCGTCTGACGGGCAATGGATCATCGATCCGGAAAAGGGCAACAACCGCCGTAGGAGCCTCTACATCACGAATCGGCGGAGCGGAACCCACGGATTCCTGTTGACGTTCGACGCCCCTCCGATGGACAACGGCAATATGCCGAGACGCTTCCGAGCAGCGCTGCCGACTCAGAGTCTGGCGATGATGAACAACACATTCGTATTGGAGAGCGCTACCGCCCTGGCCAACCGGGTGCTCTCGGAGGGAGCGGACTTTGAGGGCCGCGTTCGGCGGGCGTTTGAGCTGACGTACGGCCGGTCGCCCGAGCCGGGGCAGGTTGAGCTTGCGCACGGCTTACTCGAGGCGGCCGGCGACGAGAATGCGGCTTGGCGTACCTTTTGCCAGGCGTTACTCGCTTCCAACGAGTTCCTTTATGTGTTCTAAGCTGTAGCTGGAGTTCCCATGATCAAGAGTCCACTCACGCGCCGGGAGATCCTTCGGAACACCGCGGGTGGATTGGGATCGATTGCGGCGAGTTGGCTGACGCAGCAGAACGCGGCGGCCGCCAGCGGTAGTCGGCCCGGCAGCGCCCATACGCTGGCTGCGAAGACTCCCCATTTTCCGGCGAAGGCGAAGTCGGTCATCTTTATCTATATGGGCGGCGGGCCGTCGACGATCGACATGTTCGATCCCAAGCCGGTGCTGACCCAGTATGACGGAGAGAACGCGCCGTTTGAGATCAAGGGGCGCGCACTGAACGGGTCGCAGCGCGTAATGGCGAGTCCGTTCGAGTTCAAGCAATACGGCGAGAGCGGACGTTGGGTGTCTTCGCTGTTGCCGCATTTTTCGAACGTCGTGGACGAGGTCGCATTCGTACGGTCCATGTGGACGGACCGAATCGATCACTCGACGGCGCAGTTTACGTTCGTGACCGGACGGGGAATCGCCGGATTCCCAAGCATTGGGTCGTGGGTGAGCTACGGGTTGGGCACGGAGAACCAGGATCTGCCGGCGTTTATTGCGCTGCAAGATTCTCCGGCAACGATCAAGCGGCGGGCGTTTGGTTCCGCCTGGCTGCCGCCGGTCTATCAGGGCACTCCGATGAATGTGGAGGGCGCACCGATCTTCGACGTGGAGCGCTCGGACGACGTTAGCGAATCGCAGCAGTCGGAGTTCCTTGCATTGGTGAAGGGACTCAATCGGCTGCACCAGAAGGACTATCCGCTGGACCCGGAGTTTGAAACGCGCATAGCCAACTACGAGCTTGCGGCCAAGATGCAGATGTCGGCGACGGGGGTTGCGGATATTCGTGGCGAGAGCGCGGCGACGAAGGAGTTGTACGGCGTAGACGATCCGGTTTCGGGCAGCTTCGGCTCGCGATGCTTACTGGCTCGTCGTCTCGTCGAGCAAGGCGTACGGTTCGTCACGGTCATCAACGGCGGATGGGACCACCATTCGCGAATCGTCGAGAATATCCAGAGGCTGTGCAAGCGAACGGATCAGGGTGTTGCAGCGTTGCTGTCGGACTTGAAGTCGCGTGGGCTCCTGGACGAGACGCTCGTCGTGTGGTCGGGTGAATTCGGCCGTCTGCCGACGATCCAATCCAACGAGGCTGATCCAGGACGAGACCACAATCCGTACGGATTCAACATGTGGATGGCCGGCGGGGGAGTGCGAGCCGGAGCGGACTACGGCGAGACGGACGAGTTGGGTTACGCGGCGGTGGAAGAGTTCAAGTTGGGCCACGCCGACGTGCATGCGACGATCCTCAATCAGCTCGGCTTGGACTTCAGGAAGCTGACCCATGAGTACGAGGGGCGCGACGAGTCGTTGGTAGGGGTGACCCCGGCTCGAGTGATCAACGAGATCCTGGTCTAAGTTCGACCGCGCGGAGACCTACTGGGTTGGGCGAAAGTGGAGGGCCTCCGGCCGAATCAAGAATCGGTCGATCACGCGGCACTCGCCGCTGTGCATCTGGTAATCCGATACGGCCGCGGCCACCTCTTGTGGAATCACGCGAACATCGTCGGGAAGATTTTCCGCGGCGATCGTCAGGATCGGTCGGTGGCGACGAATCGTCTGTACAGCGCCGCGAATAGCGTTTCTTTCAGCGCCCTCGACGTCCATTTTGATGAAATCAACCCGATCGAGGCCCAAGTCCGCGACGATCGCATCGAGGGTCTCCAGCGGCACCTCGACTCGGCGCGGTTTACCGGACGACTCCCCGCGCTCGGCCATCACCATGGAATCCAGCGCGGAGTTGTCATAGATGAACATGGGCAGCACGTCCGGCTCGTGCCAGAGGCCTTTTTCTACGACGATGACCCTGCCGGTCCGGATCTCCTCCTCGAAATTGAGACGAAGCGCACGAGCGTTCTTGGGCGAGGGATCGACGGCGACGACGAGTCCAACGCCGGAGTCGAGAGCTCTGCGGGCAAACATGCCGACATTCGCTCCTGCGTCGACGACAACGCTGTCAGGGCCGAGACCCTCCTCAGAAAGGTTGTATGTATCGAGAGACTGTTCGGCCATGACGTAAGACAAGCCGTCGAAGTCCGGAGCCCACCAATCGCCCATTGGAGTATCCCAACGGACAAGTCCGTCAACGGATTCTATCGGCTTAATCTGCGCGACGACTTGTTTGAGAATCGGCCGGACCCGCTCATTGACGGGGTGCAGCGCCTGCTCCAAGCTGCATCCCTCAGCTCTACCGGCATAGAAGACTAGTCCGTTGCGGATTGTACGAACCCCGCCAGCGCCCGACAGGACCAGACCAACCGCTGCAATCGAGACGGCGGCAGCTATGAGCAACAACGAAGTTCTGGACATGCGACGAGTCTATCGAAAGGCGGCAGCGGACCAGCGCCTCTACAGTAGAATGGCGCAAGGAACTTCTATCGCCCATGTCTGATTTCACCCACCCTACCCGCCGCACCATCGTGAAGACGGCGGGCGTCGCTGCTCTGGCCGCGCAGTCGGCCGTTCGCGTTCTTGGAGCCAACGAGAGGCTCCGGCTGGGATTCATCGGAGTCGGGAATCGCGGCTTCGGCGGACACGTAAAGAAGGCGGCCCGCGTCAAGGAGATGGGGGCGAACGTAGAGCTCGCTGCTGTAGCTGACGTCTATGACGGACACCGGGAGCGTGCAATCGACTACGCCGAGGCACAGACCGGCGTCCGACCGACGGCGTACGTCGATTATCAGGACATGCTGGCGCGCGAGGATCTCGACGCGGTGTTCATCGGTACGCCGGACCACTGGCACGCCAAGATGGCGATCGATGCGCTCCGCGCCGGAAAACACGTTTACTGCGAAAAGCCCATGACGAAGACGACGGAAGAGGCTTTCGCGGTGGTGGACGCGTGGAAGCAGTCCGGCCGAGTGATGCAAGTTGGAGTTCAGTCGACGAGTCTGCCGGTGTGGTCGCGGGCGAACGAACTGATTCGCGAGGGCAAGATCGGAAAGCTGATTCAGTTCCAGACGGAGTTCTATCGCAATACGGCGTTTGGGCAGTGGCGGAACCGCAAGCTGACGCCGGAGATGACGCCGCAGTCGATTGACTGGAAGCGCTGGCTGGGCTTAGAGGCCGGGCTGGTCGAGGAGGAGATGCCCTTTGACCGCGCGGTCTTTGTGCAATGGCGAGCCTACTGGCCTTACGGCGCAGGGATGTACACGGACCTGTTTGTGCATCGCACGACGTCGATGCTGAAAGCCACGGGGCTTCGCCTTCCGGGTCGAGTGGTGGGCGGCGGCGGGATCTTCTATGAATACGACGGACGCGACGTACCGGACGTGGCGACGGTGGTGGCGGATTACAACGAAGGGGCGCAGTTACTGATCACAGCGTCGATGGTGACGGCCGGGGCTCCTATCCAGCAGCTCATTCGCGGACACCACGGCTCTTTTGTTTTCGGAAACGGCGAGCAGTTTACCGGCTTCGACTTCGTACCTGAGGACCAGAGAGTCCTCCAAGATCCGACGATTGTTGCAGAGAGGATCGACACGGAGGACGTCGCCGACACGACCTACGCGCACGTGAAGAACTTTGTGGATTCCATTCGGGAGGGGACCCCGGAGGCTTGCAACAATACGCCCGAGTTAGGCGCGGCGGCGGTGGCCACGGTGAACTTGGGGGCCCGAAGTTACAAAGAAGGCAAGGCGTTCTTCCTGGATCCCGCTACGCGGATTGCGACGGACCGGGACCCCGGATGGGCCAAGAAGTGGGAGCGTATGTCGCATTCCGGGTCTAGGCCGAATCACGTACCTGGATGGAGTGCGGGCGACCGAGGGAGCACGCTGGAAACACTGGATCATATGCGTTTGGGCGGTCCCTGGGTGGATGGAAAGGCTCCGGAAGAGCGATAATCCACCGTTTTCCTAAAAACTTAGGTACCCCGTGCCGGGGGATATTTGAACTAGCGAACTAGGGTTTTCTCTGGATACGACGGTTCTGCCCATTGTTGTTATCAACAATACGAGGCAGAGTATGACGTCCGCTCGAAAACTACTGTACATCGCGCTTGCCTGCTGGTTGTGTTCTTTGGCGGGATGCGGTGAAGCGCGAGATCCGGGAGCGGTGGAGTGGGAGTTCATGCAGTCCTCGTTCGAGGCTGGGTCGTTCGATCAGGTGATTGACCGACTCGATCGAATGGAGGATGTGCCCGGTTGGAGCGAGCGTGCCGCCGGCTGGCGAGTGGTCCTATTGGGAGGCATGACCCGCGCCTATTTGGAGCTCACCGAGGCCTGCGAACAAGGCCTGGAGGAGTCGAAAGGACGCCCGGACCGGAAGCTGCAGCTGGCGCTTGATCAGTACCGGAAGGATGCGCGGAGGTACTCGATCGAACTGTACGAATCGGTGCAAGCTTTCGACAAACTGACCGGCGACGCGGAGAGCGTGTCGCTTGATTTCGATCTACCCGACGGAGACGCCGCGCCGTCTCCGCTTGTGGCGAGGATTTCCACCGGAATAATGCCGGGAGACCAGGGCCTCAAGAGCAGCGAACAGCACACGATTGAGCGCGGAGTCCTGCTCCAGGCGACTCGCGCCGTGGGCGCGGGCGACAAGGTCGATACGGCCAAGAAGATGTTCGAGTTCTCTCCCGTATCGACGCCGAAAGCCGTCTACATGCTCGGCGTCGGCCGCACGATTCACGAGGCGGCGGCGCTCTACGGCGTCAAACGGCTCAGGGATCACAAGATGCAGGAGCTGTTCTTGGGGCTGGCGGAACAGTGTGTTCGACCGAGCTTGGAGAGCAAGAACCTGGGGCTGAGGACTGAGGCGGAAGCGATCCTGCAGTCGATCGAGAAATCTCGGGCGAACATGGAAGACCGCAGCACGCCGGCCAAGTAGGCGCGGAGATCGCGGCCCTCGCTATATTGAAGGGCTCGTGTCTTCACCCGCAGCCGCCTTCGATCGACCACAACAAAAAGACCTGGACAAGTGCGTCCACTGCGGATTGTGCCTCAACGCTTGTCCGACCTATCGGGAGTTGGGATTGGAGATGGATTCTCCTCGCGGACGAATCTATCAGATGGCGGAGGTGGCGTCCGGGCGGCAGGAGATCAACGACGACTACGTCGAGCACATTGATCTCTGCCTAGCCTGCCGTGCTTGCGAAACAGCTTGCCCCTCAGGCGTGGAGTACGGCCGACTGGTGGAAGCGGCCAGGGGCCAGGTCTCCAGTGAGCGGAGACCGGGCCTGCTACAGCGCTTCCTCTACGACTCCGTCCTCGTCAGCCCGTGGATGCTGAAAGTTGCCGGTTACAAGGCTTGGCTGTATCAAAAGACGGGGCTACAGTCGCTAGTTCGCGCAACGGGACTGCTGAAGCCGTTCGGACTGGCAGAGGTTGAGCAACTGGCCCCGCCTTCGCAGCCGCCGTTCTTTTTCGAGAACGTGGGCCGAACATTCCCCGCGGAGGGCGAACGGAAGTATCGCGTGGCCTTGATGGCTGGATGTATCGCGAACGTCTCCTTTGCGCGGATGAACGAAGCGACGGTGCGCGTGCTCCAGAAGAACGGCTGCGAGGTGGTGATTCCAGGCGAGCAAGGCTGCTGCGGAGCGCTGCACGTTCATGCAGGGATGCGCGATTCGGGGCGGCGTCAGGCGCTGCAAAACATCAACGCGATTGACCCAAGCGCGTTCGACGCCATCCTGAGCAACGCTGCCGGGTGCGGATCGACGCTGAAGGAGTATCCAGACCTGTTTGAGCATGATCCGGATCTGCATGCGCGCGCCGAGGCCTTCTCCGGCAAGATGCGCGACGTACTGGAATTCCTGGCGGAGATCGAGCTGCCCAATCGAACCATAGGCGAACTGTCGGGCCGCGTTACCTACCAGGATTCGTGCCACTTGCTCCATGGGCAGAAGGTTCGGAATCCGCCGCGGTACTTGTTGGGATTGGTTCCGGGCATCGAGTTTCGGGAGTTGCCGCTGACGGAGATCTGCTGCGGCTCGGCAGGCGTCTACAACGTGCAGCACACGGAGATGTCCATGAGTTTGCTCAGGGACAAGATGCGCAACGTGGAAGCGACCGAGGCGGATACGGTGGTCACTGCGAACCCGGGTTGCATGCTGCAGCTACAGGCCGGCGCGAAACTCTATTCCAAGGGACAGCGAGTGCTGCACGTCATCGAACTGCTGGACGAAGCGTACTCCGCAGCCTAGGAAGGCGGCGGCTTGCTATTTCCTCTTGAGGACTTCGAGGTGCTGCCGATAGGCGGAACGCGCGGCGACGAAGTCTGAATGGTCGAGCCGTAACTCGGTGGAGATCCTGCGGACTTCATTGTCTTCGACGGTCGAGATGGACTGGTCCGCCGCTGAGACGGCAAAGAGGCAGTTGAGGAGAGCGACCTTCTGGGCGCGGCTGGCGAGGCGATTGAACTCCTTGGCAACGGCGAAGTTTTCTGATCCGCCGAGCAAGAGGTTCTGCGCCTTGGCGATTTGAACGACCATCACGGCTTGGTCTTCGGGAAGGCCGCCTAGACCCTCGACGATTCGTTCCATCTCAGACGTCTCTTCGGTGGACACTTCAAGGTCCGCGTGCGCGACGCGGCCGAGCAGGTAGGCAAAGGCGGCGATGTAGCGAGCTTGGTCCGGTTCCATCGCGTCCAGCGCCGAGGCGATTTTGCGGATCGTGTCGGCGGAGTCCGGTGCGGCGGGGGAACTTGGGGAGCCCCAATTCAGGAAGTCGAAGAACGCCATCGAGACCTCAGTCTACCCTGCGCTAGAAAACACCGAAGCGCTTGGCGCGCTTGGCGGCGGGCCGGCGACGGGCGGAGAGGGCCTGAGCAACGGCGGCCTCTGCCAGCGGCGCCATCAACTTGTATCCCTCCGCGTTGGGGTGCAGGCCGTCATCGGCGAGTTGGGTTTGCAGGGACCCCTGCGGGGTCAACAGGGCGGCGTGGTAGTCCAGGTAAGGGACGCCGTGGGTGGCGGCGAGCTGGGAGAGGAAGTGGTTGAGCTCGAGGATGTCCGACGGGGGGCGGAGCGCCGTGCGAAGGTAGCGAGGGTCCTTGGAGGCGTGTGCGTCGTGTACGGGAAGGATCGAGGCGAGCACGGGCGTGATCTTGTGGGCTAGCGCCAGGTCCACGATCATCTCGACGTTGGCGCGAATTGTCGAGATCGGGACGCCGCGAGCCAGGTCGTTTGTTCCGGCGAGCAAGACGACCGCCTCGGGACGGAGATCGATCACGTCCGCTTTCATGCGTCCCAGCATCTGTCCGGTGGTTTGGCCTGAGATGCCGCGATTGACGTAGGGCTTCCCGGGGAAGTACTGATTGAGCCGCCATGAATCGGTGATCGAATCGCCGAAGAAGACGACGCGTCGCTCACCCGCGACAGGAGGCGCCAGAAGCTCGTTGTCTTCGGCGTAGCGCGAGAGCTGGTCGCGGTCGGCGCCGAGGACCTGATTCTCCCTGCGGTCGAGGAGCGATTGGAAGTAGGTCTCGATGCGATCGACGTTGGATCGAAGCTGCTCCAGTTGGCCGCGAGCTTCAGTGGAAAAGTTGGGCGACTTGGGGAGCGAGTCGGCGAGTTGGACGTAGACTCGCGCGGCGCGCAACATGCGATAGATGACGCCCGTGTGCTCTCCGGAGCGTCCGCGATCGAGAGTCTCAATGGACCCGCGAACGGTTTCACTGAGCGGCGCTCCGGCGCGTGCGAGTTCAGGAGTAATGATGGCGGCGGCCTCCATGAGGTCGACGGTATCGCCAAAGAGGCGGCGAGCCTCGGAACGGGTGAGGGACTCCTGCGCACGGAGCGGGACCGCGACGAGCAGGAGAGCACAGAGGATCGGAGTGTAGAGCCGGTAGATCACGAGGATTTGGTTTCCTTGGGGGCGCCGACTACGGAGAGCGACGGCGGCGAGGTGAAAAGTGGGGCGAGATCGGCCCAAACTTGCTCGGGCGAGAGTGCGCGCATGGAGGAGGCGACCTCGGGCTCTCGCCTGTAGCTGATGGGCGCGTCGGCCCGGCGGAGAACCGTGAGAGAACGACTGCGCGGCCCGTTGCGCTTGGGATCGGTGGGACCGAACAGTGCTAGCCCGGGTTTGTCGAGAGCGTCAGCGAGATGGAGCGGCCCGCTGTCGACGCCGACGACGGCGGCAGCGCGGCGTGTTGCACCGATCAATTCCTCAATGGACGAGAGGTGGAGCCGGCAGGACCCGGTGGGAGCCGAGTCGGCAATCTCTTGGAGGGCCTGGGCGTCAGTGGGGGCTCCGTCGAGCACGAGCGGTAGGCCGCGTTGTCCCCAGGCTAGAGCGGCGAGGCGGGCGAAGTGCTCCGCCGGCCACTGCTTGGACCGCCAACCCGCGATAGGCGAAGCCAGCAGATAGTCTCCCTGCGGCAAGTGCGGAGAGAGCTTTCCAGGAGGCAGCCGAACGTGATCGGGAGCCTCCTTTCGCAGTCCCGCAAGCCCGCGCACGAGGGCCAAGTTCTTGTCGAGGACGTGTTCTCGATTGGCTGTGATCTGCCGGTTAAGCAGGAGTCGAGAGAGCGGTTCGCGGAGATTGGGCGTGTCGAATCCAACGGTTGCCTTGGGGCGGGCTAGGCGTGCGAGCAGGGTCGCCTTGATCAATGGGTGGAAGACGACGGCGAGGTCGAAGCGACGTGAACGGAGTGCTCTCAGGACGGTTTGGGCCTCCCGCCAGGATTGCGGAGACAGCCAGTTGCGGGTCCAGCGTTGTACGGGGGCCGGGAAGACGTCGAAGCCTGGATGGCTCTCGAGCAGCGGCGTCCAACGGGGCTCGACGACCCAGGTGATTTGGGCTTGCGGCCAGGCTTCGTGCAACAGTTCGACTGCGGGAAGCGTATGAAGGACGTCGCCCATAGCGCCCAGGCGGACCACCAGAATGCGCTCCGGATCAGTCGTTTGCGTGGCGGGATAGGACATCGGCGACGACGTCGCGGCGGACCTGAGACTCGACGTCCAAGCAGAGCGCGGAGTCCCAGTCGGCGAGCAGGTGCTCGCGTTCCGACTGGTCACAGATTATCACGCAGTCGACCGAACCTAGAGCGGCGGCGAGGTGCGCGCGGGCCTTGGCGTCGAGCAGCGTGGGCGGTTCGGCGGGATCGGCTTCTACTACGGCCGTTAGGCGCGGCGCGGTTCCTCTGGCGGCCGCGAGGAGGCGGCAATGCTCTGCCGTCAGCACGTCAAACCGTCCCCAGGCGAGGACGCCCTCCTTTGTGATTTCCGCGGCGGAAATGACTTTGTTGCGGGTATCCATCTACCGTCTCCGACTGTAGCCCAAACGCCCGCTTGCCGGTTGGAGAGCCGGGCAACCGGGGCGAGGGCGTCTCGTGAGCGGACGGAAGCTCGAGAACGACTGGCCGTGATCTCGGTGCGGCCTTGCAGCTCCTGCTACCGTATTCATCGCTGTGTGCGGGCGCGGGCGAGTGTTGAAGTTTGTGATTGCCGTAGGGTGCTCAGTCGTCCTGGTGGGCGCCGTGGACGGGGCTTCTGCGTGGAAGAAGCACGTTCTCTACGAGGGCGAGGACCTGATTCGAACTGCGACCGCTGCCGACTTTACCGGGGACGGAATTCCCGATGTGATGTCCAGCTGCGACGGAAAGACGTTGCTGTTCGTCGGGCCGGACTTTGAGCCGCACGTCGTCAACGACACGCCGCACCACATGTTCATCCATAGCGTGGCGATGGACGTGGATGGCGACGGAGACCTGGATTTCGTCGGCGGACAGCATCGTGATCCAGGGTTGATCGTTTGGTTCGAGCAGCCCGAGGCGCCGCTGGCGGGGAAGTGGCCCGCGCGGACGGTCAGTTACGAACTCAGCGGAATCCATAGCCTGGCGGTCGCCGATTTGGATGCGGACGGGAAGCAAGACCTACTGGCAACGAGCGCGTTGACGGTTGATCAGTCGCTGGAAAACGGCAACACTCCGTATCCTGAGTCGCTCATCTGGTTCCGTACACCGGATCATCCTCGTCAGGCGAAATGGTGGCTTCCGTTGGCCTTCGCGGACCGTGATGCGCCCGGGTACAGTCACTACATAGGCGTGGGGGACGTAAACGGGGACGGGCGACTGGACGCCGCCGTAGGAGCGAAACTGGGAGACTATCCGAACGGCCGCTACTTTGCTTGGTGGGAAGCTCCGGCGGATCGCGAGCAGCCGTGGAAGAAGCACTTGATCCAGAAGGAGCACGACGGGGCCAGTCACATCTTGCCCGCCGATGTAGACCGCGACGGACAGATGGACTTCGTGGCGTCGCGGGGGCATACGCAAGGCGTCTTCTGGCTGAAAGGGCCGGACTGGACGGAGCAGCCGATTCATCCGGAGATTCGCAACCCCCACTCGCTGCTGGTTTCGGATCTCGATGGGGATGGGGACGTTGATGCGGCGACTTGCGCGTTGGGCTCAAGAGAAGCTTGGTGGTACGAGAACGACGGTCAGGGTTCTTTCCAACGGCATTTGATCGGGGCTGGGCAGGAAGCCTACGACATCCGAGCGCACGACTTGGACCAAGACGGCGATTTCGACTTCGTGGTGGCCGGCGAGGGAAGTCGGAACGTGGTTTGGTACGAGAACCTGCAATAGCGTAGGACCGTCGCGTGAAGGCGCTTTGTAGGACGATGAAAAAGAGGAGAGACGCCCGAAATGATCGAATTGAGAGACGGGGTGCAGGGAAGCTATGCGGACATCCTGACGCCGGAGGCGCTGGCGACGATTGAGGCGGCGGCAGCGCTCGACGGCGATCGCCAAGCGTTGATGCAGGCGCGGCTGGACCGGAGACGCCGACGGGCCGAAAGTTCCGAGCCAATCCGGTTTCTCGACCCTGATTCGGAGATCCCGCGGACCGGGATCCGAGTTGCCGATGCTCGGGCGGGACGTTTTGAGGGCTGTGCGATTCCCAAGGATCTGGAACGGCAGTGGATCCAAGGTACTGGACCCGGCGCGAAGCCGCGCAAGCCGCTGGACAACAGCATTCGCAACGTGGCGTATGCGCTGCTTTCGGGCGCCGACGGCTGGATGTTTGACGGAGAAGACGCGCTGGGCCAGATCGAGACGATGTCGCTCGACAATCAGCGCAATCTGAAGCTGGCGTTCGCGCGGGACCCGCTGTTCTTGAGAGCAGCGGAGCAGGTTGCTGGTGAGATGAACTCGTGGGCGAAGGGCTTTCTCGGGCGCGAGATCATTTCTGACTGGCGAGAGCAACTCGGCTTCACGACGCGGATCTTCAGGGCGCGCGGTCTGCACCTGGACGATCGCCATATTCGCAACGCGGACGGCAGCGGGTTCTCCGCTTCGATCGTCGATGCAGCCTTGTACGTGGCGAACAATCACGAGACGCTGCGCGGACAGGGGTCGAGCATCGTGCTCTATTTGCCCAAGATCCAGACGGCGGAAGAAGCTGCGTTGTGGAACGACATCCTTGCTGCGATTGAGCGGAGTCTGGGACTGGAAGACGGCACGGTGAAGACCTACGTGCTCGTGGAGCAATTGGAAGCGTCGTTCCAACTGATGGAGATTCGCGCGGCGTTACGAAGCCGGTTCGTCGGCTTCAATACCGGGCGATGGGACTACATCAACTCGGTTGCCGACGCGATGGCTTGGGACCCGGAGTTCGTCCATCCGAACATCGACGCCGTGGTGATGACCTACGGGTATATGCGCAACTACGAGGATCGAGTGCGCCGGGCGACGAACACGCCGGACCAGAACGGGTTGTACTCGCTCTGGCAAGGCGGCATGGAGCCGAACATTCCGGTGGGTTCAGAGGCAGGCGTTTCCGAGAGCATGAAGCGGGCCGTCGCGGGCGCGGAGCGAGAACAGCGCGAGGGCGCGAGCGGAAAGTGGGTGGCTCATTGGAAGATGGTGAACATCATTCGGCCCGTGTGGGAAGAGGCCGGTGAGTCGAACCAAGCGGGGCGCGAGTTCCCGGCGCTGACCTACGGAGAGGACGACGCGGCGGGGCTGACCTTGTTGGAGCCGGCGCCGCGGACGATTCGCGGAGCACGAGACTTGATCAGCGTGGCGACGCAGTATGGGAATGCGTTTGAGCAGGGTTTCCAGGCAGCGGCATTGAAGCCCGCCGACTTCTTCGGGAATGAAGACGTGCTCTACCTGATGGAGGACATGGCGACAGGCGAGATCCGGTTGAGCATTCTGTGGGAGTGGCTGCACAAAGGGGCCCGGATGACCGAAGGCGATCTCGACGCCGGAGTGAGCAAGGGCGACGTCTTCACTGAAGAGTTGTTCCGACGTCTGCTGGCGGAGGAGTACGAGAAGCTGCAGAAGGCGAAGAACGTGGATGTTCACGATGACTCCAAGGAGACGACTCTGCCTGTGTCGCTCGTCGTGACGGATGGCTACGTCAGCTCGTCGCGCAAGGCTCCTTGGATGATCGATCTCCTCAACACCAACCTCGGGGTTGAGGATGAGGCGACGGCCGAGGCTCGGACGCGAACGTTTCTGGAGACGTTTGCGGAGAAAGGAGTCCGCATCACGCAGAGTTTGGATTTCTCCTGAAGTCCGCCGCTCAGTCCGGGAAGCGCGCGCCGGTAGTTCGATCCTGATACACCGGTTCCGTGCTTCGACCACGACCCGGTGCGGCAGAGCATCTCCAGCCGGCGGACGTAGTTCAGCTAGAAGGCCAAGCGGAGAAGGAAGCGGAAGGTGCGGCCGTCGTTGAGCGTGTTGGTGATTTGACCGAAGTTCGGAGATGCGACCTCGACGCCGGGCTCGGCGAACTGCGGCCGGTTGATGACGTTGTTGGACTCGGCTTGGAAGGTGACACGGGCATCCGACCCGACGGCCCAGGTGCGTGAAAGAGCCGCATTGATGTTCTGAATACCGTCTTTACGAAAAACGTTGCGGCCGATGTTTCCCCTCCGGTCCGTAGGCTGGATGAAGCCGAAGGCGGAGCGCGGAAGCAGGGAGCGCGAATTGTCCGGGTGCTTCACGCTGGTCCCCAGGATCGAGGGGTCGAGGATATTGGGGCGGTCGCTGCCGGACCCGTCGAGATTGCCGAAACCAGGACCGTCCGACCCGGCGGTGACCGTGAAGGGCGTGCCGGATTTGGCCAAGACGACGGAAAACAGCTCCCAGTTTCCAAACAGCGAATGGAGGAGACCGCCGGCGGGGCGCAGGCCCGGTGTCCGGTAGGTGACGCGGCCGAGCCAGGCATGCGGCTGATCGAAGTCGCTGACGCCTTTCATGTCGCCGTGGACGTCGAACTCAGTCTGGCCGCGACCAAGGCGAGCGTCGCGTCCGGCGGCGGTGTTGGTGTAGTCGGATCCGAGGTCGATGGCCTTGCTGAACCAATAGGAGGTCTCGAAGCTGAAACCACCGCGTTCCGGCGCCGTGAGTGTGACCTTCCCCGAGTCGTAGTAGCCGCGCCCGCCATTGAGGGTTCGCCGGATATCGAACGCGGTCGGGTCCGGACGGCGGTCATTCAGCGTCGCGGTGATCTGCTCGATTCCGTCGACCGGCCGGCCGCGGTTGAAGTACCAGAGGGTGAGCAGCTTCCAGGAGCGGCTGCCGACGTAGCCGAGGTCCAGGCTCCAGTCGCCCGGCAGCGGCGCTTGCCAGGAGAGGTTGTATTGGTGCGAGTAGGGCGTTGCCAGGTCCGGCGAAAGCTCGAACCGGGTGCTGCGGCCGTTGGGGTCGAGATTGTTCGGGTCGATGTCGCCGAGCGGATTGAGAAAGTCAGGCGCCGGCGAGCGAACGCGCAATGCGTGGGGCGTGTTGTAGCGCAAGTTGCCGTAGGTGACGGCGAAGATCTCGCCGTATTGGATTCCGTAGGCGCCGCGCAAGACGCCCCAGCGGTCCCCAAGGCGATACGCAAACCCGAAACGCGGTGCGAAGTTGTTGCAGTCACAGTCGTAGGCGGCCTGAGACAGGTTATTCACTTCCGACGGCGCGGAGACGGGTTGGAAGCGCAGGCCCACATTGAGCGAGAGGCGCTGGGTAGGCTTCCAGTCGTCGCCGACATAGAACTGGGCATCCCAAAGTCGAAAGCCTCGACGGGTGTTCCCGAGGGTTTGGATGAAGGTACTGGCCGTTCCGCTACGGATGTTCTCAATGGTGGTGCGACCGAAGTCGTTGCGGAAGGAGAACATCCCGCGGTTGGCGTTGGACTCGTCGGAGTTTACTTGCCGACGCCAGAGTTCTCCGCCGAAGGTCAGCGAGTGGCGGTTGCGTATCCAGCGAATCCCGGCAGCCGTGCGGAATCGGTTTTGGACGCGGTCGATGGGTATGTTGGTGCCCGGACCCAGGGATTCGTAGACGCGGCTGGCGAGGATCGTAGGACCGAAGGCGTCGGCGTCACCAATGAGCAAAGAGCCGACGCGATCGAACCCGAGCGTCACGTCGCTCTCGACCGACGGCGCCCAGACGCGATTCCAAGTGACGCGAGCATCGTGGTTCTTGGTGGTGGTGTTGGGGTTCTGGCCGGAGACGAGTTGGAAGGCGTCGACGGTCTGGCCGGTGAAGCGATAGCGCAGAGTCAGGCGATCATTCTCGCCGACCTGTTGGGAGAGCGTGGCGCCGAGCACGTCGTTGTCAATGGATTGGGGGGCGTTGGTGTTGAGCGCCCGGGCGTCGATGTCCGTGCGGTTGGGGAGTTCCAGCGGGTAGGAGGCGAAGAGGCGAGCGACCTTGGCGCGGACGACTGGATCCGTCGCGAGCGGAATACGATCTTCCGCACTAGGGACCAGGACGTTGCCGTTGACTTGACCACGGGCACGAGTCTGAGCGCCGTCGACTGTGAGCGCCGCGCCCGACCAAACAGGCGCCGTGACGGTGAAGCGGTAGTCGTTGGTACGCGCCGGGGCGACGTCGCCGACCTGGAAGAAGGAGCGGGCGCGAAAGACGCTGTTGTCGTGGCCCCACTCGACGTTTCCGTGAACGGCGTCCGCGGAGGACGGGGAGAGCGCGGAGGGAGTGCTCGGCGAGCCGCCGAACTCGGAACCGAAGTAGCCGCGCTCGACCGAGAAGGATTCGACGACGGTTGCGGTGACGCCGACGCGGGCGTTCATTTCCTTGAGAACGTTATTGTCGACGAGATCGATTTGGACGTTCTCATTGCGTCGGGCCTCGCCGGATTCGGCATCGACTTCACCGAGGAGATTGAGGTCGGTACGCGAGGGCGCGGCTGGGTCGCCGGCGGAGTCGGGGGCCTCCTCCGCGCCCGGCTGCGGCTGCTCGGCCGCCGGTTCGGGTTCCGGAGTGGAGTCGGAAGACTGGGAGGCGCAGACGGTCGCGTAAGCCAGAGCCAAGACGGCGATGCGAAGAACGGTCATAGAGGGGGGGACGAGACAACCAGGGTAGCGCGAGAGATCGTTATCGAGACACTGGCGGCGATTCTTCAAGGACCTGGTCGATCGCGCGGCGAATCGCCGCCGGGTCGGCCGATTCAGCCAAGCCGAGAGTGTAGGTCGCCGGGACCTGCGAGAGGTAGTTTCCGCAGCAGCGATGCTCGCGCCCGAAGCCGAAAACGGTCATCGCCGAGTTCATCTCGTAGAACTGATCGAGCTTGTCGTCGTCGTGGTGCTGGACTAGATATAGGACGCGATCGAGGCGATCGTCGCCGAAAGCGATCCATTCCGGCCCGGGAAGGTCGGCGGCGAAGGGCTCTGTTACCGGAGTCGGCGGGGAATCGGCGCGCAAGTAGTAGCTGTGGTCCAGGTCGAGCGCGCCGCCGGGCGTCCCTTCGTAGAGCACCCAGTAGGGCCGGGGGGCCTTGGCGACGGTCAGTCGGACGTGGTTGGGCGCGAGGTCCCAGAACGCCTCCCATTGCCCGTCGCGGGTGACTGCCCGCAAGCGGACGCGGCGGTCGCTTTGGTCGAGGATCTCAAGGTCCGAATTCCGACCGCCGGGGTGAAAGTCGTTCTCCGGATGGATGAGATTGGGAAAGCCGCGGTAGTGGCCGGAAGCGCCTCCTTCGGGGCGGTAGCTGATCCAGTCGTTTCCGTCGCGATCCAGCAGAGAGGCGAGGGCGGCGCCTTGTTTGTGGAAGACCCAGGTAACGGAGGGGCCAGCGATGCGAAGAGCGGGCTGGCCGCGGTAGTCGTCCAGGTGCTCGACGGTCAGCGAGGGCGCCTCGGTGCAAGCCGCTGAGAACACGGCCAAAATGAAGCAGACGGGGCGCACAGGTCGTAGAATAACTCCCATGACGACGCGCATTTGCCTGGCGGCACTTGTCCTAGCCTTGACGGCGGCGGCGCAAAAGCCGCAGTTCGCCGAGTTGCAGCTACGGCCGGACGGCGAGGCGCGAGTGCGACCGCTGGAGTCGATCGCAGTCCAAGCGGTTGCTTACGGCACTCCGCCCGAGGGTGGAGGGTCCGCTAGCGAGAGGGTGCGCATGCAGCTCGGCGGGGCGGAGTGGACGTTGGCTGAGGGCGCCGGGTGGCTCTCAAAACCGTATCGGTTTCAGGGGGAAGAATCGGAGACGTTTTGGCAGCCGCCGGAGAAGGGACTGAGTTCCCTGCTCTTCCGTCAAGCCAGAGGACAGTTCTTGCTACAGGACGCGACTCTCTACACGGCGCCCGAGCGGGAGGGGACGTACGAGATTCGAGCGACGCTGGAGGGCAAGACGGCCTCGCTGACGATCACCGTCGACCGAGCGGCTCCGGCGAGAAAGCCGGCGGAGCTAACCACGTTCAACGGCGAGCCTCGGGATCTGTCGCCGTACCGACCGCTCGTGGAACACTGGTCGCCGTTGGTCGCGCAGGAGACATGGTTCCAGCCGAAGTCGGACTATTTGGCGCGGTTCGACTTGGACGGCGACTGGGCGGGCGACAACAACTGGGAACACGCCGAGACAGGTTCGTCGCAGGCGTACGGCCACTACGCCGTGATGGAGACGGAGACGCACTGGTTTCTGCACTACAACTTCTTCCATCCGCGCGACTATTCGGACAAGTGTGTCGCGGGGAGCTGCCATGAGAACGACAATGAGGGCACGATCCTCACGGTACGCAAGGACGGGACACGATTCGGAAAGCTCGAAACGATGGAAACGCTGGCCCACAACAACATCTATTCCTATGTAGCCGATCCTCGGATTCGCGGTGGAGAGCACGGCGTGGACGGCGAGATTGAATTGGTCGACGGCTCGCATCCGGTGATCTTCATCGAGTCGGGCGGACACGGGAACTACGGGTCCACCGGTTCGCACTCTCGATACTCGGTCCGAGACGACGAGTTCACGGCGGGAACCGGGGTGACGTTCCTCTATAAGGGAACCGCGGAACGTCCGGAGCATCCGAACGACCGGAGAGTGGGGTACGAGCTGCTGCCGATTTGGGACCACTGGTGGCTGCGGGCGCATGAGGGAACGGGTCGCCAGGACAAGACGTTCGACGCCTACTACCGCTACATTCCGGAGGGAGGGCGACCGAAGACTCCGTACGCCGAGATTGCCGGATCGTTCCTAGGAAGGGCGCAAAGCGCCAACAAGGCGAAGCCCTTCTGGGGCTGGCACGACAACCGTACGCGCAAGAAGGGCGTAGTGGCGACCGGACAGTGGGCGCTGGATCCGGCCTACGCGGTCTCAAAGAACCTACGCTTTCCCGGAGCGGTGTCGACAAACTACTTGTTTAACCCCTACCTGGGAATTGGCGAGCCAACGAGACTTTCGGGCGTATCGAGTTCAGTATCGGGGACGGCCGGGCAGGTCGTGGCCCGACCCGGTCGAACCGCTCCAGCGTCCCAGGCCCTGCAGCCTAGCGGCGGAAGCGTCTGGCGCCGCCACATTGAGGCGCTGCCGGCACAGTGAAAGCTCGACGCGAAGGGCCTCGTGTTTGGTTTGGATTCGCGTTCGCGATCGTCTTTGTGGCTGCGCTCTACTATCTTGTTTGGACGCGCTAGGCTGCTGACGACACCGGCTGCGGCGACTGGTTGGAACGAGCAGTCCGAAGCGCGGAGCTGAAATCGGGGAGCAGGATCAACTCGACGGCCGCCTGTTCGGCGAACTCGCAAAGGCGCTCGGCGAGCTCGCTCTGATGCGGGCCGACTAGAGCAACAACCGCCTCAATTTGATGCCAGTCCACTAGGTAAGGGAGTTCGGCAACCGCTCCGAGGACAGGAAGGCCGTCGACCGAGCAGCCGAGCCTCTCGCGGCGCTCGTCCAGCCACCCCACCGGCTCCAGCGGGCGCACCGGCGAGCAGGTCAAGGCGGAAACCATGGCCTGTGCGTCGCAGGTATGGAGGAAGAGCGCCCGGGCGGCCGCGTCGCGCGGAGGAGCCGCGACCGCCAGGCGCCGCCACGCGAGCCAGGCGAGCAAGAGCAGGAGGTGAGCGAGCGGCTCGAGGAAGAGGGCTTGGCCGAGCGGAACGAGCTCGAGCGCGCTGAGGGCCGTCCAAGCTAGCACGCTTCCGCTCGCGGCCGCGCAAGCGAACGTCAGGGCGTCATAGAATCCCGGCGGATCAGTCTTGAGTCGGTCCGCCCGAAACAGCTCATAGGCGAGGGCGTGGGCGAGAACACATCCGGCTGCCGGGGCAAGCGCCCCCCATGCGAGCTCGTCGGCAAGCGCGGCGAGGGCTGCGGCGTAGGACAGCAGCGCGGCTGGGATCTGAAAACCGAGTCGGCGCGAAAGTCCTTCTCCGATCCACAGGCCGCTCACTAGGCCGCTCTCTCCTTCTCCGCCCGACCGCCTTTGCGCTGGCGCTCGCCCGTCTGATCGTAAGAGTAGTAGTAGCCGTAGTTGCGATAGTGGCCGTAGTCCAAGTAGTTCAGATTGACGCGGTTCATGACGAACCCAAGGAACGAGACGCCGGCGTCGTCGAAGCTTTGCTTGGTGCGCGTCAGTGATCCGCGCTCGGTTTTGTCGGAAACGACCAGGATCACGCCTTCAACCAGCCGGGCCATAGTTCGTGCGTCCGACAACGCGAGCGAGGGCGGCGAATCGACGACGACGTGGTCATAGCGCTCGCCGACTTCAGCCAGCATGGCCGCCAGACGAGGCGAGTAGAGCAGATCGGACGCGGTAGAAGTCGAGCGGCCCGACGGCAGGAGGGAAAGCCCCGGCACCGCGGTGGGATGGATCACTTCATCGAGTTCGATCTCGCCCCGAAGGTACTCGCTCAAGCCGTGGTCCGCGTCGATGCCGAGCTGGCGGTCGCAATCGGGACGACGCATGTCGGCGTCGATGACCAGGACCGAACGGCCGAGTTGGGCGAGCGAACAGGCCAAGTTGAGGCTGAGCGTCGTCTTGCCTTCCTGCGGTTGGGAGCTGGTGAGCAAGATTCTCTTCATGGAGTCGTCGAGGCCGAGCAGCACCGAACTACGCAGCGTCCGGTAGGCCTCCGAGAGGGCGGGCTCCGGCTGCCAGCGGACGATACCGGGATTTTCGGGGTCGTCGCCCGGACGAATGAGAACCTTCTGATCGTCTCGTTTTCCTGGCGTGCGCGGAATCAGCGCGAGCAATCCGAGTCCGGTCAGCTTCTCCACTTCTTCCGGGGTGCGTACGTTGACGTCGAGATGCTCTCGACCGAAGGCGAGCACGACGCCCAGGACGAGGCCGCCGAGAGCGCCGAAAACGAAGTTGATCAGCTTACGCGGGCTGTAGGGCCGGTTGGGGACCTCGGCAGGATCGAGCACGGCGATATTGGAAGCCCGCAAGCCGGCGGCGATGCCGGCTTCCTTGAGTCGCTGGAGGAGCCCTTCATAGAGCTGGCGGTTGGTCTCGGCGTCTCGCTTGAGAATGTCGTACTCGATGAAATCGTCCGAGATGCGGTTGACGGCGCCGCGCTGCTCTCTGACGGAGGCGGCGAGCAGCTTCTCGCGGCTCTCGGAGACCTGGAACTCCTCGCGAATTCCCGACAACACCCGATCCCGCTCGCGTGCGACGGCCGCTTGGATGGAATCGATCTCACGCTGGACGCGCACGACGGATGGATAGCCGGGGGCGAAGGTCACGAGCAGCCTGGCGCGCTCGCGCTCTAGATCGGCAAGTTGGGCGGTGAGTTCGCCAAAGGCTTCGCTGGTTAAGCTTCCCGGCAGACCTCCACCGCGCCGCAAGGCGTCTTCGGCAAGCATGGCTAGCGACTGCTTCTCGACTCGAGCGGATTGGGCGCGCGTGAGCTCTTGCTCGAGCTGAGCCAGCTTCTCGGTCGTCACGTCTTTGCGCTCTTCAACGAACAGGATTGAGTGATCAAAGGCGTACTCGCGAAGCGCGGACTCGGAGTCCTGGAGTTTGGCGGCCAGCTCCTCCAGTTGCTCTTCGAGCCACACGGAAGCCTTCTGCGTCGCGTTCCAACGCGCTTGGAGGTTGTGCTCGATAAAGGCCTCGGAGAGGGTATTGACGACCTGGGCGGCGAGTTCCGGGTCGATCGATTCATAGCTCACGTCGACGAGGCGAGTCCCCTTGGAGGGGCGCACGGTCAGGAGTTTCTGGAACTTCTCCACGACCACCGGATGGACGTCGCCTGTATAGGCCGCCAGGTCCTCGCTGGTGAGCGCATAGGCCAACTCGCGGCGTTCGCTCATTTGGAGCGAGGTAATCACTTGCCGCGAGAGCGTTCGGCTCTTGAGCACCTTGTACTGCGTTTCGAGGTAGTCAGGTTGCTCGAGCGGCTCGCGAACATCGCGGTCGCCGACCTGCCCCGCGCCTGGTTGCTCACGATCGATTTGAAGCGTCGCGACGGCTCGGTAGGTCGGCGTCACGACGTAGTTGTAACCGCCGGCGGCAATCAAGCCCACGGCCGCAGTCACGACCAGCAGCCAGCGGTGTGAATGGACGACCTTCCAGTAGTCGCGCAAGGCCTGTCCGTCGGCGAGATCAGGCTCCTCGACGGAAAAGGTCGGCGTAATGGCCGGCGGCCCTTGCTTTCGGTAGGTAGGCTCCACCGCCTGGGTGAGCCGCTGCAGTTTATCGTTCATGCTTTGGAGTTCCGCTTAGCGACGCCAGACAACGATGCCGGTAGCCATTTGGACGATGGCTTCGGCTCCGCGATTGACGATGGTGCGAGCGCGAGAGTCAGGGATATAGACGATGTCGTTAGGGACGAGTTCAACGTCTTCGGCTCGGCCCTTGAGCACGTCCTTCAAGCGAATGGGGATCTCTTGCTTCCCCGCCCCTCGACCGCGGATCACGCGCGCCTTTTGGAGCGAGGCGGTGCTTTCAGATCCCTCCGCCAGGGATACGGCGCTGAGGATCGTCATGGGTTCTTGCTCGCGAATCGGAAAACCTCCCGGCCGCTGCACGGACCCGAGCACGTAGACGATTCCGGCCTTCTCGACGCGCACCACGTCATGCGGCTCAATCCACGGGTTGGCGCTGTCGTCGCCCGCGCTTTCAAGCAGGGCGCGAATGCGAATCCGCAGCTCGCCTGGGCTGGAATCGCTAGAGCGGGCCACCACGACGTACTCTCCGGCTTCGGGATCGAGACCGCCCGCGAGAGCGATGACGTCCACTAATCGACGCCTCCCGCGCAATTGGTAGACGCCCGGCTCCTTGACTGCGCCGACTACGCTGACCGGTTGCGAGCGATGTTCCTCGACCGAGACCGACACCTGTGGATCGCGCATCAATCCCTCGGCGAGACGACGGGTGATCTCCTCCTCCACCGCAAGGGCCGACCGACCGGCCGCCGGCACTCGCCCCACCAATGGCAACCCGGCTGTGCCGTCCGGAGCAATCGTCGTCACGCTGGAGAGTTCTTCCGCCTCGAAGACATCGACGCGAAGGATGTCGCCGGGCCCCAGAATGTAGTCTCCAGAGATCCCAGGATCGCTCGATGGACGCCCCTGAGCCGCCGCGCAGAGAGCCACAAGGAGGAAGGGGAGCAGCCGCAGAAGAATTCTCATTGCTGCTCTCCAATCGTGAGGTCGGGGGGGAGACTTTAGCGCTTGCACGAGAACGGTAGTAGGTTTGCCAAACGCACGGGCGAACACCTACAATCGCGAGTGGTTCCCTGCCCGGGGTCGACGCAGTCAAGGGCTGGAGAATCAGACGGTTTCCGCCGATTGAGGCGAACGGAGCCGTTGAGGGCCAATGCACGACCGGAGTAGCAGAAATGAGTTTCCGGATCGACGCTTTCGGCGCGAAGTGGAGCGTCGTGGGGAAGACCTGCGCTCTCCGCTGGACCGTTTGCGTTTTGTGCGTTCGGCAGTCTCGACGTTTGATTCCGCGCCCAAGACCCTGCGCCGTTCCCGGGGACGTCTGGCAGGCCGTATTGTAATGGCGCGGGCGATCGTCGAGAGTGGACGGGGTCAGGCCGCCTGGAGCGACCGGGCCTTGGCGCTCTGCTATCCAGCCGTCGCCGCCGCCGAGGGCCTCATTCGAGCGATCTCGCCGGGCCGCGCCACGATGGCGGCGCTGGCACTGACGGCGGTGACCGGAGCGCTCTTCGCGCCGCCGATGATCGAACGGTTCCTTGAGGAGCCGACGCCGCAAGACCCGGCTCGTCCGGCAGCGTTGGCTCCGGCTCCGGCTCCGGAAGTGTGGATGGTGGAATCCGACGCCGACGGCGAACTCTACAGCAACGGCCTGCGCGTCCAGAACGACTTCATGGAGCACAACAAGCCGCGGCGATACCCGTTCTTGCCGGCTGGTCCGGGTACGGACCCGCAAGCGGCCCTCGCCCGCCCGGATTGGCGGACCGCGCCGGCTGGAATCGTTTTTCACACGACGGTTTCAAGCACCTCGCCCATGCTGGAGCGGCAGAACAACCAGCTCTTGCGCAGCCACGGCGAACAGCTCTTGCGCTACATCGCGCGAGAACGGCTCTACAACTTTGTGATCGACCGCTTCGGGCGGGTCTATCGGATCGTGCCGGAGGACGAATACGCGTACCACGCCGGTTTTTCGCTGTGGTCAGACGGCGCGGGGCTGTACGTGAATCTGAACGAGAGCTTTTTGGGCGTGGCGTTCGAGACTCGACCGGAGGCCCTGGAAATCGGCGTCGGCCCGGAAGCGTCCGTCACTGCGGCGCAGATCGACTCGGCCCGGCTTCTGACGCGGATGCTGCGCAAGCGCTACGGGATCGACGAGCGCAACTGCGTGACGCACGAAATGGTCTCGCTGAACCCGGACCGGGAACTCGTCGCGTACCACACCGATTGGGCCGGACGTTTTCCGTTCGAGGCGGTCGGGCTTCCAGACAACTACGCGACGCCGATTCCGGCCGTGAGCGATTGGGGGTTCCGCTACGACGGATCTCTCCAAACTCTTCTGGGCGGGTCGGTTTGGCCGGGCCTTCGTTCGGCCCAAAAGGCCTTCAGGCAAGAAGCGGCTGCGCGCGGGCGAGCGGTAGAAGGGCATCGGCGGGCGGTGCTGAGAGACTATCAGGCTCTGCGGGTGCGATTACGCTCGGCGATGGTTGCCGAGCCGGAAAGCGCACGGTCGCACTAGGGGATCAGTCGAGCGATGTGGCACGGATGTGAAGACGCGTGGGGCTTGGACTTAGGCACGAGCCGAATCGTGCTGGCGCGAGCCAGCGGGACGGAGCGACTCCAATTCACCGCGCAGCGAAATGCTTTCGTCGCGGCGCCTTACTCGCGTGTGACGGAGTTGATGCTGCAGCGCGAAGAGATCCTGCATGCCGCTGACGGCGAAGAGTTGCTGATCTACGGCAACCGCGCCGACGAGTTCGCCAACCTCGTCGACGGCGACACGCGCAGACCGATGCAGACCGGGCTGCTGAACCCGGACGAGCCTCGCAGCCTCCAGATGATCCGCCTGGCGCTTGAGCGGATGTGCGGACCGGCGCCGGAAGGGGCCCGGATGTGCTTTTCCGCGCCGGCGGCTCCACCCCAAGACGACGAGCGTCTGATCTACCACGAGCGGACGGTCGCACAGATCCTGGAATCGATGGGGTATCAGGTGCGGGCGATCAACGAGGGGCTGGCGATCGTTTATGCGGAGCTGGAGTCGGACAACTTCACCGGCATCGGGGTGAGCTTCGGCGGCGGCATGTGCAACGTCTGTCTAGCCTACTTGGGACTGCCTGCGGTGACGTTCTCGACCACGCGCGCCGGCGACTATATCGATCGCAGCGCCGCAACGGCCAGCGGCGGGACGATCGCCTCGGTTCGACTGCGCAAGGAAGCGGGCTTCACGCTGAACGGGTTGTCGGCCAATCCGCTTGATCAGGCCCTGTCGGTCTACTATGCGGACGTGATCAAGACGGCCGTGGACAGTCTGGAGGCGGGACTGCGAGAGACGAGGAAGCTGCCGAAGCTCGATCGCCCTTTGACTCTGGCTGTTGCGGGCGGCAGCGCCTTGGCGGGTCGGTTTCGGGATGACCTGGAGGCGGCGATCCGCAACAAGAAGCTGCCGGTTGAAATTGGGGAGGTCCGCATGGCGTCGGATCCGCTGCACGCTACAGCTCGGGGGGCGTTGATGGCTGCAGCGCTGGATCGGAGGGCGGCGAGCGCGTAGCAGGGTGTTGAAGAACTCTCATGGGCGTCGCGAGAAGGATTTGCTAGGAGAAGCGGTTGCTCGGATCGGGCGGAGCCGCCCGATGAACTACCCGAGCGACATACGGAGGCACGTCGAACTGCAACCCCTTCTCGCCCAAGGGGTTGGGGCGGCGGGAGGTCGTCTGGGTTGTCACAGACTCGTCGCCGATATCCCGTATCGCCTCGCTCGCTGCTCCTACCATCCGACGCTCCCGG
>Ga0070726_10001109_pt1 | contig 28334 bp, 27 predicted proteins | sample tdAd471_FD_67275 | JGI IMG/M metagenome (GOLD analysis project Ga0070726, IMG submission 67275) | Marine sediment microbial communities from the Atlantic coast under amendment with organic carbon and nitrate - tdAd47.1 | ecosystem: Environmental > Aquatic > Marine > Coastal > Sediment | place...
ATACGCCTCAAGAGGTTTCGGCATGAATGTCGCATAGATGCCGTGCTCGATCGCCACTTCCTTGACGGTCAGTCGTGTCGTGGTGATGCTGTCAGCCATTGCCAAGGCATCCGTGTGCCTGAGATCCAACTCATGCTGGGAGGGTGAAACCTCGTGGTGGCTGAAGGCAACCGGAATGCCGAGCTGCTCAAGCATCATGATCGTCGACCTTCGGTACTCCTGAGCGACATCCAGAGGTGTGAGGTCGAAGTAGCCGCCTCGATCGAGCACCTGAGGGTCTGGCGAGCTATCGGCGAAGTAGAAGTACTCAATCTCTGGCGCCACGTAGAACGAGTACCCCAGTTCTGCAGCCCGCCCGAGGTTTCGTCTCAGGACATGGCGTGGATCTCCAGGAAACGGGTCTCCATCGGGTGTGACGATGTCGCAGAACATACGAGCGACGCCAGCGTCGCCCGATCGCCACGGGAGGATCTGAAACGTGGTCGGGTCTGGTCTTGCGAGCATGTCGGCCTCATAGGAGCGCGAGAAGCCGTCGATCGATGAGCCGTCGAACGACACACCCTCCTCGAGAGCCGTCTCCAATTCCGCCGGCGTGATCGCAAACGACTTGAGAAAGCCCTGGACATCACTGAACCACAGCCGGATGAATCGAATCCCCCGCTCCTGAACTGTGCGGAGAACGTACTCCCGCTGTCTGGCGGTCGCCGTGTGTGGTCCTTCTGATGTCGTGCCCATCGGGTCATCGTACGGAGTTCACGGCGAAGCGCCAGACGAGAATGTCGACGAAACACAGAATTCACATTCGCGTTACCGCTGTGAAACGACTGCGCGCAATCATTCTCCCGTACTGCTGAGCAACCACGAACCCCCATTGAAAGCGAGACGGAATGCCATATCGGGCCGAATACATTTGGATTGACGGACAGAAGCCAACGGGGAAGCTTCGATCGAAGACCAAGGTCGTTCCAGACGGCGAGGACCTGCCAATCTGGGGATTCGATGGCTCCTCGACGGAGCAGGCGCCCGGAAGTTCATCGGACTGTGTCCTCAACCCCGTGAAGGTCGTGCCTGATCCGATTCGCGGTGGGAACGATGTGCTTGTCATGTGTGAGGTGCTCGACACCGACATGACGCCGCACGAGTCGAACACTCGTGCTCTTGCCTCAGCGGCGTTCGAGAAGTACAAGGACCAGGAACCGTGGTTCGGCATGGAGCAGGAATACACATTCTTCAAGGATGGTCGCCCACACGGGTGGCCTATCGGCGGGTTTCCAGCTCCGCAGGGCGGTTATTACTGCGGCATCGGCGCCGACGAGATTTGGGGTCGCGATGTCGTCGAGGAACACACGTCTGCGTGCATGTCAGCCGGGCTCGCCATCTCTGGCACCAACGCCGAAGTGATGATTGGTCAGTGGGAATTCCAGATCGGGCCTGTCGACACCGTCGAAATCGGTGACTCTGTCTGGCTCGCTCGTTGGTTGTTGTATCGAATTGCAGAGAACTACGACATTTCGGCCACGCTCGATCCGAAACCTGTTCGGGGCGACTGGAATGGAGCTGGCCTCCACACCAACTTCTCGACGGCGGCTATGCGTGAGACCTACGAGCCGATCATTGCAGCGTGTGAAGCGCTTGGGACGAAGGCCGAAGAGCACGTCGCGAGCTACGGCGCGGGTATCCAGGACAGGTTGACCGGGCTTCACGAGACTGCCCCTTGGTCGGAATACTCCTACGGCGTGTCGGACCGAGGCGCTTCTGTACGGATCCCGTGGCAGGTAGCCGTTGAGCAAAAGGGCTACATCGAAGACCGTCGTCCGAACGCAAACGGCGATCCGTACACGATTGCGGCCCTCATGACTGAAACAATCTGCTCGGCGCTCGCGTAGCGGTCTCAACGGAGCGGATGGGCTCAGTCGCCGAGGTCCTCGTCTGTCAGAACGAACAGCGGCTTGGCGGCAAGCTTCATGGCGTTCACGCGGGCGGCCTCGTCGCGCTGAAGCTTGATGAACATGCTGTCCCACTGCTGTTCGGTCGGCTCGTTGAGCCGATACGCGGCCACGGTGACCCTCGGCAGATCGAGCCGGTAGTCGTGACCGACGGCTCGAAACACCCCAGGCGTCGGGTTGGTCGCGTTGACGGCATCGACCATGGTCTGGAAGCCGGTGATGGCAGGGCGCCACCGCTGGTGGTTCGAGATGCCAGGCTTCCGGTTCTTGGTCATTAACCAGGACGGTTCTTTGTAGAAGATCGTTGCGTTGATCCTGTCGACTGGGTCGTTGTAATGGGTGAGCAACGTGACAACTCGGTCGGCGTTGCCTGAGTCGAGATCGTCAATACTGTTGATCTGTTCAATCGTGCCGTCGGGTGATCCACCCAAATAGAGCGACTCGTGGCGCCACTTGCTGTAGTACGGCGTCCCGACCCACAGTGCCTGTGAGACGCCCAGTTTCTCTATCGAGGCGATGTCTCCTCCGATAAATGCGTCCTGACCTGCCCACGCACCGAGGCTCTCGCCGTACACGACGACCTTCGGGCGACGCTCTGGTGGCCTGGTCTCGAGTTCATGGCGTATTGCAGCCAGAAGCAGCCTGTGGTGTTCGGCTCCTGAGGGTGTCTGCTGAATTGCGAGGAGAGAGGGAAGTCGCGCGTATTGGACGGCCACCGCTGCGCAGTCTCCGAGGGTCACATAGTCGGCGACCTCCATTGGAAGCGTGTTCACATAGCCGGTACCCGCTGGGCATGACACGACGAGAAGTCCTCTGTCGAACGCTCCGGTCCTTCTGAGCTCGGCGACCGCGAGCGAAACCCGAGCCTCAGCCGAACGGGCGGCGTCGTAGCCGACGAAAACTCGGATCGGTTCCGCGATAGCGTCCTCGCCCATGACCTGCGCGATCTCGTCTGCTGTGGGGGAATCGGTAATGAACCGTCGCCCCTGTCTGCCAAGCCTCGACCACGGAACCTCTGAACCCGGGCCACCCGACCGGAAATTGCTCGTCGGTGGCTGGTCATAGCCTGGGTCGACCACCCGGTCGTACCTCGCAAGACCGGCCGTAACCGAACGATATGCCGCCCGAACACCGAGCACCCAGACCGTTGTCGCAAGCACATTTCCGGTGTGCCTCGCGACCGACGGCGGCACGGCCATCCGGCGCTCGAGGGTGCGTGCCAAAGCTCCGCCGGAATGTCGATACCCACCGATCAGTGCTCCGAGCCCACCGAGTACACCGACCCCTTGGACGACGGCGTGCCACGGCTTTGGTGTCGCAAGGTCATGCTCGTCACGTGCCGCGTCCTGCTGGGCGATCTCCCGTTTGATGGAGACAGCGCCGACGGCGGCAGCGATGGCCCCGATGCCGACGCCAGCGAGCGTGCGGCTTCGAGAGCTGCGTACTGCCGTAATCGTGGCGGCCGAGGCGGCACCTGCTCCGGCGATCTGACCAAGCGACCGAACCGGGGCTCTCCATGCCGGTTCCTGTTCGTGCCAGGGAATGAGGTACCGAGTAGCGAGACCAGCGGCAGCCGCCGTCGCAAGAATGGCCGTGTCAGCAGCTGGGTTGTCCGTTCGTGCTACCAGTGCGTACGCGGCCGACCCTGTCGCCCACCCAGCTGTGCCTGACAGACCGGCGAGAAGTGCTTGATGTGCCGTCGCACGCGGCATGAGCGAAGGGCTGAAAGAGTCGACGACGGCGAAACCTGCGAGTGCGGCGCCAGCCCAGACCCCAGGTTCGTTCCACCACAGGTCGGGATGCTCGGCGGACATCTACGGCGTCAGTGCGAGCACCGCATCAAGCTGCTGGATGAATGCCGTTGTCGCTTCGCCATATTCGATAACGGCCTGGCGACGCTCGGATCCGTCATCTGGGGCTAGGAGGCCGTCGATGACTGCATCTGCTCGTGTCACGAGAAACTGTGCAGCGATGATGGTGTCTGGCCAAGCTGGGGGAAATGGTTCAGGCACGACAGTTGCGGCTACCTGGTTGGAGAGTTCCTGTGCAGCATCGCGCACGGCTTCAAAGCCTTCCCTCGTCTCGTCAAGCGTCGCCCCAGTCGTCTCCCGGTTTTCCCAATTGTCGTTGGTCAATTCGAGATCGGCCTGAAGAACGAGAGCCTCTGCTTCGAACCGCTCGACCTCTTGGATAAACGCAAGGATGTCGTTTGGCAGGGTGGTGCTTGTCGTCGTGGCCGCAATTGTCGTTGAAGTCGTTGAAGAGGTGGTGCTTGTGGACGCCGCGACGTCGGCGGGGGGAAGCGCGTTGACAAACAGGTAGGTGAACCCAATCAGCGCCACAATCACGGCGGGGAGGATCCAACGGCCTGGCTTCGGGTCTGTCGTGCTCACGACTGAGAGCATAGAACCTCCCGACTGCTGAGGGCATCATCGCTACGCTCCGCAGATGGATCTCGAGGGACGGACAGCAATTGTTACGGGTGGTGGCATCCGAGTCGGCCGGGCAATCAGCCTCGCCCTGGCGGAAGCAGGTGCCAAGGTATTCGTGCACTACAACTCGAGCGCGGGCCCCGCTGCCGATGTTCGCGACACGATTGTCGCGGCTGGAGGAGAAGCGGCAATCGGACCGGGAGACCTTTCGGATCCGGCGCAGGCTTGGTCTCTGGTCGAAGCCGCTGAGTCGGCGCTTGGACAGCCCTCGATTCTGGTCAACAGTGCCTCAGGATTCGCGTTGGATACCGCTCGCGATGTGACAGTGGAAGGGCTACGAGCCAGTCTCGCCGTCACGCTTGAGGCACCGGTGATGTTGACGAGGGCCCTAGCGCAGGCGATCGGTTCGGGAGGTGAGGGTGCTGTCGTGAACATCACCGACGCCAGGACCTTGGCCCCCTATCGCGAGCATTTGTCCTATCTCGTGGCAAAGGGCGGCATCGACACATTTACCCGAGCGGCCGCACTCTCGCTTGCACCGAATATCAGAGTCAATGCGGTTGCTCTCGGTGTCATCCTCCCTCCCAAGACCGAGGACGATGATTACGCGATGAGATTGGCGGAGACGCTTCCCCTTGGTCGCGTGGGCGGAACGGAGGTCGTGGCGGATACGGTCCTCTTCCTGTGCCGCAACGATTTCATAACCGGCGAGATAGTCAGAGTCGACGGCGGCGGACACCTCTTGTAGGGAACAGGTGCACGACCGCGTGCGCGGTCGGTAGCCTCGCTGACATGACGACACGCAACACCGCCGACCAGGTACTCATCAAGGATCTCTCCGTACAGGGGATCATCGGCATCAATCCAGATGAACGGATCAACAAGCAGGAGATTCTCGTCAACGCAACACTGTTCACAGATACCAGTGCAGCCGCGGCGTCGGACGAGATTGCGGATGCCGTCAACTACCGCACGATCACCAAGCGAATGATTGCCCACATCGAAGCAGGCGAACCGATGCTCGTGGAGCGACTCGTTCAGGAACTGGCCGATATCTGTCTCGATGACAGGCGAGTGGAACGGGTGACGATCTCGGTCGAGAAGCCGGGTGCCGTCCGATTCTCGAAGTCTGTGGGAATCAAGATCACCCGTTCGCGGGTTGTGTAATCCACAGAACGAAAAGGAACTCCTATGACTACCCATCCCGTCAAGGCCGTCATTCTCGCCGGTTCCAATGTGGACCGGGATCGCTGTCTCCCTGAAGCGGTCCGCTTGATGCGTCGGACGCCGCACATGACCGTAGAACGCGTCAGTGCCTGCTTCGACACAGTCGCCATCGGCGACGGTCCCAACGCCCCGAACTTCTACAACGCAGCGGTGCTCGTCTCGACAACGCTTGAACCGGAGGACCTGCGTGACGCGCTTCGACGCATCGAGGATGAGCTCGGACGCGTTCGCACGGATAATCCGAACTCTCCGCGAACCATTGACCTCGACATTGTGTTCTATGCAGATCTGGCGAAGGACTTCGACGGTTGGTCGATTCCAGACCCTGGTATCGAGATGCACAAACACGTCGCCGTTCCTGTCGCAGATATTGCTGGAGACTGGATTCATCCGGTGTCGGGGCTGTCAGCCAAGCAAATTGCCGAGGATCTCGGCGATCACAACGACGAGTTCACGCCGAGCCGGGCAAAGGAGTTCTCCAACCCGTATGTCACGAGGGCTGCGGACTTCGACGATGCGCCGGACGTCTATGCGCCACGGCTTGAGGAGCTCGTACGAGCCCAGCTTGTGGAGATCGGTGAGGACCCCGAACGAGAGGGTCTCCAGCGCACGCCTCTTCGTGTTGCCAAAGCGATGGACTTCCTCACTAGTGGGTACACGACATCCCTCGATGAAGTGGTGAACGACGCCATCTTTGATGCTGAGGGCGCGGAGGAAATGGTCGTCGTGCGCGATGTGGAGTTCTACTCGATGTGTGAGCATCACATGCTTCCGTTCTTTGGGAAGGCGACGGTTGCCTACCTGCCGAAGGGCAAGATCATCGGACTCTCGAAGATCGCGAGAATCGTCGACGTCTATGCGCGGCGCCTCCAGGTCCAGGAGCGTCTCACGAATCAGATCGGCGATGCTCTCACTGAGATCCTCGACCCGCACGGCGTTGGCGTCGTAATGGAGGGCAAGCACCTTTGCATGATGATGCGCGGTGTCCAGAAGCAGGAGAGCAACATGGTCACGAGCTCGATGCGAGGCACGTTCCGCTCAGACCCAAGCACAAGGTCAGAGTTCCTCGACTTGGTGAACTGACTCTTCGGATTCATTCAAACACTTGGGGCGAGATCGTTGGGAACCGGAACCGTGAGCCCTTGCTTCCGATATGGTCTTGGGCATGACTTCTGACACCTTCGGCAGACCCATGCGAGACCTTCGGATCTCGGTAACCGATCGATGCAGCTTCCGCTGTGTCTATTGCATGCCACGCGAAGTGTATGACGACCATGAATACCTTGATCGGTCCGACATCCTTACCTACGACGAGATAGCCCGAATCGCCGGTGTTGCCGTGTCGCTCGGCGTCACGAAGGTCCGGCTCACGGGTGGTGAACCGCTGCTGCGGCGCGAGATCGAAACGCTCGTAGGCTTGCTCGCTTCCCTTGATGGCATCGAGGACCTCGCGATGACGACGAACGCGCTCCAGCTATCGAAGATGGCCTCACAACTGGTCGACGCAGGCCTCGGAAGAGTCACAGTGAGCCTTGACGCCATCGAGAACGCCTCGTTCAAGAAGATGATTGACACCGAGGTCGATGTCGAGGTCGTTCTCAAGGCGATCGACGATGCTGCCGCCGCAGGGCTCGGACCGGTCAAGGTGAACGCCGTGCTGCGTAAAGGGTGGAATGTCGATCAGGTGATTCCGCTTGCCAACTACTTCCGAGGGACGGGCCATGTGCTTCGTTTCATCGAATACATGGACGTCGGGACAACAAACCAGTGGGTGCTCGATGAGGTCGTCACCTCTGCATCCGTCGCGGAGACAATCGCTTCGAAGTGGCCGATATCCCCAGTCGAGGCGTCATATGTTGGTGAGGTCGCTCAGCGATGGATGTACGACGACAGCATGGGTGAAGTCGGCTTCATCTCGTCGGTAAGCCAGCCATTCTGCGGCACCTGCACTCGCCTGCGGCTGTCGGCAGAGGGGAGCCTGTACACCTGTCTGTTCGCGACCGAAGGGGTTGACCTCCGTGGTCCGATCAGGGACGGCGCAACCGATAGCGACCTTGGCGAGCTGCTGACCGCTACCTGGTCTGCAAGGGACGACCGCTACTCAGAACTGCGCGGCGGCGTGGCACTCGCCAACCCCAAAGTCGAAATGAGTTACATCGGCGGCTGATGTGCCGAGCCGGAACCCTTGAATCCGGCCTCAGCATTTGACACGTTTGCTGCATGGAACCTGGAGCCGTGTACCTGGTCGGTGTGGTGTCTGTCTTTGGTGCGTGGATCATTGGAGACAGGACGTGGTCGGTTGCGGTGCTGGTCGTGGAGCGAATGCCTGCGTGGCCGTGGCCGGTCCGACGTGTGGTCATTTTGATTGTCGCTCTTTCGTTGTCTCTCGCTGTGACACGCCCCCGGCCGAGTGTGGCTGACGTCACGCCGACCCACGATCGGGCCATCGCTGAGACACACGGCCGGCTTGGGGAGGAACAAGCCTTCTCGTTTGCGGCGCTGACCTATCCCATAGTGGCGGTGAGAACTCCGTCGGATACCGCGATGACCCACACCGTTGTGCGAGGCGATTGCCTCTGGTCGATTGCCCGCTCGGTGATCATTTCGGATGGCGACGTACCAAACGGCTCAGACATCGGATTGCTGTGGCGATCCATCTACTCGCTGAACCGATCAACCATCGGTGACAACCCCAGCCTCATCTTCCCAGGGCAGGTGCTTGTCCTTCCTGAAAGGTGAACTGTGGAATCCGAAGAGTACGAACAGATCCCGTGGTCGCGTCTTGTGGCCGAAAGCGAGCCTGCGATCGATCGACGGCTGTACCTCATTGGTGGTGCGATTGCGGTCATTGTGTGTGTCTTCCTTGCCGTCAGGATCTTCGGATCTGCTGCGGTGCCGAGACAACCGGTTTTGATCGCAGAGCCAGACCAGCTCACGACAGAGGTCAATGGGCAAATCGCACCTCCCCCGACGCCTGCGTCACCGATGGTGATCAGCGAGGCCGATTTGATGGCAGACGTCGAGCCAACTCGTTGGGAGATCAACCCGGTAGTCACCACGATCGCGGAGTGGTTCGTCACTGACTTCTTCACGAGAGATGGTTCTCAGGCAACCACGAACAGTCTCACCCAGCGAATGACGTCATCGATTGATGAGATTCCTCATGCGACCTACGAAGGGCCGGAGATGTTTGTCGAATGGGCAAGCGCCTATGCGTATGAGGAACTCGACGTTGGCGTTGTGGTGTCGGTCGTCTACCGAACCATCCACCGGACGCCGGAGGGGTTTGTTCGCGACGAAGCGCAGGCCGTTGCGGTATCGCTTGTCGAGGAGGCAGAGGGTTGGGTTGTCGATGGGTTCCCCATGGACGCAGTCGTGCCATAGGGCTCAGCTGAGGGATTGAACGGCCGTACTACGGTGTGGCCGTGGTTGAGAACTATGCGAACGCAGCGTCCAGGACGGCGGTAATTGGCTCGGTGAGGTCATCCCAAGAAGCCGTTTCGGACCGGGTCACCGTTACGAAGTTCGCGGTCATGAACACGGAAGTCACACCGTCCATCACCAGTATTGGGGCGATGCGTTCGTCCGCCGAATCGGCGTCGGTGAACGTCGCAGGGCCACCCACTGGGCCCTCGAGGGTGAACTTCAATGCACGCGGGTTTGGCGTGCTCTCTACGACGATGGCCAACCGAGACTCCCTTCAGTGTGCGCTGCAGCGTAGTGGGGAACCGACGTGATCCTTGGGGCAGATGTCGGTGGCACCTTCACCGACGTCGTGGTAGTTGGAGAAGGAGTCATGACTACGGCGAAGCTCCCGACGACAGCAGTGCAAAGTGACGCCATTGTCGCAGGCGCCACCGCCCTTGCCCGTGGTGTCGGCATCGAAAGCTTCATCCACGGCACCACCGTGGCCACGAATACCCTGCTTGAGGGGACGGGGGCGAGGACCTTCCTGATCACGGATGACGGATTCGAGGATGTGCTCGAAATCGGTCGGCAGGATCGCCCATCGCTCTACGACAGCGACGTCGATCGTCCGACGCCGCTTGTCGAAAGGGCCAATCGCGTAGCTGCAACAGGAGCGCTCGATGCGGTCTTGACGGCGGAAGCAGTCGCTATATCGCTCGTCTTCGGTCATGACCAACCCGGCAGCGAAGCACTCATCCTCGAGCGCCTGCGGTCCCTCGGCTACCGCGGTCCGATCAGCCTGTCGTCGACAGTCGCACCAGAGTTCAGGGAGTTCGAACGGACCTCGACAACGGTTCTCAACGCCTACCTCACACCGTCATCGGAGCGGTATCTCGCGATGCTTCGCGAAACGCTTGTTGACACCGGAGTCGTAGAACACATGGCGGTCATGCGCTCATCAGGCGGCCTCATATCCGACGCGGACGCCGCGCGTACACCTTCAGCAATCCTCCTTTCCGGCCCAGCCGGCGGCGTGGCCGCAACGGCCGCCTTTGCCGCTCAGCACGAGCACTCACGGGTCGTGTCGTTTGACATGGGCGGAACGTCCACCGACGTGTGTCGGATCGAGGACGGCGCCTTTGACATCTCGTACGAGCGAAGCGTCGGGGGATATGTGTGCAGGCTTCCGGCGGCTGCAATCCACACTGTGGGCGCCGGCGGGGGCTCGATTGCCTGGATTGACGGCGGCGGTGCATTGCGGGTCGGACCGCAAAGCGCCGGGGCGAACCCTGGACCGGCCTGCTACCAGAACGGGGGGACGGAACCGACCGTAACCGACGCGAACGTAGTGCTCGGGCGCATCGGGCCCGATGCAGCCCTCGGCGGGTCGTTGCACATCGATGGAGCCCTCGCGGCCACGGCGATTGAGCCAATCGCACACTCGCTCGGGATCTCTCTTCAAGCGGCGGCACTTGGGATTGTCGCGGTTGCTGAGGATGTGATGGGAAGGGCGATACGGACCGTCTCGATTGAGGAAGGGGCAGATCCACGTGGTGCCTATCTCTATGCCTTTGGGGGAGCCGGAGGATTGCACGCTACGTCTCTCGCTCGATCGCTCGGCATGGCTGGCGTCGTCTTTCCCCCACATGGCGGTGTGTTCTCTGCCCTCGGGCTCCTGCTTGCCCCGCCCCGCGCCGATGTGGCTCAGTCGGCCTTCGTTGGCGGCGATGATCTTGGTGACCTTCGCAGTACCTTCGATGAGATCGAGACGAACGCGGTGGCTCAGCTTGCGGACGCCGGTCACGAGGTTGACGTAATCTCCTTCGCTGTCGATGTTCGGTATCTCGGTCAATCCCACGAGATCGCCGTGGCCTACGACAGAGGCGAAGCAGCGTCGGTGGTTCGCGAACGATTTGACGCTGCTCATCATCGGAGAAACGGGTTTCATCGGGCCGGAGATCCCATCGAGATCGTGACGGTTCGATGTACCGCCACTGGAAGCCCGAGCCTCACGCTGAACGACCTTCCCTCCATCGGCAATCCAACGCCAAAGGAGGCGCACTACCGAGCTGTGTGCACGGCTGACGGAGAAGCGTCGGCGTCGGTTCTCTATCGGGCAACGCTTGAGACCGGTCGACGGATTCACGGACCTGCGGTAATTGAGGAGGATGAGGCGACGATCTTTCTCTCGGAGGGCGACGCCGCGTGCGTGCTCGCCGACGGCTCGATTGAGGTGGCGTTGTGACCCTGGATCCAATCGTCCTGGAGATCGTGCGGAATCAGCTGGCTGCCATCGCTGAAGAGATGGGGATTGTGCTGCGCAACACGTCGTTCTCTCCGAACATCAAAGAGAGAATGGACTGTTCCGCAGCCGTCTTCACCCCGCACGGCGAAATGCTTGCCCAAGCCGAGCACATCCCTGTCCATCTTGGTTCCATGCCTGCGTCGGTCATGGCGGTGCTCGATCGATTTGGGACCGATCCTGAGCCTGACACGCAGTTTGCGGTCAACGACCCATTTGCAGGTGGCACCCACCTCAACGATCTGACGATTGTTCGACCGGTGCACGTCGGGTCGACCCTCGTCGCGTGGGTCGGCAACAGAGCCCACCACGCTGACGTTGGTGGGGAAGCCCCTGGTTCCATGCCAGCACACGCAACGAGCGTCTATCAGGAGGGCATCGTCGTAGCGCCAACCCTTGCCGCGTCAACAGGCAGGTGGACTAGCGAGTTCCTTGAGCCGTTTCTTGACGCCACGCGAACGCCCGTCGAGCGACGTGGCGACCTCTCGGCGCAAGTAGGTGCGAATGAGGCTGGAGCGATTCGGCTCGCCGAACTTGTGACCAGCCTCGGAGTTTCGGTGTTCCGGAGCCTGACCGGTGCGCTTCTGACGTACGGTGAAAGGCGAATGGCCGCCGCGATTGGCACGCTTGATGATGGCGAATCCTCGTTCACAGATTTCATGGAGTGGAAAGGTGATCTGGTGCCGATTTCTGCGACTGTCACCGTTGCCGGCACTGAACTGAAAGCCGATTTCTCGCAAACGGCGCCTCAGGTCGCAGGCAATATCAACGCCGTGCGAGCGGTGACTGAATCATGTCTTGCGTATGCGGTGAGGGTCGCCACTGACCCAACCATTCCCGCAACGGGTGGGGCCTATCGACCGCTCACACTGATCACGAGACCTGGGTCGATAGTCGACGCCGTCAAGCCTGCCGCAGTCGCAGCGGGCAACGTCGAAACATCTCAGCGCATCGCCGATGTGCTTCTCGGGGCGCTGTCGACGTTCGCACCTCACCGAGTTCCTGCGGCAGGTCAGGGGACCATGAACAACGTGTTGATTGGCAACGACCGTTTTGCGTACTACGAAACCGTCGCCGGTGGTCAAGGCGGCCGTCCGTCCAAACGCGGTCAGTCGGGTATCCAAACCGGAATGACGAACACCAAGAACACCCCGATCACATCCGTGTCGGCGCACTATCCGTTCGAGATCACCAAATACCGGCTGCGGACGAACAGTGGAGGGAAAGGGCGACATGCCGGAGGTGATGGGATCGAGCGAGGGATTCGGTTCCTTGAGCCTGCAACTCTGTCCCTGATGGGCGAGCGCCGTTTGACTGCTCCGTGGGGTCTCGCAGGAGGTCTCGATGGCTCACCAGGGGAAGATTGGCTTAACACCGCGGGCGGGGATCGGATCCGTCTTTCGTCCAAATGCACGGTCGATGTCGACGCTGGGGATGAGCTTGTTGTGCTCACACCCGGCGGTGGCGGGTGGGGCAAGTAGGCTCTATCGATGACCCTTGTCGGCGAACTCACTGCACTTCTCGGCGACTCTCGCGTCAGGCACCACCCGCTCGATCTTCTCATGTTCGCAAAGGACGCCGGCGTGACGAGCGGTTCGGTTCTTGCCGCTGTTCTTCCCGAGACGACCGATGAGGTGGCAGCGTGCGTCCGCATCGCACGTGAGTTTGATGTTCCGATTGTTCCCCGCGGCGCTGGCACGGGTCTTGCAGGTGGTGCGGTGCCGATAGAGCCGGGGCTCTTGATTGTGCTCACGAGAATCAACGACATCTACGAAGTCGATGAGATCGGCCGGACCGCTTGGGTGGGCCCTGGCCTCATCAATCTCGATCTCTCGAATGCCCTCTCCTCGGCAGGTTTGCACTTTGCCCCAGATCCCTCCTCGCAGCAGGTGAGCACGATCGGAGGCAATGTCGGCACCAACGCAGGGGGCCCACACTGTCTCGCAGATGGCACGACCGTCGCTCACGTCCTTGGTATGGAGTTCGTTACGCCGCAGGGTGAGATCGCCGTCCTCGGCGGTGAGGTGCCTGACACGCCAGGGCTGGACCTCAGAGCGATCGTTGTCGGTTCGGAAGGAACCCTCGGGATTGTCACGAAGGTTCTTGTGAGGCTGATGCAGAACCCCCCTGATGTCGCGACAATCCTTGTCGGCTTTCCCTCGATCAGGGATGCCGCAGGCACTGTCTCGCAAATCATTGCGGCAGGATCCATTCCCGCAGCGCTCGAGATCATGGATAAAGGCATGGTCGAAGCCGTCGAGCGCTTCGTCGGGGCCGGGTATCCACTCGACGCCGAAGCCGTCCTACTCGCCGAGGTGACGGGCACGGCTCAATCCGTCGCCGATGCTGCAGCGTTGGTGAGCCGCATTGCGAACCAGAACCACGCAACTTCGGTCCGGGTCGCTGTCGAGGACGACGAGCGAGCCCGTCTCTGGAAAGGGCGAAAGGCTGCCTTCGGTGCCGTCGCACAAAAGGCACCCGACTACTACTTGCACGACACCGTTGTCCCCAGGACGCGGCTCGTCGAAGTCATGACCCAGATCTACGAGATCGGTGAAAGGCACGGCGTTGAGATGTTGAACGTCTTCCACGCGGGGGATGGCAATCTGCACCCGCTTGTTGCGTTTGATTCCAAGGAACCGGGGATGCTCGAGAAGGTGCGCGCGGCCGCTGATGAGATGGTGAGAGTCTCGATTGACGCTGGAGGGTCCTTGTCGGGGGAACACGGCATTGGGGTTGAGAAGCGGGATCTGATGCCCCTTGTGTTTGGCGAGTCTGATCTGGATGCACAGGCCAGGATTCGAGATGCTTTCGACGATCGCGGCTTGATGAACCCCGGAAAGGTTCTTCCGACAGGGTCGAGGTGTTTCGATGGGTCCGGGGTGCGGCTGCCATGAATGAACGCTCGGAGCTTGAGGCGACGCTTGACACGCTCGGCTTGGCAGATGGCGTGCTGAACCCTGTCCAACCGAGGACCGTTGCGCCGCGGTCGGCCGAAGAGGTCGCCGCCATTCTCGGTAGCGCTGCGTCCGTCGGGGTACCGGTTGGGTTCGTCGGCTCAGGGTCCGTCCTCCGACCGTTCGGCATCGCCTATCCCCTGGTTTTGTCGTCCTCGGCTCTCGGCGGGGTGATCGACTGGCAGGTCGACGATCTCACCGTCACCGTGGGACCTGGGCTCACCGTCGGGGAACTCGAATCAATGCTCGCCGAACGCAACCAGACCTCGCTCCTTCCGGACGCTGACACGCATCGAACCGTTGGTGGAATCGTGGCAGCAGGCTCGTCGGGGCTTGGACGCCTCAGATACGGGCCAACGCGCGATCGTGTGTTGGAAGCCACCCTTGCGACGGGCTATGGCCATGTGGTGCGCGGTGGCGGTCGTCTGGTCAAGAATGTCACTGGGTACGATCTCCCTCGGCTTGCTACCGGATCCTTGGGCTCTCTTGGCTTCCTTACATCGGTGTGTCTCAAGCTCTGGCCACGGCCACAGGCCAGGGCGGTTGTTGCGGTCGAGAATGCTTCGAATGCGTATGCGACCCTGTATCGACCGACAGCCGTCATCGAGACCGAATCGGGACACTTCGCCGTCATCGAAGGGTCCGAAGCCGACGTCGAGAACCAACGCCGCTCCATCGATGGCTCGACCGTTGATCCGCAAGTTGTCGCTGCGGCGATCGAGAGCCCCGTGGTTGTGTCGGTGCGGGTTCCGTCGCGCCATGTTCAGACGGCGATTGAACTTGTGGCCGACACCGGAGCAGTCCGTTGGAATGCGGCCCACGGTGTTGGAACGGTCGACGCTGGTTGGGAAACCCTCACAGCTGAAGGACTCAAGACACTGCGCGACGCCACCACACGTCTGGGAGGGGTTGCCGTTCTTGAGCGAGCGTCAGATGGCCTCGCCGAAGCGGATCGTTGGGGATTCATTCCCTCTGGCTTGGACATCCAGCGACGACTCAAGCATCAATTCGACCCTGTAGGTGTATGCAATCCCGGCGTCCTCCCAGGAGGCCTGTGATGGCGTGGGTCACAGATCATCGACCCGATGGGGAAGCGCTCAACGCCTGTGTCACCTGTGGATTGTGTCTGCCGGTGTGCCCGACCTTCCGCATCACAGGAGATGAGACCGCGTCGCCTCGGGGTCGTCTTCGGGCGATGATCGCAGTTGAAGATGGTGAGGCACCGGTCGATGCGCGCTTCGCGGATGTGATGTCGTTGTGTCTTCAGTGCAGGGCGTGCGAGACGGCATGTCCTTCCCTCGTTCCATTTGGCTCTGTCATGGAGTCGTCACGCGCGGAAGTTGTTTCGCAAGTTGCAGGGGAACGTGGCCGCTTCCGCCGCTTTCTTACGGTTACGGTGCTTCGATCGCGACTGCTGCTCCGGTTGGCAACACGTGTGGCTGCGGTGCTGCAGCGCCTCGGAGTCCTGACCAGAGTTCCTCGAATCGGGAACCAGGCGGAGGGCTTGCGTCGGCTTCCCCTTGCTTCGACGAGTGCGGTTGGTGGTTCATGGGGGCCAGCAGACGGTCAGGTGGCCATGCTGCTTACCGGCTGTGTCTCCGATGTGTGGTTCTCCGATCTTCACCGAGCAACTATCGAACTCCTCGTTGCTGCCGGATACCGAGTTGAGGCACCGTCATCGCAAACGTGTTGTGGTGCCCTCGCCTCGCACGGTGGATTCGCCGGCGACGCAGCAGCCATGGCGACAGCAAATATCGAGGCTTTTGCTGATGCGGATCTCGTTGTGGCTGATGTCGCGGGCTGTGGGGCTCATCTCAAGACGTATACAGGGAGTGGGGGAGCCGACGTTGCGGCCAAGACCAAGGACATCACGAGCGTCGTGGCCGAGGCAATCGAGGACGGCAGATTGCCCGTTCTTCCACACACCGGCCAGCCGGTCGGAATTCAGGACCCGTGTCACATGGAGCACGGGTTGCGGACGCACACGGCTGCCGATGCAGTCGTCGAGGCTGCAGGGCATGTACCGATTCCGATCGATCGCGGCGGATTGTGTTGTGGAGCTGCCGGGATGTATCAGATAGAGCATCCCGACATCTCTGAACACCTTGGCATCCAGAAGGCTGCAGCTGCGACAGAGAAAGACACGACCATCATCGTGTCGGCAAACGCTGGCTGCGAGATGCAGCTTCGGCGGTACCTAAGCGGTGCCTCGACGGTGATGCATCCCGTTGAGCTTTACGCCAGTCAACTGAAGCACTACAACGGCTGAGCGTAGATCCCGTTTGGGACGACATCGCAGCCAGACGCGCGGGCGGCGTCGGCCAGCCATGGACAGTCAGCGACCCACATGCTGAACCGTTCCGCTTTGCGGTCATACGCGACATCGACGAGAGCTCTCACGATGTCCTCAGCATCGGTCTCTGACGCGTCGACCATCAATACCTCGAAGGTCTCGTCTTCGTGTCTAGCGATTGCCCACGACCCTGCAACCTCCCAGAGCATCCCGCGTGTTGCAGCCTGTTGGACGTCAACCGACCTGAGGCGGTGGAAGGACCAGTTCCGCGCGAGCAAGCCTCGAAGCTTCCTTCCAGGTTCTCCCGACGTCCAAGAGGCGACGACAAGTTCTGCATCGGTCCCGGTCCCTTCAGCGGCGACCAGTGGCGAGCGCCGCCGGTGACCTCCGTTTCCGTTCAGCCGCGGCTGCCTCGCTGCGAGCGTCCGATGGGCGCGATGGACAGTCGTGGTGCGCCGAAATGCGGTCTTGTCTATGTGCCTTACCGATGGATCGTTCTGATCCTCGATGAGGAGTCTTGCAACGAGTGCCCCTCGGTCCCTTGCCCAATCCGTGAGCACAACGGCCATGTCGCCAGCCGTGCCCTCGCCCCGCCTGTCGGGGTGCACCCGTGCGGCGTGTAGCCACGCCTCCTGCGGTGTGAGGAGAGCACAACGTCCCATTGCATATGGGGTGTCTGTGGTGTCTGTCGCGACCATCACGATGCTGTCAGGGCTATCGATCCAGTCTCCGATCGAATCGGGCACATAGTCACCCCATTCGAATGTGCCGGTGGTGAACGCAGCGATCGAGTCGACATCGCGGTCGGTGGCTTGACGAAAGTTCATAGGCGGAATGGTAGAAGGCACTCTGGCGGAGATTCCGCACAGCTCAGTACTGAGCGAGCTCCCGTGCCTGTTCAATGATCCCTGCGGTATCCGGCATCACCTGTGCTTCGAGACCCTGTGCGAACGGGAATGCAGGAATCTCGGGTGCGGCGTATCTGCGAACGGGTGCGTCGAGCCACTCGAAGGACTTCTCCGCGATCTGGGCAGCCACCTCGGCTCCGTACCCGAGAAACTGATTGTCCTCGTGAACGATCAGAACCTTTGAGGTCCGGGTCACCGCCGCCTCAATGGAAGGCCAATCGAGCGGTCGGAGAGATCGCAGGTCCAGCACCGTGACATCGATGCCCTCCTCGGCAAGCTGATCTGCTGCCTGCACGGCGAAGTGCGACATGGCTCCGTACGCGATGATTGTGAGGTCATCACCCTTTCTGCGCAACGCCGCCTTTCCAATTGGAACGCGATGGTCGCCGACAGGAACTGGGCCCTTCACCAGCCGGTAGAGCTTCTTCGGCTCGAGCACCATGACGGGATCTGGATCCTCCATGGCTGACCGGAGAAGCCCAACGGCGTCTGCGGGCGTCGAAGGAACTACAACCTTCAGGCCAGGGACATGGGCGTAGAAGGCTTCGATCGATTGCGAGTGATACATCGCACCGTGGATTCCCCCGCCGTAGGGCACCCTGATCGTCACTGGCATGTTCCATCGACCGTTGGAGCGGTACGAAATGCGTGCGAGTTCCGACACAATCTGATCGAACCCAGGGTGGATGAAGTCTGCGAACTGAATCTCGGCGCACGGCCTCGCACCGGCGGCTGCCAAACCAACCCCAAGCCCGATCACAAGGGCCTCCGCGAGGGGAGTGTTGAACGATCGATCCTCACCGAAGGCGTCTGTGAGTCCCTTGGTCGCCTTGAATACCCCGCCCTTCGGATCAGCGACGTCCTCGCCAAACACGATCATCCGATCGTCTGCTGCCATGAGTTCATGGAGACCCATGTTGACGGCCTCGATGATGTTCTTCGTCTCTCCGACCGGATCTGGCTCAATCTCCGTGACAGCATCGACCGGCTCTATCGGCTTGGCGTACACGTGGGCCAACGGATCGGTGGGGTCTGGTGCGCTCTCGGTGGATTTCACTGCCGCTGCGATGACGTCTGCGATCTCCTGATCGATTTCCTTCTCGTGTGCATCGCTGAGGACTCGTTGCTCAACGAGATACTGGCGGAAATTGGGGATCGGATCCTTGCGCCGCCAAAGCTCGACTTCCTCCCTGCTCCGATACAACTTGTCGTCATCGTCCGAGGTGTGGGCGTAGTAGCGATACGTCTTGGCTTCGATCAGCGTCGGTCCCTCACCGTTGCGTGCTCTTTCCACTGCCGCGGTCATCGCGCCATAGACCTCGAGGACGTTGTTGCCATCGACGACCACGCCAGGCATGCCGTAGCCGATTGCGCGGTCCGCGACCTGACCGGCGACTTCTGATGCAGCCGGGACCGAGATCGCATAGAGGTTGTTCTGGATGAGGAACACGACCGGGAGCTTGTGGATGCCAGCGAAGTTCATCGCTTCGTGCCAGTCACCCTCTGAGGTCGAGCCTTCGCCACCATCGACGACCACCACGCCATCGGACCCGGTTTGCTGTAGTCGGTAGGCGATCCCGCACGCGTGCGGGTACTGAACCCCAATCACCGACGATTGTGACAGGATGTTGAGGTCGGGTTCAGACCAGTGGCTCGGCATCTGTCTGCCGCCACTCGATGGGTCGGACGCTTTCGAGAACACTCCGGCAAACACATCCTCTGGCGAAATGCCAATGCTGAGCGCAAACGCGGTGTCTCGGTAGTAGGGGAGGGACCAGTCCCTTGTCGGGTCGATCGCAGCTGCCGCCCCAACCTGTGTGGCCTCGTGACCGGACACTGACACCACGAAAGGAACCCGACCCTGACGGTTGAGTGCCCACATGCGTTCATCCAGCCTCCGAGCGAGCACCATGTTGCGGTACAGCGCGAGGAGATCGTCGTGGGAAAGTCCAAGTGCGGTGTGGTCAATCACACTGTCGAGTTCAAGCGTCAATTGGGCTCCTGTTCGCTCTAGCCGCAGCTATGCGCTCATCAGCGACGAGTTCTGCAGCTTGGTGGGTGTCGATTTCGAGTTGTTCGGACTTGGCGAAGATGCTTGCGATGTTCAAGCGGATTCTGTCGACCATCATTGCGGCATTCTCAATCGAATAGCCGCCCGCTCCGGCTGCGATGTTGATGATGCCGCCGGCGTTTGCGACAAAGTCCGGCGCGTAGACGATGCCTCGCTGTTTGAGGCGGATGCCGTCAGCTGGCGTCGCAAGCTGGTTGTTAGCCGATCCAGCGATCGCCGCACATGACAGCCAAGGTATCGATTCTTCGTTGAGGTCTGCGCCGAGGGCGCACGGGGCGAGTATGTCGCAGTCCACCTTGTGGATGTCATCAACGGACACGACCTTGGCTCCGAGATCGTGGGCAGCCCGGTCCGTTGCCTGGACGTTGACGTCAGCAACGACAAGTTCCGCTCCCCGTGCGACGAGCCGTTCTGCAAGGGACATCCCAACCTTGCCAATGCCTTTGATCGCTACTCGTCTCGACGTCAGATCATCCGACCCCCACAAATGGTCGGCAACCGCCTCGATGGCGGCAACCACGCCACGAGCTGTAGCTGGCGAAGGATCACCCGATCCGCCGCGGTCAATCGGGAGACCGGACACGTGGTTCGTTTCCTCTGAGACGATCACCATGTCTGGGACCGTTGTGCCGACGTCCTCGGCCGTGATGTAGCGGCCCGCCAGTCCGTCGATGAATCGTCCATATGCCCTGAAGAGTGCTTCCGACCTGAGCTCAGCGGGATCACCGATGATTACGGCCTTGCCGCCTCCAAGCTCGAGACCTGCGCACGCGGCCTTGTATGTCATGCCTCTCGACAGCCGAAGAACATCGACGAGGGCCTCGTTCTCCGATGTGTACGGGTAGAACCTGGTGCCGCCAAGAGCGGGGCCGAGAGTGGTGTCGTGGATAGCGACAATCGACCGAAGACCGGACTCGTGGTCCACTCCGAAATGTACGGACTCGTGGCTGTCGGTATCGACGAGGTCGAAGATTCCCAAGATGCCCCTCCGGCCGGGATCGTCTCATCGGACATGTTCATGTTACTGCCCGAGCCGTGCTCGGCACCACGGTTGGAACGCAAAACCACACCACGCCACACGACACGTGGTCTGTGGGATACCATCGCACCATGATCGCAACTGCGTACCTCCGCGTATATCTCCCCTCGACGAGGGCTGGAGCACTTCCGCCACACCGATCCTTGAACGGCGACGAGCGAATGAGGATGAACGCGGAATTCGTGTGGACCGAGTCGACCGCTGATGACGCCATCTACACAGCTTGGGAAGGCGACCAGTTCGTGTGCCCTCGAAACACCAGACTCCGGATGCTTGAAGGCGTCGTCGCTTTCGGCGGCTCAGGGGAGGGTTCGTTGCTTGTCTCTGAAGACGAACGGGTAGCAGCGATCGCTGAACTCTCCAACATGAAGCGGTCAAGCGCCCTCGCGCGATCGTTCATTCTCTCCTCGGCGTGGCACGTGCCCCTGCGGTGGTTCAGCGCGTTCCGACCGAGCGAACGCGATGTGTATGAGGAGGGCGGTATCACCTCGATTCGCTACCGAACCTCAATCGGGGAGGCGATTGATCGAGTGCGGTGGGCGGCCACGGTGTTAGACGCGGCCGGATTCCCCGAGACGCCGATTGAGCACCTCAACGACCTTGAAAGGTGGCTCGCTGACTTCTCAGCAGATTCGATGGTCGAGCTTGACTACGGCCGTGTCGCATCGCTCTTCAAGGACGCCGATCTCGTGTTCGACGAGAGCGCGCTCGACGTGAGAGAGAGTTTGCTCGCGCTCGAGGCAGGTGACCTCGCCGGTTCTGGAGACGGGTATCAACGCGTTGCTCGCCGTTGGGCGTCGCCCCAGGCCTACACGTTCACAAACTGATCTGACCTGAACGAGCAATGACTACCTCTCGCCTCATCCTGATGTACGTCGCTTGGCTCCTCGCTGCAGGGTCCGTCGCCGTCACGATTGCCGTACTCACGACGGAGCTGTTTGCCGCTGTGGGGTTGGTCGACCGGTCCGGCGCTGGCTACGGGTACTCGCTCGGTGTCATGACGGCGGTCCTCTTTGTGGCCCTCGCCGTCGTCCCGTTCGTATTCAGAGACAGGTTCGTTGGCGCTGAACCAGAAGCCGGTGACGGGTGAAAGAGCTGTCCTTTCCTCCCGATCTCGAGTGGAAGGCTGCAACGCTCGAAGATGTGCCCGCTATTGCGGAGATGCAGCGTGCATGTTTCGACGTGGACGGCAGTTACATCGAAACTGAGGACGAGGTTGCGGAACGGTTTGAAAGCCCCATGGTGACGCCAGCGAGCGACTCACTTCTTGGATTCGACCAAGACGGTGCTGTCGCCGTCAGCCTTTGGAGTTTTGTCATCCCTGACCCGGAAGATACGTGGAAGGTCTACGACGACAACTACGTGCACCCCGACCATCGCACGCCTGAGCTTGTCAACTTCGCTGTTGACTGGTGGATGCAGCGGGCGATCGACCGGGTGCAGGCTCACTGGTCGATGCTTCCCATCACGTATCACCAGCATGCCTATCCCAAGCAGGAGGATCACATCGCACTGATTGAGTCCAAGGGGTTTACGCCTGCGATCTATTTCGATGAGCTCCGTCGGGATCTCACTGTTCCGATTCCCGACCTATCGATTCCCGAAGGTATGCACATGATGCCTCACGAGTCACTCGGGGATGAGGACGCCCTCGCGCTCCGCAACGGTGCCTTCCGTGACCATCGTGGATCCCAGCCGTGGACCCTTGAGATGTGGCAGTCCCTCAAGACGAACGCCTTCCGCACCGAAGCCTCGTTTGCACTGCTCGACGGTGACCAGCCAGTCGCCTACACGGTCTGTCACGCCTACCCCCACGACGCCGCGGTCCGCGGCTATACCGAGGGCTGGATCATGGGCGTCGGTACTGCTCGGTCACATCGAGGCAGGGGCCTTGCCTCGGTCCTCATCTGCGAATCGATGAAGGTGTTTGCGGCTGAAGGTCTGCAGTACGCCACTCTTGAGGTAGACAGTGAGAACCCGACGGGTGCTGCCGGCTTGTATGGCAGACTCGGTTTTGAAAAGGTGCGGGGCTACGTCGACTACACGATGACCGTTGAACCTGAGGCGAGGAGAGCCGAAGATGGGTGAGCTTTCGATTGAAAGCGATCAGGTGTTTCGAATCCGGACTGACCGCACACCCGGGTTGCTTGGTCGGGCGCTCGCAGCCGCAGGTGAGCATGGTGCGAACATCGGTGAGATTGTCACAGTGCACATCGGCGCAGATCACAACATCCGCGAGGTCACGATCATCGCCCCCAACGATGAGGCGATCGCAGCTATTGCACAATCGATGGACGAGATCGAAGGTGTCGAAGTTCTGCCTGGGCTGATCGACAAGGTATGGGAACAGCACTCTGGCGGGAAGATCAAGATCAAGTCGACGGTTGTCGTCCGAACGCTCCAGGACATCAGGGAGGTGTACACCCCCGGCGTTGCGCGGGTCGTTGCCGCTATTGCCGACGACGAATCTCTTGCGGACGAATTGACCTGGCGTGGCAACACGATTGCCGTGGTGACGAATGGAACCCGGGTCCTTGGCCTCGGCGATGTCGGCCCTGCGGCCGCCCTGCCTGTGATGGAAGGGAAGGCGCTCTTCTACGCGAAGCTTGTGAAGGTGAACGCGGTTCCGATCGTGCTGGACGCCAAGGATCCGAAGGACGTCATCGACACCGTGGTGCGGATTGCACCGGGATTCGGAGGTATTCACCTCGAGGACATTTCAACACCTGAGGTTTACGAGATCGAGCGAGAACTCGAGCGGTTGCTTCACATCCCGGTGTTCCATGACGACCAACACGGCACTGCTGTGGTGGTGGCCGCGGCCGTCATTTCGGCTTCCCGTCGAATCGGTGTGGATCTCTCTGAGTTGTCATTCGGGCAGGTTGGGCTCGGCGCCGCCGGTAGCGCCATCGCTGGCCTTGCTTCGGGTCTCGGATTCCGTTCGATAGCTGCCTTTGATCCAAGCGAACTCGGGATCGAACGCCTCCGCGAGGTAGCCGCTCCGGACATGGTTCTGGATCTTGGGACTACAACGGATCACTTCGACAAGGTCGTCGACGAATCAGACGTTCTCGTGCTCACAACGGGTCAGGCGGGATTGCTGCCGCCTGAGAGGATTAGGGACGGCCAGATCATCATGGCGCTCACGAACCCACTTCCTGAGATCACGCCGGGTGCCGCACGAGCAGCCGGGGCAGCCATTGCTGCGGATGGGTCGATTGTCAACAACGTCCTGTCGTACCCAGGGTTGTTCAAGGGTGCGCTCGATGCCAGGGCCTCGTCGGTGACTCTCGCGATGAAGAGAGCCGCGGCCTTTGCCATCGCCGATGCTGCGGTGGAGGGCGTGCTCCTCCCTGATCCGCTGGATCGCTCCATGCATGAGTCCGTCGCTTCGGCCGTTGCCGCGGCTGCAACCCGATAACTGCTGGTCCTTTCGGCTACCGTGTCCGACGAGCAACCGAGCGGGAGCCCTCGAATGGACGACAGTCAGACACAGTCAGCGAAGACCAAGAAGTCCGACCACAGCGGTGAAGTGCGGATCGCGACGTACACGTTGTGGCAGGCAGTTGGCGTTGTGCTGGCGACCCTCTTCCTTCTCTGGGCATTGATGGAAGCACGCGGGCTCGTTTCGATGCTTGTGATTTCGTTCTTCTTCAGCTTGGCTCTGCAGCCTGCGGTCAACCGACTCCATGTCAAACGTGGTTGGCGACGTGGATCTGCTGTCGGCGTCGTGTACCTCGCAGGCGGCGTATTCGGTGTGTTCCTCATCGTCATTCTTGTTCCTGCCATCGCAGCAATCGCCTCAGCGATAGGGGCCAACGCTGGGGAATGGGCCGCCAACATCAACGCATTCGTTGCTGACACGCTCAACTTGGAAGGGACGACCGTCGACACGGAGAAGATTGCCGATGAACTGAGCGGTGACCTCGCTGGTTGGGCTGCAGGTGCTTTCGGAACCCTCCTTGGCATTGCGACGACCGGGATCGGACTCATATTCAATTTGGCGACGATTGCGATGTTTACGTTCTACTTCACGGCTGAGTCTCCGAAGATTCAGCGTGCCGTGCTGCGGCTGTTCGATCCGAGTGTCCAACAGCGAATCGGGTGGACGTGGGATGAAGCAATTCGCCAGACGGGTGGCTACTTCTACTCACGGTCGATCCTGATGGTCATCAACGGTCTCGGGTTCTTCTTCACGATGGTGCTCGTTGGGATGCCTACGGCGCTTGCGGCCGGGCTGTCGATCTTCGGTGCCTTCGTCTCGGTCTTCATCCCGGCGATTGGGACGTATATCGGCGGCGCCATCCCAATTGTGGTCACCCTCGGCATCCAAGGATTCACCGAGGCACTAATCGTCCTCGGCTATGTACTGGTCTACCAGCAGGTTGAGAACTACTACCTCAGTCCGAAGATCAGCGCGAACACGATGTCGTTGAATGGGGGTGTCGCCTTCGGATCGGCGCTGGCCGGTGGAGCGATTGCGGGACCGATGGGGGCCTTCATGGCCTTGCCCGTTGCCGCCCTGATTACGTCAGTGATGTCCAACTACGCGGCGAACAACGAAGTTACCTACATCAGCCCATACGCCGAGGAACCCGAGGCGTTGCCGGCTGACGTGAACGAGGATGCATCCGACTGACGACCCAGGTCAGATCACGTCGTCTTTCTTGCGGGTCGTGAGTGACCAAATCTCTGTCCAGATCAGAATCATCAGGACAGCGGTGGTGATGGTGACCCAGCTCAGAGGTGTTCCTGCAGCTGCAAGCATCGATGCAAGGACGAGAGCTGCAATGGAGCGAACGACCTTCTGGACACGCCGACTCGGAATCGGTTGATCGAACCGGTCCCCGTCCTCGACATAGCCAGGAACTGTTTCATCGGTATAGGGCTCGTCTGCGAAGTGTTCTTGGTCCATTGCACAAAGGTAGCCCGAGTGTGCGGCGGTATCGGCGACCGTGTGTTTTCTCGGTAGGCGGCCGGTGTGTTTGCCCAGAAACGAGAGAGCCCCCGACGATGTCGGGGGCTCTCCTTCATATTGGCTAGTGGACGAGACGTTGGCTACATCGCGCCTTCGTAGTAGTCGTTGCTTTCCTTGTTTCCGTACAACGCCCACAGAACGAAGACGTAGATCAGAATCTGGATAATCGCGGCACTATGAATGCCTCCTGCATGGTGCGAGATCATCCACCATGAGATGGCGACGATTCGGAATCCTGCGATGATTCCAACCAGCATTCGGGACCACTTCGCTCCCGACATCACCCCGGATGCCACGATGAGGAGGGCGAAGGCAAAGATGAGCTCGACGATCGCAAAGACGATCAAATCGCTGTCAGATTGACCTGTGACGATCTGCCACTGAAGATTGTCACGTTCTATGAACGCCACAATGCCGAAAGCTGCGGCGACCGCTGCCTGGATGTACAGGATGATGCCGATAAACGTCACGACACCGGGGCGACGCGCCCCAGCCATTGATGAACCCATGGTCCTCTTCCTCCTTTTTGGATGCTCGAGCCACTCTACGACCTTGACCGACGCGATGACGGCCAATCCAACGGGAGTAGTGCGTTAGGGCGAGTCAACCGAGTCGGGATCGTCAACCGAGTCGACCGATTCTGGGCTGTCCACGGACTCAGCGGAGTCGACCGATTCTGGGCTGTCCACGGACTCAGCGGAGTCGACCGACTCTGGGCTGTCCACGGACTCAGCGGAGTCGACCGATTCTGGGCTGTCCACGGACTCAGCGGAGTCGACCGATTCTGGGCTGTCCACGGACTCAGCGGAGTCGACCGATTCTGGGCTGTCCACAGACTCAGCGGAGTCGAATGGAGAAGCGACGGGGTCGTCTGCCTTCGTCACGAGGTCGGATGCGGCCCACTCTGGAGGGGTTACGTCTCTGACGAGGACAATGTCTTCGAGTTTGGGTTCTTCCGATTCGCTTCCGGTGTCGGATGCAATGGCGCTGCCTGCGGTGAGCGTGATCGCTGCGGCGACTGTGCCAGCGACGAGTTTCGGTGGGATTGGTGGTGCCATGTGTTCTCCTTGGTGGCGAAGAGCGGGTAATCATCCGAACTTGGACAATGTATCAACATCGGCATTGGCCGTGGCTAACTGAACGATAAATATGACGAAATGAGCCTGTCGTTGGGTCTGACACTTGTTCGGCCGTTCGTGTCATCATTGCGTAGTGAATGATCCAGACCATTCCCTCTACGACTCTCACCCCGACCTAGGGCTTCTGCTCACCGGCGGTGCGGCACTCATCGGTGCAGCACTTGACGGCTCGACAACGCTCGAATCCGAGGTCCGACCGGTCCAAGTGCGATTCGTCCCTGGGCGGACCGTGGTCGTTCAGTACTCGGCGTCTGTGTCGAGTCGGGGAGAGGCGAAACATGCCGAAACCTTTGTTGCTTCCTCAGGACTGAACGTCCCAGAACAGACGGCGGTTGTTTCCCATCACGGGATCAACATTGCTGTCTGGCTCGCCGTGGCCGACCCCTTCCTACCCGGGTTGCGCTCAGTCAGCAGCCCCAAGACTGCCGGGCAACTCCTTGAACAGCTAGGGATCGAAGCGAACGACGTGACAGTACGACGACGGGCATATCGGCCGGTTCGACGTGCGGTAACGGAGATTCGAACCGCAACCGACCGCGTGTTCGCTAAGACCGTCCGCCCAAAGCGTGTTGCGGAACTCCAGCGGCTGCACACGTCGCTCTCTCCCCACGCTCCGATCCCAACGAGCTTGGGCTGGTCTGAAACATCGGGCATCGCGATACTGCAAGCACTCGAAGGGCAATCTCTTAGAGAGGCGATAGCAACCGGGATCGAACCCCTCCCACCACCTACCGACCTCACCGGCCTCCTCGGTACGATCCATCGTGCCGACCGACCCGCTAGGGAACGACCTGGCCTCGTGCAGCGCGTCCGAGGCCACGCTGATTTTATTGCAACCATTAGTCCCGAGATGTCAGACCGCGCGCATTCGCTAGCTCAATCAATCGAGATAGCAGCTATCCCCGAGCCAAGACGCACTATTCACGGGGACTTCCATGCCTCACAGGTCATTATCAATCGCGGTACCGTGACGGGGCTTGTGGACATCGACACTGTCGGTTTAGGTGAACCCACTGACGATCTGGCAACCTTTCTCGCTCACTTGCACGCGGTGGCGTCGGCAACGCCACAGTTGGCAGCCCAGATCACGAGCTATGGAGCCGAAGTCACTCAACACTTCGACAGCGTCACAGACCCTCGGCAGCTCAGGCTGCGAGTCGCTGCCGCACTTCTGGGCTACGCAACCGGACCGTTCCGGGTCCAGGAACACGAATGGAGAGCGTCAACACAAGACCGTCTAGAGCGTGCCGAGCATTGGCTCGCCACAGCGTCACCGACAAGCCGGTGAAACGTCAGCACCAGTTTGGCACCAAGGCATAACGGCACATGCGCCGCATCAGCCGCACATAATGCCGGATATGCGGGGTGGTGGCGGCGCCCACGCTCTCGTGCTTCCGGCGTCGGTGGTGGTCGTGCCGTGGGTTTCCGCTATTGGTCCTTTGCCATGCGCACCTTGAACATGATTGCAAGATTGTTGAGGAACGGGATGAAGCTATACGCTCCCTGAGCTTCCTCTCGTGGAATTGGCTGAACTTCCAGACCAGAGTCAATCGCAGCGATGTATTCCACCATTTCGTCTCTCTTGTCGTCGGGCAATCCTCCTCCAATGACGACAAAATCGATTGAATCGGTCT
>Ga0070726_10001111_pt1 | contig 28325 bp, 26 predicted proteins | sample tdAd471_FD_67275 | JGI IMG/M metagenome (GOLD analysis project Ga0070726, IMG submission 67275) | Marine sediment microbial communities from the Atlantic coast under amendment with organic carbon and nitrate - tdAd47.1 | ecosystem: Environmental > Aquatic > Marine > Coastal > Sediment | place...
CTTTCAAATGGAAAAAGGGCGAGGACTGTCTGAGGCGAAGCCGAGTTCCGCAGCCCCCATTTGAAAGCGAAACGCGCAGGGCAGTCGCGAAGCGACCAAGCTGCAGGGGCGGTTTTGGATTGTTAAGGCTTTTGGGCGCCCAAAAGCCTTAACTCGCTGAAAAGAGCGAAATAAATTCTCAAAAGAAACCGAGAAAAAGCATTTAAGCAATATTCCTTAATCGCTTCATCTGGCTATCCCTCGCTTAGTAAACTTTTCTAAGTCGAAAGTCTCGTCAACATATATAAGCTCAATATGAATACCCAAGTTTGCATATGCATTTGAGAAACTTTCCCAATCCAAATATGAAGGGTCAAACTCGCTTGTATTTCTAGCAAATTCAAAGTTTTTGTTTATAAGTGCTTGAAGTTCTCCCAAAGAGTACATGTAAGCAATTAAATTGTACCTATCTGGTTCAAACCCCTTTCTGCCACAAAGCTCCTCAACAAAACTTCTCAATCTTGAATCATGAACCTGCAACCGGAATAAGATTCTTGATAAGTAATCACCTACCTCAGGTTTAGCATGTCTAATACAGTTCTCAACCACTCTCTCTGTGCTTGCATTCCAGCCTTCAAGAAGAACTCTGGCGCTAGACTTAAAATATTCAGTAAGCTCACTATAAGCTGCGGGAAGAAAGGCCTTAGCAGCTAAAAACTCTCTCTCCCGTTGTTTATTTGCATTATATTTTGAAATGCTAAATGCAGTGGCACTTGAGGCAAAAGCTAACATACCTACATTCAAGCCCTGCCACCTATCCCAAACATCCTGCACATATATCCAGCCCCCGTTAAACCACGGAAAAATAAACATGCTGAAACTATAAATCGCGATAACAAGAAAAGCTAAACGGCCACCCCACTTAAGCAGAGTATCTGACCAAATTCCCTTTACCATATAAAAATCTATTTCCCTCTTTAAATACGTAAAGCAACCGGTTTATGACAAAAGAAGCTTCTCATGAATCGTCATCCAACCTAAAAAACGTCTCCCGATAATGCTGCAATTCAGCAATCGAATCCCGAATATCATCCAACGCCAAATGTGAACCATTCTTCTTCACCCCAGCAAGCACATCCGGCCGCCAGCGCCGCGCCAACTCCTTCACCGAACTCACATCCAAATTGCGATAATGGAAAAACGCCTCCAGCTTAGGCATATACTTCACCATAAAACGGCGATCCTGCCCGATGCTGTTACCACACATCGGCGATTTCCCCGCTGCAACATACTGCTCCAACCAGGCAATGGTTTCCGCTTCTGCCTGCTCCATGCTGACATCGCTATCCAGCACACGCTGCGTCAAACCGGAGCCGCCATGCTGATTGGTATTCCACTCATCCATACCCGCCATGGTTTCTGCCGATTGATGTATCGCAAAAACAGGGCCCTCAGCAATCACATTCAAGTCAGAGTCTGTGACTATGGTGGCAATTTCGATTATGGTATCGTGATCCGGCTCAAGACCTGTCATTTCCAGGTCGACCCAAATTAGATGATCGGCATTCGACATAGTAAAACCTTTTGGCAGATAAATTTATAATGGTTCAATTGCAAGGCAGTTTAGCGTGATTTCCTCGACTCTGTTAGTGCTATTTGTGATGCACAACTGATGGCAAAACGACGACTCACCCGCCGCCAGCAGTGGCGCATCGACAAGGTTCAAGAGGAGCGCGAAAAGCGCGCCAATCGCCGCGAAGATCAAATTCAGGAAAGCCTGTCCCACGGTGAGCTGGGTAACGAGCAGCAGGGATTGGTCATTGCTCACTACGGCTCACAGGTCGACGTAGAGAGCAACGATGGCGAATTGCATCGCTGCCGCTTACGCGCCAATCTGGGCAGCATTGTCACGGGCGACCGCGTGATTTGGCGGCCTGCCATTGACCAAGGGGGCGTGATCGTTGCTGTTACTGAGCGTGACTCCGAGCTGAGCCGCCCCGATGCGCGCGGCAATTTGCGCCCTGTAGCCGCGAATATTGATTTGATTTTTCTGGTTATTGCCGCCGAACCCCGCACCCCCTTTGGCCTGATTGACCGCTATCTGGTCGCGGCGGAGAATATTGGTATTCGACCTGCCATTTTGATAAATAAAGCCGATCTTAAAAGCGCAGACGCGATTGCCTGGACGCAGGAAATCCAAAGCATTTACAGCGCCATTGGTTATTCGATTATTGCCACCAGCACGCAATCAGAAACCGGCTTAGACGAGCTGAAAACGGCCATGCGCGGGCACACCAGCATTTTTGTCGGGCAGTCCGGTGTAGGGAAAACGTCACTGGTAAACCAGTTACTGCCACAGGTCGGGGCACGGGTTGGGCCGCTATCGGAAAGCACCGGCAAGGGCATGCATACTACGACCACCGCACAACTGTTCCACCTCCCCGGTGGCGGTAACATTATTGACTCGCCCGGTATTCGCGAATTTGGCCTGGGCCACGTTGACCAGCAGCAACTCATGGATGGTTTTATTGAGTTCCACCCCTTCCTTGGCCGCTGCAAATTCCGTGACTGCAAACACTTACACGAACCCCAGTGCGCTATTCAGCAAGCCGTTGAAGATGGTGCCATCAGCGAACGGCGTTTTAACAGCTTTCATCAGATCAGTGAAACGCTGGAATAACGGGTCTTGACTTAGCTGTTAAAAATTTAAAAATAAAGACCTTGGAATTCACCGAATTGACAATTAGACTTCACGCCGGAAAAAATTTCGCGCCCGCCTTTATGACTTGCTAGACTGGTGTGATACACAGCGAAGTGTCTGCACGAAAGCGCAGCACCTCATCGATAGATAATCAGCTTTACGAGGCAACCTATGCCAAAAGGAAACGGACCCTCTTTAAAAAATTTCACACCCTATAAAGAGAAAAAGGGTGAGGAATACATGAACAAGAATCAGCTTGAGCATTTCAAGCACATTCTCAACACCTGGAAAGAAGAGCTAGCCGAAGAAGCGTCACGCACCGTTCACCACTTGCAGGAAGAGGCGAACAACTATGCCGATCCCAATGATCGCGCCAGCCAGGAAGAAGAGTTCAGCCTGGAGCTGCGTGCCCGCGACCGTGAGCGTAAGCTGACCAAAAAAATCAACGCGACACTGGAGCGTATTGAAGTAGACGATTACGGCTACTGTGACTCCTGCGGCATTGAGATTGGTGTGAAGCGCCTTGAAGCACGCCCCACCGCAACACTTTGTATTGATTGCAAAACATTAGCGGAAATCAAAGAACGCACCACAGGCACCTGACCTAAGCACTCGACCAGTTCGCAATGGCGGTCACTATCAAGGCCGCCATTGAGCATCATGCCCTCCTCTTCAGCCCTAACTCAATACATCGGTCGCTTTGCGCCATCGCCTACCGGCCCGCTTCATTCCGGCTCACTTGTCGCCGCCCTCGCCAGTTTTCTGGACGCCCGCAGCAATCAAGGCAAATGGCTGCTCCGAATCGAAAATATTGACCCACCGCGCGAACAACCCAATGCCAGCGAGCTGATACTCAAAGCCCTTGAGACTCATCACCTGTTCTGGGATGACGCGATTGTTTATCAACATGATCGTTTTGACATTTATCGCGAGGTTGCCAACTCACTCATAGAGCAACAGCTCGCCTATTACTGCACCTGCTCCCGCCAGCAACTCAAAGGCCACTCCATTTACCCTGGCAACTGTCGGCATTGTGTTGAAAAACCGGCTGTCCCAGCCGCTATTCGCGTGCGCTGTGAGGCGGTAGAGGTTTATTTTGAGGACGCCATTCAGGGCCCGCAGCGACAACAAATGGATACCGATATTGGTGACTTTGTTATTTACCGCAAAGACCACTTACCGGCTTATCAGCTGGCAACCGCCTATGATGATGTCGCACAAAATATCAGCCATGTGGTGCGTGGATGCGACCTGATCGACTCAACACCTCGTCAAATTTACCTGCAGAAATTACTGGGTAAAACGCCACCGCAGTACGCTCACCTGCCGGTTCTTGCTAAAGCTGATGGCCAAAAACTCAGCAAGCAAAACCTTGCCGCGCCATTAAATCCCGACACCAGCAACAGCAACCTATTAAAAGCGCTCACACTACTTAATCAAGCCCCCCCCGAGTCACTGGTTGGCGCGAGTTGTGCAGATATCATTGATTGGGCGATTAGCAACTGGCAGCTCAACCGGATTCCCCGCACCTCTGCTATTCGTAAAACACAGCCAGATTTTTGATGCCAACGACAGGAAATACCCCCAAATAAGTAGAGGGATTGTTTCATTTAGATACAGAATGTTACAATTCGTAATGTTTTGCTCGCCCGCGAGCCGGTATTCCAAATAATTACATGGCCTTCAAAGTGATCAATAGCTCAAACCTCATAAAAAATGTCCTCGGCGAATGCGACGCCATTAAAAGCATCTGCCAACAAATCCGGCAAATTGCCCCGACCAACTGCACCGTACTTATTTCTGGCACCACCGGTAGCGGCAAGGGGCTTGTCGCGCAAAATATTTTTGACCTTAGCGGCCGCAGCAAAGACAACTTTGCCCATATCAACTGCGCCACCCCGCCAGAAACCCCCATTGAAGCGGAAATTTTTGGCCATCACCGTAAAAGTCTTCTTTCCCACTACGAGCCCAGCCTCGATCAACTTAAATCGATGAATGGCGGCACACTGATTATTGATGAAATAAGCGAACTGGCCCCAGAGTGCCAGGCTTACTTTCTGGAAGTACTGGAAATGATTGAGCGTCACAACATGGAGGCAGAGCAGCCTATTGATGTACGCCTGATTGTCACAACGCAGCATGATTTACAAACACTGGCTCAACAAAACAATTTCAACGAACGACTCTATTACCACCTCAATATCTTTACCATTGCCATCCCACCGCTACGTGATCGCGGCGCCGACCGTATAAAAATTGCTGAAAAATTATTAACCCAAGCCTGCCGCAAGTACGGTAAAAACATTTCCGGCTTTGCGCCAGAGGCGGTCAACGCCATCAACGATTACCATTGGCCAGGCAATTACCGCGAGCTACGCAATACCATTGAGCGCGCCGTCGTGCTCACTCAGTGCGACTACCTCACTGCAGATCAACTGGTTCTGGAAAGCCCCAAAACCACCCCCACTGAAGCGCCCGTTAAAAGCGAAACACCGTCAAACGATGAGCCGGACATGTCTCTGGAAGACTACTTCCAGCACTTTGTACTTGATCACCAGGATCATATGTCCGAAACAGAGCTGGCCAAAAAACTCGGCATTAGCCGCAAATGCCTATGGGAACGTCGTCAAAAGTACGGCATCCCCCGCAAAAAAGGCAAAACCGCCGCTACCTCCTGATCACTTGGCGGCACTCAACACTGAAAAAGGTTTGCGCTTTTGACTAGGGCTGTGAACAATAGCAGCCTTTAATTAAGAGTATGGCCGCAGGCTTCCCATGAAAAAGAATAACAACTGATGCAAACCAGCGACGCCACTTCACCGGTTATCATCACCCCAGACCAACATCAGATTGACACTCGATCAATCAATCGCCATGCCATAACGGCGGTCCAAACACTGCTGGACGCCGGTTTCAAAGCCTATCTGGTCGGCGGCTGTATTCGTGACCTGCTGCTGGGTATGAAACCCAAAGACTTTGACATCTCCACTAACGCTCGCCCGGAGGATATTCTCAAACTCTTTAAGCGTGCACGCATTATTGGCCGCCGGTTTCGCATTGTGCATGTTTACTTTGGCCGCGAGATGCTGGAGATCACCACCTTTCGAGGCCATCACCCGGAAGATGACGACCACCCCCACGCTTCTCGTAGCGAAAGCGGTCAGTTATTACGTGACAACATTTACGGCACAGCCAGTGAAGACGCCCTGCGCCGCGACTTCACCGCCAACGCGCTTTATTACGATATTCAGGACAACACCGTACTCGATTACGCTAACGGTTATGAGGATATTCAAAACCGCATCCTGCGTATTATTGGCGACCCCGAAAAGCGCTACCGTGAAGACCCGGTGCGCATGCTGCGCGCCCTGCGTTTTGCTGGCAAGCTGGGCTTTGACATTGAAGCAAAAACCGCGGCACCTATTCATGAACTGGGAGACCTGTTAAGTAATATCCCTGCCGCCCGCCTGTTCGACGAATCATTGAAAGTATTTCTTTCCGGCTACGGTAGCAAAACCCTGCCGTTAATGATTGATTACGACCTGTTTCGTCAGCTTTACCCCTTTACCGACGAGCACCTGGAAACGCCCTTTTTTGCCGACATGGTCTCGCAGGCCTTGGCCAACACCGACGCCCGATTAGCGATCGGCAAAGGCGTTACACCGGCGTTCTTCTACGCTGTGCTGCTATGGCCCGTGGTTCTCAAAGCAGCTGAAGATCACAAAGCCGCCGGTCTGCCCGATGTGCCCGCCCTGCACCGCGCTTCCTACGAAGCCATTTCAGCGCAACAAACGCGCACCTCGATTCCAAAACGTTTTTCATTACCCATGAAAGAAATCTGGGATCTGCAATTACGCCTGCCACGGCGTAACGGCCCACGGGCAGAAAAGCTATCACACCTGCCACGCTTCCGTGCAGCCTATGACTTTTTGTTGCTGCGCGAAGAATGTGGTGAAAACTGTAATGGTTTGGGGCAGTGGTGGACTGATTACCAGGCCGCCAATCGCGAAGGTAAGCACGCAATGGTTAAGTCACTGAGCAGCCCACACCCCAAGAAACGTCGCCGAAAAAAACCACGCCCCAAAAGGACGCCCAGTGAATAACACAGAGTCAGCCCGAGTTTATATTGGCATTGGCAGCAACCTGGAAAACCCGTTGGACCAACTACGTGCAGCAACAAAAGCTCTGCGCGAAATCCCTGACACCCAACTGCTTGAGTTTTCTAACATTTACCAGACCGCGCCCATTGGCCCGCCTGGGCAGCCTGATTACACCAATGCCGCTGCGTTACTGGGAACCCGCCTCACACCGGAGGCCTTGCTCGACGAGTTACAGCGTATTGAGCTGGATCAGGGCCGTGTTCGCAAGGAACGCTGGGGGCCGCGCACACTCGATTTAGATATTATCTTGTATGCGGGCATGACTATTCGAACAGCCCGGTTAATCGTGCCGCATGTTGAAATGGCAAACCGTAATTTTGTGCTGATTCCACTCATGGATATCAGTCCGAATTTAACACTGCCCAACGGCAAGTCCCTTGCCGAGGTCTCAAAGCAAGCCGGCAAGGACGGTATAAAGCTGGCACTCAACGCCGATGACTTCGTCAAAACTTGTTCCTGACGACTCGACTATTTACAATACGCGGCATCCAGCGACTCAAAACTCACGCTAACGGTTTTATGTTTCGCAACCGCACCAATATCAGGCCTGAGCCGCTATGAGCAAGATCAGATTATCCACTCTTAAACAATACAAAGCCGAGGGTAAGAAGTTTGTTGCCCTGACCAGCTACGATGCCAGCTTTGCGCAGATCAGCGATGAAGCCGGTATCGAAGTGCTATTGGTGGGCGATTCGCTCGGCAATGTTATTCAAGGCCACGACAGCACTGTGCCGGTCACCATTGACCAGATGATGTACCACGTCTCTGCCGTCGCGCGCGGCAACAGCAGCGCCATGATCATGGCGGACATGCCCTACATGACGTACACCTCGGAAACAGCGGCACTGGAAAACGCCACACAACTGATGCAGGCTGGCGCGCATATCGTCAAGCTTGAAGGTGGCGCCTGGCTAACCCCCATTATCAAGCGTCTCACCGAATGCGGTATTCCCGTATGCGGCCATATTGGCCTGCTGCCGCAATCCGTCGACAAACTGGGTGGTTACAAAGTTCAGGGGACCGACCCGCTGGGCGCAGACACACTCCGGCAAGATGCGTTGGCGCTGCAGGAAGCGGGCGTTGATCTAATGGTCATGGAGTGCATCCCTGCGCATCTGGCCAGCGAAATCACCACCGAGCTCGGCATTCCCACCATAGGCATTGGCGCTGGCTCGGGGACCGATGCGCAGGTGATGGTTCTACATGATATTCTCGGCCTGAAAACTCGCCCTACACCGAAGTTCGTAAAAAACTTTCTTAGCGAAGCCGGCAGCATTGAGTCCGCCATTAGCACCTATGCTGAAGCCGTCAGAAAGAGTCAATTCCCCGCTGCAGAACACTGCTACAACTAGTCAATTTTCGTTATGCAAACAATTAACACCATCGCCGAACTGCGTGCAGCACTGTCTGCTGAGCGTAAAAACGATCAACGTATCAGCTTTGTCCCCACCATGGGCAACCTCCACGCCGGGCACATGGCACTGGTTGAGCATGCCACCGAACATTCTGACTGCATTGTGGCCAGTATCTTTGTAAACCCCATGCAGTTTTCTCAAAATGAGGATTTGGACGCTTACCCTCGAACACTGGAAGCCGATCAAAAACTACTCGAAGCGCGTGGCGTAAAGTACCTGTTTGCCCCCACTGCACGAGAGATGTATCCGCAGGGGCTTTGCACGCAGATACAAATTCCGGTGTTATCTAATCTCTATTGTGGTGCCAGCCGTCCCGGGCATTTCACAGGGGTTGCAACGATTTGTGCCAAACTGTTTAACATCGTACAACCCGATATCGCGGTGTTTGGTGAGAAGGATTTCCAACAGCTCACCATTATCCGTCACATGGTACGCGACCTTTGCATTCCGGTAGACATCATCGGTGTACAAACAGGCCGCGCCGACGATGGCCTGGCGTTGAGCTCTCGCAATGGCTACCTGAGCAAAGAAGAGCGTCAGATTGCCCCCTATCTCTTTCAAACACTTCAAAACGCAGCATCAAAAATCAAAGCAGGCGAGCATAACTTTGCCGAAGTAGAAGCCACAGCCAATCAGCAGCTCGAACAGGCCGGCTTTAAACCTGACTATTTCCATGTCGTAAATCGCGAGACATTAGAAAAAGCCAATCTTAATGACAAGAAAATTATTATTCTGGCGGCTGCGCAATTAGGTCGGGCGCGCTTGATTGACAACCTTTTCGTTGACCTTTAAAGGCCACCGAAACACGACTAACCAGATTCCTCCGCACAGGAAAACGAGAAAAATTATAAAAACGTAATTTTATTTATTCCCCCTTCAGCTTCATCGCCTCTAACTTATACCTTTTATGAATGGCGAGAATCCACCTCATTTATTGCATCTATAAAACAACTCCCGTAGAATGCGCGCCAGCTCAAGTGGGTAAAACCCTTTTTTATCCTAACAGCTTGAATTTTTAACCCTAACGAAGGTAAGAAGACCATGGCAACTTACGCTGAAGATATTCAAAGCCTGACTGCTGTAAAAGAAGCAGCTGGCGCACCTTGGGATGCGATCAACCCAGAATCAGCCGCTCGTATGCGCGCTCAGAACCGTTTCAAAACTGGCCTGGAAATCGCCCAGTACACTGCCGACATCATGCGCGCAGATATGGCCGAGTTCGACAAAGACAAAACTAAGTACACTCAGTCTCTGGGTTGCTGGCACGGTTTTGTAGGTCAGCAAAAACTGATCTCTGTTAAAAAACACTTCGGCACGACTAAGCGTAAGTACCTGTACCTGTCTGGCTGGATGGTTGCTGCTCTGCGTTCTGACTTCGGCCCTCTGCCTGATCAGTCTATGCACGAAAAAACAGCCGTTGCTAGCCTGGTTGAAGAACTGTACACCTTCCTGCGTCAAGCTGACGCTCGTGAACTGGGTGGCCTGTTCCGTGATCTGGACAAAGCTCGCGAAGCTGGTGATTCTGCTAAAGAAAAAGACATCCTGTCTCAAATCGACAACTACGAAACTCACATCGTGCCTATCGTAGCTGACATCGACGCTGGTTTTGGTAACGCCGAAGCAACTTACCTGATGGCTAAGCAAATGATCGAAGCCGGTGCTTGTGCACTGCAGATCGAAAACCAGGTTGCTGACGAGAAGCAATGTGGTCACCAGGACGGTAAAGTAACTGTTCCTCACGCTGACTTCCACGGCAAAATCCGCGCTCTGCGTTACGCGTTCCTGGAGCTGGGCATCGACAACGGTATCATCGTTGCACGTACTGACTCTGAAGGCGCTGGCCTGACTAAAGAAATCGCTGTGGTTAAAGAGCCAGGCGACCAAGGTGACGTTTACAACTCCTTCCTGGACGTTGAAGAAGTAGACGTAGCTGACATGGCTCAAGGTGACGTTGTATTTAACCGTGACGGCAAACTGGTTCGTCCTAAGCGTCTGCCTTCTGGTCTGTACCAGTTCCGTCAAGGTACTGGCCATGAACGTTGCGTATTCGACTGTATCGAAGCAATCAACGCTGGTGCTGACATGCTGTGGATTGAAACAGCTGTTCCAACAGTTCACGAAATTAAAGGCATGATGGATCAAGTTCGCGCTGTTCACCCAGATGCGAAACTGGTTTACAACAACTCTCCATCATTCAACTGGACGCTGAACTTCCGCCAGCAAGCATACGACGCATGGGCTGCTGAAGGTAAAGACGTTTCTGGTTACGACCGTGACCGTCTGATGTCTGCTGAATACGACGACTCTGAGCTGGCTGCTGAAGCTGACGCTCGCGTTAAGACGTTCCAAGCTGACACCGCTCGTGAAGCGAACGTATTCCACCACCTGATCACTCTGCCAACTTATCACACAACTGCACTGTCTGTTGATAACCTGGCTAAAGAGTACTTCGGTGAAGCTGGCATGCTGGGTTATGTTGAAGGCGTACAGCGTAAAGAGATCCGTCAAGGCATCGCTTGCGTTAAGCACCAAAACATGGCTGGTTCAGACATGGGCGACGACCACAAAGAATACTTTGCTGGTGAAGCTGCTCTGAAAGCTGGCGGCGCAAAAAACACTTCTAACCAGTTCAACGACGTATAAGCTGACTGTTTAGCAAGTACTTGAAAAAGGCGACCTTCGGGTCGCCTTTTTTGTTAGAATTTCTGACATTAATTATTGATTGAAATCGAGAAGATTAAGCATGACAAACGCTCCTGCTCACTTACAAGACGCTAAAGACCTACTCAGTGAATCAGGTTTTGCCACCAGCGATGTCTGGTATCACGGCACATCTTCTGCACTGCTGGACTCCATCAAAAAACAGGGGCTTAAACGCTCTGGCGACAAAGCGATAAAAGAAGCCACCAAAAGCACGATGGAAACCATTGGCGGCAGCTATAACGAAACCGTCGAGCCAGTATTCCTAACCCAAAGCAAAGAACTGGCTTATTACTGGGCCGAACAGACGGTTCGCGATCGCAGTGTACGCTTTGAGGGAAAAGAAGAGGCCATCGTTTTAGCCGTTAAGCTGCCAGAAGAGCTGCGAAGCAAGGTCAGACCGGACACCGGTGCAGCCAGCCTGTTAATGGTGATCGGCAGCAGCAAGTACCTTGAAGATCTGAGCAAAATTTATAAAGCCAACGGTCACACATTAGCCGAAATCGACCCGATCAAAGCAGATCGCATGGATTACCTGAACAAACTGGGCATGGCTTACATTGACCAGGATGTCGACGCCCAATACCTGGACGTCTTGTAACCCCCTATACCGGAACAAACACACAAAAGGCGGGACATCCCCCGCCTTTTGTTAAAAAATCCTGCAGCTGTAAAGACTACTCCCAGAACGTCCACCACTTTTTGCTGCCATCCCGCCCACGCAGACTTATCCGCAAACACCGGCGCAACCATCAACGCCGCCACCAAACCTCCTCCCCTGCGCCGCTTCAAAACACCTCCAGCAACAACCTATGCTAATCAGCAGTCAACCCGCACTACTTTCTTCCAAATTAGCGCACAATATTATGCTAATTTTTTTTCAAAAACCTTAGCAGTCCTGTATACTTACGCGCAATTTTGACCCCCACTATCGAGTAGAACAATGACTGATCTATCCAAGTACAGAAACATTGGTATTTTCGCCCACGTTGACGCGGGTAAAACCACCACAACAGAACGAATTTTAAAACTAACTGGCAAAATTCATAAGCTGGGTGAAACTCACGAAGGTGAGTCAACTACTGACTTCATGGAGCAGGAAGCCGAGCGAGGCATTACCATCCAGTCGGCAGCAGTTAGCTGTTTCTGGAACGATCATCGTTTTAACGTTATCGACACTCCGGGGCACGTTGACTTCACTGTTGAAGTTTACCGCTCTCTGAAAGTTCTTGATGGTGGTGTTGGTGTATTTTGTGGCTCCGGTGGCGTAGAACCTCAATCAGAAACTAACTGGCGCTACGCTAACGAATCCGAAGTAGCTCGTATCATCTTCGTCAACAAGCTTGACCGTTTAGGTGCTGACTTCCTGCGCGTTACAGATCAGGTTAAAAATGTACTGGGCGCAACACCGCTAATCATGGTGCTGCCAATTGGTCGTGAAGACGACTTTGTTGGCGTTGTCGATCTGCTGACTCGCAAAGCTTACGTTTGGGATGAGACCGGCCAACCTGAAAATTACGAAATCACAGACATTCCGGCCGACATGGTCGATGACGTTGAAGCCTACCGTGAACAGCTGATCGAAACCGCTGTTGAGCAGGACGATGACGTGATGATGGCCTACATGGAAGGCGAAGAGCCTTCTCTGGAAGACATCAAACGCTGCATCCGTACCGGCACACGCGACCTGGCATTCTTCCCAACATACTGTGGCTCAGCCTTCAAAAACAAAGGCATGCAGCTGCTGCTGGACGCGGTTGTTGACTACCTACCTAGCCCAACAGAAGTTGAGCCACAGGACCTGACCGACGAAGAAGGCAACCCAACTGGCGAGAAAGCCATCGTATCTGCCGATGAGCCTCTGCGCGCACTGGCCTTTAAAATCATGGATGACCGTTTTGGCGCCCTCACCTTCGTTCGTGTCTACTCCGGCAAGCTGCAGAAGGGTGACACCATTCTGAACTCGTTCACCGGAAAAACCGAACGTGTCGGCCGCATGGTTGAGATGCACGCCGATGACCGTAACGAAATCGATTCGGCTCAGGCTGGCGACATCATCGCCATCGTTGGCATGAAAAACGTTCAAACCGGTCATACGCTATGTGATCAGAAACACCCATGCACACTTGAAGCCATGGTATTCCCTGAGCCTGTAATCTCTATCTCGGTCGCACCAAAAGATAAAGCCGGCTCTGAAAAGATGGGCGTTGCCATCGGTAAGATGGTTGCAGAAGATCCTTCTTTCCGCGTTGAAACCGATGAAGATTCCGGTGAAACCATTCTTAAGGGTATGGGCGAGCTGCACCTGGACATTAAAGTCGACATCCTGAAACGTACTTACGGCGTTGAGCTGGAAGTAGGTCAACCTCAGGTTGCTTATCGCGAAACAATCACTCAAGAGATCGAAGACAGCTACACACACAAGAAGCAGTCTGGTGGCTCCGGTCAGTTCGGTAAAATCGACTATCGCATTAAGCCGGGCGAGCAAGGTTCTGGCTTCTCTTTCACCTCTACGGTTGTGGGCGGTAACGTACCAAAAGAATTCTTCCCTGCGATTGAGAAAGGCTTCCAAGGCATGATGCAAGAAGGTCCTGTGGCTGGCTTCCCTGTACTGGACGTTGAAATCGAGTTATTCGACGGTGCTTTCCACGCCGTTGACTCCTCGGCCGTAGCCTTTGAGCTGGCTGCTCGTGGCGCCTTCCGTCAATCTATGCCTAAGGCTGGCGCACAGCTGCTTGAGCCTGTCATGAAAGTGGACGTATTCACACCAGAAGATCACGTTGGTGATGTGATTGGTGACTTGAACCGTCGCCGCGGCATGATCGGTGGTCAGGAAGCCGGTACAACAGGCGTTCGCATTAAAGCTGACGTACCACTGTCAGAAATGTTCGGCTACATTGGCAGCCTGCGTACCATGACATCTGGTCGTGGTCAGTTCTCTATGGAGTTCTCACACTACGCACCTTGCCCAAGCTCAGTTTCTGAGACCGTTATAGCCGCAGAAAAAGCGAAAAAAGAAGCTAAATAGAGCCAAGCTCTAATCACGCTTATAAAGCCCGGTTACGAAAGTTACCGGGCTTTTTTATGCCTGTTTCATTAAGCAAATGAGACGATCTACCAAATCCTGATTTTCACCCCTAATCTTACTCATTGCCACAATCGAAGATTCCAGGCACAGCTCAGGCACGGGCAATTCCTTGATGTCACCACTATCAACCCAAGCTTGCGCATAAAAACGTGGCAACATACCCACATGACCACCACTCAAAACCAGAATCAACACCCCCTCCGCCTGCGGACAAAAGTAAAATTGATGCCGCTCATCACCAACCATAAGTGACCCCGGCTCACGATGCGTATAGGTCGTTAGGCGTAGCTCTGCCAAATCAGTAACCGCCAGCTCATCTTGACGCCAAAACTCCTTATGCTTGACGGCCACATAGGGCGCCACCGCCTCACGATAAAGTTCAGTAACCTGAAGTCCGCTAACGCTCCTATGTGTCAGCGTAATACCAATATCCAACTCCTCCTTAAGCAACGCCAGGGTAATATCATTGGAAGCCATTATCTGTAAATCAATCAACAAATCAGGCTCCTGCGCCTGTAGCGCGCGCAGCCCCTCAACTAACGGACAACAGGGGTCCGGTGTTGTATTATCAACAACAGCGACCCTAAGCACGCGCTGCACAGCCCTATTAAGCTGCTCAACCTCATCAACATAAAGTCCAACAGCCGCAAACAAGCGGCCACTGGCCTGATAAAGTTTCTCGCCCTGCTCAGTCAACTCAAACCCACTACGCCCACGGCGACATAAAGTAACGGCCAGACGCGCTTCCAGATCAGCAATAGCCTTACTAATACTGGAACAGCTGAGCCCCAAGCTCTCCTCAGCCGCTGTAAAACCGCCATTCTCGACAACAGCCTCAAAAATTCGCAAATACTTTAGATCAATTTCGTGCAGGTTTTTCATCGTGACGTGGCGCTTCAATCATTACTTTCTATTTCAGAAAGTAAGCTTGCCTGATTGAGTATGGAAGATGCAATGCCAATCCCCGATACTGCTGAAAACAATGACGACAGGAGCAAAAAGAATGGCTTGGACTTACTTATTTATCGCAGGGCTACTGGAATGTGGTTGGGCAATAGGAATGAAATACACCGAGGGTTTCAGCAAACCCATTCCCTCTATATTGGTCCTTATCGTTATGGCGGCCAGCATTTGGCTATTATCACTATCAATGAAGACAATTCCGGTAGGAACGGCCTACGCTGTCTGGACCGGAATCGGAGCAACTGGCGTTGCCACAATCGGCATGATTTTCTTAGGCGAATCTCGCGAAGTGATTCGTATTGTCTGCCTACTGCTTATCGTTGCAGGCATTGTCGGACTAAAACTATTTTCAGGTGACGCGCAAGCGTAGCAACCTGCAGCCGCCTATTGGTCTTGGTCTTGGTCTTGGTCTTGGTCTTGGTCTTGGTCTTGGTCTTGGTCTTGGTCTTCAGGCGGCTCGAGTGTTTTTAAAATATCACGCCAGCTGACAATGCCCACCGGTTTACCGGCATCATTAACGATCGGAATACAAGAAATTCTATTGCGGTTAAACACGCTGATCGCCTCTTCAATACCAGCGTCAGGGCTCAAAACGACAGGCTCACGAGTCATAATTTGATGCGCTCGTTTATTTAAATCCGCAATATCGGCCGATGTTTCGGCAACCGTACCAAGCTTTGGGCCAATCGCACGCAATAAATCGCGGTCAGAAATGACGCCCGTTAACTTACTCGCCTCTACGACCAGCAAGTGGTGAAAACTAACATTATCAAAGACACCTTTTACAACTTTCAACGAGTCATCCATGGCTACCGTGACAATCCGTTTTGTCATAATCTCTTTGACTTTCACGACCTTAATTCCAATACCATCACTTAATCTGTAATTCATTCAACATAATATACCCAATTATCAGCCACAAAAAAGGGGCCAAAGGCCCCTTTTTCATGAGAAAACGCTAGCTTATGATTCAGCTTCAGCGCTCTCTTCAAGCAAAGCCTTCATGCTCAACTTGATACGGCCACGGCCATCAACATCAAGCACTTTAACTTTAACCGTCTGACCTTCTTCCAGGAAGTCACTGACATTCTCAACGCGCTCATTGGCGATTTGAGAAATATGCAGCAGACCATCCGTGCCTGGCAGGATCGTGATGAACGCACCAAAATCAACAATACGCGCAACCTTACCTTCGTAAGTGGCACCGACTTCAGCTTCAGCACAAATCTCTTCAACCATCGCTACCGCAGCATTAGCGCCTTCTTTGTCGTCAGCGTAGATGCGTACCGAACCATCGTCTTCGATATCAACCTGAGCACCGGTCTCTTCACAGATAGAGCGGATAGTCGCACCGCCTTTACCAATGATGTCACGGATTTTGTCCGGAGCAACTTTCAGCGTCAGCATCGTAGGCGCGTTATCAGACAACTCTTCGCGAGAGGCACTGATTACTTTGCCCATTTCGCCAAGGATGTGCAGGCGTGCCGCGTGAGCTTGCTCAAGCGCTACTTCCATAATTTCTTCAGTGATACCCTGAATCTTGATATCCATCTGCAGTGCAGTAATACCTTCTTCAGTACCAGCTACTTTAAAGTCCATGTCACCCAGGTGATCTTCGTCACCCAGAATGTCAGTTAGAACCGTATGGCGGTCGCCATCCTTAACCAGACCCATCGCGATACCCGCAACTGGCGCCTTCAGCGGCACACCTGCGTCCATCAGGGACAGGCTAGATCCACAAACCGAAGCCATAGAGCTTGAACCGTTGGATTCAGTAATCTCTGAAACCACGCGGATGGTGTATGGAAAATCATCAATGCTTGGCAGAACCGCAGCAATACCGCGACGCGCCAATCGACCATGACCGATTTCACGGCGCTTAGGACCGCTCATGAAGCCCGTTTCACCCACAGAGTATGGAGGGAAGTTGTAGTGCAGCATGAAATGATCGGTTTCGCTGCCCTGCAGTGTTTCCATACGCTGAGCGTCACGCACGGTACCCAGTGTTGCAACCACGATTGCCTGCGTTTCACCACGAGTGAACAATGAAGAACCATGCGTTTTAGGCAGGTTACCCACTTCCACAGCAATAGGACGAACGGTTGTAGTATCACGACCATCAATACGTGGCTGACCGTCCAGAATACGGTTACGAACCACCGCTTTTTCCAGCTTGCCAAAGGCGCCTTCTACTTCGCCAGCGTCAACGTCTTCGTTAGACAGCTGCTCAACCGCTTGAGCACGCAACTCTCCAACGCGAGTGTAACGATCCATTTTGTCACTGATTTGATAGGCTTCAGCCAGAGGCGCTTCAAAACCCGCTGCAACCGCATCTTTCAATGCCGTATTTTCTTCAGCAGGCGTCCACTCCCAAGCTTCTACGCCCACTTCCTGAGCAAACTCAGCAACGGCATTAACAACCGTTTGCATCTCGGCGTGCGCAAATAAAACAGCACCCAGCATCAGGTCTTCATGAAGCTCTTTCGCTTCAGATTCAACCATCAACACGGCGTCCTGAGTACCCGCAACGACCATGTCCAGATCACTCTCTTCTAGTACATCGTAGCCAGGGTTCAGCAGATAACCTTCGTCATCGTTGTAACCGACACGCGCAGCACCTAAAGGTCCATTAAATGGAATACCTGAGATAGCTAATGCTGCAGAAGTACCGATCATTGCCGCGATATCAGGATCCTGATTTTTATCAGCAGACATCACCGTACAAACAACCTGTACTTCGTTCATGAAACCTTTCGGGAACAATGGACGAATGGGACGATCGATCAAGCGCGACGTCAGCGTTTCCTTTTCGGAAGGTCGACCTTCACGTTTGAGGTAACCGCCGGGAATTTTGCCAGCCGCGTAGGTTTTTTCCTGATAGTTAACCGTCAGCGGGAAAAAATCCTGGCCGGGATTAGCAGATTTACGACCAACAACGGTCGTTAGTACGGCTGTATCACCAATGGTGACCATAACCGCACCAGTCGCCTGGCGCGCAATGCGGCCAGTCTCTAATGTGACGGTGTGACCGCCGTACTGAAACGTTTTACTTACCGGATTCACGGAAGTACCTCGAATATTTGATTAAATTAACGACGCAGACCCAAGCTACTAATCAGCGCAGCGTAGCGATTCAGATCTTTGCGTTTCAGGTAATCCAACAGTTTACGACGCTGGTTTACCATACGAATAAGACCACGACGAGAGTGGTGATCTTTGTTGTGTTCTTTGAAGTGTGACTGTAAGCCTTCGATGTTTTTAGTCAGCAGCGCAACCTGAACTTCAGGGGAACCTGTATCGCCAGCGCCACGGCCGAATTCACTTACAATTGCTTCTTTCTCTTGTGCAGTTAAAGACATTTTCTATTCTCCAATCGAATATGCGTTAATTTTAAAGCTATGCGCCCCGTGCATATCTACAGAGGCATAGTTAAACCAAGAAACGGCCTTCCGTTACTCGGTCGATACCAGACGACGTGGCGCAATACGCCCGTCATCCATTACTTCGCCAACGCCCACAAATTGCTCTGCTACGTCAGCGTCTTGATTAAACAGTACCACCTTGCCTTCCGCCGACACATTCGGCACAAACACAGGCTGGCCCTGTTTAAGGTAACTCGCCGCAAGGTCATTTAACTCGACCTTCGGCAGATTTTTTACGGCTTCCCAGGCAGGCTGCAATAATGCATCCAGCGCTCCAAAAACCTCTTCAGGCTCACCACTTTCTTTAGCTTGCGCGGCAATACCTTGCAACTCTTCGAGCGTCACCATGGCGGCTTCATCAAAGCCACTGACGCTAAGGCGGCGTAATGTTATCACATGTGCACCGCAACCTAACAGCTCACCAAGATCATCGACAAAGTTACGCACATAGGTGCCTTTGCTGCACGTTAATTCGATGTCCAGCTCATCACCCCTAATATCCAACAGCTTTATGTCATAGATATGAATGGGACGCGCTTTTCTTTCAACCTCTATCCCCTGTCGAGCCAGTTTATATAATGGCTGACCATCTTTCTTAAGTGCCGAATACATCGATGGCACCTGCAGGGTGTCCCCCAAAAACGTCTTCAGCGCCAGCTCAACCGCTTCACGCTTAAGCTCGGGAACAGGGCGTTCACTGACCACCTCACTATCAACATCACCACTAGCGGTACGAACACCTAATTTAGCCGTCGTACGGTAAGTCTTATCGGCATCCAACATGTACTGCGAAAACTTGGTCGCCTCGCCTAAACAAATTGGCAGCATACCCGTTGCCAATGGGTCAAGACTGCCAGTATGACCAGCTTTTGCCGCGTTAAACAGCCGCTTTACCCGCTGTAACGCGTGATTCGAGGATAACTGCAGCGGTTTGTCCAATAGTAAAATGCCGCTTACCAAGCGGCCTTTTTTACGCCGGTTTGCCACTTACTCTTCGCCTGACTTAGCCGCGGCATCAGACGCCTGATCTTTTTTACGCGCATCCTCAATCAAACTGCTCAGTCGCGCACCGCGCTCAATGCTTTCATCGTAACGAAAGCGCAACGCCGGCACGATACGCAGCCGCATTGCTCGCGCTAACTTGCCGCGTAAAAATCCTGCGCCACGCCCCAGAATATCCAGTGTTTGCTGACGCGCCTCCGCATCATCTTTACCAAGGATAGTGATAAACACATCGGCATAGGCCAAATCACGACTGACATCAACGGCGCTAACGGTCACCATACCCAGACGAGGATCTTTCATCTCTCGTTGAATAAGCCCCGCCAGTTCCTTTTGGATCTGATCAGCAACCCTTTGTCTTCGACTTGAATCAGCCACTTACAGCGAACGCTCCACTTCTACCACATCGAACACTTCGATCTTGTCACCAACGCGCACATCGGTGTAATTCTTCACACCGATACCACACTCCATACCATTACGTACTTCGTTGGCATCATCCTTAAAGCGGCGCAACGACTCCAGTTCACCTTCGTAAATGACCACATCATCACGTAATACTCGAATCGGCTTGTTACGATAAACCGTGCCTTCGATCACCATAGAACCGGCAATAGAGCCAAATTTCGGCGATGTAAAGACATCCCGCACCTCAGCAACACCTACAATGCTTTCCTTGAACTCTGGTGACAGCATGCCCGATAGCGCTTTAGTGACATCATCGACAATATCGTAAATAACACTGTAATAACGCAGATCAATGCCGTTTTTCTCAATCACTTTACGCGCCGAACTATCAGCTCGCACATTAAAACCAAAAATAACCGCGCCGGTTGAAACCGCCAGGTTAGCATCGGTTTCAGAGATACCACCAACACCACTGGACACAATCACGACTTTAACTTCTTCATTACCGATCTTCATCAACGAGCTAGTCAATGCTTCCAGCGTACCGCGCACATCTGTCTTCAACACGATGTTAAGCACTTTGACTTCACCAGAAGTCATTTCGGCAAACATATTCTCTAATTGCATAGCCTGCTGAGAAGCCTGCTGCTCTGCCTTTAACTGCTCGGCACGGAACTCCGCCACCTCACGGGCTTTTTTCTCGCTGGGCACAACGAAAAACTCGTCACCCGCATTTGGCGTGCCAGCCAGACCAAGAATCTCAACCGGAATAGATGGGCCCGCACTCTTGATTGGCTTCGCGTTTTCATCAAGCAGCGCACGCGCACGACCATACTCCTGGCCAGCCAAGACAATATCGCCCTGCTTCAGCGTACCGTGCTGAATCAGCAATGTCGCCACCGAACCACGGCCTTTATCCAGACGGGATTCAACCACCACACCACGCGCAGGTACATTTTCAGCCGCCGTCAGCTCCAGCATTTCAGACTGCAGCAACAGAGCATCCAGCAGCTCATCAATACCTTCACCCGTATGGGCAGAAACAGGAATAAACTGAGTGTCGCCACCCCAATCTTCAGGAATCACTTCCTTAGCCGCCAGTTCGTTTTTAACACGATCAAGGTCAGCGCCTTCCTTATCAATCTTGTTAATGGCGACAACCAGTGGTACTCCCGCAGAGCGAGCATGCTGAATCGCTTCTTCCGTTTGCGGCATCACACCATCATCAGCGGCCACCACCAGAATCACAATATCAGTTGCCTGGGCGCCACGAGCACGCATCGCGGTGAAGGCGGCATGGCCCGGCGTATCCAGGAAACACACCATGCCGTGATCAGTTTCTACATGGTAGGCACCGATGTGCTGAGTAATGCCACCGGATTCGCCTGCTGTTACACGGCTTTTCCGAATATAGTCCAGTAGCGAGGTTTTACCGTGGTCCACGTGGCCCATCACAGTAACGACGGGGGCACGCGGCACTTCGTCACCGGATACATCCAGCAACTCATCAACAACGGATTGCTCAATATCACGAGCATCTTCCAGCACATAGCTGTGACCCATTTCCTCAACCAGCAGCACCGCCGTATCACGATCTATGCTCTGGTTAATGTTGGCCATCACACCCATTTTCATTAATTGTTTAATAATAACATTGGCCTTAACAGACATACGCTGCGCCAACTCGGAAACGACAATACTTTCCGGAATTTGCACTTCTTTCATAACAGGGGCCGCTGGCTTCGCAAAGCCATGTTGTTTCAGGAATTTAGTTGGTTTGGCAATTTTAGGTGTCACCAGGTTGCGCTTCTGCACACCCGCCACCGGTGCCAATGACTCTTCTTCCAGCACCTCTTCTTCCCAACGCTCCGGTTTGGGCTTAGGTGCCGCTTTTTTGCCTTTCTTGGCTTCAGCAGCTTTACGCTCTTCCATTTCGATATGGAGACGCTCTTTTTCAGTCAGCTCAACCGGCTGCGCAGGCTCATCCTCAACCTCGTCGGCAACAGGCTCAGCCTCTGTCTCAGCTTTTTTCTTCTTGCCTTCATTTTCCTTAGCCGCTTGCTCAGCTTCCATTTGCTGTCGCGCCGCTTCCTCTGCCGCTCGCTTTTTCTCAGCCTCTTCCTCTTCAGCTTTTTTACGGGCTTCTTCAGCGGCAATACGAGCAGCTTCTTCAGCCGCAATACGGGCGGCTTCTGCCTGGCGCTCCAACTCCTGCTCAAGACGTTCAGCATTTTTACCCGCTTCCAGCGAGCTGCGCTTAACATAGGTACGCTTTTTACGCACCTCAACATTAACCGTTTTGCCACCTCGCCCTTGCGATGAGCTGGTTTTCAGCTGAGTCGTTACCTTGCGGTTCAAGGTAATTTTCTTTGGCGCGCCATTACTCTCGCCATGACTACGCTTCAAGAATTCCAACAGTGTTTGTTTCTCTTCGTTTGAAACAGCGTCATCAGCACTGCTGTGCTTAAGTCCTGCTTCTTCCATCTGCTTTAACAGACGATCGACGGGGGCCCCAACGATCTCTGCCAGTTTAGCTACGGTTACTTCAGCCATGCTTAGCTCTCCTGTTCTTCTGCAAACCAGGGGGCACGCGCTGTCATAATTAAATTCGCCGCACGCTCTTCATCTAAACCTTCAATATCCAGCAGGTCATCAACAGCCTGCTCAGCCAGATCTTCCATCGTTATCACACCTTTGCTGGCCAACACATAGGCCAGGTGTTTATCCATGCCATCCATTTCCAGCAGATCCTGTGCCGGCTCGGTGCCCTCTAGCTCCTCTTCAGAGGCAATCGCTTGAGTCAACAGCACATCTTTGGCACGCAACCGTAAAGCTTCAACAATTTCCTCGTCAAAACCGTCGATCTCCAGCATTTCTTCAATAGGCACGTAGGCGATTTCTTCCAGCGACGTAAAGCCCTCTTCAACCAGCAGCACCGCCAGGTCTTCCTCAACATCCAAACGCTCCATAAAGCGCTCGATGATAGCGACCATCTCCTCTTCCTGCTTGGCTTCGGCATCTTCAGCGGTCATCACATTGATCGTCCAGCCAGTCAACTCACTTGCCAGACGTACGTTTTGGCCGCTACGACCAATAGCAATCGCCAGGTTATCACCGGACACCGCCACATCCATCGTATTCGACTCTTCGTCCATGATAATGGACTCAACTTCTGCCGGTGCCAGCGCATTAATCACCATTTGCGCAGGGTTATCGTCCCACAGCACAATATCAATACGTTCTCCAGCCAACTCATTGGATACAGCCTGTACACGCGAACCGCGCATACCAACACAGGCGCCAACCGGGTCAATACGACCGTCATTGGTTTTCACTGCAATCTTGGCGCGAGTCCCGGCATCACGAGCCGCAGCACGAATTTCAACCACCTGCTCGGCAATTTCCGGCACTTCAATTTTAAACAGTTCAATCAAAAACTCTGGCGCGGTACGGCTCACAACAAGCTGCGGACCACGGGTTTCTTCACCCACGCTCACCAACAATGCGCGCAGACGATCATTCATACGGAAAATTTCTTTTGGGATCAAATGATCACGGGTGAGCTGAGCTTCAGCATTATTACCCAAATCAATAATAACCTGATCACGTGTCACTTTTTTTACCGTGCCATTAAGCACTTCACCAACACGGTCACGATAAGCCTCAACGACCTTCGCTCGCTCCGCTTCTCGTACCTTCTGCACAATAACCTGCTTGGCAGTTTGTGCCGCGATACGGCCGAACTCGACATTTTCGATTTGCTCTTCCCAAACATCGCCAACCTCTAGGCTGGCATCTTTTTTCTTGGCCTCTGCTGGTGTCAGGTGCATGGTGTCGTGAAACTCAATATCCATGTCATCATCAGCAATCACCGTCCAGCGACGGTAACTTTCATAATCACCGCTACGTCGGTCGATAGTGACGCGAATATCCACCTGCTCATCTTCGCCATAGCGCTTACGGGTAGCCGTCGCCAGAGCTAGCTCAAGCGCTTCAATAATAACGCTTTCGGGTACGCCCTTTTCATTGGAAACCGCCTCAGCTACCAACAACACCTCTTTACTCATCTTTTCAGCCTCTTAAAACTTTTGCGTCTGCTCGCTATTTTGTACGAACCAGACCCTAAAAACGGGGGACTATGTTTGCTTTCTCAACACTTTCAATGGGCAAAATATACTCATGCCCATCAACCACAATAATCACTTCATCATCTTCCACGCCACTTAGCGCACCGCGAAAGTTGCGACGCCCCTCAAAGGCGCTGCGTAATTTAATTTTGACGGTCTCACCGACATATTGCGCAAACTGCGCAGCCTCAAACAACGGGCGATCAAGCCCCGGAGACGAAACTTCCAGTGTATATTCACCCGCAATAGGGTCTTCGACATCGAACAGGCTACTCAGCTGTCGACTCACAGCCTCGCAGTCTTCAACCGCAATCCCCTTATCGCTTTCAATATAAACACGCAGGGTTTTTTCACGCCCCTGAACGACCATTTCCAGGCCCCAGAATTCAAGCTCAAGCCCTTCAACAACCGGCCTGACCAGTTCCGTTAAACCCATATCGCTGACCACTTAGCTCTCCTGCAATGCCTCTAAGGCAAAACCTTTTGTCTACAAAATCGCTCTATTTAAAGCGACATATACAAATCTTTCATGTACAAAAAAAGGGCGATAACGCCCTTCTAAACCCGCAACAGTTAAAGCTATGGGGTTTAGAAAGAAAAAGCCCCATTAAGGAGCTTTTTCTTTCTAAACTCTGACGGCCGATGCGATAAAGCAACAACCATCCATAACAGGCGTACCCACAAGGGCAAGAAACATTAGCAGCCTAAATCATCTAAAATCTCAAAACCCTTGAAAATCAAGGCGCTTATTATACATAAGCCGACAACAAATAACAGGCCAAGACAAAGAAATTCCTGTTACTCGCCTTCGCAGACAGCGAAATCAAAGCCCTCAATTTGCGCTTTACTTGCCAACCCCTTTACATAACCATCTATCGCTTTTTGCCGCATCTGATTAATCAAGTTCTGGCGAATCCAGGTTTTTAAAATCTCAAAAGGTAAATCTTCACCATCCTCACGATCATCGACACGAATAATATGAAAACCACCCCCGGTTTCCACCGGTTGCTCGGAAATATCCCCACGATGCATAGCCATTAATGCCGTCTCAAAAGCCGGCACTGTTTGCCCCTTAGAAATACGCCCTAAATAACCTCCGTTAGCCGCCGAAGCACAAGCCGACTCCTGTCGAGCCATGCGCTCAAAACACTGCGGATTCTGATGTATTTTTGCTAGCACCTCACTGGCACGCTGCCGCGCCGCTTCACGAGCTTCATGATCCGCAATCGGCGCAGAAAAGAAAATATGCGACACCTCACATTCAGGTGCAGTGGCAAAGCTTTCACGATTTTCATTAAAGAATCGCTCACAACTCTCGTCATCAGGAACAGGCACTTCAATCTTGTTTGAAAGCAGCTGCTCAATAACCTGCTCGGGGTTATTAACCACGCTGGCACGCTCGCATAACCCCCAATTAACAGCCTCCTGCAACAGTAGTTCACGGGAGACCAATGCCCTGATAGCATTATTCCTTAGCTTGCCAGGATCATCACCCGTCGCGCTCTGTAACTCCCGTTCGATTTGCTCTCGCGTAATCACAACACCATTGACGGTCACAAGTCCCTCTTCCGCTACGAACATACTTACACCTCGATTTATTCAACAGCCATGGTCACAGCAAGCCAATTCCGGCAAATACTTAGACTTCATCATCCCTCTTTCCATGAGCAGTATTGAAATATGCATCCAAACCAACGCCCCGCTCAGCGAACAAAAGTAATCCGGGTAATAGACCCGGATATGCTTATAGACGGCCATCTTACCCTGCGACATAAAAAGCCAGCACAACGGCGAAACAGCAGATAAAGGCAACCGAGCTCAACGACAAAGCGTGTGTTTGCTCACCTCTCGAAACGGCATCCATAAATGCTAAAACCCTCAGGGTTGCCCCGTGTAGATAGCGCTTCCCTATCAGCGCGTTTTAACCTAGTATTCTAGAGACTAATTGTTATTTCCCGGACCCTGTTTGAAATTGACTGCAGTCAATACGAGAAAAAATGTCTAACCATATTCACACCTCATCGCCCGAACACTTAAGCTCAACACTGCTTTCGCTTTCGCAAACGCCGAATTCTGACTCCCCGGTTTCACTGTTTCAGGGGCTCTCAGAAGATAATCTGCAAAATCTGCTTTCCAACTCAACGGTACGCGCCGTTGAGCAGGGCCGAGAAATCATTCAACAGGGTGACGAAGTTAACTATTTGTATTTCATTGTCGAGGGCAGCGTCAAAACACTGCGTTCAAGTGCTGATGGCGACGAGGCCACTATCCGCATGCTAAAAGCGGGCGACACCTTTATGGATGCCGTTATTTTCATGGGCGGCACTTCACCCATCCGCGCCACCGCATTAAAACCGAGCAAGCTATTAATGATTCCAGCGCAGATCATTCGTCAGCAGGTGTTACGCGATGGTCAACTGGGTGAAAACCTGCTGCATATTGTCACCTGGCACTATAAAAATGCCATGCAGCAAATTGACAGTATTGTCACCAAAACACCGGTTGAGCGACTGGGTTACTACTTCCTCAAGTTACACATGGATCAAAACCCGGACTCACTGGATATTGAGTTACCCTTCCAAAAATCGATGATTGCCAACCACCTGGGCATGAAACCAGAAACCTTCTCGCGAGCGCTCAAAAAACTCAAAGAAATGGGCATTGATGTTGATCACGAAAAGATCAGCATGCGTGAAGCTTACTCGCTCTGCCATTTCTGTGACCCGGACACGGCTTACACCTGTCCCAAACATGGCACCCCCGACTGCAAACCCGATGGCTGCAGATAAACTACCTGCACAAAATCTGCATCACTCAGGCAAGAACGGATAAAAATCCACCAAATCACCTTCACGAATATCCGCCACACCTTCGGCAGCCACAGCCCAGGCATTAGCTGCCATGAAAGCGCTCACCATAAAAGACTGCTGCTTGGGCAGAATTTCAATTTCACGCGTTGTGTTATCGGTGTGACGAGAAACCGCACGCAGAAACATTCGGAACTCCGCCTTTTTATTGTTTGAGCCGCGTTTTAAAACACCATGCTTGGGCTGCTCTGGCGGCAGACCCTGCATAGCACGCATCAACGGGTAAACAAAAAACCGTAACCCGGCCGCGCTCGCTACCGGATTCCCCGGCAATCCCACAAACAGTGGCCCGCCATTGGGAAATTTAGCAAACAAGATCGGTTTTCCGGGGCGCATTTTCACCTTGTGAAACATAATTTGCGCACCTTTTGCCTCCAACTCGCGACGTATAAAGTCACAAACTCCGGCGGAAACAGCGCCCGTCGTGACCAAAATGTCAGCGCCACTGGCCATCATCTCACCCAGCTTGTCACGAAACACCGTAACCTCATCGGCGACAGTGCCAAAAAAACTTGCCTCGGCCCCCAACGCCGGTAACATTTGGCGAATGTACGGCGCACTGGCATTGTAAATTTGCCCGGACTGCAATGGCTGATCAAGGTCATCAATCACCTCAAGCCCCGTCGATAAAACAGCCACTCGAGGCTTACGAACAACCTTAACCTGACTCACACCCAGCGTTGCCAACGGCAAAATATGCCGTAAATCGAGTCGCGTACCTGTGTTCAAAATTAGCTCATCGGCAGCAAAGTCAGCACCCGTTAAGCGGACATTACGACCTGATTCAGCCCCCTCGAAAAAAACAACCTTGTCACCCTGTAGCTCGGCATTTTCCACCGGCACCACACAATCACAATTGGGCGGCATCGGCGCTCCCGTCATAATTTCATAACACTGATCAACTAATGGAGACTGCTCTGGCCTCCGCTCACCGGCCACGACCCGGCCAATAACATCTAATATCACAGGTGTTTCCGGAGTCGCCCCCTCAAGAGCCGCTGAATGCAGCGCGTAACCATCCATGGCCGAATTATCAAAAGGCTGGTTTGCCATCGGGGCGGTGACAGCCTGAGCACAGGTGCGCCCAGCTATCGCCTCCAAAGCAACACTTTCGGTTTCTAAACGACGCCCCTCACCACAACGTCTAATAATGGCAACAGCTTCTTCATAGCAAATCATTCGGTCATCTCAACAGGCCCATAATAATGTTCAGTATTATCGGTTCCGCACAGATCCAGCAACCTTGATTACAGTCAATCCATCCTTTTCAGGCGTCATACAAAGTTTGTGAAATAAATTTCACTATTGACTCGAGTCAAGGCAGTTGCAGCACTGAAAACTAGACTGGACTCAGTTTAAATGAACCCAGAAGGAGTTCCTGAAATGTTAAAAAAATCACTCGTCACTGGAACAGCCTCCGTCGCGCTTGCCTCATTTTTTGGCGCGGGCGCACTACCTGCGCAGGCTGAGTTCCTACCATCTGACGGTTTTTA
>Ga0070726_10001112_pt1 | contig 28306 bp, 35 predicted proteins | sample tdAd471_FD_67275 | JGI IMG/M metagenome (GOLD analysis project Ga0070726, IMG submission 67275) | Marine sediment microbial communities from the Atlantic coast under amendment with organic carbon and nitrate - tdAd47.1 | ecosystem: Environmental > Aquatic > Marine > Coastal > Sediment | place...
TAGAATTAAACGAGGTTAACAGATCCTCCCAGCGCTTCGATTGCTTCTTTAGCCGCAGAAGAGACAGCATGTGCGCTCACGGCCAATTTAGCAGTTAACTCACCAGTACCTAGAATCTTTACTTTGTCAGTTTTACGGACAATACCTGCCGAGATAAGTGCGTCCAAATCGATAGTCTCCAATTTGTACTTGAGAGCTATCTCTTGTAATCGCTCCAAGTTAATAGGTACATATGCCACTCGATTAGGATTCTTAAATCCTCGCTTAGGCAAGCGCATTTGGATAGGCATTTGTCCACCCTCAAAACCGCGCTTTGATTTCCAACCTGAACGTGATTTAGCCCCTTTGTGTCCGCGAGTCGCCGTACCGCCTTTACCGGAACCTTGGCCCCGAGCAATTCTCTTTCGACTCTTAATTGATCCTGCTGCAGGCTTTAAATTATGTAATTCCATTTTCGTTCTCTTATTTGAATGAGCTGAAGGACTGAGTTTACCTAAGTACCCTCGCTTCCGCTAGCATCTTAACATTAAACTTCTTCCACCTTGATCAGGTGATTAACTTTAGCTACCATCCCCGCGATTTGAGGATTTACTTCATGCACCACACTGTCATTAATACGCTTTAGCCCTAGGGCCTTGATCGTATCTTTTTGTCTTTGTGGTCGCTTGATCAGGCTTTTGACCTGTGTAATTTTAATCTTGCCCATTTTACAAGCTTTAAATCACATAAAGTTAGTGGAAATAAGAGCTTTTCCGATACTTTATAATGATATTAACATTTTTATCCTTCGAACAGTTTCTCTAGCGAGATATTACGCTGACGTGCAATATCTTGTGGGCTTCTCAATTTAGCCAAAGCATCAATAGTAGCCTTCACTACATTGTGAGGGTTGGAAGACCCTTGCGCTTTTGCCAATACGTTTTGAACACCCGCAATTTCGAGAACGGCACGCATCGCACCACCCGCAATTACACCTGTACCCGTTGCTGCTGGTTTAATGAAAACCTTACCCGCACCATACTTTCCTTTCTGCTCGTGAGGAATAGTTCCTCTCAACAATGGCACCTTAATGAGGTTCTTTTTAGCATCATCAACTGCTTTGGCAATAGATTCGGACACGTCACGTGCTTTTCCTAATCCATGTCCAACGGTTCCTTTACCATCACCAACGACAACAATAGCAGCGAAGCTGAAAGTACGTCCACCTTTGGTTACCTTGGCAACACGATTAAGGTTAACTAACTTTTCTTTCAACTCTGTATCAGTGGGTTTTACCCGATCGCGGCTTTGTCCTTTTTTATTTGAATTTCCCTTTGCCATGCTATTTTGCGATTAGAGATTTTAAAATTTAAGTCCGCCTTCACGAGCACCTTCAGCGAGAGCCTTCACTCGACCGTGATAAAGATACCCACCTCTATCGAAAAGAGCAGTAGAAACGCCAGCTTCTTGTGCTTTAGATGCCAAAGCTTGGCCCACTCTCTTTGCGATTTCAGTTTTATTTCCAGTTTGCTCTACGCCTGCATCTCTTGAAGAGGCAGCAAAGAGCGTGACACCATTCACATCGTCGATTGCCTGGCAATAAATCTCTTTATTACTTCGGTAAACACTTAGACGTGGTTTGTCTGCTGTTCCTTTTATTTTTTTACGAATCCGTTTTCGGATCGTTTGTCTTCTTCTACTCTTAGAAAACTGCATAATATCTGATTTTTACCTTAGTGTAAGGCCTATTTCATCCAAACCCAAGGCCCAATATAATAAACAGTGCAACATCAACGGTGCCTCAGGGGCTACCGGCTTACTACTTACCTGCCGTCTTACCAGCTTTACGTCTGATTTCTTCTCCGAGGAAGCGTATACCTTTTCCTTTGTAAGGCTCAGGCTTACGGAAGGCTCTGATCTTAGCAGCAACCTGTCCAATCAATTGCTTATCGTGACTTTGAAGAATGATAGCTGGGTTCTTACCTTTTTCCATTTTCGCCTCTACTTTCACCTCTTGAGGAACGGCAAAGTAGATAGGGTGAGAATATCCCAAGGTAAGTTCCAACAACTGACCTGTATTGGCTACCCTATAACCTACACCAATCACTTCCAACTGTAGGGTATAACCTTCAGACACCCCAGTCACCATATTATTGATCAATGAACGGTATAGACCGTGCAAAGAGCGATGGCGCTTAGATTCCGTAGGACGCTTTAGGTTCAGTGTTCCGTCTTCGATCTCAATGATCAGATCAGGGTCCACCTGTTGTGTCAATTCACCCTTAGGGCCTGTTACTTTTACCAAATTACTTTTGCTAATGTCGATTTTGACACCTGCTGGCAAAGTAATTGGAGCTTTTCCTATCCTTGACATGTTAAACTATTTTGATCTGAACAATAAGATTAATAAACGTAGCAAAGCACTTCGCCACCTACATTAGCGGCCTTCGCTTGCTTGCCCGTCATCACTCCTCTCGAAGTAGATACGATGGCAATACCTAAACCATTAATGATACGTGGGAAATCTCCAGCTTTGGAGTACTTACGCAAACCAGGCTTACTGATGCGGCCTAGCTGACGAATAACTGGCTTTCGGGTGATGGGATCATACTTTAGGGCGATCTTAATCAAGCCCTGCTTCCCAGCTCCGACACCATCTTCAAATTTATATCTAAGGATGAAGCCCTGTTCGAACAGGATCTCGGTCATCCGCTTTTTCAGTTTTGATGCAGGAATTTCAACAATTCTGTGCCCCGCTTGCTGTGCATTTCGGATACGGGTCAGAAAATCTGCAATAGGATCTGTTACTACCATTATTTCAAGTTTCGCTAATGGGTTTTCCTAAGAAGCGTTCGGAACCTTATTAGCTATGATGAATAGGAGAAAAGAAAAAAATCAAGTAGGGAGGCATCTTTTATGCGTCCCTAATAGTTGTTACCAACTTGCTTTGGTCACACCTGGAATTTTACCGTCCAGTGCCATTTGGCGGAACTTGACACGACAAAGTCCAAATTGACGCATGTACCCTTTAGGTCTTCCTGTAAGTAGGCATCTATTGTGCAAGCGAATTGGATTAGAATTTCGTGGGAGTTTATCTAGTTCGTCCCAACGACCTTCTTCTTTCAATTGCTTGCGCAAGTCGGCATACTTAGCAACCATGCGCTGTCTTTTCTTTTCTCGGGCAATGAGTGATTTCCTTGCCATGATTATAAATTTATTAAACTTACCGAGTAGGCAAGTAGTTATTAATTTCTCTGATTCTTAAATGGCAAGCCTAGTGCTTTCAATAAAGCCAAGGCCTCAGCATCTGTATTTGCTGTCGTCACAAAGGTAATATCCATACCTGTGATTCGGCTCACCTTGTCCAGGTCGATTTCTGGGAAGATGATGTGTTCTGTAACACCCAAGGTATAATTACCTCTTCCATCAAAGCTCTTGTCATTGATACCACGGAAGTCACGTACACGAGGCAAAGCGATACTTACCAAGCGCTCCAAGAATTCATACATGCGATCCTTACGCAATGTCGCGCGAGCTCCAATAACCATCTCTTCTCTAAGTTTGAAGTTAGAGATTGATTTTTTGGCTTTAGTAGGAACCGCTTTTTGACCAGCGATTAAGGTAAGTTCTGCAAGCGCATTGTCAGCCAGCTTTTTATCTTGAGTCGCTTGGCCTACCCCTTGGTTAAGACAAATCTTAACCAACTTAGGTACTTGCATGATCGAACTGTATTGGAACTGCTCCATCAAAGCTGGAACCACTTCCTCTTTATATTTCTTTCTAAGTAATGGTTGAAAGCTCATTAGTCTATGATTTCGCCAGATTTTTTAGAATAACGTACAATTTTTCCTTCTTGTACTTGACGACCAACACGAGTAGGATCTCCTGTTTTAGGGTCGACCAACATCAAGTTGGAGATGTGGATAGGGGCTGCAATTTCGTTGATGCCACCTGGGCTATCCTGGGTAGGTTTGGAGTGCTTCTTACGAATGTTCACTTGATCAACCACCGCACGGTTTTTACCAGGAATAACTTCCAATACCTCTCTGACCTTTGACCGGTCTTTGTAGGCACCAGCAATGACTACCACTTTATCCCCTTTTTTGATCTTTAATTTGGGTGCAAATCTTTTGTTTCCCATTTTATTCTTCTAGTTAGAACCAGTTATGATCACTGGTAAATTTTACAATACCTCGGGAGCGAGTGAAACTATTCGCATGAAGTCTTTTTCTCTCAATTCACGAGCCACAGGTCCAAAAATACGAGTACCTCTTGGTTCGTCAGCAGCGGTCAATAAAACGACTGCATTGTCATCAAACCGGATGTAAGTTCCGTCCTTACGACGAATCTCCTTCCGTGTACGAACGACTACTGCTTTAGAAACCGTTCCTTTTTTAATACCTCCCGGACTTGCATCTTTTACCGTCACCACAATGGTATCGCCGATAGAAGCGTAGCGTCTCTTAGAACCACCCAATACGCGGATGCACAGTACCTCTTTGGCACCGCTATTATCTGCTACTTTTAGTCTTGATTCTGACTGGATCATGACACGTTCAGTTTATGTATGTTAGTACTAGGATTGACCTTTTTAATGGATAATCGGAAATGAAAAACGGATAATGAACAATTGGTAATTGGGACGATGAGGTTTTGCAAAGCTATGCGCCACCTTCTATTCGTCTTTATTATCAATGCTACACGATCAATTGTACATTCTCAATTACCTATTACGTCTAAAGGCAATGTCCATGAGTACGTCAATTATTTTGCTTTCTCTAAAACCTCGATCAATCTCCAGCGTTTGAGTTTACTTAGTGGTCGAGTTTCCATAATTCTAACACGATCACCAATATTACACTCATTCTGCTCGTCATGAGCGATGAATTTTTTGGTCTTTTTTACGAACTTACCGTACATTGGGTGCTGAAGACGACGTTCCACGCTTACCGCAATGGTTTTGTTCATCTTATTGCTAGTAACTACCCCTGTTCGAGTCTTTCGAAGATTTCTTTCTGCCATTGGTCAATTTATTTACGGCGTCTTCTAGCCCTAATTTTTGAACGATTGCTCAACTCTTCCTCTGATAAGCCTGCTAACTCTCTGCGGCGGACTTCAGTTTGAAGCCGGGCAATATCACGTCTGATTTCTTTCAACAAGATTGGGTTATCCAAACCTTTGATGGCGTGATCAAACTTGAGTTTTTGATATTGAGCTTCTGTCGCTTCCAGCTCACTCGTCAATTCTGCCTCAGAGAAATCTTGAAGCTCCAGGAATTTCTTGCTTGCCATTTCAAATACAATTAATTGTTTATCAACAACTTGAATTATCCAACATAGTCAGGACGGACAACTGTCTTCGTCTTAACCGGCAACTTTTGCGCTGCCAATCTTAAAGCCTCCACTGCTACTTCCTGAGAAACACCATCTAATTCAAACATGATGCGTCCTGGCTTTACCTCAGCAACGTAGTGGTCTAGGTTACCTTTACCCTTACCCATACGTACTTCTTGCGGCTTAGCAGTAATTGGCTTGTCAGGGAAAATTCGGATCCAAACCTTTCCCTCTCTTTTCATGTATCGAGTCATAGCAATCCGGGCAGCCTCAATCTGGCGACTTGTAATTCGACCTCGTTCGAGGGTCTTGAGCCCGAAGGAACCGAAGTCAACTCTACTGCCTTTATAGGCAATACCGTTGTTTCTTCCTTTCTGCTGCTTGCGATACTTTGTTCTTTTTGGCTGTAACATGGTCGTAATCTTTTACGATATGAGTCCGAAAAATGCCCTATAGGGCCCAGCTTCTGAAAAAGCTGTGCAAAGGTACGGCATTTTTTTTAAATATTCTAACCTCTTCTTTGATTTCTACCACCGCCGCCGCCTCTGCGATCTCTTCCTCCACCTCTGCGGTCTCTTCCTCCACCGCCTCTGCGGTCTCCGCCTTTCTGCTGAACGCCAACATTAGGTGATAGATCTCTTTTCCCGAGCACTTCTCCTTTACAAATCCACACTTTGATACCTATCAAACCATATACAGTTAATGCTTCTTTCAAAGCGTAGTCGATATCAGCACGGAAAGTATGCAGCGGAGTTCTTCCTTCTTTATACTCTTCCGAACGTGCCATATCAGCTCCGTTCAAACGGCCTGCAATTCTAACTTTGATTCCTTCGGCTCCTGCACGGATAGTCGACTGAATCGCCATTTTAATTGCACGACGATAGTTGATTCTTGCTTCTAACTGCTTGGCAATAGATTCTGCTACGATAGCAGCGTCCATTTCAGGCTTACGGATTTCGACGATATTAATCTGAACGTCTTTACCCGTTAGTTTTTTAAGCTCTTCTCGGATACGATCTACTTCTTGTCCGCCTTTTCCGATAATGATACCAGGGCGAGAAGTATGAATAGTTACCGTGATACGCTTTAGTGTTCGCTCGATGATGATACGAGCGATGCCTCCTTTGTGTACCCTGGCTTCCAAGTATTTGCGGATGTGCTCATCCTCAACTACCTTCTGGGCATAGTCCTTACCACCAAACCAGTTAGAATCCCATCCCTTGATGATACCTAAGCGGTTGCCAATTGGATTTGTCTTTTGACCCATATCTATGGTATATAAATGTTTTTTTAAAAAGCTTATTCGTCAGCTGTTTCAGCTACCTCCTCTACGTCAACTACCTCTTCCTGTTCACCTTCATTGGCGATAGGGACGCGGTTTTCAACGACCAAAGTAACATGGCAGGTACGCTTGCGAATGCGGTGTGCTCTACCATGAGGAGCAGGACGGAAACGCTTCAGCATAGCACCATCATCAGAGAAAACAGTTTTGACATACAATTCGTAGTCATCTGCGCTCTCTAGGCCATCTAGTTTGTATTCCCAGTTGGCGATAGCAGAAAAAAGTAGTTTTTCAAGCCAAGTTGCTGCTTCTTTCTTCGTGAAACGTAGCATATCCAGGGCCTCATCTACATCTTTTCCTCTGATATTATCCACCACTAAGCGCATTTTACGTGCTGACATGGGGACACTTTTGAGTTTGGCTATTGCTTCCATGATTCGATTAATTATGATAGATTGGAAAACTCCAATCGAGAAAACAATTATTTCTTACGGTTACCGGAGTGACCTCTAAAGTTTCGAGTAGGTGAAAACTCTCCGAGTTTATGACCCACCATATTTTCCGTGACAAAAACCGGTATAAAGGTTTTACCATTATGAACGGCAATGGTTTCGCCTACCATATCAGGAATAATCATGGAAGAGCGCGACCAAGTTTTGATCACTACTTTTTTGTTAGACTCTTTAGCTTTGACCACTTTGTCCAACAATTTATGAAAGACGTAGGGGCCTTTTTTTATTGATCTTGCCATTATCTAGCTATTATTTTCGTGATTTCGATTTACGCTTAGAAATGATCAAGCGACTAGAATTCTTGTTCTTGTCACGGGTTTTCTGACCTTTGGCCATAATACCGGTACGTGATCTTGGGTGTCCTCCAGAGGCACGTCCCTCACCACCACCCATTGGGTGATCAACGGGGTTCATGGCCACACCTCTAACGCGAGGTCTTCTACCCAACCAACGTCTGCGACCAGCTTTACCCAATACTTGTAGACCGTGATCAGGGTTCGAGGTTGAACCGATTGTCGCTTTACAAGTTTGGAGAATGCGTCGTACCTCCCCTGAAGGAAGTTCGATGATCGCATATTTTCCTTCACGTCCTTTCAAGGTTGCTTTTGTTCCAGCACTTCTGGCTAGAGCGGCACCTCTTCCGGGCTGCATTTCAATCGCATGGATAACTACACCATAAGGAATGTCCTTTAGATATAAGGCATTTCCTACTTTGGGAGGAGCTCCTGCACCTGACACGATTTCCGCACCAACAGTTAGTCCACTAGGCGCAATGATATAGCGCTTTTCTCCATCAGTGTATTCAATCAGGGCGATAAAGGCTGTACGGTTTGGATCATATTCGATCGACAAAACGGTACCTACTACTCCTTCTTTGTCCCGCTTGAAATCAATAATACGATAACGACGTTTGTGCCCTCCACCTCGCTGACGAACTGTCATCTTACCGTCGTGGTTACGACCACCAGAGCGGTGAATCGGTGCCAGTAAGCTCTTTTCCGGCTTATTAGTCGTTATCTCCGCATAGGCATTTCCTACTCGCGTTCGAGTACCTGGCGTAATTGGATTAAACTTTTTAACAGGCATTACTTAATAATTTATTAGACATTGCGTTTCGGAGCCCAATACCTTGTAATGGAGAATGAATAATTGAGAATGAACAATGGGTAACTTCATTACCTATTATACATTATACATTACTCATTCCTTTAGGTGACTTAAGGCCTTGGTTCCACACCCAATGAATGAATTTAAATGTCACCAAAGAAATCTATCTCTTCTCCTTCTGTCAATGTGATGATAGCCTTCTTATAAGAAGAAACGCTACCACGAACATATCCTGAACGAGTAGTCCGATTTTTTGTTTTTGATGGCATGATCATCGTATTAACAGACTCTACGGTCACACCATACATTTCTTCAACCGCTTTGCGAACTTCAATCTTATTGGCTCTTCTATCTACGACAAAAGAATACTGATTCAAATTCTCGGATAGGCCTTCGGCTTTTTCCGTAATGATCGGTTTTACTAATACAGTCTTTGCCATGATTATTAATTTGCAAAGGTTTCTTTAATCTTATCAACTGCACCTTCTACAAGAATCAGTTTATTAGCATTCATGATTTCGTAGGTGTTCAAATCTGTAGCACGAACCGTTTGCGTTTTCGGCAAATTGCGGCTTGACATGTACACTTCTTTTTCGAAATCAGAAGTTACCAATACTGTTTTCTCTCCCTTCACTTCTAGTTGCTGAAGGATATTGATAAATTCTTTTGTTTTTGGCGATTCAAAAGAGAAGTCCTCTACAATCAGGATATTACCTGCTGCAGCTTTATTAGAAAGGGCTGATTTTCTAGCCAATCTTTTGACTTTCTTATTGAGACGAACCGTATACTTACGTGGTCTGGGTCCGAAGATACGCCCACCGCCTCTAAACATAGGGTTTTTAATATCCCCTGCACGAGCGGTACCTGTACCCTTTTGGCGTTTGATCTTACGAGTAGAACCAGCTACTTCACCACGCTCTTTGGCTTTGTGCGTTCCTTGCCGTTGGTTGGCAAGAAATTGCTTAACGGCCAAATATACCGCATGTTCGTTAGGTTCGATGCCGAAGATATCTTCTGGGAGATCTACTGATCTACCTGTTTTTTCGCCTTGAATATTTAAAACCTCGAGCTTCATTTTTTATCGCATTAATGCGCTCGTGAAAGGTGGACGATCACGAAACACCATTAGTAATTACTTTTCAAGAATAACATAAGCTCCTTTGTGACCAGGAACAGCGCCTTTTACCAGAATCAAATTCTGTTCTGGAAAAATCTTTACCACTTCTAGGTTTTGGATTTTCACTTGGCGCCCACCATCACGGCCGGCCATGCGCATTCCTTTAAAAACCTTAGCAGGGTAAGAAGCTGCACCAATCGAGCCCGGGGCACGTTGGCGGTTATGTTGACCGTGGGTAGCGTCATTTACACCTTTGAAACCGTAGCGTTTCACTACCCCTTGGAAACCTTTACCCTTGGAAGTACCAACGGCATTCACAAAGTCTCCTTCTTCAAAAATTTCATCTACTGTAATGGTCTCGCCCAAGGCTTTACCCGTTTCGAAATTGCGAAATTCCACCACCTTACGCTTAGGTGTTGTTTTGGCTTGCTCGAAATGTCCTTGGAGGGCTTTAGAAGTGTTCTTAGCTTTCGCTTCACTGAACCCGATTTGAATAGCACTGTAGCCATCGGATTCGGCTGTTTTTACCTGGGTTACGACACAGGGACCCACCTCGATTACTGTGCAAGGCACATTACGACCAGCGTTGTTATAAACACTGGTCATTCCGATCTTTTTTCCGATTAATCCGTTCATCAGTTCTTCATTTTATAGTCCCCGAAATGAGTTCGTGGGCACTTAAAGATGACAGACTCTAGATCGCTGTTGATAGCATTGTAAAGGGGCTATCAACCAGCAGATATTAGATAACAGACTTGGATGTCTTTGCTTTCTTCATCAAAGCTTTATCACGAGGACATCTAGTTTCTACTTCCGTTTTAATACAAATTGACCGTCTCCTATCATTTTGCCAAAGGGCAAGTGCAAGGATATACTGTCCGTATGTACCTATTAGGGCAATCGCCTAATATCTAACATCTAGCATCTTCAGACTTTACAAAAAATGGACTGGAATACAGAATTGGTAAGAAAACCTTTCCTGTATGCTCCGTCGTTAATTATCACGTCAATTTAACCTGAATATCTACCCCGCTTGGCAATTCCAACTTGGACAGAGCATCCACTGTCTTCTGGGTTGGAGTATAAATTTCAATGAGGCGTTTGTGTGTACGCAACTGGAACTGCTCACGAGATTTCTTATTGACGTGCGGCGAACGAAGCACGGTAAAGATCTTTTTCTCGGTGGGCAGCGGAATCGGACCAGTAACTACAGCACCACTGTTCCGTACCGTTTTCACAATTTTCTCTGTAGACTTGTCTACCAGATTGTGATCATAAGAACGGAGTTTGATTCTGATTTTCTGATTCATGCCTGAATTAAAATGTTTTTTAAAAAAAACGTCTTTCTTTTTCCACTAAACGGTAACGTATAATCTAGTACTAGTAGTTGCTTACTTATCGGTTAGTAGCTATTAGTTATGATCATCAAAACAATAACTAATAGCTACTTAACCACAAGTCATTTATACACTAACTTCTCCTTTCGCTTTCTCGATGATCTTCTTGGCAATTCCTTGCGGAGCAGCTGCATAGTGCGAGAACTCCATCGTAGAATTGGCACGACCAGAAGTAATCGTACGAAGAGAAGTAACATATCCGAACATTTCAGACAAAGGCACATCGGCTTGAACTGCAACAGCTCCCCCAGTACGTGCATCTTGTCCTTTTGGCAAACCACGACGACGGTTGAGGTCACCAATTACAGAACCTACATATTCTTCAGGTGTTACCACCTCTAGTTTCATGATAGGCTCTAGCAATACAGATTTGGCGCGGTGAGCAGCAGCTTTAAACCCTTCTTTTGCACAAAGTTCAAAAGCAATAGGCTTAGAATCGACTGCGTGCATAGATCCATCATAAACGCGCACTCTCATGCTGTCGATGTTGTATCCTGCCAAGATTCCGTTAGACATCATCGCGGTGAATCCGTCTTTGATAGGCTTGGTGTAGTTCTTGTCGATGGCTCCACCTACAATCCCCCAAACGAATTCTAGTTTCGTTTTTCCATTCTTGTAGTCATCGCTTTCCAAGAATTCTTCAGAAGCAGGGCCTAATTCGAATTCCATATCGGCAAACAAACCAGAACCACCCGTTTGCTTTTTCAAGCGCTCACGGTGTGTAACTGTTTTGGTCAATGCCTCTTTGTAATTTACTTGAGGCTCACCTTGGTTACATTCTACTTTGAACTCTCTTCTCAAACGATCTACAATAATCTCCAAGTGAAGCTCACCCATTCCGCTAATAACGGTTTGGTTGGTATCTTCATCATATTTTACACGGAAGGTAGGATCTTCTTCAGCCAATTTGGCCAAAGCCATACCCAACTTATCAAGGTCTTTTTGAGACTTAGGCTCTACAGCTACACCGATTACAGGTTCGGGGAAAGTCATACTTTCTAGAACGATCGGGTTGTCTAAGTCACAGATAGTATCTCCAGTACGAAGGTCTTTGAAACCTACCGCAGCTGCGATGTCTCCAGCCTGTACACCGTCAACAGCATTTTGCTTGTTGGAGTGCATTTGGTACAATCGGGAGATACGTTCTTTCTTGCCTGAACGCGTGTTCAAGACATAAGAACCAGCATCCAATGTACCAGAGTAGACACGGAAGAAAGCCAAACGACCTACATAAGGATCTGTAGCAATTTTGAATGCTAAAGCCGCAAATGGTTCGTCATTACTTGGTTTTCTTAGCACCGGCTCCTCTGTATTAGGATCAGTACCTTCGATTGCATCGATATCTACTGGAGAAGGTAAGAAAGTACATACTGCATCTAGGGCAGCTTGAACCCCTTTGTTTTTGAAGGCAGAACCACACATCATTGGAATGATACTCATGTCGATCACCGCTGCGCGGATAGCTGCACGAATTTCATCTGCTGAGATAGAATCAGGATCTTCAAAGTATTTCTCCATCAAAGATTCGTCGTATTCCGCTACTGCTTCCAACAACTTCTCTCTGTATTCAGCCACTGTATCTACCAAATCCTCAGGGATATCGATGACTTCGAAAGTCATTCCCATATCATGCTCATTCCATACAATAGCCTGATTGGTAATCAAGTCAACTACTCCCTTGAAGGTCTCTTCTGCACCAATCGGTACTTGTAGAGGTACAGGATTGGCACCTAATTTCTCTCTAACATCATTAACGACATTAAAGAAATCTGCACCAGAACGATCCATTTTATTAACGAATCCGATTCTTGGTACTTTATATCGATCAGCTTGACGCCAAACTGTTTCAGACTGAGGCTCTACACCTGATACTGCACAAAACAATGCCACCACACCGTCCAAAACACGCAATGAGCGCTCTACCTCTACTGTAAAGTCAACGTGACCAGGTGTATCGATAATATTTACCGTATACTCCTCATCTTTCCACTTCCAGCTAGTTTTAGTAGCAGCCGATGTAATCGTAATACCTCTCTCTTGCTCTTGCTCCATCCAGTCCATTGTGGCTGCGCCATCATGAACTTCCCCGATTTTATGGCTCATACCGGTATAATATAGAATGCGCTCCGTTGTTGTAGTTTTACCCGCATCAATGTGAGCAGCAATCCCAATGTTTCTGGTATATTTGAGATCTTTTGCCATAATATACTCCTTAAAGGAATTTAAAGGTTAAATAGAAAATTTCAAATATTCAGGTGTAATAAATTACACTCTGAAGTGAGCAAAGGCTCGGTTAGATTCTGCCATTTTGTGCGTATCTTCTTTACGCTTTACAGCAGCACCTTCCCCTTTACTAGCCGCGATTAGCTCTGAAGCTAATTTTTCGGCCATTCCTTTACCACTACGGTTTCTGGCAAACTTAATCAACCATTTCATTCCGATAGAGATTTTACGCTTTGGGCGAATCTCCGTTGGGATTTGAAACGTAGCACCACCAATTCGGCGGCTACGTACCTCAACTTGAGGCATGGCGTTATTTAAAGCCTTTTTCCAGATACCATGTTCATCTTGTTTGGTACGGTCCTTGATCAGGTCCATCGCATCATAAAAGATGCGGAAAGCCGTACTTTTTTTACCCTGCCACATCATGTTGTTGACAAATTGGGTAACTAGAGGATCACTGTATCGTGGATCCGGCTGAGCAATTCTTAACTTAGGTTTTCTTTTTCTCATTTCTCTTAATTAGAGGTTTCCGTAGGAACACCTACAATTGTTGAAACATAATTACTACTTAGGTCTCTTAGCTCCGTACTTTGAACGGCTCTTTTTACGATCACCCACTCCAGCAGTATCTAATGCGCCACGAACTATCGTATAACGCACCCCTGGCAAGTCCTTCACACGTCCTCCGCGAATCAACACGATAGAGTGCTCTTGTAAGTTGTGGCCTTCTCCTGGAATGTAAGCGATCACCTCAATGCCATTTGTCAGACGAACCTTTGCTACCTTACGCAAAGCAGAGTTAGGTTTCTTAGGGGTAGTAGTATATACCCTTGTGCAAACACCGCGCTTTTGAGGACATGAGTCCAAAGCCCTAGATTTGCTCTTTGTTATTACCTGCGTCCGGCCCTTGCGTACGAGCTGATTAATGGTTGGCATACGTTCGCATTTACAATTATAATTCAATTAATTAACGCTCGCTTATCACCTTGCTTGAGGTGGACAAAGGGCACCCCTCTGTCAAAAGCGAATGCAAAGGTAATTTTTTTTCCTCTATTTACCAAAGGTCAGTTTAAAATAATTGGATCAACAAATCACCTAGTTACATTTTGGGCTAACAAGCTAGTAAATACGGCCAAAGGTGGCTTAAAATTTTATATGGATGAAGCTTGGAAAGTCCAAATTAAGAGCAGCTGTTTACTGCTAAATAAAAAAAACAAATAGGGGAATATCTGACGAGCAGAAAAAACCTGCCACTTATTTTAAGGCTGAAAAGTTTTGTTAAAGCTCTTTAAATTGGTTTTTTTTGCCCTTAAAGTTGATACTGCCAGGCTAGGGAAACCCGCTATTATCTCCTCTACCTGCGCCCAGAAGCTACCATCATATGAATCACGAGAAAGAACCGATTGTACATTATACCGAGTACATTATTCGAACCTATGACATCGATAGTCGAAAGCAAGCTACGGTCCCCGCTCTCATACGACTGATGCAAGAAGCGGCGATGGAGCAGGTGATTAAGCTGGGAATCTCGGTATGGGATCTTGAGGAGCACAAAATATCTTGGATATTAATGCGTAAACACCTCCAAGTGGTGCGCCTGCCAAAATTAGGAGAGAAAATCAGGATAATGACCCATCCTTCAGGATTTGAACGCATTTATACTTATCGAGATTTTCGTGTTTTTGATGAAGAAGGCATCCAAATTGCTCAATCAAGTACCGCCTGGCTGTTGATGAATATAGAAAGTCGTCGATTGAGTAGGATTCCAGCCTTTATCCTTAAGCTAAGTGAGCAACTACCTCCGGAATCCGATTTCCTGCCGCGAGTGAGTACGAAAATGCCAAAACTGAGCCAAGTAGACTGGGAAAAGAGCTTTCGGGTGAGTTGGCATGATTTGGATTTTAATCAGCACCTCAACAATACTTTTTATATCCAGTGGATGCTCGAAAGTTTGCCTGAAAAAGTCCTGCGCTATCAACGCCTGGTCGATATGAAGGTACAATATCAGGCAGAGGCTCTGTTGGGGCAGCGGGTCGTGTCACAATGCACCCAGACAGAAACTGGGCGCTATTTGCATCGATTAGTGACTGAAGAGGATGGGAAAGAACTGGCGTTTCTGGCCACGAATTGGCAATAATTAGCGCTAGTAATCAATATACCTGAAGTCCGCCTCATCTATCTGTAATAGATACAATATAGTAAGGATCAAAGCAGTGTACCAAAGTACCATTCCGATATTGGCCCAGCGCGGAGACACGTATTTCAGCAGATAATCATACATTGTTCTTCTTTCTAATTGAGGAATAAAAGGGTCAAATAAGTTTCCCAAACAGCTTTCCAACTAGGTTGCATTACAATAACAAAGCTCAGCACCACAAAGTGGAAGGTCAATACTTTAGCCCAAATATCATAAAAGGGTATGGTCTTGGTTAAGCGTTCTGCCAAACGGCTATTCTTGTATAAATGCCAAATAGCAATTCCTACACCATGGAATAACCCCCAAACTATATACTTGAGAGACAACTCGTGCCAAAGGCCAATCACTAACATCGTAAATATAATTCCCCAAATCGGTTGGCGAGTCATACTTGCTACAGGGATATATACATAGTCCTTACACCAAGACGAGAGGGAGATATGCCAGCGGTTCCAGAACTCGTTGATGTTGGGAGCGGTCAAGGGATAATTAAAGTTTTCCATCACCCTAAAACCCACTAACAAAGCCAAGCCGATAGCTATATCCGAGAAGCCTGCGAATTGAAAGTAGGTATTGAGGAGAAAGTTGATAGATTCCAAATAGGTTTTCAACCAGAGGTATTCTTCCCCTAATCCATCTATCCTAAGTGCTAGTTTTTTAGAAATGATGAAGTTGCCTAGAATCACAATTTTGGCGTATCCATAAATGATTCGTTCGAGGCCATCAGCAAATAGTTGTTGATCCCAACGTCTACGCCTAAGGTTACGCATGAAGGTAGGGAAACGATTAATTGGGCCTACTAATATAGTTGGCAGGAAGAACATATAACAGACATATTCTCCAAAATTGTGCAAGGGCACCTTTTCCTTATATTGTTCAATCGCGTAGTGAATTTGCCGAAAAGAATAATAGGATAGCCCTAAAGGGATTAATCGACTGCCATCGTGTAAGAAATCCGGTGCCCAACTCGCCTTGTACATTACAAAAAGGCCAATAGATTGTAAAAGGATTAAGATCGTAGCCCAAGCCCTATTGATGCCAGTCTTGAAAATGCCAAAACTGGTCATCGTTGTAATGGCCAGGATAGCGAGAGATAAAGGTGCCTTCCAAAGCAAAAACAAAAGCGTTCCTATTGTAATCACCCATACCTGCCAGCGACTGGGGGCGATCCAGCAAAGCCCTACAAGCACTCCCGTATATAGTAGAATTAAATTCAGTAAATCCATAAAGCTTACAGCGCTACTTTTATTTGGTGAAATAGCCAGTCCGAGAAGCGTTCCATTCCTCTCCGATTAAGATGAGCATCGGTAAAGTGGCTGTACGGGAGTATTTCTGGGTATACCCAATGCTCCAGGTTTAGGTTTTTCTGATATTCCCTTAAAAGAGATTGAAAATCGGCTTCTTTTCTAGCTGAGATCAATGCGTCCTCAGTTACCTTTGGTCGGGGTAGGTTCAACATGACTACTTGGGTTCCTGCATCTGTTAGTTTTGCTAACCATTGATTAACCTTTTTGTTATGCTGATAGGGTCGAATATTAAAAGCTGTAGGCTCGAAGGTGGTAGAATCTATACCGAATGCTTCTTCATGGTATTTCCAGAAGAAATCGAAAGTTCTAGGTTCATCAGATAGTCCCTTCCCTATCTGTAAAAGTAAATGCTCCTTGACCCCTTCTAGGCGAAGACTAAATCGTTCAATCCATTTGGGAATATGTAGCATACCAGGGTTGTATTCATTGAAGGCAAGCAAGCGTTCTTCAAAACAGACAATATCGGCCTTCAAGCGAATAGCGAGTTCGAAAAAATCTGGCAAATCCTGTAGGTCAGCTGCGCTACAGCTATACATATAGACCTTAAAGACATGAATGGGTCGGCCAGTTTCAGTCTGAGATCGCTCATAGAAATAATCATGATGTTGGATGCCCATGGCGGTCAATGAGGAGCCAAAAATGAGAACGACCTCATCTTCTTCGGCTATTTGATAACGTTCTTCCAGGTCCTGCATTCGGTCTCTGAAGTCACGGTAGAAAACGCCATGCCCCTCTCGAACATCCAGAACGAAAGAGCTAGTAAGGATTACCAGTGCAGAAAGAATTGCAGTAGTCAGCCATACGGATATTGGTGGAAAGGTACGCTTCATCAGTTAGCTTAATTTAGCAGCCAGTATCTGTTCGGCCTCGGACAAGGTATTCATCACCATAATTTCTTTGGAGTTGAATCGAATCTTGAATTGTTCCTCCAAATTGGTAATAAATACGAGATGTGCCATGGAGTCCCAGCCGTCAATCGTCATGGAATTGCCATTCATGTCCAGTTTTGCTTGCTCCATCTTGAAAGCATCAGCGGCGGCAGCCAAAATCCCTTCTGCATAGGTAGCCCCAGCGCCTACTTCCAGCATTTTCCCAGACAACAATTCTGCTTCCAGTGCTTTGTAGCGGATTTTTCCTGAACCCGTTTTAGGTATTTCTTTTAGGAAATATATTTTCGTAGGTACTTTGGCTTCTTCCAGTTCTTTGCGGCAATGTTCTATTATGCCCAATTCATCGGCAGCAAGGCCTTCTTGCAAAACGACACCTGCCACTAGTTTTTCCCCAAATATTTCGTCGGCGATACCTAAGGCTGCAGATTCCAGAATAGCGGGATGCGTATTTAAGACAGCGGTGACCTCTTCGGGCTGGATATTGATCCCACCGGAAATAATTAGGTTCTTTTTCCGACCTACGATATAGTATAAGCCATCACTATCGCGCGTCACATAGTCGCCCGTATAAAACCAACCATCTTTTAGCGCCGTACGGGTGGCTTCCTCATTATTGAGGTAATTGGTGAGGAGGTTTTCTCCTTTAATTAGGAGTTCGCCTTTCTCATTATCTCCTAATTCTTGCCCATTTTCATCTATGATTTTGAAAGTGCAATCTACGGGTACGCCGATGGAGCCAATGCGATGTGTATCCGCATCGGGGCCGCAATAACTGGCTCCCGCTACGGTCTCCGTCAAGCCATAATTATTGACAATCCGCGTATTGAATTTTTGCTCAAAAGTTTCCCATAAGGCTTTCTCCAAGGGAGAGGCCGAAGTGATGATACTTTTGAAGTCTCCGTTGTCGAAGGTATCTTCAAAGCCATCGGAGAATTTATTGAGAAAAGCCAACATCGTCGGAACCGTGATAAAGTGGGTAATCCTATATTTATAGATGCTGTCAAATATTTGTTCAATCTTATCAATAGCAAACTCAAAAGGATGGTACCAGGTGTGTATATTCAATACGGCTAGGACGGGGCCTTGGACAACGCCATCGGTATGATAGGCGGTAAGTATATTAAATACTCGATCATCTTCTTCGAGTTGATACACCTTTCTGATGGTTTCCAGGTTGGCCCAGAGCGCACGGTGGCTAATTTGAACGGCCTTGGGTGTCGCGGTAGAGCCTGACGTAAAGAGAATGTAAGCAATGGAGTTAGGATCAATGGTGTTAGGCAATGCTGCAGCGGGTAAGCCTTCTAGTAGGGCCGGAAAGCTGGTAGCGGTTCCATTAGACTTGGATTTAGCTTTCAGCATCTTCTTAAACAGGAGTCCTTTTTTCTGTTTTTCTCGCTTGATTTCCAGTACAAACCCGGTTTGTTTTTCCAGCTCCCAATCCTTGACTAATGCTTGGTCTACCAACAAACCTTTGGGCGTGGTTAGGGCGATCAATTCATTGGCTCGTTGTGTGCCCATTTCCGGGTCGAGTAACATGGCCGTGATTCCATTGCGGAGGCAGGATAAAAACAATAAGCTGACTGCATAATTATCAGCAGAAGAAATGATGAGTCGGTCACCTTCCGCTAAGCCTTTCTCCTGAAAATAGGTCGTCATTTTCCTGATGCCAGCTGTTAGATCAGCAAAGGTGTATTTCTTGTCAAGTACAGCAAAAAGTTTCTGTTGATTTTTGCGGTCCTCTAGGCGATTAAAAATAGCAACTGTATCTGTCATTATTGGGTAAATTATATCGTTTGTTGTAGGTGTTCTTGGATTAATTTGGCTTTGAGAATTTTGCCATTAGCGGATAAAGGAATGTCTTTGACATACACAAACCGAAGGGGTGCCTTACGCTTACCAAGGCGCTCACTCACATGTTGTTTTAGCCTTTTGTCCAGGTCAGTCTCTGGCGCTAAGCGCTCAGGAACAATAAAGGCGATGATTTTTTCTACGCCCTCTTCATACAGAGCGCCAACAGCGGCCTGTTTGACCCACTCTTTTTGTTCTTGCAGGCAAGCTTCGATTTCTGCGGCAAAGACCAAATTGCCATCTGCTGTTTTGATAATATCCCGCTTTCGTCCCATTAGCTCAATATGCCCTTCTGGGGTAAAGCTGGCATAATCGCCAGTGTAAAACCATCCCTCTCTGACTACCTGTTCGGTCAATTTCGGGTTGTTGTAATAGCCTAACATGATGTTCTCACTGTAAATACGGAGTTCTCCTTTTTCGCCCACCTTGGCCAGTTCACCAGCATCATTGATAACCTGTGCCATACAGGCTACAGGTTGTCCGATGGTATGCTGGGTTAGTTGGTGTGTTTCTTCCGTTTCTGCGGTGCAGATACCTGTGGTTTCTGTCAAACCGTAATAGTTGAGAATCGGGATATTGAAATGATCTAGAAATTCTTGCCTAAGGGCTGGGTATAGATTGCTGCCGGTGCAGATAACTTGACGTAAAGTGCGCAGGTCGGCTTTGATTCGTCGTTCAAACTTGACGGCTTGGCCGAGAAAGGCAGGAGTCGTTCCCAATAAGGTAGCTTCATAAGTCGAGATCGTCTCACAAATCCCGAATAGGTTCCCTTTGTTTTGAGCAGCGGGAATAATCACGGCCGCACCTACTTCTAAAGGGGTAAAACAGCAATTGCGCAAACCGCTCATACTATCTAATTCCCCGAGGGCTAAAAAGCGATCTGTTTTTCGCCACTGGAAGGTTTCACTAATCAAACGACCGCTACGCATTAGATGGCCGTGAGATAACATGACGCCTTTTGGAATGCCTGTTGAACCTGAGGTATATAATATGACAGCTAAATCATCCGCTTCCAGGGCCACCTCTATCGTACCTATTTTTTCCTCTTCCACCTCCATCAGCCAATCCGAAAACAGGACATTGTCCGTTTCAATTTCTTCTTCCTCATCAAAAATGATACAGCTATCAATAGGTAGGACTTTGCTGCAGGATTGTAGAGAAGCTGGATTGACGAAAACTAATTTAGGCGCTACTTCCTGCAGTATATGCTCCATAGCTCCAAGGGCCAAATCATATTCTATCGGTATCGCAATAATCCCCATTTGAGTAGCGGCCAACAGTGTCAAAACCGCTTCAAAATGATTGGCAGAAATGATAGCTATTTTATCCCCCTTCTGTAGTCCTGCCTGATCTAGTCTCGCTTTAATTTGTTGGATGAGTTGATCGCTATCTTCGTAGGTGAATTCACTCTCGTCCATTTCGGCAATCAGGAATAATTGATCGGAGAAATTCTGCACGGCCCTTTCCCACAAGGCTTTGATCGTTTGCTCCGGCTTGGGGACGGTATAGGATTGCGTACTAACAAATGCCTGTAATCGAATACTTTGCTTGGAAACGGGCACCACCTGGACAATATCCTTGTGCTGTAGCCCAGCCAGGGCTTCCCGCAAATCCGCCATAGCATAATTCGTTCGCTCCGCAATCTCTTGGACAGAAAGCAATTGACCCGCCCAAAAAAGCAGCTTACATTCCAACTCAGACAAGCTATAATCAGCTGCTCGCTCCAATTTCTCCATATATATAGGGTGGCGATCTAGAAGATAGCCCACCCTATCCGACAAATAAGAGCGATCTAATCGTACAATAGCCTGGTGGAGGTTGATATTGAGCAATGGATTGATCAGAATATGGCAATCCGCTATATTTTCTAAGTCTTCAAATCGAAAAGCTTGTAAGTGTTCAGATTCCTGCCAGGCTTGCGGTAAAATAGCGATGCAGGAATTGTAATGATGTGAATTGGGTTCGGTCACCAAAGGGGCTACTCCACTTTCTGATAGTTCATTGATTTTGAACATTTCTGGTTCGGGAAAAACCATTCCTACCCGATTAGTACTCGTCAACATTCTTTTGAAGAAGCGATCATAATCGAGGCCATGTAGCTGCCGACATCCTCTTTCAAAAAAGGGATCGGGTTCATTATTTGACAAATGCACGTGGGGGAAAATAATAGCTGCCTGATCGGTGGTGATCCGGAGCATTTCGCTCAGTAAGAGGGATTGATCGAAGCGATGAAAGGTATCCAGTCCTACGACTAGAGACACCGTATTATCCCCAAAAGGCAAGGGCTTATCCAGGTTGGCAAAAGCGACTTGAAAATCTTGCTTTTGCTGGCCTCTTTCGTACCAAAAATAGAAGCCTTTATAGCCCAAAACATCCTTGTCTCCTTCCCACAATGAGATCACTTTTTGCTCGGGGAAAAGGCCCGCTAGCAAAGCAGCATTCCAACCTGTTCGATCCCAGAGATTGAGAATCAAATCTCCGGCTTGTAAGCTTTTCTTGATGCTTTTCAGGAACGGGAAAAGCGCTTTAAAAGCTTCATTAAATGGCTGAAAGCAAGCATATATATCATAGTTGGGACGGCGTCCTTTTTGTCGAACGAAGGTCTCATAGTCTGCGACCATTTCAGCCGTCTGACTGAGAAGTCGTTGGCACTTATCTTTCAGAATATCTTCCGAGTAGAAATCCGATTCATTGAAGAAGGCCATTTCGCCAATCTGGGGATAGGCCCTGGTATAATTTTCATTGTGTAAGATCGAAGTTGGGGTCTCTTGATCGACGAAACTATCCAAGGATCGTCGTCCGAGCCCATGGGCTGCTGGTACCAGGTGTTTGTTCATACTATGGGTCGTAATGAAAATTAAAAAAATGCAGTGTTATAAGGTGGGACTTTTAAGTAGGTATGTTTGATTGAGTCTAATAAGGAGCTGAATAAACCACTAGCCAACCAAATTAAGCAGTTGTTGTTTATTTCCACCCTAGGAAAAGACTAACCGTCATTAGCTTTTACTGTGAAATGGCAAATAGGTTGCATATGTGGACTAAAATCCTTTAACTGAATAGGGAAAATCTTTCCGTAGGGGGTATGCGGTGGATGAAGAATAAAAGGAGGCTATTTCTTCTAGGCTAATTCTAAATATTTGAGCGTTTGGCGGCCTTCCTGAATTGGGTGGGTGTCATCTGCTCCTGTCGCTTAAACTGACGAATGAAATAGCTCAAATTATTGAAGCCAACTTGAAAACAAACTTCAGATAAGGTCTTTCGACGATCGAGCAATAATTTTTTTGCTTGTTTGATTCTTTCCGCGTTGACATACTCTATGGGAGAGACGCCAAAGGTATTTTTAAAGCACTTAAAAAAGTGGGACTTACTCATACAGGCCTTATCGGCTAATGACTCTACACTGAAGTCTTGGCTCAAGTTGTCTCGGATATACCGGATAACAAATGCTAGTCGATGATCACTCAATAAGCTTTCCGCATTGTCAATTAGCAAGAAACGAGCTTGAGTTTGTAGTAAGCGAATGATGAGTTCCTTGAGTAATAAATCGGCAAATACATCCTTTGCCTGGTGGTGTTCGGTAAACAAAAAAATGAGGCGCTCGACCAATTGCTGAATTCCTACATCATTTTGCAGATGAAAGGATTTGGCATCTAAGGTCCAATCCAAAGCTTTCTTTTCTATCGCGGTTTGTTCTTTAAAGAAAGAGATATTTTCTTCAATTTTTTCCGGCGCTATGGCCAGGGCTAGACATTGCGTCGGTGCATCACGGCGAGCTTCTGGAAAATCTATGAGCATACTTCTACCGGAAGGGACGACCACTGATTCGCCAGGCAAAAAGGTAAAAGAAGCCTGGTCTTCTAAATGCATTACCTTCTTACCACTTATCATACTTGCGATGACCGGATCATCAAATTTGAGATAAACCTTTTCTGCCGTTTGGTAGGTTTCAAAAATATTGAGCGACGCATGTTGTAGCGTGTAGGCCGTTTGATTCTCCACCAAATCTTCCAATTTTCTTTGCTGATAATGTTTGTGTAATAATTGGCTCATCCCTAGTTTTTTAGTTCTCCCTACTTACAAAAGGCTTTAAGTGCCATTTATGATAGTATTGTGCAATAAGATAAGATTAAAGTACTTTGACAACCGAAATATCCGTTACATTTTTATCTTCCAGAATATTATTTCACAATTATCAGTGAATATAAAATTATTTCCTATTTTAGAAACTATTAAAAAGACAGATTTCTGTCTCCAGCTACTTAGCCTAATCTATTATATTATGCATAGCGGGTGATGCAATAGTTTCTGTGCTAAACCGACATTCATGAAGATAGAAGGAGATTACTCACTAAAAGCTAGTCCGGCTATTATTTGGGAAAAATTATTAGATACTGAAACACTAGCCAGGATAACACCAGGGGTCACACACTTAGAAATGACTGAGCCTGATCAATTCATTGCCACATCAGAAATAAAAATTGGTCCAGTGCAAGGTGCATTCAAGGGGAACCTGGCTATTAAAGACAAAAAGGAACCCGATGGCTTTACCCTCGTTTTAAGCCAAAAAAGTAAAATTGGTAATGCCTCGGCAGAGGTAAAGTTACATATACTACCACTAGAGAATGAAGAGACCAAAGTACGTTATGAGGGTAAGGCCAAACTATCTGGATTATTGGCCCGTACCGGCCAGCGTGTTATTGGCGGGGTAGTAAAAACCTTGGCAAAGCAATTCTTTAAGGCACTAGAAACCGAGTTGAACGGCCCAGACAAAGTCAAGCCCGAATCGGCAACGGAACCAACACCAGCGTCGACAGTTGCCGAGGAAGCTCCCAAGGTGGTAGATCCTAATATTCCGCCAACTCCAACTCCGCCTCCACCACCGCCGGCTCCACCTTCTGAAAGCATACAATAATCATCAAAATACCTTCAACCATAAATTATTTATACCAAAATGAAAAAACAAATTAACCTAACCGTTAACGGCAAAGCTTACAGCCACGAGGTCGAGGCTAGGCTTTTGCTGGTTCATTACCTACGCGATGTGTTGCGCCTTACGGGCACGCATGTGGGTTGTGACACCAGTAGTTGTGGGTCTTGCACTATCTTGATGGATGGACAGGCTGTCAAGTGTTGTACGCTATTGGCCGTACAAGCTGATGGTGCTGACATTACCACCATTGAGGGCTTAGCTGACAATGGTAGCCTTCATCCCTTGCAAGAAGGTTTTAAAGAAAAACACGGTTTGCAATGTGGTTTTTGTACCCCGGGTATGATTATGACCGCTGCAGATTTATTGAGCAACAATTCCGATCCTAGCGAACAAGAAATCAGACATGCCCTCGAGGGTAATTTCTGCCGCTGTACTGGCTATCACAACATTGTCAAGTCGATTCAGTACGCTGCTAATAAAATAAATAATAAGGAGGTAGCATCATGACAAAAATGATAGGAAAATCCGTAAAGCGGGTAGAAGATAAAAGATTCATTACAGGTCAGGGACAATACACTGATGATATCATACTACCTAATATGACCTATGCACAGTTTGTGCGTAGTCCCTATGCTCACGCCAAAGTTTTAGGCGTCGATACATCCGAAGCCCTTGCTCACCCCGGTGTGGTAGCGGTCTATACTGGCGCTGACTTTGCCGAAATCAATGGCGTGCCCTGTGGGTGGCAGGTCGATTTTAAGAATGGTGATACCATGAAGGAGCCTAAGCATCCGCTGATTGTCGTAGACAAGGCGCGACATGCTGGTGATGCCGTGGCCATTGTCATTGCTGAAAGTCGAGAGGCAGCTAGAGATGCTGCTGATCTAGTAGATGTCGATTATGAAGAATTAGAAGCTGTTGTTGATCCCAAAAAAGCAGCCGAGGAAGGCGCTCCGTTGGTACACGATGACGTTCCTAATAATATTTGTTTTGACTGGGAATTAGGAAATCCTAAGGATGAAGTTGATGCAGCTATTGCAGGTTCTTCGCATGTCACTACCCTTGAATTTACCAACCAAAGAGTAGCTCCAAATGCCATAGAGCCCAGAAGTTATATCGGAGACTATGACTCAACCAATGATAAATACACCCTGTATACAAGTACGCAAAATCCGCACTTGATACGCTTGTTACTATGTGCCTTTGTACTGGGAATTCCCGAACATAAGGTACGGATCGTTAGTAAAGATGTAGGAGGGGGATTTGGAAGTAAGATCTTCCATTATACAGAAGAAGCTTTGGTGACCTATATCTCTAAGCAATTGGGTCGTCCAGTCAAATGGACAGCGGAGCGGAGCGAAGCCTTTTTGACCGATGCGCATGGCCGTGATCATGTGAGTAAAGCAGAGATGGGATTTGATGCGGATGGTAAAATAACTGGATTACGAATTAAGACCTATGCCTCAATGGGAGGATATTTGTCGACTTTCGCCCCAGCTGTACCTACTTATCTGCATGGCACGCTATTACAAGGTGTTTATACTACACCGAAGATACACATTGATGTAGTCGCCACTTTCACGCACACCTGTGCCGTAGACGCATATCGGGGAGCTGGTCGACCAGAAGCCACCTATTTATTAGAAAGGCTAATGGATACAGCAGCCTTGGAGATGGGCATGGATCCAGCGGATTTACGTTTCAAAAACTTTATTCCCGCCTTTAATGGCATTGACGAACCCGGTTATGCCACCAATGTAGCTTTGCAATACGATAGTGGTAATTATGCCCCGGTATTGCAACGGGCGCTTGAAATGACGGGCTATGAAGATTTTAGAAAAGAACAAGCGGAGGCCCGAGCCAATGGTAAGCTACTGGGGATTGGGTTTTCTACTTATATAGAGGCATGTGGTATTGCACCATCGGCCGTAGTAGGCGCCTTAGGTGCGCGGGCAGGACTCTTTGAAGTCAGCCAAGTGCGTGTTCACCCAACGGGTAAGGTTAGCGTATTTACCGGAGCGCATTCGCATGGTCAAGGTCATGAAACCACCTTTGCACAGGTTGTAGCCGATAAGTTTGGCATTCCTATGGAAGACGTGGATATCGTTCATGGTGATTCCGACACGGTAGCCTTTGGTATGGGAACCTACGGTTCTCGTAGTTTGGCCGTAGGAGGTAGTGCCTTGGTGAAAAGCATTGAAAAGATCATTGATAAAGGCACCAAGATTGCAGCTCACAAATTGGAAGCCGCCGAGGAAGATTTAGAATTTGCCGAGGGCAAATGGACGGTAAAAGGCACCGATAAATCTATTGGATTTGCGGATATTTCTTTGACGGCCTATGTTCCACATGACTACCCTGCTGGCCTGGAGCCAGGTTTGGACTTCTCCAGCTTTTATGACCCTGCCAACTTTACCTATCCATTTGGCGCACACATTGCCATTGTGGAAGTCGATAAAGATACCGGTAAGGTAAGCCTGAAACGTTTCATCGCGGTGGATGATGTAGGAAATGTCATCAATCCCATGATTGTAGATGGTCAGATTCATGGTGGTGTCGTTCAAGGTATTGGGCAAGCCCTACTTGAGCATGCCTTTTATGATGAAGATGGCCAATTGGTCAGCGGTTCTTATATGGATTATGCCATGCCGCGGGCAGATGATGTACCCATGATTGAGACGGATCGCACGACGACGCCTTGCCCGCACAACCCATTGGGTGTGAAAGGTGCTGGTGAAGCTGGAGCGATTGGTTCCACCCCTGCAGTAGTCAATGCAGTAATGGATGCCTTGTCAACTTATGGCGTTAAGAATTTATCTATGCCATTGACCTCCGAGAGCGTTTGGAGGGCTATGAAGGGGTAGATTTGGCTAAGGAAAGGTGTTGGTCAGAGACGCAACACCGGCGATCTGATTGGGACTCGTCTAAACTCAATAATTTTTTTTTTAAAAACAAGATTAATCTAAATATAATGATTCCTGCAGCATTTGATTATCACAAAGCATCATCCGTGGCGGAAGCCGTGGGGCTGCTGAAGGAGCATGGCATGGATGCCAAAATACTGGCGGGAGGTCATAGTCTGATTCCAGCTATGAAACTCCGGCTCAATCAACCAGAGATATTAATCGATATCAGTGGTATTGCCGCTCTGAAGGGCATTAAAGATGAAGGGCGCAAACTCGTCATTGGTGCGGCTTGTACGCATGCTGCCATTGCTAGTTCGGCGGAAGTGAACAGCGGTGCTCCCATCTTGGCTGAAACGGCCAAAGTCATTGGCGATATCCAGGTTAGAAATAAAGGTACGATTGGAGGAAGTATAGCACATGCCGATCCCGCAGCCGATTGGCCCGCAGCGCTGATTGCCGCCGACTCGACGATAGAAGTTTTGGGTGGCAGCGGCAGCCGAACGATTGCAGCCGCCGACTTTTTCACGGGTATTTACGACACTGCTTTGGAAGAAGATGAAGTAATTGTTGCTATCCATGTACCCAAAGTCAGCAGTACTTTCACCAGTGCTTATGCTAAGTTTTTCCAACCTGCTTCACGTTTCGCCATAGTGGGGTGTGCGGTCGTTATGGAAATGAAAGATAACTACTGCGTATCTGCCCGAGTAGCCTTTACGGGAGTAGCCGATACGCCTTTCTTCGATGAGAAAGTGAGTAGTGCCTTGGCCGGTAAAACCCTTAATGATGAAACGATTGCTGCTGCCGTTGCTTTGGCCGCACAGGGTACCGACATTTTAGGTGATCACTTTGCTTCCGAAGAATACCGCGCGCATTTGGCCCAGGTCTATGCAGAGCGTGCTATTCGGGCAGCGATTGCCTAGGGGGGAGGTAAAAATAAAGTCAACAAATTAGGCGTAGCTATTTTGATTCAGAATGAGGCAGAAAGCACAGGCATAGCAGCGCTACGGCGCGCATTTCTAACGAAATGATGGATCAAAAGAGCAAGGATAAATGTTGGATTTATTTTTAACTTATCCCTTAGTACAACATTTCGAATAAATTCATGTTTCCCTCGGGAAACTTCAACCTTATTGTTCACAGAGGCGGCCTACGAAGCCGCCTCTTTGTTATGTTACTATGCCAAAAGAATTATCAGCTATCGAGGGCATGCTAAACGAGCAGGGCTACATTGCTAATCGATCTATCGCGATGTCCATTTTTTTAGCGATGCGATTAGGA
>Ga0070726_10001117_pt1 | contig 28246 bp, 19 predicted proteins | sample tdAd471_FD_67275 | JGI IMG/M metagenome (GOLD analysis project Ga0070726, IMG submission 67275) | Marine sediment microbial communities from the Atlantic coast under amendment with organic carbon and nitrate - tdAd47.1 | ecosystem: Environmental > Aquatic > Marine > Coastal > Sediment | place...
GGGAGTAGCTGCTGTTGCGATGTGTGAAGCGGTAGACGCCGCAGACCACGAGCATCAGTACGCTGCAGAGGGTCAGTGCGAACAGGGTTTCCCAGCGGGTGAGCGCTTCACCCTGTCCACCCTGGGTGCGGAAGATTCGCCACAGCTCTTGCATTTGGGCTCCCCAATGAAGCGCTCATGCTAGGAGTAGGACTTACGCCTCGCAAGGGACTCAGGGGACTAGCAGTCGACTTGGGTCTGCTCCAGCGCGTCGTCGTCCTCGGGCTCCGCAGGGTCGCTGCCCGACGCGGTGGCCCGGCGGAAGCTCTCGCGCAAGGCCTCGGTCATGCTCTTCACGCGCTCCGGATCGCCTGCGCGATTGGCGAGCTCGACCAGGCGTGGCTCGAGCTTGCTCCAGCTCTCCTTGAGCTGGGCGTAGCCGGTCTCGCCCTGGCTCTGGGCCCGTCCCCCAGCCTTGTTCAGCGACTTGGCGAGCTCGCTCTCGAACGCCGCCAGCTTGGGGCCGAGGCTCTCCTTCCAGAAGAGGCCGGCGTCGCGCTTGGCGAGCTTGGTCTCCTCGCGCAGCTCCTGCCCCAGCGCCTTGAGCCCGGCCTTCAGCTCGTCGAACAAGCGAGTCTTACCTGACATGGCCACCACCTCTCCTCTGAGCGTATCGCGTAAGGATCCATGCGTGTGGAAGAACTCGGAGCCCCACTTGGGGGTGAGGCCTCGCAGCTGTGCTGGTAGGGCGAGGGGGCCTCGTAGAGGCCCCCTGGAACACGAACGGCAGCGAGTTCTTCCCTACCCACGTTAGTGGGTATGGAAGAACTCACTGCCGTTGAAGAGCGCCCAGATGACGTCGCCGAGGAAGGCGGCCTCCTCGGCAGAGGAGGCGTCGCGCAGGTGGAGGGCGCGGGCCTCGGCCGGCGTCGGCGGGCGGGCCAGGACTCGCACGTAGAGCTCCTCCAGTCGCTTGGGGCGTGGCAGCGCCAACAGCTGCTGAAGCAGCGACTCGGGGTGGGTGGCGCTGACCGTCTGGTTGAGCAGCGGTCCGTTGATCAGGGCCAGCGCTTGCGCCACGGTGTTGTCCGCGGGGCTCGCGCGGTCGTCGCGGGCGAAGAGCGCGAAGAACTGGCGGCGCCAGTAGGCGAGCCGACGGGCGGCGGCGTCGGGTTCCTCGCCCTCGAGGGTAGCCCGCAGGTTCAGGGTCTGCGCCAGCGCACGCCAGAGCTGCTCGGGGGTCAGGGGCCGGACGCCTCGCGCCGCGAACAGGCCGAGCGCCTCGGGGCTGGCTTCGCCGTGGGAGGTCAGTCCGTAGGCGCGGGTGAGCACGAGGGTGCTGATCAGGCGGCGGGTGTCGTAGCCCTGGCGGAAGTCCTCGACGAGGAGCTCGAGGACCTCGGGCAGCACGGCGCTCTGGCGGACGTCGTCGGGGTCGATCAACGGCTCGGAGAAGAAGAACGTCCAGGTGCGGGCCACGGTGGCCCGGGCGAACTCGGAGTCGGGATGCCCGGTGATCAACTGGGCCAGGCGCGTGCGCCGCGACTGCCCGCGATCGGGCGCGCTGGAGAACAGGAGCGGCGCGACGACTGCCCCGTCACCGCCGAGGCGGACTTCGCCGCGGGGCCGCTCGACCACGGCCTCCTCCCGGATCGCGACCCGGGCGAAGAACGCCGCCAGCTCCCAGAACTCCTGCTGGGACACGTCGTCCTCGAAGGGGTGGTCGTGGCACTGGGCGCATTGCAGCTGCCGGCCAAGGAAGACCTGGGCCGCGTTGCCTGCGAGCTCCGCGGGGGCGCCCCGGTAGCGGCGAAAGTAGTCCCCGGCCCCCCGGTTGGCGATGGGCCCTTCCGCCTCGAGCAGGGCGCTGACGACTTCGTCCCAGGGGCGATTGGCGGCGAACTGCTGCGCCAGCCACTGGGTCAAGGGGGCCCGCTCGCCGCCACGCCCGAGGAGGTAGCTGCGGCCGACGAGCTGGTTGGCCCAGCGCTCGGCCATGGTCTGGGCGTAGCCCTGGCTCCAGAGCATGCTCGTCAGCAGCCGTTGGCGGCGGTCGTCTCCGGAGCGCTCGAGGTAGGCGCGCACGACTTCGGGGCGCGGGGTCGAGCCCTGAATGTCCAGGCTCAAGCGGCGGAGGAACTCGGTGGGCTTGGCCGGGCGCGAGGGTTTGAGGTCCTCCTTGGCCCAGGCCTTGGCCAGCAGCGCGTCGACCTGGGCCGCGAGCTCGCTGGGGGTGGGGCGGTCTTCGGTGGTCGTCTGCGCCCAGGCGCCGCCCGCGAGCGCCAGGACCAGCAGGAGCTGCTTCATGCAGGTAGTGTACGCCTTCGAATCCACCCGCGGGGAGGTGCGACGTGGCGGTTTCGGTCGAGCGAGTCTTGCAGGCGGTGCGCGAGCAGTGCCCCCCGCGCTACGCCCTGGAGGGCGACCGCACCGGGTTTCAGATCGGCGACGCGAGGCGGCGGATCGAGCGCGTGCTCTGCACCCTGGACCTGACCCTCGAGGTGGCCGAGGAGGCGGCGGCCAAGGGGGTGGGGCTGGTGGTCAGCCATCACGCCGTGATGTTCCGCCCGCTGAGCCACCTCCGCGCCGACCACTTCAAGACCCGGATCGTGACGACCCTGATCAAGCACGACGTCGCGGTCTACGTGCCCCACACCGCCATGGACGTGGTCGCCGAGGGCATGAACGACCACCTCGCGAGCTCGGTGGGGCTGGTCGAGCCACGCTTCCTCGAGCAGAGCGGGAGCGACGAGCGCTTCCTGCTGCGCGTGGCCGACGTCGGACTCCGCGAGGTGCTTGCGGAGCGGGGGGTCGAGGACCTGGACGAGGTCGCGGGGCGGCTCGAGGGTCGGGTGCGCGCCCCAGACGTGGGGCGGGTGCTGCGCTTGCTGGGCAAGCGCGGCGAGACCCCCACGCTCCTGCCCCTCGAGCAGGCCGCGGTCCCTCGCGGGATCGGCCGGGTGGGGAAGCTGGCCCGACCGGAGACCACCGAGTCCCTCGCTCGGCGGCTCAAGGAGCAGCTCGGCGCGCCGGGGGTCCGGCTGGTGACCGCCGATCCTGGGCGGACCCTCGAGACCGTCGCCGTGCTCGGCGGCGATGGGCGGCGGTTCCTCTCCGCGGCCATTCGCGCAGGGGCGGACGCGCTGGTCACCGGGGACGTCGACCATCACACGGCCCTCGAGGCCCAGGCCCGGGGGATCGATCTGCTCGACGTGGGCCACTGGGCCAGCGAGCGCCAGGTCAGCGAGCTCCTGGTCGCCGGACTGACCCAACGCCTGGAGGGCCTCGAGGTCGAGGTGCTCGCGAGCGAGGTCGACACCCAGCCGTTCCGCTTCGTGTGACGCAGCGGCCGAAATCCTTCCTGGCATCCGGGCAGCCCAAGACCTAACCTGAAGTCAGGGTTGGACCTGGAGTTGCGTTCAGGCCCTCTGAGGAAGGTTCGTCCCATGTTCCGCGTCCACGGATCGGTAGCCTGCGCCCTGTTCGTCGGGGCTTCGCTCGTGCTTGCCCAGGGCCGACCGGCCCGGGGCCTGCCAGCGCCCAAGGAGCTCGGCTTCGCGGAGCGAATCCTCGCGGTGTGGCTCGAGCAGCCCTCGCTGCTGGGTAAGGGCAGCGAGGAGGTCGGCCTCGAGGTCCAGGCGGGCGCGCTGCTCCCGAGCCTGGCCGAGGGACTCCAGGCCCCCGAGGTGGGCTCGGGGACGTCCGAGTTCGTCCGGGTCGAGCTCCCCAGCGGTGCGCTCGAGGTGCGCAAGCTGAGCTTCGCCACGCCGACCGCGGCTCAGGCCTGGGTCGGTTACGGCGTCGCCCTCGAGCAGCCGACTCTGATCGAGGTGCGCGCCGCCGAGGTCCTGCTCGTTCAGGGACCGGCCCTGGCGCGCGCCACCCCCAAGGCCGTGAGCAAGCTCCGCGCGGCTGGCTGGGCGCGGCCTACCCAGGGCCTGGCGCCGGCGACGCCCTGGTCGTTGGTGGTCGCCAGCGCAGGCGAGGGCGAGCTGGCCTTCGTCGACCGCGGGGCAGACGTGGTGCTCGGTCCGCTGGCGGTGACACGCGACACGGCGCGAGAGAAGACCGCCGAGCTCAGCGCGGACCCAGCCTGGCAGCTGAGGTGGCTCGACGGCGAGGCGCGCGAGACGGCGAGCCTGCTCCTGGGAGACAGCAGCAAGCGCGTCGAGCTCTACGCGACCTCCGGGCGAGGCTCGTTCGTGATGGCTGGATCGTGGGAGCGGGTCGAGGGGCTGAAGGGCTTCCTTCGGCAGCTGCTTCAGCGGCGGCTGCCTGCTGCCCCGGAGGGCGTGGAGCCCGAGCGTTGGAGCGCGTGGCACCGCAAGGCCAAGCTCGTCGCCACCAGCCCGCACACCACGCCGGTGCTGCTCGCCGCATGCGCGCGCGCCAGCGCCGCCACGGCGGCGTCAGGTGCCGCCGAGGAGGGGCCCACGCAAGGGGGCCTGACCGAAGGCGTCGAGCAGGGGACCCCCAAGAAGCAATAGCCCCACCTCGCTCGTGCGCACCCACGCCTTCGCCGTCGACGGGCTGAGCGTTCACGCCTACGTCTTCGGACCGGCGCGAGGGCCACTGGCGCTTGCGCTCCACGGCTTCCCCGACGACCCCCGCAGCCTGTTCGGGCTGGCTCGGGTGCTGACCGCGGCTGGGTATCGCGTGCTCGCGCCCTACCTCCGTGGCTACGGTCCGACCGGTCTCGCCCCGGACGGACGCTACGACCCCGAGCGCCTCGGGCGCGACGTGCTGGGGCTGATCCGCGCCGCGGGGGCCGAGCGGGCGTTGGTCGTGGGCCACGACTGGGGCGCGGTCGCGGGCTACGCCGCCGCGAACCTCGAGCCTCGAGCGATCGCAGGGTTGGTCGCCCTCGCGGTGCCCCCGCCCGGGGTCCTCCTGGCCAACCTGCGCCGCGACCCGGGTCAATTGAAGCGCAGCGCCTACATGACCCTCGGGCGGCTGCCTGGCGGGGGGCGGTTGCTGCAGGCGCGCAACGGAGCGCTGATCGAGCGCCTCTGGCGGCGCTGGTCGCCGGGCTGGAATCCGCCGGCTGAGCACCTGGCCCGGGTCAAGCACACCTTCGACTACCCCGGCACGCCGCAGGCCGCGCTCGCCTACTACCGGGCCTTGCTTCCGGCGCGCCCCTGGAAGCTGGCCGCCAACCTGCGCCTGCTGGGCGCGCCGCTCCAGCCGCCGACCCTGATCCTCGGTGGGCGGCGCGACGGGTGCCTGGGGCCGCGGCTCTACGCCGGGGCGGAGGGCGCCTGCGCCGGCACGCTGGAGCTGCGCATGCTCGAGGCGGGTCACTGGCTGCACCTCGAGCGACCCGACGAGGTCCAGGAATACGTACGGCGATTTGCTAGCGATTTCGGGGCTTCTTCCGTGCGCGATCCGCGTCCCTTGCCAACCCTCTGAGCGAGGGTGCTATGGTCAAGGGAGTGACTCCGTTGGTTCACGTGGCCCTGTTGGAACCCAAGATCCCCCAGAACACGGGGAACATCGGTCGGACCGTGCTGGCCTTTCGCGGGCGGCTGCACCTGATCGAGCCCCTGGGGTTCGACACCGACGCCAAGGCGGTGCGCCGCGCGGGCCTCGACTACTGGCAGCACCTGGACTGGCGACGGCACGCCGGCTTCGACCGGCTGTTGACCGACCTCCCGGCGGGCACACGGGTGTTCGGCTTCACCAGGCGCGCCCAGCGCCCCTACACCGAGGTCTCGTTTCGCCCGGGGGACTGCCTGCTGTTCGGCGATGAAGTCAGCGGGCTGCCTCAGCCGGTGCTCGAACGCTGTGAGCCCCTCGCGATCCCGCTGTTCGACCCGCGGGTTCGCAGCTTGAACCTCGCCAACGCCGTGGCGGTCGCCCTCGCTGAGGTCGCGCGCCAGCTCGGTCAGCCCCTGTCCGCGGAGTCGTCGTGCACGCCGAACTGAGCTTCCTCAACGGTCCCCTCCGCGGTCAGAGCGTGGCGATCAAGATCGCCCAGCGCTTCGTGCTCGGGCGGGGGATCGACGTCTCGTTGCAGGTCCCCGACCCGGGGGTCTCGCGGCAGCACGCCGTGGTCGAGCTCGAGACCAACGGCTGGATGTTCGTCACCGACCTGGGGAGCAGCAACGGGACCTTCGTCGGGGGCAAGAAGATCCCGCCCAATGTGCGGACTCGGGTGCCTCAGGGGCAGTCCTTCTCCCTGGGAGAGAACGAGGTCTCCCTCGACCTGCGCGGGATCGAGCCCGACGAGGCGCGCGAAGCCAAGCGCACCAAGCGCCTCGACGCGCCGCTGCTCCCGGCCGAAGAGTTCGAAATGATCGGTCAGATCGGCCGCGGGGCGAGCGGGCGGGTCTACGCCGTCCGCCAGAAGATGTTCGACCGCACCGTGGCGGCGAAGGTGCTCCGCGAGCAGCCGGCGCTGGGTGAAGAGGACCGCCTGCGCTTCGTGCGTGAGGGGCGGCTGGCCTCGCGAATCCGCAGCCCCTACGTGGTCGAGGTCTACGACATCCGCCTCTCCTACGGTCGGATCGTGCTCCTGATGGAATTCGTCGACGGTCCCTCGCTCCTCGATCGACTCCAGAGCGGACCCATCACGGTGCCGCAGGTGCTGCGGATCGGGCAGCAGGTGGCGCAGGGTCTGGCCGCGGCCCACGAGGCGGGGGTGATCCACCGCGACGTGAAGCCGGGGAACATCCTGCTCTCACCCCAGGGCGTGGCCAAGGTCAGCGACTTCGGGATCGCCAAGGACCTCTCTGGCGCTCCCGGCGGCTCGCTGACCAAGCTCGGCGAAGGGCTGGGGACGCTGGCCTACGTCTCCCCGGAGCAGGCTCTCGAGGCCAAGCGGGTCGACACGCGCACGGACGTCTACGGCCTGGGCGCGACCCTCTACCACGCCCTGGCTGGGGTTCCGCCGTTTACGCCCAGCAGCGCCCGGGTCTTGATCGAGATCATGCACACCCCGGCGCCCTCGCTAACGGCCAAGCGCCCTGACGTCCCGAAGCCCGTCGCCGACCTGGTGCACCGCATGCTCGCCAAGGAGCCCGATCAGCGGCCGGCGACCGCGGTCGAGGTCGCCCACGAGCTGGCCGCCCTCTGCACCGCGCTCTACTCCGACGGCGGCGAGCTGAGCGGGACGGACACCGACTCGGGCACGATTCACCCGGACACCGATCCCTACTGGGACACCGAACGTCGGTGACCCGGCGGTGACCCCCTTGGGGCAACCTCGGGCTACCCTCCTGCGTCAGACTTGCGGACCCAAGGACAACTCCCCGTGCTTCGACCCTGGCCCACGGCCTTCGCCATCTGCGTTGGAACGCTCTGCGGACTGCCCGGTCTCGCCCAGCCCGGGGCTGGGGGGGTCGCCACCACGCTCGTGCTCCTGGCGCTGCTCCTGATCCTCGCCGCCCCCGCCTGGGCGCGCGGGGAGGGGGGGCCGCTGGGCGCGCTGGTCTGCGTGGGGCTCGCGGTCGCCGCGGGCGGAGTCATGGGCCTGGCGGCGGGCGGGGTGCCCGTGTTGGCGCTGGGGTGGCTGCTCGCCTTCGGAGCGACCCTCGTGGCGCTCACCTGTGCCCTCCCTGGCCCGCGAGGTCAGCTCCTGGCGAGCGGGCTGGGCTTGCTCCTCCTCGGTTGGCCGTACCTCGGGCTGGGGGCGCTGCTTCCAGCCGAGCCGGCCCTCGCCGCAGCCGTGCGCTCGCCGTTGGCGGTCCTCTGCGGGAGCTTCTCCGACTTCGACGTCCTCCGTGCGTCGCTCTACGCCGAGTTCGACGCCGCCCAGGAGCTGCCCTACGCTTACCTCGCGCCAGGAACCGCTTGCCTGTGGGCCCTGGGCGCCGCGGCCCTGAGCTGTGGAGTGTGGGGGGCCGCTGCCGCCTGGCGTCGGGGTCGGACTCCGACCCCGACCTTGTTGCGGGGCACCGTCGTCCTGGTGCTGCTGGTGGCGGGCGCGGGTCAGGCTGGCGCCCAGGAGATCTTCACCCCCAGCCCGCGATCCAGCGGTCCCGTGATCGGGGACCTCACGACTCGGGTCCAGCTCGGCTACTACGTGCCGCTGCACGCGGGTCAGGTGCGGATCGACGGCAAGAACGGCCAGAGCGGATCCAAGATCTCCTTCCGCCGGACCCTCGACCTCGACCCCCTGTTCGTGATGCCGACCTTCGAGGTCAGCTTTGGCTGGGCGAACGGGGGCCGGTTGTGGGGGCAGTACCTCGAGGGGGCCTGGAACGGTGAGACCCAGACGGCCCGCCCGGTCTTCTTCGAGGAGCAGATCTTCCCCTCGCAGACGTTCATCGACTCGCGCTACAGGTACCGGACCATCGCCCTCGGGGGCGAGCTGCACATTCCGATCACTGAATGGGCCTTGGGGCGGGTGCTCACGGTGCAGCGTTACGTGAAGCACGAGGTGCGGATTCGCGGCTTCAACGGTCAGACCACCTTTACCGCGGCCCGCGACAGCCTGGAGACCTTCGTCCCGACCATCGGCGTCGGCGTGGACATCCTCGCCTTCGGCGTGGTCACGGTCTACGGCGACATTCAATGGCTCGACTTTCGCACCGACGTCCTGGGCGGGAAGAAGGGCAAATACGAGGTCAACTACCGCGAGTGGCGTGCCGGGGTGCGCCTCGAGTTGGTCGAGCACGCCCACGTCATGGCGGAGTGGTTCTCCCTCGAACATCGCTTCCGCCGCGGCCGAACAGGCGAGCAGGAGAGCTACCTCAACGAGCTCAACGGCGTGCGGGTCCAGGTCGCGATCCTGTTCTAGGCGTTCAGGTTGCCCGACCTCCCGCGGGGGGCCACGATCGCAGCATGCGCGAGCGAATTGGGCCCTATCGGCTGCTGCGGGAGCTGGGGCGGGGTGGAATGGGGGTGGTCTACGCGGCCGAGGACGCGAGCGGGCGTGAGGTCGCGCTGAAGGCGGTCCCGCTGCGGGGAGCCACGAAGCGCCGCGAGCGCTTCGAGCGCGAGCGCGAGGCCCTGGGGCAGCTGCGCCACCCGAACGTGATCCCGGTGCACACCGCGGGCGAGGCCGACGGCTTCGCCTACTTCGCGATGCCCCTGGTGCCGGGGGGATCGCTCTCGGGGCGGGTGGAGGACGGGGGGCCGCTGGGGCCCGCGGCCGCGGTCGAGCTGGGGCTGCGGCTCTGCGACGCGCTCGGGGCCGCCCACGAGCTCGGGGTACTGCACCGTGACCTCAAGCCGGAGAACGTGCTGTTTGGCAGCCAGGACGAGCCGCTGCTCGCCGACTTCGGCCTCGCGAGGGCGATGCTCGACACCGAGGCGCTGACGCAGAGCGGCGCGTTCCTGGGGACCCCCGGCTACATGTCCCCCGAGCAGGCGCGGGGCGACCGCGAGGCGCAGGGGGCGGCGACCGATGTCTACGGCTTGGGGGCGACCCTCTACTTCGCGCTCACCGGAGAGCCGCCGCTGAGCGGCGGCAGCCTGCCCGAGCTCCTGCTCAACACCGAGCGCGTGAAGCCCGCGCGCCCGTCGCGGCTGAACCCCGCCGTGCCACGGGGCCTCGACGCGGTCGTGCTGCGCTGTCTGCGCAAGGACGGTCGCCAGCGCTTTCGCACCGTGGCGGCCCTGCGCGCCGCGCTCGAGCGCAGCCTCGAGGTGCGCTCGAGCGGGCGTAGCTGGGCCCTGGGCGCGCTCTTGCTCGGGGGAGGGCTGGTGGTTGGAGCTTGGCTCTGGCCTGCCGACGAGCCGCCAGCGCCAGCCCCTGCGAGCGACGCGCCACCGCAGCTGGACCCCGACCCCGAACCTCAGCAGCTCCCACCCAGCGCGCCTCCGGCGGCGGTACCCCGCGGGGACGGCCCCGTGCCCTGGGAGCGGACTGGGTTACCAAAGCTCGAGCTCGAGGTCGGCGAGGCGCTCGCTGAGGCGCGAAAGGCCAAGCTGGCCGAGGACAGCGGGCGGGCGGCGATGTTCCTCGAATACGCCCGTCGTCAAGGCGCGGGCGAGGGCTCGGAGCGGGTTGGCTTCGAGCTGGAGTACGTCGCGGGTCTCGCGTCGAGGGCCCTCGACCTCTGGGACCATGGCTGGACGGGGGAGGCGATGATGACCGCGCATAGGGTGGCCGAGGTCGCGGACCCCTACTGGAACCCTGAAGAGCGAGGGCTAGAGGAGATCGCCCTCGCGGGGCAATTCCAGGTCCCCTACACCACGGCGCACTTCCTGCTCTGCAAGGATCACCTCGCCGCGGGTCGTCTCGAGCTGGCTCGGGAGGAGTACGAGCGCGTGTGCTTTGCCTCCCCGTCCAGCACCCGGGTCCACCACCTGGGGGTCATGCTCTACCTCGCCGCGGGGGAGCCGGAGCGCGCGTTGAAGGAGCTCGAGGTCTGCTGCTTGCGGGCCCAGCGCAAGGACCCGGCCCGCGCGCACGATCCGAAATACGTGTTCGCGTATGCCCGCGATCGCATCCAGGCTGGTGGGTGGGAGCAGGCGCGCCCGTACCTGGAATACGTCCGCGACGGCTACCGAGAGGACCTGCACGTGGTGGCGCGGCACCTGCTCGACCGTGAGGGGCAGGCCAGGGCTCGGGACCTGCTCGCGGGCTTCGACCCGCGGACCAACGACACGGAGCGGCTGCGCGAGGCCGGGGGAGCGATGTGGCGGCTCGACCACCGAGGCCAGGCCAACGCGGTCCTGACGCGCGCGATGCGCCTCGACGGCGACGTCAGAACCTGCCGCCTGCTGGCTGAGATGCGCTTGGGGTTCGGCTGGAGCGACGGCGAGGAGTACGTCGCCGTAGCCCGCATGCGGGAAGACCCCGCAGAGCGCGCCCGGGGGATCGCCTACGAGGCGAGCTTTCGCGCGATGGCCGAGGATTGGTCACGCGCCGCGCGGCTGGCGGCTCGCGCGGTCGAGCTCGAGCCGCGGCTCCTGCTGGAGACGCGGCTGGGCTACGACTACGCGCGCTGCCTGCTCGAGCTTGGGCGCGAGGAGGCCCTGGGCGTGCTCGACGCCCTCGCGAGCGCCGCCTCCGCCCACCGCAGGGCCCAGGCGGCGCACCTGCGGGGCGACTACGCGACCGAGCTCGAGGCGTTGAAGCGGCGCTAGCGACCCTCGGGGGCGCTGGAGAAGGTGTGGCTGGAGCGGTAGGCGTCCCAGTCGCTCACGTTGCCGGGTGCCTTGAACTCGCCCTGCTGCTGAGCGTTGATCAGCACGACCACCCGCTTGCGGCTCTCGGGGGCGACGGTCGCCTTGGCCAGCTCGAGGACCTGCTCCTTGGTGAGCTCGCGCAGGACTTCGATCTCGCGCTCGAGCCAGGCGAAGTCCTGCTCCTTCTCGAAGGCGCTGAGGTAGAACAGCCCGGCCTTCTGCGCGATGGACTTGGCCTTCTTCTGCCGGTCCTCGATCAGGCTCGCGCGGATCGCCTCGAAGTGCTCGTCGGGGAGCGCGGCGACCAGCTCGGGGAAGCCCGTGATGCAGGCCTCGGCGCGCGTGAAGAGGTCCTCCGCGTCGTGGTCGCCGGATTGAATGATGAACACGAGGTTCTGCACGTTCTTCCGGTTGAACCCGCCCGAGAACACGATGTAGCCCAGCTTCTGCTTGGTGCGCATCTCGGTGTAGAACGCGTTCTGCACTGCGCGGGCGAGGGCGCTGGCCGCCATTCGGGTCTGCACGTCGGCGGCGCCGACCTGGTAGTCGAGGCGCAAGCAGGCGTTGTTGGTCGCCCCCACGTGCTTGAGCACGACGTCCCCGGGCTCCGTGAGGGTCAGGATCTCGTCCTCGTGGGCCTTCTCGGGGGAGAAGGGCTGGGAGCCGAGAACCTCGCGGAACTTGGCCACGGTGGCTTTGGCCTGCTCCCCGGTGAGGTTCCCCATGCAGAGGCTCTCGATGTGCGTGTTCGCGAACAGCGTCTTGGCGTGGGCCTTGACGTCGTCGAGGCTCGCGGCGCTGACCACGGCCAGCTCGTCCTCGGGGGTCACGTAGAGCTTGTGGGTCAGCTTGCGGTTCAGCTGCTGGGCCACGGTATAGGCCTGGCCGAGGGGGAAGTTCTTCAGCCCCTGGACGGTGCGCTCCTTGACGAGGGCGAAGGCCTCGGGGTCGAGCTCCTGCTTGAGCGCGTCGGACACGATCTCGAGCATCTTGAACGCCGACTCCGAATAGCCGGCCACGGTGAGCATCAGCCCCTGGCTGGTGGGCGAGAGCGACATCTGCAGCCCGGCGACGAGGGCGGGGTAGGAGAGCGCGTTCAGCTGCTCCTGGATCACCGCGGCGTAGAGGCCGGTCAGCGCTGCGTTCTTGGCCGAGCCGTAGGCGGCGGGCGAGAGCACGTGCAGCTGGAGCGCCACCTTGGGGCGCTTGAACTCCGTGTCCTGGGCGTACCACAGGGTCACGCCCGCGTCGCTCTGGAGCAGCACGGGCTGCTCGGGGATCAGCGAGACGTCCTTGGGGACGAAGGGGTTCGGCGGGGGAAGGTGCAGGTCCTTGGGGATCTCAGGCTTCAGCAGCCGCTCGAAGGCCTCGCCCTCCTGCAGCGAGAAGGAAAACTCGGTGCCGTAGTACTGCTCCTGCTGGTCGGTCTCCAGCCCCTTGGCCACGAGGAACACCATCGCGTTCTTGGGCTGCAGCGCATCCACCAGCTGCTTGTAGAGCGCGGGGTCGGGCTCCTCGAAGGTGTAGGGCACCTTCTCGGCCAGCTCCAGCCCGTACTCGAGGGTCTGGTTCGCCAGGTCGATGGCGGCCTGGGTGCCCTCGGGCTTGGCGGAGTAGCGCTGCTGGAGCGTGCTCAGCGTGCGCATCTCTTCCCACACGTGGCGGGGGAACTCCGAGGTCTGGAGCATGCGCGTGTAGGCGAAGCAGAGGTCGAGCACGGTCTGCCACTGCTCGAGGCCCTTGGGCGTCAGCCCGACGGTCACGTTGCAGGAGCTGTAGTAGCGGGTGTCCTGCACGCCAGCGCTGAGGAAGTTCGCGAGGCCGAGGTTCTTCAGGTGCAGCAGGAGGCTGCCGTCGCCCTCGTCGCCCATGGTCATCCCGACCAGGCTGCCGAGCTTCTGCATCGCGTGGGGGCGCTGGTTGGGGATGTCGAAGTAGATCCGCAGCTCGCGCATGTCCTTGACAGGGACGGCGTGCAGCAGGCGCAGGCCCTTGGCGTCCTCGAGGGTGTCGTCGGAGGCGGTCCAGGCCTTGGCCTCGTTGCCCGGGACTTCGGCGAAGCGCTCGCGCACCAGGCGCTCGAGGGCGTCGAGGCTCTCCTTGCCCACGACGGCGAGGGACATGTTGCCAGCCTGGTAATACGCGTTGAAGAACCCGCGCAGGGTCTCCTCCTTGACTTCGGCGAGGGTGTCCTTGTTGCCGGTCGAGAAGCTGCAGGCGGGGTGGTCGCTGCGCAGGTGCGCTCGCTGCAGCTGCATCAGGCGCCAGGTGTCGTCCTCCATGTTCTTGGAGTGTTCGCTGTTGACGGCCATCATCTCGCGCTGGGCGTGGGTGTAGTCCAGGGTCGGCGAGACGAAGAACTGCGCGAAGCGGTCGAGGGCCTCGGGGAGCGCGTCGTGGTTGACCTGGAAGTGGTAGTTGGTGTGGTCCGCCGCCGTGTAGGCGTTGGAGCCACCGCCACGCGCCTGGAGGAAGTTGCTGTAGGCGTTGAGCTCGGGGTACTTCTTCGTGGAGAGGAAGAGCATGTGCTCGAGGAAGTGGGCCAGGCCAGCCGCGCCTTCGGGGTCGGCGTTGGCGCCGATCCCAACGGACATCGAAGCCGACGAGACGTTGATGCTCGGGTCCGACGCGAGGACGACGCGCAGGCCGTTTTCGAGGGTCAGCTTGCGGTAGGTGCGGGTGTCGTCGGCGTGGGCGCTGAGGGCCAGGATCAAGGCCGCGCACAGCGCGTAAATGCAGCGTTTCATGTCGCCTCCGGGGTGAGGCGCGGATTCTGCCACGCCCAGAGCCACGCGCCAGCCGTTATTTGAGGGCTCCGTGCGCGCGGGGCACGCTCGAGCCCGCTGGGACACGGAGCTGGAACGACGAGGCGGGCACGAGAAGCGCAAGTCTTTGTCTTGCAGTGGCTTGGCTGGGGGCTGGGGCTTGCGCAGGGCTGGCGCCGAAGGAGACGCCATGCCGGTGGTGTTCGGCTGGTGCTAGTAGCATGCGGACATGTCGCTTCAGCCCGCTTCCCGCGCTCGCCTGACCCGCTACACCCTCGACGCCTTTCCCGGCGACACCCTGCGTGACGCGCTGGGCCGCGCGCTGTGCGAGGCGGAGTGCCTCCCGCGCAAGGAGTTCTTCGAGTCCTGGGAGACCGCGCGGCGGATTCGCCGGCGCTTCCGCGGCGGCCCGGTGCTCGAGCTCGCGGCGGGTCACGGGCTGCTGAGCCACATCCTGCTGCTCCTCGATCGCAGCTCACCCCACGCGGTGTGCGTCGACCGGCGCCAGCCCGAGAGCTTCGCCCGCTTGCACTCGGCCCTCGCCGCGCGCTGGCCGCACCTCGCGGGGCGGGTCGAGTTCCGCGAGCAGCATGCCCGCGAGGCCGAGGTCGAGCCCGGAGCGCTCGTGACCTCGGTCCACGGCTGCGGCCGGCTCACGGACCTGACCCTCGACAAGGCCCTCGAGGCGAACGCACGCGTGGCCGTGTTGCCCTGCTGCCAGAACACGAAGCGCGCTGAAATGGCGGGGCTCGAAGGCTGGATCGAGCCCCAGCTCGCGGTGGACGTGACCCGCCTGTTTCGCCTGCGGCAGGCTGGCTACCGCGTGTGGGCTCAGCAGATCCCGGTCGAGATCACACCCCAGAATCGCTTGCTGCTTGGCGAGCCAGCCCGTGGCGCAGCTGACCGAGGGCCCAAGGCACGAGGCTGAAGCCGAAGATCAGCCCCCAGCCGCTGGCGTCGAGCTCGACCACCCCCAGGATCCGCGCCAGCGGTGCGAAGAGGGCGGCGGCCAACAGGAGCAACGTGCACCAGGCGAGGGCCCCCCACACGTGGGGGTTGCGGATCACGTCGTTGCCGAAGAACGACGAGCCGTGGTGGCGCACGTTGAACACGTGCCAGAGCTGAGTGAAGGCCAGGGTCAGGAACGAGACCGAGACCGCGGCCTCCGTGTCGTAGTTCAGCACGTGGAGCGCGACCGAGAGCGCCGAGAGCACGCTGAGGGTAATGATCAGCCCGTAGACGCCGATCCCGATCCAGTGGGCGCGGGTGACGAAGGGCTCCTTGGGGTCGCGCGGGGGTCGCTCGAGGGTCCCAGCGTCGCCCTCGCCAAAGCCCAGCGCGAGCGCAGGGAACACGTCGGTCACGAGGTTCAGGAACAGGATCTGCAAGGGGAGTAGGGGCAAAGGGAGCCCCACCAGCGAGGCCCCGCCGATGACCAGGATTTCGGCGGTGTTGCACGAGAGCAGGTAGAGCACGAACTGGCGAATGTTCTCGAAGATCACCCGCCCCTGGCGAATCGCGACCACGATCGAAGCGAAGGAGTCGTCGCGGAGGACCATGTCCGCGGCCTCGCGGGCGACCTGGGTGCCGCGCTGGCCCATGGCCACGCCGATCTCGGCCTTCTGCAGCGCGGGAGCGTCGTTGACCCCGTCGCCGGTCATCGCGACCACGTCGCCGCCGCGCTGAAAGGCGTCGACGAGCGACAGCTTCTGCTCGGGGTCGACTCGCGAGAACACCGTCGTCCTCCGCAGGCGGTCCACGTCTCCCAGGGTGTCGGAGAGCTGTGCTCCGGTGATCACCAGGGGCTCGGCGTCCTCGCTGAGACCCACCGCCTTGGCGATCGCCTGGGCGGTGACGGCCTGGTCTCCGGTAGCCATCACCACGCGGATCCCCGCCGAGCGGCAGGCCTGGATCGAGTCGCGCACCCCAGCCCGAGGGGGGTCTTGCAGCCCGAGCAACCCCACGAAGGTCAGGTCCGCGTAGGTCTCCTCGTCGAGCCCCGCAGGGGCCTTGCTGGCGAGGGCCAGGATCCGCAGCCCTTGTTTGGCGAGGGCGGTCTCTTGCGCGGCCCACCAGGCGCGGCGCTCGTCGCTCAGCGGGTGGGGCCCGTCCTGTCGCAGCTCCGAGGTCGCGGCCGCGAGCACCGCTTCGGGCGCGCCCTTGACCGCGACCAGCAGCCCGTCCGGACGCTGGTGGGTCGTGGCCATCATCCGCAGCGCCGGGTCGAAGGCGTCCTGCTTGACCTCGGGTCCCTCGGTCAGGAGCGCGTCGCGCTGGAGACCGCCGCGGGTGGCCGCGGCCAGGAGTGCGACCTCCAGCGGGTCGCCCAGCCCCTGCTCGGCGTCGCCGGCCTCGAGGGTCGCGTGGTTGCAGAGCGCGGCAACCTCCAGCGCCCGGCGCAGCGGTCCGGGCGCCGCTGCCAGCTCCTGCAGGGGCGCCTCGCGCAGCGCCAGGGGCTCGCCATCGGCTAGCTGCAGCAGGGTCACGGTCATCCGGTTCTCGGTGAGGGTCCCGGTCTTGTCGGTGAGGATCACCGTCGTCGCGCCCAGGGTCTCGACCGCAGAGAGCTTGCGAATCAACGCGTTGCGCTGCGCCAGGCGCCACATGCCCCGGGCGAGGGCCATCGTCGCCACCACCGGCAGACCCTCGGGGACCGCGGCCACCGCGAGCGCGATCCCGGTCTCGATGGTCAGCAGGGTGTCCTGCCCGGAGATCAACCCACCCGCGGTGACCAGGCTGGCGATGGCGAGGGCCATCACGATCAAGCGCCGGCCCAGTCGTTCGAGGCGGGCCTCGAGCGGGGTCTCCCGGTCTTCGGCCTCCTCGACCAGGGCGGCGATCTTGCCCAGCTCGGTGTGCATGCCCGTGGCGACGACCAGCGCGCGGGCGAAGCCGCGGGTGACCGCGGTGCCCTTGTGGAGGGTATTGGTGCGATCGGCGAGCAGCGTCTCGGGGGGCAGCGCGGCGGGGTCCTTGGATACGGGGAGCGACTCGCCGGTCAGCACGGACTCGTCTGCGGCGACGTTGGCGCCCTCGATCAGGCGCAGGTCGGCGGTGATCATGTCTCCGCCTTCGAGCACGACGACGTCGCCGGGGACCAGCTCCTGGGCGGGCAGGGTCCGTTCCTTGCCGTCGCGCACCACCCGGGCCAGGACCTCGTTCAGCTCGTAGAGCGCCTCCATCGAGCGCACCGCGCGCAGCTCGGTGACGAAGCCAATCGCGGCGTTGATCAAGAGCGCGGCGCCGATCGCCAGGGCCTCGACGTATTCCCCGAACGCCGCCGAGACCAGGGCGGCGGCCAGGAGCAAGATGATGATCAGGCTCTTGACCTGGTTCAGCAGGATCGCGAGCAGGCTCACGCGCTCGACCCGCCGCAGCAGGTTCGGCCCGTGCTCGCCCAGCCTGCGGCGCGCTTCGGCTTCGGTCAGACCCTGGGTCGGGTCGGCCTGCAGCCGGTCGGCCAGCTGCTGCGCCTCGTCGGCCCAGGGAGTTCGCTCTTGGTGGTCAGCTGCCATGCACGCGCACTCTACGGAATCCGGACCCGGCAGCCAGGCGTCAGAGACCGCCCGTCCAGGAGACCGAGGCACTCAGCGAGAGGCCCTGTTCGAAGGTGTCCTCTTCGCTCGAGAGGGACTGCTGGACCAGGGGCAGCCGCCCGCCGAGAGTCAGCATGAAGCCGGCGCCGGGGTTCAGCACCACGCCGACGCCGCCGAGGAGCGTGATCAGCCCCGAGTTCGGGTCGCGGGTCCCGTCCCAGTAGGCCGGGGATTGCCAGAACAGGGTCAGCTCGGCGCCGACGTTCAGCCAAGGGGTGATCGAGTAGCCGCAGCGCAGCCCCGAGGTGATCTCCAGCGACGCGCGGTAGGTCTTCGGGTTCTCGTAGAACGGGAAGCGCCCGTTGACGAATCCGCTGACGCCGAAGTCCAGCGGCAGCGGGGCCGCGTAGTAGGCCTCGAGCAGCGGGTCCACGGTCCCCGAGCCGAACTGAATGTGGAGGTGCTTCTCCCCTGCCCGACCCTTCTTGACCGAGTCGCGCTCGGTCTGGCCGGTGGGCAGGGTGAACCCCCAGGCGAGGGTCAGCACGTCGCCTTCGGTGATCACGCTCGTCCAGCGCGGGGCGACGAGGACCATCAGGTCGCTGAGCCCCTCGTAGGTCTCGGTGCGGTGGTGGGCCTGCACGTGCCGACGCTGGTTGAGCACGTCCTCGATGGACACGGGCTCGACCTGGGTGTAGCCCACCCGCTGGGACTTGATCTCGTAGGGGACCCGCAGCCACACGTCCCAGTTCTCGACGAAGGTGTATTCCAGGCTCAGCTCGAAGCGAATGAAGTCCAGGGTGGTCTCGTGCTCGTAGAGCGGCGACGAGACCACGTTGCCCAAGGCGTCGATGGCCTCCTCCTCGGGGTGCCCGCCCTCGAAGCCGAAGCCAGCGATCGTGTTGAAGTTGAGGCGGATTGTGCCTTGTGGTTTGGCCGCCGAACTGGCGCCCTGCCCCGCGGTCCGAGGGATCGCGGGGTTGCTTCAGGCCGCTCAGCCGAAGGCGGCGGTGGCCGAGAGCAGCACGGCGAGGGCGAGCGCTCTTGCTGCGCGGATCACTCGACCGTCAGCAGCGCGCGCACGGCGCCCACGTCGCACTTATCGACCGAGCCGAGGAACTCCCCGTCGGGGCCGTAGACGCGCACGTAGGGCAGCCCGGGGAGGGCATAGAGCTCGGTGGCCTGCTTGGCGGCCTCCGACTTCCAGTCGATGACGTCGACCTTGCGGATCGCCACGTCCCCGCGCTCGAGGGCCAGGCGCTCCATCTCCTTGCCGAGGGCGATGCAGGGTCCGCACCAGTCGGCGTAGTAGTCGATCACGGTGAACTTGCCGGGGACCAGATGCGCGTCGACGTCCACCGCGTCGCCGTGGCTGATGACCTCCTGGTCGATCTGGGCGAGTTGCTCGGGGGTCAGCGGGGGGGGCGCGGGGCCTGTCTCCTTGTGCCCGAGGCTCGGCACGAAGCTGCCGCCGCTCTCGTTGCTGTGCTCACGGACTGCTGTCAGCAGCTGCTCGGGGGTGATCTGCCCCGAGTCGTGGGTGACATCGAATTCGCGCTCGTCGTAGCGCATGTTGACCTTCGTTACGCCTGCGAGTCCTTCCAGGACTCGTTCGAGGGGCTCCCCTCAGCCGACGGGTCAGGTCATGCCTTCGACGTGGATGATGGTCGTGCGCAGTTGCGCGTCCGCGGGCGGGGCCGAGCTGCAGCCGAGGACCAGCGTGCAGGCGGTCAGCAAGAGGGCCAGACGATTCATGATTCGCTCCTTGGTGATTGTGCCACGTCCTCCCCGGGCTCCAAGCCGCGAGGGCCCCAGAGCTTCAAACGCAGCTCGGCGAGCAGGCAGTAGAGGGTCGGGACGACGAAGAGGGTGATCATGGCGATGCACATCCCGCCGAAGGAGGGTATCGCCATCGGGACCATGATGTCCGAGCCGCGCCCGCTCGAGGTCAGCACCGGGATCAAGGCCAGGGCCATGGTGGCGGTGGTCATCAGGCAGGGGCGGATCCGGCGCATGCCCCCGGCGACGGTGGCCGCCCGGATCTCGGCCACGCTGCGGGGGGAGCGTCGGGCGAAGGACTGATCGAGGTAGGTGGCCATCATCACCCCGTCGTCGTCGGCGACGCCGTAGAGCGCGATGAACCCGACCCACACCGCGACGCTGAGGTTGATGGGGTGCACGTCGAAGAGCTGGCGCATGCTCTGGCCGAAGAGCTCCACGTCGAGGAACCAGGGCTGCCCGTAGAGCCAGAGCATGAGGAACCCACCCGCCCAGGCCACGATCACCCCGCTGAACACGATCCCCGTGGTCAGCAGCGAGTCGAACTGGAAGTAGAGGATCACGAGCATGATCAGCAGCGCGAGGGGGAGGATGATCCGCAGCCGGGCCGAGGAGCGGACCTGGTTTTCGTAGTTCCCGGCGAAGGTGTAGCTGACCCCGTCCGGCAGCTGGAACTCGCCGCTCTCGCGCCTGGCCGCGAGGTAGGCCGCGGCCTCCTCGACCACGTCGACCTCGGCCTCCCCCTGCTTCATGTCGAACAGCACGTAGCCGGTGAGGAAGGTGTCCTCGCTCTTGATGACCATCGGCCCCTGGACGTAGCGCAGCTGGGCCAGCTGCTCGAGGGGGACCTGCTCGCCGGCGGGGGTCGGGACGAGGATCCGCCCGAGGGACTCGACCCCGTCGCGCAGCTCACGAGGGTAGCGCACCCGCACGGGGTAGCGCTCGCGGCCCTCGACGGTGGTCGTCAGCGGCTTGCCGCCGATGGCGACCTCGATCACCTCCTGCACCTGGGCGATGCGCAGCCCGTGCCGCGCGATCGCCCGCCGGTCGATGTCGATCTCGAGGTAAGGCTTGCCCACGATCCGATCGGCGACCACCGCCGACGCCTTGACGCTGGGCACGTGCTTCAAGAGCTGCTCGATGTCCAGACACACCTGTTCGATGGTCTCCAGGTCGGGGCCCTTGACCTTGACGCCCATGGGGGCGCGCATGCCGCTCTGGAGCATCACGATCCGGGCCGCAATGGGCTGGAGCCGCGGGGCCGAGGTCGTCCCCGGCAGCCGCGCGGCTTCGACGAGCTCGTCCCAGATGTCCTTGGCGGTGCGGATGTGCTCGCGCCATTGGCGGAACGGGCGCCCGTCGGGGTCGGGGATCAGCTCGCCCTGCTCGTCCCGGGCGTAGCCGTCCTCCTCGCTCCAGACGAACGTCAGCCGCCGTCCCTGGGCGTCGACGACGAACTCCGACTTGTAGTTGACGATGGTTTCGATCATCGAGATCGGCGCCGGGTCGAGGGAGGTCTCGGCGCGCCCCAGCTTGCCCACGACTTGCTCGACCTCGGGGACGCTGGCCAGCGCCTTGTCGAGCTTCTCGAGCACGTCCTGGGCTTCGCCGATGGAGGCGTGGGGCATGGTGGTCGGCATGTAGAGGTAGGACCCCTCGTCGAGCGGGGGCATGAACTCCTCGCCGAGGCCGTTCCAGTCGCGGGCGAGGTTCCAGCGCACCATCGCGCCCAGCCCGTCGTGGCGGACCTCCTCCCAGGGCTCGTTGCGCAGGTCCCAGAGCGCCTTGACCTCCTCCCAGTCGGTCAGCGCGGGGCCTGGCGGGACGTCGTGGCGCTCGAGGGTCGCGCCGAGGGCCTCACGCGGCGTGCGCAGCGCCTCCGCGGTCCAGCGCAGGTGCTCTCCCCGACGCTCGAGGAGTTTCGCGTGCTCCAGGCGTTCGATGGCGGCTGCGTCGGGGAAGGCTCCCTCGGACGCCCGCTCCAGCGGGCCGAACAGCGCCGCCGGTCCCAGCCACACGTAGAGCCCGAACAGCACGATCAGGCAGGGAATGGGCAGGAACAGGAGCTTGAAGCGCAAGCAGGCCCGCAGGAGCCAGGGGTAGACCCGCATCAGCACGAGGAACCCGCCCAGCAAGCCGGTGAGCAGGAGCCCGGTGAAGAGGAAGTTGACCGCCTCACCCCGCTGGGCGCCCAGGGGCAGCCAGTGATGGTTGAGCAACCACGCCACGAGCACCACCGCGACTCCGTTGCTGGTGTAGGGCAGCCAGCGTCCGATCCGTTTGGGGAGCGCGTCGCCGAACGCCTCCTGGGCGGCGAGCAGCAGGATCGCGAGGCCCGCGAGGGGCGCGTAGACGAGGGCTACGACCCCAAACGCGGCCAGCAGTGTGGGGAAGATGTGTCGCTGCCAGCTGCCTCCGCGGGCGAACAGAATGTGAGCCGCAGGAGGAATGATCAGGATCGCGACCACCGTCGAGCCGAGGAGCGCGAACATGTAGGTGAACGCCAGCGGGCGGAACAGCTTGCCCTCGGCGGCCTGCATCGCGAACACCGGCGTGAAGCTGCACACGGTGGTCGCCACCGCGGCTACGAGTGCGCTCCCGACCTCGCACGACGCCTCGTAGACGACCTGCTTCAGGTCCCCGTCGGGGTTCTCCTCGACGTGCTTGAGCACGTTCTCGCAGAGGATGATCCCCATGTCGGCCATGGTCCCGATGGCGATGGCGATCCCCGAGAGCGCGACCACGTTGGCGTCGACCCCGGCGAGCCGCATCGCGATGAAGCACATCAGCACCGCCAGCGGGAGCAGCCCCGAGATCAAGAGCGAGCTGCGAATGTGGAGGACCATCACCAGGACCACGATGATGGTGATCAGGATCTCCTCGAGCAGCGCGCTGTTGAGGGTCCCGAGGGTCTCGCGGATCAGCCCCGAGCGGTCGTAGAACGGGACCACCGTCACCTGGCTGAGGGTCAGCCACCCGGGGTGCTCGTCGGGGTGCGCCAGGGCCCAGCTGACCCAGGCATCGCGGTCGAGGCCCAGCCCTTCGTAGGCGAGGAAGCCCTGCTCGACAGCGAAGGCCTCCACGGTCTCGCGAGGGGTGCCTGGGTCGATCAGCACCTTGCGCGGGAGTCCGGGGGCGATCTCTGCGATTCGCCCCTTGAGCTGTTGGATCCCGTGCAGGGGGTTCTCCCCGTAGCGGACCACGGCGACGCCGCCCACGACCTCGGCGCCCTCCTTGTCGAGGGCTCCACGGCGCATGGCGGGCCCCAGGGTCACCCGGGCCACGTCGCGGATCCGGATCGGGACGTTGTCGTTGGTGCGGACCACGACCTCCTCGAGGTCCTCGAGGCTCTCGAGGAAGCCCAGGCCGCGCACTACGTACTCCGCCTGGTTGATCTCGATGGTCCGCGCGCCGACGTCGAGGTTCGAGTGCCGCACCGCGTGGAACACCTCGCCGAGGGTCACTCGGTGGGCCCGCATCGCGTCGGGGTCGACGTCGACCTGATACTCCTTGACGAAGCCGCCGACCGAGGCGACCTCGGAGATCCCGTCGGCGGAGAGCAGCTTGTAGCGCACGATCCAGTCCTGGATCGAGCGCAGCTCGTCCGGGCCCCAGCCTCCGGTGGGCTCGCCGTCTGGGGTGCGCCCCTCGAGAGTGTACCAGTAGACCTGGCCCAGGGCCGTGGCGTCGGGGCCGAGGGCCGGCTGGACGCCGGCGGGGAGGGTCCCCGCGGGGAGGCTCGCCAGCTTCTCCAGCACCCGCGAGCGCGACCAGTAGAACTCGACGTCTTCCTTGAAGATCACGTAGATGCTGGAGAAGCCGAAGAACGAGTAGCTGCGCACCGTCTTGACCCCGGGGACGCCCAGCAGCGCGACGGTCAACGGGTAGGTGATCTGGTCGTCCACGTCCTGGGGCGAGCGGCCCATCCACTCGGTGAACACGATCTGCTGGTTCTCGCCAATGTCGGGGATCGCGTCGACGGGCACGGGTGAGCGCTTCAGGCCGGGCACGTCCCACTCGAAGGGGGCGACCAGCACCCCCGCGCCGACGATCACCGCCAACAGCAGCCCCACCACGAACTTCTTGTCGAGGGCGAACCAGATCAGCGCGTTGATCGGGTTGAAGCCGCCCGTGCGTTGAGGCGGCCTCTCCGAGGCCCCCGTGAATTGCTCGGGATCACCCCCAACGGGTTGAAGGCTCATTGGCCACCTCCGGGCTCGAAGGCCTCGCGCACTTCGCCGCAGCGGAGCATGCTCGCGCCGAAGTAGGGGTTCGCGATCTGCTCCTCGTCCTGCAGCCAGCTCGCGCCCTGATCGTCGAAGGCCATCGGGCAGTAGGCCTCGTAGCGGGGGCTCGACCCCGCGTGACCCAGGCGCCGGGCGAGGCGGAGGATCTGCGTCGACACGGCCAGGAATGCCTCGCGCGCGGCGGCGACGTCCGCTGCGCCCGCCAGCGCCTTCGCCGCGCGGCGGGTGTGCGCGGCGATCCCGACCCACTCGCGCTTGCTCGGGCGCTGGGGGAACAGGGCCAGGTCGACCGCGCTGCAGGCGACGGCCAGCTCCTCGGAGGCAGCCTGGGCGGCGGAGAGATCGTCGCCGCCGAGGGCGCGCTGGACCCTGCCGTAGCTCGTGTAGACCGGCTCGAGGGCGGACAGCGCCTCCGCAGAGACGGGCAGGCGAGGGGGCGGTCGGTCCTCGGGGAGCATCATGCTCGGGCGGGCCTGGATCTGCAGCGCGCTGTCGATCTTGAACGCGCCCCGGGTCACGACGCGGTCCCCGGGTTCGAGCCCTCGCTCGACCACGTAGAAGGCACCCGAACGCGGGCCGAGCACGACCTCGCGGCCCTCGAACACGGGCGCTTCTCCCGGGAGCCGTACGTAGACCACCGAGCGCACACCGGTCCAGAGCACCGCCGAGGCCGGGACCACCAGCGGCGACCGCTCCGGGTGTCCGCTGACCTCATGCAACGACTCCACCGGGACGAGGGGCATCCCGCACAGGTCGCAGGGCGCTTGCTCTTCCTTGAGGACCTCTCCGTGCATGGGGCACACCCACATGCCGGCGAGGGCTGGGTCGAGGGCGTGGCCGGTCCGCGAGAGGGGGGTGCGGGCGACCGCGCGCACGAACAGGCCCGGCTTCAGCCGGCGGTCGGGGTTGGCCACGTTGAGCCGCAGCTTGATCGTGCGCGTGCGCTCGTCGAGCACCGGGTCGACCAGCACCACCTGGCCTTCGAAGCGCTCTCCCGGGTAGGCCTCGGTCTCGAAGCTGACTCGCTGGCCGTAGTGGATCCAGGGCAGGTCGCTCTCGTAGGCGTCGAGCAGGACCCACACCTGGCTGAGGTCGGCGATGGTGTAGACCCGCTCGCCGGTCTTGACGTAGTCCCCGGCGTTCTTGTTCTTGTGGACCACGACCCCGCCGGCGGGGGCGCGGATCGTGATGTGCTCCGAGACGGCGCCGGTGGCTTCGATGGCCCGGATCTGATCGGCGCCCAGGCCCCACAGGCGTAGCTTCTCGCGGGACGATGCCAGCGTGCGCTCCGCCGTCTGACGCAGGAGCTCGCTGGCGCCGTCGAGCTTGGCGCGCGCGTCGAGGGCCTGGAGCAGCTCCTCCTGGGCGCTGAGCAACTCAGGGCTGTAGAGGTCGACCAGGTGGTCGCCGGCGCGGACCAGGGTTCCGGTGTAGTCGACGTAGAGGCGGTCGAGGCGTCCCGGAACCCAGGCCGTGATGTAGCGCAGCCGGGTCTCGTCGAAGGCGACCTTGCCCACCAGGCGGATCTCGTGCTCGACCTCGCGGCGGGTGACCTCCGTGGTCTCGATCTCGGCCAGCTGCGCGGCGAGGGGCGAGAGCTCGAGGACGCGGGGTCCGCCTGAGCCGCCCGCGCTGACCGGGATCAGGTCCATGCCGCAGACCGGGCAGAGGCCGGGGTCGGGGCTCTGGATCTGAGGGTGCATCGAGCAGGTCCAGAGGCTGGGCGCAGCGTCGGCCGAAGCCTCCGGAGCGTCGTTTGCAGGCGGCGGGGCCGCGGGAGCGCTCCAGCGGCCAATCGCGAGGCCTACCACCAGAGCCACCACGACGACGCCCGCTGCGCCAGCGGCCAGCAACGGCGTGGGCAGGGGAGGCAGCTCGGGAGCAGCAGGCCGCTGGTCGGCGTCGCCCTGCGGGTTCTCAGCGGTCGGCTGCTCGGCGGTGGTCGCGGCCGGAGCGGGGCTCGTCGCTTCCTCGAAGTCAGCCGGCTCGGGGGGCGCCGTTTCCTCGGAGTCGGTCTGCGCGGGGGCCTTGGGTGGGGCGTCCCTCTCAGGAGGCTGGGCGTTGGTGTCGTCCGTCGGCGGCGTGGGCTCGGCGGGGGTTTCGGCGTCGGTCATGCTTACTCCTGGTCCGCTGGGCGTTGGCTGAGCTCGCTGCCGGTGAGCAGCTCGAGCTCGGCGAGAGACGTGAGTCGGTCGGCGAGGGCGCGCTCGCGGGCGAGGTGGAAATCGAGGAGCACCCGCTCGGCGTCGAGCAGGTCGAGGAAATCCCCCGCTCCGGTCTCGTAGGCGGCGGCGGTGGCTCGCAGCGACTCCTCGGCCTTGGGCACGAGGGTGTCGCGGTAGAGGCTGAGCTTGCGTTCGGCGTCTCGGTAGTCGAACAGGGCTCGGGTGACCTCGGCGGCGAGCCCGGTGTCGGCGGCTTCGCGCTCGAGCTCGGCGGCGCGGAGTCTCGCCTCGGCCTCGCTGACCTGGGCGGCGTAGCGCCCGATCCACACGGGGAGGTCGAGGCCTACGTTCAGCACCCAGGCGTCGTCGCCGCTGTGGCTGACCCCGGAGGCGCGAGCGTGACCCACGTTGACGTGGGTCACGCCGACCATGAAGTCGGGGAAGTAGGCCTGGCGCGCGCGCTCCACGGCGCGCTCGCCGAGCGCGACCTTGGCGCTCAGCTCAGCGAGGAGCGGGCTGCGCTCGGCGAGCAGCGCCAGCACCTCCTGGTCTGCGCGCTCGAGGCGTCGCTCGGGGAGCGCGCTGGGCCAGGGCAGCTCGGCGCTCGGGGGCAGGTCGAGCAGCGCGGCCAGCCGGCGGACCCGCACCCTCCGCGCGTCTTCGAGGCTGGCCTGCCGGTCTTCGAGGCGACCGATCTCGACCTGCGCTTTGATCACGTCGCGATGCGCGGCCTTGCCGCCAGCGCGCAGGCGCACCTGGGCGACCGACTCCCAGTGCTGGACGAGGGCCAGGGTGTCGCGGGTGATCGCCAGCTCGCGACGCAGCTCCCAGTAGTCGGCGAAGGCCCGGGTGACCTCCGCCACCACGCGGCGACGGACCGTCTCGGTGTGGGCTTCGCTGACCCCGGCGTGCTCGAGGGCCACGTCGGCCGCGGCGCTGAGCTTGCCCGGCCAGGGAATGCGCTGGGCGGCGGCGACGGTGTGGCGCTGGGGTCCGATCCGGGTCTCGATGGGCTCGAGGAACCCGCCGTAGCTCAGCCGCGGCTCGGGGATCGCCCAGGCTTGCGGGACCCGCTCGAGGTCGGCGCGCCAGCGCTGGGCCTGCGCGCGGAGCCCAGGGTTGCGCGAGAGCGCGACCCGCACGTAGTCGTCGAGGGTGCTCTGCGAAGTCAGCGGCGCCGCGTCGGCGTCAGGGGGATCGAAGCTGGCGTCGAGCGCGTCCCACGCGGTGCGGGCGGTGCGCTCACGCGAGCTGGTGCAGCCGGCGACCGCGATCGCGACGATCGCGCCGCAGGCCGCCCGGCGGAACCAAGCAGCGGCACGCAGGCGCGAGCGGCGAGCCGATCGCGCACGTTCAGCCGGCGCTACAGCCGGAACACACTCAGGGACAGGTAGAGGGGGACGGGATCGGGCGGGGGCCAAGCGGCCCCGCCGCGCAGAGGGCGGCGAGCCGCCTGGGGCTCCGGGAGCAGCTGCGCACGAGCGCAGGCGCCCAGCGGTGGAGGGGGGGCGTCGTCGCTCCAGCTGGGGGCGACGGTCGTCGGGAGCTGGGGCAGCTCGATGGTGGGGCAGCCTGGGCAGCGGTGCTCTTGCTCGGAGGGAGGGGCTTCGCTGGCGCAGCAGCTGGGCGCGACCGGTTCGGGCCGGCTGCAGCAGCCGGCGGCCTCGGGCTGGGACATGCCGCAGCTCGAGCCGTGGTCGTCCGCCGAGCAGGCACACAGGTCGATCGCCCCCCCGCAGGGGAGGGCCAGCAGCACGACCAGCAGCCACACGATTGGTCCCATGTCCTGACCTTACACCTCGGATCTGCGCCAGATCAACCCTTCTTCAAGGTGTAACGCTGGTGTCCCTGGATTCAATCCTGTCTTTCGATTTCGTGGCGCGGGGCGGCGCGGCATGCGACAACCCTCCGGTGCCCCGGGAGTGTCCCGGGCTCGACCGCCGGCAGCGTCCGGCTCGAAGGAGAGATCCATGAAGAAGATTGCTTTGTTCGCGATCACGGCCGTCGCCGTGTTGATCGCCGTTCCGGCGTTGGCCGGGGACGGGGCCGCCAAGCAGCCCTACACCCTCTCGACCTGCCCGGTCTCGGGTAAGGAGCTGGGGTCGACCACCGTCGTCAAGGAGATCGAGGGCCGCGAGGTCCGCTTCTGTTGCCCCAAGTGCGTCAAGACCTTCGAGGCCAACCCTGCCGAGAAGTTCGCCGAGCTCGACGCCAAGCTCGCCGAGGACCAGGGCCGTTACTACCCGCTCGCGCGCTGCGTGGTGTCGGGTGAGGCGCTCGAGGAGACGACCAACGCGTTCGTCGGCAATCGCCTGGTGCGCCTGTGCTGCGACCACTGCGCCGAGGAGGTGAAGGCCAAGCCCGGGAAGGTGCTGGCCAAGCTCGACGCCGCCGTGCGCAAGTCTCAGGGCGAGTCCTACCCCCTCGACACCTGCTTGGTGTCGGGCGAGAAGCTGAAGCCTGGCAAGGCCCACCAGCTGGTCGTCGGCGGGCGGCTGGTCAAGCTCTGCTGCAAGCGCTGCGTAGGCAAGATGCTCAAGGCTCCTGCCCCGCTGCTCGCCAAGCTGGACGAGGCTTGGCGAGAGGCGGGGATGCCCCAGCCGGTGATGGACGCCAACGGCGACCGCGGTGACAAGGGCAAGCACGACGACGACGACGACGACGACGACGACGACGACGACGACGACGACGACGAC
>Ga0070726_10001118_pt1 | contig 28243 bp, 23 predicted proteins | sample tdAd471_FD_67275 | JGI IMG/M metagenome (GOLD analysis project Ga0070726, IMG submission 67275) | Marine sediment microbial communities from the Atlantic coast under amendment with organic carbon and nitrate - tdAd47.1 | ecosystem: Environmental > Aquatic > Marine > Coastal > Sediment | place...
CCCAGATCGCCGCGTGCGACCATGATGCCGTCGGCCACCTCGATGATGCTGTCGATGTTCACGACCGCCTGAGGGGTCTCGATCTTGGCGATGATCGGGATCGTCGCCTGCGCGCTCGCTCCCGAGAGCCCGGTGCCGCAGCGCTCGAACGTGCAGATGCGATGCAGCGCATCGCGCAGCCGCTGCACCTCCTCGCCGTGGCGCACGAAACTCATCGCAAGAAAATCCAGCTCCTGCTCCACCGCCCAGTCCACGCAGGCCCAGTCGTGGTCGGTCAACGCCGGGATGGTCAGGTCCGAATCCGGCAGGTTGATGCCCTTGCCCGTAGTCACCATCCCGCCGACCGTCACGCGACAGACCGCGTGCCGATTCGCGCCGGTCCCGACTTCCACGCACAACATGCGGATCTGGCCGTCGTTAATCAGCACGCGGTGCCCCGGCTCGACCTCCGTCGCGACATTCGCGTAGGTCGCCCCGAGCACCGGAACCTCGCCATCGACGCAGACATCGATATCCGGTTGGATGACCACGTCCTGACCCGGACGCAGCCGAATGCCCGCATCCGGAGTCTTGACCACGCGGATCTTCGGTCCGCACAGGTCACCAAGCACCGCGACCGGCGTGTCGAGCGATTCCGCGACCATGCGGATCATGTCCAGCCGGACCTTGTGCTCTTCGAAACTGCCGTGCGAGAAATTGAGCCGGAACAGGCTCGCGCCGTTCTGGATCATCTTTTCGATGATGTCCGGGTGGGCCATCGCCGGCCCGACGGTCGCCAGAATCTTCGTCAGCGGCGGGCGCCACGGACCGGAACCGTCGGTGTTGGTCGGGATCATGCGAACGGCCGCTTCGGGAGAAGGTGAAAGGGCAGAATTCAACACGTATCGGCGTCCTGTCGGGGCTGGAATGATCGCCGCCCTTGTCATCGGGCGTTCGGGCGTTTGAGGCGACGCGTCATTCTACGCGTCAGAGAAGTAAAGCGTTTTACGGGAGGATCTGCTCCGCCAAACGCACGATTTCGGCGTAACTCCGCCTGAAGTGGGTGGTGTACGCGATCTGCGTCTCCTGACGCGGGCGACTGCCAGCCCAGTCCCGCCGTATGGCCCGATAATTCTCGGCGTTCAGCAGCAGTCGCTTCCCGGCCAAATCCGGATCCGGAAAGTCCGCTGGGAACTGGTGCATCGGAAACGCGAAGAACAACTTCCGAAGTTCCTCGTACTCCGCCTCGGTCGCGTCGCCCTCACGCACCGCCACTCGAACCGCATTGAGCGCGCTCCACGCTCGCACCTGGTCCTGGTGGATATCCGCTCCGAACGCCGACATCAGCGGCGCCACCGCCGAGCGCCAGCCCCGAGAGGAAGTGTCCATCGCCGTCGTGAACGGGTCGATCCCCGCATCCACGAAACGATCGCCGTACGCCTCGTACAGCGATCGCACCGCCGGCATGCGACGCAACTCGTACTGGACCGGCCCGAAGCCCTCGCCCTCCTCGCCGACGGGGATCTGCCACAGCGCCTGCCCCGCCTCCGACAGCACGAACCGGATGAACCGGTCCGCGATCTCCGGATTCGGCGCGCCGCGCAACTTCGAGATCGGGTCCGCATCGATGTACGTCGCACCGGGCGGATCGATGTAGCCGACGCGTGTCGTCTCCGGCGTCTCGCCATCCTTCATGACCGCCTGCGACTGGTACCGCCCGTAAAAGTCGATCGCGACACCCGCCGCCGCCTCGCCCTGGCTCACGTCCACCGGGATCTTGCTCGCGCTGTTCGAAAAGTACCGCGCGTTCGCGCTCATCGACTGCAGAATCCGCCAGCCCTCGTCCCAGCCGTAGCGGTTCAGAATCGAGTCGTAGGTCGTCGTCACCGAACCGGACATCCGCGGGTCCGCCAACGCCAGCCAGCCGGTCAGACGCGGGTCGGTCAGGTCGCCCCACGTCCGAGGCTCATCGATCTGGAGTTTCGCCAGCGTGTCGCGGTTGAAGATGATGCCGAAGCCCGAAAGCGCCGTGCCCACCCAGAAACGCTCCGGATCGTACAGGTAGCCCGAACCGATGGTGTTCTCGCCGTAGATGGCCGCGAGTTCCGATTCCTCGATCGAAACCGGCACGCTCATCGGCAGCGCGACTTCCCGACCGTTCACCTGAACCGTCACCCCGCGCTTCAACTGGTCGTGCTCGTACGACCCGCCGCCGAACATCAGGTCGTAAGTCATGTGCTGCCCCGGCTGCAGCGAACCATCGGGCTCGATCACGCCATCGCGGATCGCCGCCGTGTACTGCGAAGTGAGTTGCTTGCGGATCTCGCTCGTGCCGCCCGGCTGTCGCCAGTCGATGGCTACCGGTGTGCCGTGCGCGGCCTCATGCCAATCCGAGAACGCCGACTCGAACTCGTAGCGGATCTGCTCGTTGTGAGGAGTCACAATCACCAGTCGCTCGGCGTTCGCCGGCGTGTCAACGTTGTCGCGCGTCAGCGCGAACCCGAAGGGTACGCCCAGCACGACGACGAGCGAAACCAGCACCAGCACCTTCGAACGATCCCAGAAATGATGTGAGCCCTGCATAGCGGCTAGGGTATCCCACGCGTGCGAAGATCGCGCTCATCCGCACCCTCATCACACGATCGCAGGACCCAACCGTGACCAACGACCGCCCCGACGCCTGGCTCCACCCCGTCGCCCTGATCACCGGCGCAAGCTCCGGCATCGGCCTCGCCACCGCCCTCCGGCTCCACGCGCTCGGCATGCGCCTGGTGCTCGTCGCCCGCGACGAAGCCAAGCTCGAACGCGCCGCCCAGCAGATCGCCGAATCCCATCCGGGCGATGATGCCCCAGAAATCGCCGTTATCTCCGCCGACATGGCCGATGCCCAAGCGTCGTCCGACGCCGTCGAAGCCGCCATCGAGCGTTTCGGTCGCCTCGACCACCTGATCCTCAACGCCGGCGTCGCACCGCTCAAACCGATCGGCTCCAACGGCATCGACACCGTCCAGCACACCTTCGATGTGAACGCCATCGGCCCCGGCGCGATGATCGAGGCCGCCTGGCCCTACTTCAAGGCCCGCCACGACGAATACGACGGCGAATCACCGCCCGCGACGATCGTCGGCGTCTCAACCCTCGGTACCGCCGACCCGTTCCCCGGCTTCTTCGCCTACGCCGCCAGCAAAGCCGCGATCAACTCCTACGCGCGCTCGGTCGCCAAGGAAGGCGCCGCCATCGGCGTCCGCGGCTACGCCATCGCCCCCGGAGCCGTCGAAACCCCAATGCTCCGCTCGCTGTTCAGCCCGGACATCGTCCCCGAAGCCGTCTGCGTCGAGCCCGACGATGTCGCACAGCTCATCGCCGGCTGCGTCACCGGGGCGTTCAAGGAACACAACGGTCGAACCCTGTTCATCTCAAAGGGCGACGACGGCGCCGTGCAGACCCGCCTCGGCGCTGAGATGGAAGTCTGACCATGCCCGTCCGAACGATTGACAGCCCGCTCGGCCCGATGCTCGCAACATCGAACGATGGTTCGCTGACCGCCTTGGGCTTCGACGGCGAACCCGATCACGATGACGCCTGCGATGTCCTCGATCGCGTCGAGACCCAACTCGCTCGGTACTTTGCCGGCGAACTCGACAGGTTCGAACTGTCGCTCGCCCCCCAGAGCACGCCATTCCAGCAGCGCGTCTGGGACGCGCTGCTCCGCATCCCGCCCGGCGAAACACGCTCGTACGCCTCGGTTGCTCGCCAGATCCACAACCCCGACGCGATTCGCGCGGTCGGTGCCGCCAACGGCGCGAACCCGATCGCGATCATCATTCCGTGCCACCGGGTCGTCGCGTCCGACGGCACGCTCCACGGCTACGCCGGCGGCCTCAAGCGCAAGCGATACCTGTTGGACCTTGAGGCCCAAACTCTCTTCGCCTGATGTGTGGCCCTACTTGGCGACCCAGGTCTTGGTGACACGCCCGTCCTCAAACTGCACGTACGCAACAGACTTTTCGGTGCGGTTGTTCGAGGTCGCCAGCAGCAGAAACACCGACGCACTTCCCTTGTGGTGCTTTTCCCACTCGTACGCGTAGATCTCGCCAGCGTCGATGGTCGTGCGCCGCGTCGGCGGGCCCAGCAGTTGCTCAACCTGCTCGGGCGTCATCGCCTGTTCGTGGAGTGTCTCAAGCGTGACCGCCTCGACCGGCGTTCCGGTCACGCGACTCGAGCCGGAGCCGGACACCAGGCATCCGCTCATCGGAAGCGTCGCCAGAGACAACAGGCCGATCGCGATCGTCTTCTTCGTGATCATCCGCGGGTTCCTCCTCAACCGGGTTCAGACGGCTTTTCCCTGTATATAGGAAGAGCACCCGCGCGGTTTCGTTCACGCAGAAGCGCCGACCTCAACCGGACCCGAAACCGGGGACGGCTTCGCCTCGACTTGCGCCGGCGTCCCGATGCCCGCCCGCTTCCTGCGGTTCGACTTGATCCACTCGCGGATTTTCTGACGCATCGTCGGCCAACGATCCGAGCAGCGGACCTCCAGGAAGGTGTGGAACAGGCGGAGCAGAAGGCTATCGAGCCGCACGATCTGCTCCAGCCGCCACTCGCCGAGTTCGCGCGCCGTCTCGAACTCCTGCTCGGTGTGGGGCAATTTCGCTCCCGAGACGAGCCAACGGTCCGCCTGAAGCGTCAGCGTGAACTGGTCCCCCGCTCCGGCACCGTCGGCCAGCACCAGACCGGCCTTGCGGGGCCACTTGCCCGTCGCCAGCGCGTCCGCCGCTTCGGCCATCCGAATCGGCGCGGTCCCGCCGGCGTGGTCGCGAAGCGACTGTTTCCCGCTGATCCCCCAGCCGCACTCCATTTCCAGCGACCGGTCCAGCAGCACCGCGATCTCGCTGGTGCCCTCGCCCTCATCGCGCAGCTCGATCAATCCCTCGTGCTGATCCACCATGTACCACAGCCACACGAGCAGTTCGTTGCCCAGAAAGTCTCGCGGCTCCGGACCGCCCGATGCCCACGGCACTTCCGGCGTGAGCGGGTCATCGCCGAACACCGGTTCGCCGGCCTCATCTGCCCGGGACCCCGCGCCCGGAGGCGGCGCGGTGAACGCGGACGGGCGGAGGTCCTCGTAGTCGCGGCTCAGGCCCTTCGCCGAAAGGAACGCGTACGCGAGCGACCCGGCCGAGGCCGGTGAAAGCCCGCCACCCCAGCTCGCCCGCCAACGCTCGGACAGCACTTCCAGCGTTCGGTTCGCCGATCCTGCGGTCAGAACAGTCTTCCCGGACACATCCCAGAGCAGTTCAGTCATCTTCGACTTGCGATACCGACCGGCCGACAGGTGCTCGTGCAGCTCGTGCTCGGCGAGTTCCTTGGCCTCCGTCTTCTGGCGCTTGCTGAGAAACCCCGAGGGATTGTCTTTGGCCAGGGCGATCTCGTGCTGCGTGCGGACCGCCTTTTTCACATCAGCCGGCACCTTGTTCGTATCGATCCGCAGCCCGAAAAGCCCCAGCGATCCGTCCTGATAGACCACTTTGTCGTAGTCGAACGCGGTGTCCATCAGGTGCACCGCCGTCGTCCAGCCGGATTCGGTTTCGAGCGGAATGCCGAGGTCGGTCTGCTCGAACCGATGCTCGCTCAGCACCTCGAGCTGCTCCAGACCGAGCGTACGGGTCGGGGTGTCGGGGCCGGCATTGACCAGCAGGCGACTGAAACTGACTCCACCTGACGAAAACGGCATCGCGTGCTCCTGACTGAGAGGTCCCCGGTCGCCCGGCTTCGGGCCCGGCTCGGAATCCGGCGAGGGTATCGCCGGCACCGATTTGCCCCCTTCCGCCGACAGGTTCTCCCCGAACCAGCGCGATTCCGCGCAGAAGCGGGCGCGCCGGTTCGCTATGCTTCACGCCAGACGCTCCACCACACGCCCCAGACCGGAGTCCAGGGTCCCATGCCGATTGCCGAGAACGACATCAAACGCATCTCCCGCCCGGCGCTGAACGCCATGGAGAACGCCTACGTGCCGTCGATCGTGAAGGGCTTCGGGACCACGGTCCGTCACTTCTTCACCAGCTTCGGACAGTCGAAGCTGCCCGTGGTCGGCAAGAGCAAGACCACGCAGGCCCTGCAGTACCCCGAGGAGCGAAAGGAGCACACGGCTCCGGACGCCCGTGGCATGCAGGTCAGCAACTTCCGAGGCGTGCATCGCCTGAACCGGGACGAAGAGGGACGCGTGAAGTGCGTCGCCTGCATGATGTGCCCCACCATCTGCCCGGCGAACTGCATCCATATCGAGGCTGGCGAATCCCCCTGGGACGACCGGGAAAAATACCCGGTCAAGTTCGAAATCGACGAGCTCCGCTGCATTTTCTGCGGGATGTGCGAGGAGGCATGCCCCGTCGACGCGATCGAGCTCACGCCGGAATACGACATCACCGGCTACAGCCGCCAGGAGATGGTGTTCGACAAGAACAAGCTCCTGCGTGTCTACGACGTGACCATCGACAAGAAGCCGATGTGACCCCCGGTTATCGGGACGAGCGTTAAGCAGACCGTCCGAATAACGGGGCTCTTCCTATCTTCACCCCTGTTTTTGGGTTGAAGCGGAAAATTGCACATCTTTGCGTGCATTTCGCTCGACGCATGGGCAATGCGCATTATCCTGTAGATGCACAGAGCGGTCCCCGCACAAGGACCGCCACGACAACGAGTCAGGAGAGACGAGATGAAGATTGCTTCAATTGGTGCAGTTTCTGCACTGCTTTTCGGCGCGAGCGTTGCGTCGGCGAGCATTATCGATTCGGATCCGGCCAACGACACGCAGGCCGGAGCCGACATGATCACCGTGGTGGACGGTGCTGCTGTTTACGGAGCCGAACTGGTCTCAGGCCAGACCGGTGATGTGGACTGGTTCTCCGTCAACGTCCCGGCGAACTCCATCCTCACGATCGTGATCATCCCGCTGGACATCCCGCTCCAGTCGCCGGACACGATCCTCGGACTGTACGATGCCGGCGGCACGCAGCTCGCATTCAACGACGATGCTGGCTTCCCGAGCAACCTCGGGTCGGTCATTGTCTACGAAAACGCCGGTGCCCAGACGCTGTCCTTCGCGGTCAGCGGCTTTGGTGACGCAGCCGACTTCAACGGTTCGCACGACGAGTCCGGCGTGTACACCGTGAAGCTCAGCATCGTTCCGGTCCCGACTCCGGGTGCGATCGCGATCGCCGGCCTCGCCGGTCTCGCCGCGACCCGTCGTCGTCGCTGATCATCTCCGGTCAGCAAAGGAAACAGATTCCGCCGACGCTCCCCCTCTCGCGTCGGCGTGAAGATTGATGGCCGCCCGCACACTTCCTGTGCCGGGCGGCTGTGCTTTTGGGATTCGCTCCCCCATCCCGTCGCCAGCAGCGTCCCGGACCGCTACCTTTCCCGCGTCATGGCATTCGCCCCGAACAATCTCGACCTGAAGAAGTCCGAATCTCTCACGGTCGAGTGGGAGGACGGTTCGGTTTCGGTGTATCCGATCGCCTATCTGCGCAAGATGTCGCCCTCGGCCGAGGCCCGGAAACTTCGCGAGGAGTTGGCGAAGAACCCGCTCACCGTGCTCCCCAGCACCTCCAAGCGGGGCGGGGCGTCCGAGGGCCCGTTGAGCGCGACCTCCGCGGAGCTCGTGGGAAACTACGCGATCAGGATCCGCTTCTCCGACGGGCATGACACCGGGATCTACTCCTGGGAATACCTCCGAGAGATCGACCCGGACCGAGAGCCTGAAACGCCCCGCCGGCCGTGAAAATCCCCAGCGATTCGCGCGATCCCGCCGATACTCCGGTTGGAGGCCTCGCGATGTCGCACGCTCAATCCAGACCCGAGCCCGCTCCGCTCGCCGGCACGCGCCTGCTCATCGTCGGCACGACGGACACGCTCTCTCGCGCAGCAGCGGCGGTCTGCGAGTCGCGCCAGCTCCGCACCGCGGTTGTCGGATCGGTCGTCGTCACCGATGGCGATACGGACAACGACCCGCCAACCTGGTCGTGCGGCATTCCCACTCTCGGTTCAATCGACGATGTTGAACGCATCGCGAGCGAGACTGGCGCGACCTCAGCGCTGCTCTGCATCCCGGCGGCCATGTCCACCCTGAGCGCGAAAACCCAGCGAGCGATCGAGTCGGCGGGTATCAGCGTTCGCCACCTTCCCCTCATCGAAGACCTCGCCAACGGGCTGAGTCAGCCACAGTCTCACAGCCCGCGACGGGAGATCGACCCCGGTGCGCTGTTCGACCGCCCGCTCCGCTCCACCGACCCCGAACTTGTCCGCAGCGTCGTGGGAGGGAAGCGGGTGCTCATCACGGGGGCTGGCGGGAGCATCGGGAGCGAGTTGGCCCGCATCTGCGCCGCCCACGCTCCGTCGCTGATCATCCTGATGGACCGATCCGACAACGCGCTGTTCGAGATCGACCGCCAGCTCTGCGCGGTCCACCCCGAGGTCGACCGGCGCGTCGTTCTTCATGATGTGGTCGACTCTCCTCGCACGCTCGAGCGGATGGAGGAACTGGCGCCCGACATCGTCTTCCACGCGGCGGCCCACAAGCACGTCCCGCTGATGGAAGATCACCCCGCCGCGGCGGTGAACAACAACCTGTTCGGGACGGTCGCCGTCGCGGACGCCGCGATCGCCGTTGGTGTCGAGCGGTTCGTGATGATCTCGACCGATAAGGCGGTGAACCCGACCAGTGTCATGGGCGCGACCAAGCGCATGGCCGAGTTGTACGTGCGTTCGCTGAACGAGTGCCAGGAAACAACTCGGTTCAGCCTGGTGCGGTTCGGCAATGTGCTCGGATCGGCCTGCAGCGTGCTCCCGATCTGGGCGAAGCAGATCGCCGAGGGCGGCCCCGTGACCGTCACGGACCCGCGCATGACTCGCTACTTCATGACCATCCCGGAGGCGGCGTCGCTGGTCATCCAATCCGCGGCGCTGGTCGAACCAGGGACGTCCGCTTCGACCGGGCGTGAGGTGTTCGTGCTCGACATGGGCGAGCCGGTCCGGATCATGGATCTGGCCCGAAGGTTTATCGCGGCCCATGGGCTCCTCCCTCTGGTTCCGGGCGAATGTGCTCACGCCGATGCCACTGGGGTGCGGATCGCTGTCACCGGAGCGCGACCCGGCGAGAAACTGCACGAGGAGCTGGTCTACGACGCCGAGCACCTCAGCCCGACCCCGGTGCCCGGTGTCCAGTCGTGGTCGGGCGATCGGCCCGAGCCGGAGCATGTGGCGGCGATGCTCAGCGACATGACCCGCATCCGGAACAGGACCGATGTGGACGCCGTGATCGAGGCGATCCGGGCCTGGGTGCCGCAGATTCCGGCCTCAAATTCCAAACAGGAACCTACCATTGTCGCGGCTCGGAAGCCGGTTCCCGCTGATGCGGCTTGATAACCTGGGTAAAGGTCTTGATAATTCCGTAAGACTACTCCGTCCGATCCGATGAAGATGGAGTTCGGCAACGGTTTCCGTTGCCCGCTCGACCTCCCAGCCGCTCGGAGAGCGGCCTACCGAGGGGACGAAAGCATGGCTCAACCCACTGCCCACGCTCCGGTTAGCGCTTCACGCGATCGCCAAAGCATGTTCATCGAACTACAGGAACGCCTGCGCAAAGCCGAAGCGGTGCTCCGCTCGCTCTACGAAGCGAAACTGGAGGCCGACCGGCAAGCGGTCGAACTCAAGCGAGCCGACGCCATGAAGGCGATCACCGGAACTTCGGCGATCGAACGGGCGATCCATGCGACGAGCCGGATCGTTGAGCGTCTGAAGCGCGAGGTGGGTGAGGCCAGGCGTTCGCTGACACAACAGGACGCTTCGCGGTTCGAATCCGCGGGAGAGTTGTCGCTGTTAGGCTGAGGGTGTGAACACCCCAACTCCGATCTCTGAACCAACCGGCCCGGCCGCGTCGGGCCCCTCAAAGCCGCTTGTGCGGATTCGCCTCGTGCGTCCGTCGGCGGTCATGCCCTCGTACAAGTCGGTCCACGCCGCGGGCCTCGACCTTAGCGCCGCCCCCGAGGACGGGAAGGCCCGCACGCTTCAGCCGGGCGATATTGCCGTTGTGCCGTGCGGATTCCAGATGGCATTGGAACCCGGGTACGAGGCCCAGGTCCGTCCGCGTTCGGGGCTCGCATCGAAACACGGGATCACCCTGCCCAACAGCCCGGGCACGATCGATGCGGACTACCGGGGCGAGGTGATGGTGCCGCTGATCAATCTCGGGCGAGAGCCGTTTACGGTTGAAGCAGGGATGCGGATCGCGCAGATGATCATCGCGCCGGTCGCGCACGCCCGGCTGGAAGCCGTGACCGAACTGGACGACACCGAGCGCGGGACCGGCGGCTTCGGATCAACAGGTCTCTAAACCGGCAGCGTCGGGATCAGGACGCCGATCCGGCCGGTTCGAGGGCTGCCTTCAGATCGCCGAGCATCGACTCGTACGGCTTGTACCGGCCGATCGACGAGGTGTATATCGGCTTGTTCGCCTGCTCGGAACTGGCGGTCAGGATGCGCCGGTCGGACTCGTAGTAGCGCAGCACGCTCTCGTCCCAGTCGAGTTCGAGGAAATCGAGCATGCGCTTGCTCTGGCCCTCGATGTCCTCGACGAGTTCCTCGTATCGAACATCCAGGATTGGCAGATCGAGCGCGGACTTGAAGTGCTCCATGAGGCGCTGGTAGTCGCGGTAGTACTGGCCGAGATCCGACAGGTCTCGGGCGAACGGCAGGTCCGACGTGTAGTGCATCGTGAAATTGGACCAGCAGGTGTCCATCGGGTCGCGGACGCAGTGGATGATCCGCGCGCCCGGAAGAGCCTGAGCGATGAAGCCGAGGTTCAGAAAGTTTGTCGGCAGCTTGTCGGTCACGCGCTTGGCCCCGCGGGCCTGGGACCGGTGACGGGCGATGTACCGCTGGGCGACCTCGTCGAGTTGCTTGGTCGTGAGAGCGTCCATGAACTGAGGCGTCATGTACTGCGCTCCGGTCATGCGGCTGAGCCGGCGGGCGGCGTCCCAAATGTCCAGCAGTTCGCCGAACGGCTCGACCTCGGGATGGGCTCCGAGGATCTGCTCAACAAGGGTGGTGCCCGATCGCGGCATGCCGACGATGAAGACGGGAGTCTCGGCGGCGTTGTGGGACCGCTTCATCTGCTTGCAGCGCTCCGGCGAGTACATGCCGATGAGCGAATCGACCACCTGCGAATGCATGTCGGCCTTCCAACGCTTCTCGATCGCGCTGTTTGCCTGCTGGTACAGATCGAAGGCCTTCTCGTGGTTGTCGCGTTCCGCCTCGATGTTGGCGAGGGCGAACAGGGCGGTCATCCGCTCCTGCGGGTGAACATTGGGCTGTTCCAGACCGCGATTCACGCGCTCGACTGCCTCGTCGGACAGCCCGACGCGAGGCGCGATCTGCGCGAAAACCATGGTGATCATCATCGGCGGCTCGGCCTGAGCGTCGTCGGCGAGCTTGAAGGCCTCCCGGCAGACGGCGATGGCCTCGTCGTACTTCTTGAGTTTCTCGAGCGTGGTCGCTTTGGTCGCGAAGAACTGGGCGATGCGCGGGTTCAGCACCAGACCCCGGTCGGCGATCTCGAGCGCCTCCTCGTAATCGCCGGTCAGTTTCAGCACATCGGCGAGTTGGGCGATGACCAGCGGCTCGTTCGGGGCAATCTTTTCGGCGCGGCGCAGGACCTTGGCGGTCTCTTCCATGTGCCCGATCTCGCGATGGGCTCGCGCCAGATCGAGCAGGATCCGCAGGTTCTTCGGTTCCAGCGCGACCGCTTTCTCAAGCAGATCGATGCCGTCGGCGATCATGCCGGCGCCGATGGCTATGAGACCGAGCAGGTGCGTGGCCTCGGCGTGGCGCGGGTTCATGGAGAGGATGCGCCTGTATCCGGTCTCCGCCTCGCGGAAGTTGTTGGCCTTGTGGGCCATTTTGGCGGATTGGAGGATCGCGTTGATTTCTTTGGGGTCTGCTTTGGCCATGGCGGCAGTGTAAAGACTCTCCACCGTCGGTGGTGGTCGTGCCCGGCGCAGAAAAAAGCCGCTGCGAGAAGCAGCGGCGAGAGCCACCAGCCGGACTCGAACCGGCGACCTAAGCTTTACGAAAGCTTCGCTCTACCAACTGAGCTATGGTGGCGTGGGCCGCGGATTATCGCTGGGGACGCGCTGCGTGTCCACCTTCTGCGGGCCTGGACGTCAAAACCGGGCGTTGAGGGCCAGTGGCGTCGGCGGGCGTGGGCTCAGGCGGCACGCGAAGTCGTCGTCCAGAACTCGACGATGCTCAGGATGCGGGCTTTCGGATCGTCGCAGATCGACTGTTTCGTGATGTAGGCGTTCGCGCCGGCGAGCAGCGCCTCGCGGATGTCGTCTTCGTTCTCGGACGCGGACAGCACCACGATCGGCACGGTGGGGTTTGAGGTGGACGCCCGGATCGCGCGCACGACCTCGACCCCGGACATACCCGGCAGGCCGATGTCGAGCAGGATGAGCCCGAAGCGGTGATCGTTGCCGCGGTCTTCCACGGCCTTCAGGGCGGCGGTCCCGTCGCCGACCACTTCCACTTCGAAGTTGGGGTGGCGGATCAGGGGCATGCTGATCATCCGCTGCTGGAGCGCATCGTCTTCGACCAGCAGCACCTCGAAGCGATCGAGTTCGACATCGGAGATCTTTTTCGGCGCGGGCATCTTCGCGGGCGGTTGGTGCCGCGGCTGGACCGGCTTCGCAGCCTCGGCGACGGCCGGCGCGGGGGATGGCCGGCTTTGCGGCTTGGGCGCGTCCCCGACGGAAGCCTTGGCCTTCAGGCGAATGAGACGGACGCAGTTGCGCCCGGAGTCCTTCGCGGCGTAGACGGCCTTGTCCGCTGCACGGAGCAGGAACCCGGCGTTGCGAGCGGCCTCTCCCGAGCCCGCCTCGCGCGACGCGACGCCCACGCTGATGGTCACCGGGAGCTCGTCGACGCCGCACCCGACTTCCCGGAGGTCGAACGGCGAGCCCTCTACGGCGAGGCGGCAGCGTTCGGCGACCACCGCAGCCTCGTCGGCGCAAACACCCGGGAGGATCGCCGCGAACTCCTCGCCGCCGTAGCGACACACGCTGCCCTGATCGCCCACGGCCTCGGTGAGTCGGGTGGCGAGTTGCTGAAGGACCGCGTCGCCGGCCTGATGGCCGTAGGTATCGTTGAGGGTCTTGAACTTGTCCGCATCCGAGAACAACACGGTGAGAGCGCCATCTTCCTGTTTGGCGGTACCGAACGACTCCGCCAGTAGCTCGTCGAAGCGTTTGCGGTTGGCGATGCCGGTCAGGCCGTCGGTGTAGGCCTGACGCGCGAGATCGTCTGCCTGACGCTGGATTTCGATCTGGTGATGGACCAGCGCCTCGTTCGCTTCCGACAGCAGATTGTGAAGATCGGGTCGCCGACCGGTGTCGACGGAGAAGAGGCTTGAGAGTTGCACCGCCCCGTCCACGGCTTCCTGGAGAATGGCTTCGGCCTCTTCGCGTGAGAACCCGAACCATGCTTTCGCCCGCTGGGCGTATAGGGTCATGTCGCGTTCGCAGCTCTCCTCGGCGCACACAGACGCCATGAGCGACGCGATGCCGCCGCAGCGGACGAACGAAATGAGTGGGCCGGCGGCGTGGCCGGGATCGTGGTGGTGTCGGGCGGTTTGGATGATGGATTCGGGGAGTCGCCATTTCTTGGTGAGTTCGCTCCCGACTTCGACATGGGAGAAGCCGAAGTGCTCGATCTCGCAGGCGATAACCTTCTCGTTGTCGTGGTCGGTGTCGACCAAAGCTTCGCAGTATTCCTGGCCCGCGGCGACGTACATCGCGAGCATGCCCACATCCTGCATCAGGGCGGCGAGGAACGCCTCGTCCGGGTCCATATCGTTCAAGTGCCCGGCCACGACCCGTGCGGCTGACGCGCTGTAGATCGCCCTCCGCCAGTGATGGGTCAGGTCGAATGTATTCCCGCCTGCTCCCTCGTCGGGGATGTCCTTACAGGAATCAATCAAACTGAAACCCAGGACGAGCGATTTGACGGTGTTCAGACCCAGGTACGACATCGCACGGTCGATGGTCGGGCACGGGCTCGAGAGGCCGTAGTAGCTGGAGTTGACCGTCTTGAGGATTTTGCCGGCGAGCGCCTGGTCGTTTTGTACGGCGGCGGCGATCTCCCGGATCGGGACATCGGGTCTGCTGGTCAGTTCGAGAACCTCGGCCGCGATCGCCGGTAGCGACGGTAGCTGCGTGCACTTCAAAACGGCTTCGATGGACAGCGACCCCACGTGGACTCCTCCGCGCGCCTGCAAAGACATCGCACCCGAAAGCCGGAAAGGCCTCCTCCCCGAGTGACGAGTCGTAAAGGGATTCGTCGTCCTTCTCGGCGCGGCACTTCAACGCTCTCAGGCGAAACCGAGGATTCCCCGGTTCCGGACATTTCAATTGGAACGAGCAAGGGAACTCAGGTAACGCGTACCGATTTATTGGACGCGACCTGTTCGAGCAGGCGCCCACCGATGCGCGCCGTCAGACGGACGAGCCCGTCCTCCCAGGCGCGGTCGAGCACCTCGGCCTGCTTCTCGATCAGATCGATCAGCTTGCCCTCACGCATAGGGATTTCGAGGATGACCTCGCGCACATCGCCGACGATCTCGCGGCGGATCCGCTCGAGCAGGGCCTCCTGGCCGAGCGGGGCCGGATCTCCCTCTTCACCGGGGAGGGCACAGAACGGTATGGCGTCCGGCACGCGCTGCTGCCAGACGAGCAACGCGGCGTTGTCTCGCAGCCGATCGGCTTTGTTGAGCAGCAGCACGCGCTCGGGCTCTTTGAAGCCCGGCTTGGCCTTGCGCTTCTTCGAGTGCATGTGCGCGTAGCGTGCCTTGTCCCATGTTTCGAGCCGGGCGTCGTCGCGGTCTTCGGCGTCGGCGAAGAGTTCGTCGAGGGTCCGGTTGACGGTTTCGTAATGGATCTCGGCAGCGGGGTCGGACACGTCGAGCACGATGATCAAAAGGTCGGCTCGGGTGGCCTCTTCGAGCGTCGCCTTGAACGACGCGACGAGGTTGTGGGGCAGGTCGCGGATGAAGCCGACGGTGTCGGAGAGCATGGCGTCGAGCCCGCCGCCGAGGTCGAGTTTGCGTGTGCGGCTCATGAGCGTGGCGAAGACTTTGTCGTCGGCGTAGGCCCCGCCCTCGGTGAGGGTGTTGAAGAGGGTGGACTTGCCGGCGTTGGTGTAGCCGACGAGGCCGACGGTGAAGAAATCGGTGTTGCGCTCCGAGACCTCCCGCTCTTTCCTCGCGTGGATCTCCTCGAGTTCCCGCTTGAGCATGGTCTTGCGGCGCTGGACGAGTCTTCGGTCGATCTCGAGCTGCTGCTCGCCGGGGCCTCGGGTTCCAACGCCGCCGATGCCGCCGACGCCCACGATGCGTTCGAGGTGGGACCACATGGCCCGCAGGCGGGGGTAGGTGTACTCGAGTTGGGCGAGTTCGACGGCGACCTTGGATTGGCGCGTCATCGCTCGCTGCGCGAAGATGTCGAGGATCAGTTCGCAGCGGTCGATGACCTTCCGCTCGACGACTTTCTCGATGGAGGCGATCTGCTTGGGCGAGAGCAGGTTGTCGAAGATGACGACCCCCGCCTTCAGCTCGTCGCACATGGCCTTGAGCTCATCGAGCTTGCCCCGCCCGATGAACGTGCCCGCCTCGGGGCGGTCGCGGTTCTGGGTGAGTTCGCCCACGACGGACGACCCGCCCGTTTCGGCGAGGGCTCGGAGCTCGCCGAGCGGGTCACGCTCGTCGAACACGGAGTCGGGGAGGTGGACGGCGACGAGCACGGCCTGCTCGCGCCGGATGTTGATGTCTTGGCGTTCTTTGGGTTGTGGCATAGGGGTTCGTTGGACAGCAGTTGCACGCGTACTGTGAGTTCCGTACGCGACAGCCCTCGCCGTCCGGCTCGCTTGGATCAGATGAGTGTAGGGGGACCGGCCCGCCTTCGGCTGATCGGAATTCGACAGCCGCGTCGGGAAAACGAGATCGGATCGAGTTCTTAGAGGATCATCGGTCGTCTGTTCCGGTCGCAGGGCCCGTTCAGGATGGTCGTGTGAACGGACGTTTCGTGGCATACCGTATACCCGAACCCCCGAAGCGCCAAGCGTGCGATGCCCGATTCTTCTCGGAGAGACCGTGCCGGAACAGCCAGAACCAAACGATCATCCGGGAGGCTCCCGGCCGCGCCTGCTCGCGATCCTCCTGATCGTCGGCATCGGCGCGGTGCTGGTCGCGCGGCTGCCGGGCGCGATCAGCGCGCGACTGGCGGATGCGGAACTGGTGGATCCGGTTGTTGACATCTCCCACCTCGTCGACCGGTACTACTACCGAGACTACGACCGGGAGCAGCTGCGCCTCGGCGCTATCCGCGGGATGCTCAACACGCTGCAGGACCCGTACACCGAGTACATCCCGCCCGCGCGCCAGGAGGAGTTCGACAAGATCGTTCGCGGCGAGTTCGTCGGTATTGGAGCCCAGATCCAGATGAACGACGACGGCTGGCTGGAGATCATCAGCCCGCTCGACGACTCGCCCGCGCTCATCGCAGGGCTGCAGGCGGGCGACTTGGTCGTCGCGGTCGACGGCTCGTCCACCTGGCAGCGCGACGTGCAACTCATCATCGACCAACTCACCGGGACTCCGGGGAGCGAGGTGCGAGTCACGGTTCAGCGCCGACCGGGCGATGCTGAACTTCCCGACGGTGCGCTCGAACCGAGCGTGCCCGGCGAGCTGCTGATCGCTGATCGCGCACCGGGTGAGGTCGGCGCGGAAGGCGAGCCGCCGGTGACGGCGCCGGGTCCGCCCGACGATGCAAAGCGTTTCGACCTGATCATTACGCGCGAGCGGATCAGGACTCAAACCGTTCGGGGCCTTCATCGCGACGGGTCTGAATGGCTGTGGATGGTCGACCCCGAGCAGAAGATCGCCTATGTGCGGATCAGCCAATTCACCGGCGAGACCATCCTGCGATTCCCCGCGGTGCTGCGGGAACTGCTGGATCGCGGCATGAACGGGCTCGTCCTCGACCTGCGCCAGAACACCGGTGGCTCGCTCGAAGCGGCGATCATGGTCTCGGACCTGTTCCTTGCGTCCGGCGAGATCGTGTCGGTAGAGGGGCGCCGGCGTGAGCGCGACACGGCTTCGGCGAGCGCACCGGGGACGCTGCCCGACTTCCCGATGGCCGTACTCGTCGATCGTGTGAGCGCCTCGGCAAGCGAGATCGTTGCGGGCGCGCTCAGCGATAACGGGCGTGCGATCGTGGTGGGCGAGCGGACGTTCGGCAAGGGGCTGGTGCAGGCGATCGTGCCGCTCCCGTCGGGCAACGGGCAGCTCAAGATCACCGAAGCCGATTACTACCTGCCGTCCGGTCGGAGCCTGCACCGGCACCCGGACTCGGAGGTCTGGGGCGTCGATCCGACCAAGGGCTTTGAAGTGCCGTTGACCGAGGATGAGTTCGTCAGGCTCTGGAACACGCGTCGCGAGCAGGAAGTCATCCGTCCCAACGGCGACGATGAAGACGCCTTCTGGAGCGATCCGGTCTGGATCCGGGAGCAATTGCACGACCCTCAGCTGGCGGTCGCCGTCGATGCGATCCAGACCTTGCTGCGAACCGGCCGGTGGGTCGCGCCCGAACGACCGGACGCGAGCGACCCCGAGTTACTGGAGCCGACGAAGCGATGAAGATCCTCGGGATCGAGTCTTCCTGCGACGAGACCGCGGCTTCGGTGGTGGAGGACGGTCGTCGGGTGCTTTCGAACATCATCTCCTCTCAGGTTGACCTGCACGCCGAGTACGGCGGCGTGGTGCCGGAGATCGCCAGTCGCGCGCACGTGGAGCGGATCCTTCCGGTTGTCGAATCCGCGTTGCGCGATGCGGAGTGCACGCTCGCCGAGATCGACGCGCTGGCGGTGGGCAACCGACCCGGGCTGATCGGTTCGCTGCTGGTCGGGGTCGCCGGCGCGAAGGCGCTGGCCTGGTCGCTCGGCAAGCCGCTGGTCGGAGTCGACCACATCGAGTCGCACCTGTACGGCGCGCTGCTGGAGGACCACTCGTGGACATACGAGTCGATCTTCCCGGCGCTCGGACTGGTCGTCTCGGGCGGGCACACCGCGATCTACGAGGTTCGCTCACCGCTGGACATGCAATGCATCGGATCGACCATCGACGACGCCATCGGCGAGGCGTATGACAAGGCCGCCTCGATCCTCGGACTCGGCTACCCGGGCGGGCCGATCGTGGACAAGCGGGCCCAGCGAGGCGACGCCGGCGCTCACGACCTGCCGGTCAGTCGCCTGAAACCCGGCTCGCTCGACTTTTCCTACAGCGGGCTGAAGACCGCCCTGCTCTATACCGTCCGCGGCACGCCCAGCGCGAGCGATGCCTCCGGCAAGCCGGTCTACGAGCGCGCGGCTTCCGATCTCACAGGTCCCGAGATCGACGACCTCTGCGCGTCGTTTCAGAAAGCGGCCATCGACGCGATCATTCTGAAAGTCGGGCGGGCGCTCGACGCGGTGGAGCACTCGCCCCGCTCGATCCTCGTTGGGGGCGGCGTCTCGGCGAACAGCCTGCTCCGGTCCCGCCTGGCCCAACTCGGCGCGGAGCGGGACATCCAAGTGCGGGTGCCGCCGATGCCCTACTGCCTCGACAACGCCGCGATGATCGCCGGGCTCGCCTTCGAGCGAGCGAACGACTCGGACTTTGACGACCTGCACCTCCAGGCGATGCCGACCGGTTCGCGATGAGTAAGGCGAACGAACGCACACCGGAGCACTACCGACACCCGGCCGCCTGGCCGGACGAACTGCTCCTGCGCGAGTGCACGGTCGGTCAGTCTCGCTCGTCCGGTCCGGGCGGGCAGCATCGCAACAAGGTGTCGACGCAGGTCACCATCACGCACCAGCCGACCGGGATCAGCGCGACCGCCGGCGAACGGCGCAGCGCGAGCGACAACAAACGCGAAGCGTTGCGTCGCCTGCGACTGAAGCTCGCAAGCGAGCACCGTGTCGGCGTGCCGGAGGGCGAGATCGGCTCCCCGCTCTGGCGCTCGCGGGTGCAGAAACCGAAGCGGGTCAAGCAACCAAAGCAGCAGGATAAGGACCCGTTCTTCGAGGAGATGGGCATCACACTGCGCAACCCGGAGCCGGAGGTGCCGCTCGGGCGGATCGTGGTCAGCCCGAAGCACCGCGACTTCCCGGCGATCCTCGCAGAGGCCATGGACGCGATCGCGAGCGCCGGCTGGGAGGTCAAACCCGCGGCGATCCGCCTCGGCGTCTCACCGACGCAGGTCATCAAGCTCGTCAAGGATCACACCGCGGCGTGGGCCCAACTCAACGAGCATCGCGAGGCCAAGGGTCTGCACCGGCTCAGCTGACCCGGACGATCGCGGAGATGAGGTAGTCTGGGACTATGGCAACTCCGCACGACCTGCTCCGCTTCGCTTCCGACCGCGCCGGCTTTGACTTCATCCCGGCCGATTCCTGCCTGCTGCACGACACCGGTCAGCCGATCCAGCGCTGCATGGCATCGGTCAACGCGACCACGGGCGATCTGATGCTCGCGCGTCAACTCGGCTGCGATTCGTACCTGTTGCACCACCCGCTGGCGGGCTCGGCTCGTCGGGACTTTCATCGCGTTCTCGATCGCATGGTCGAACTGATGGAAATGCACGGTGTGTCCGGCGATGTCGCGCGGACCGCCACCAGCGATCTGCGTCGGCGCTGCCGGTTCGCGGACCACGCCGCCGACTGGGACCAACTCGTTTCCGCGGCGCAGCTCATCGGCATCAACCTGTTCAACATCCACCTCGCGGCGGACGAATTGGGGCGTCAGGAGATGGTCCGAGCGGTGAAGGGGCTGTCGCCCGATGCGACGCTCGAAGACGCCGCCGAGGCGCTGCGCGCGATCCCGGAGCTCGGCCACCCGAGCAACGAGATCCTGCACGTTCCCGAAGGCCCCTCCGGGCGATGCGGGCGGCTGGCCATCATGCACGCCGGCGGAACCAACGGCGGGGCAAGCGTGGCCGAGGCGCTGTTCGACCACACCTCCAACCATGCGGAAGGGCCGGTCGAGACCGTGCTCTACATCCACCTTTCCGGCGCCGACGCGAAGCAGCTCGAAGAGCGCGCTGCCTCCGGCAAGCCCGGCTCGGTCATCGTCGCCGGTCACTTCGCGTCCGATGCGATCGGGCTCAATATGCTGCTCCGCGACGCGACGGACAAGTTCGGGATCGATTTCGTCCGACACGGCGGGCTCGCGGCGTTCGACGCCCGCTGAGGCCGCACCGGACGCAACGCCGCCGGTGGCTCTACCATTCCTCCATGCACCAACTCGCTCAATCGCTGCGCCAGACCATCGCCGATCTCCTGCCCGACGCTGTGGAATTCCGACGCGATCTCCATCGCCATCCGGAACTTATGTTCGAGGAGTCGCGAACCAGCCAGCGTGTCGCCGAGTCGCTGCGTGAGCTCGGCCTGGCCGTGGTCGAAGGGCTCGCCCCCGAGTCCCCCGGAGGGCTCGGCACAGGCGTCGTCGCTTTCCTGCCCGCGACCACCGACGAACCCGACAAGGCACCCACCATCGGGCTCCGCGCCGACATGGATGCCTTGCCGATCCTCGAAGACACGGGCCTGCCCTACTCGTCCACGAACTCCGGTGTGATGCACGCCTGCGGGCACGACGGACACACCGCCATCCTGCTTACCGCGGCGCGGGTGCTCGCCCAGACCGAGGACCGGCCCAACAACATCGTCTTCTGCTTCCAGCCCGCCGAGGAAGGCGGCGCGGGTGGCGAGAAGATGTGCGCCGACGGCGCGATCGACGGCAGCGCACTGCAGAAGGCCCTCGGCGTGGGCACCAAGGTCGACATGATGTACGGCCTGCACGGCTGGTCCGATCTCGAGCTCGGCAAGGTTTCGACCCGGACCGGACCATTGCTCGCCGCGACCGATGAGTTCGAGGTCACCGTGCGTGGGCGGGGCGGGCACGCCGCCCTGCCTGAGAAGACGGTCGATCCGGTGGTCGTCGCGGCCCACATCGTCACGGCGCTGCAGACCATCGCGAGCCGGCGCACAGAGCCCAACGACGCCGTGGTCGTCACCGTCGGCGCGATCCACGCCGGCGACGCCCACAACGTGATCCCCGACACGGCCGAGATGCGCGGCACCATCCGAACCCTTCTCCCGGAGACGCGGACCATGGCCGAGGAGGAGTTTCGTCGGATCGTCCTGAACACCGCCGCGGCGTTCGGCGCGGAGGCCGAGATCCACTGGCACGCAGGCTACCCCGTCACCTTCAACGACGAAGGCGCCACCGAGCACTTCCGCGCCGTGGCTCGCACGGTGCTCGGCGATAAGGCCGAGACGCACCTGGTCGAGAAGGAGAAGCCAACCATGGGCGGCGAAGACTTCTCGTATTACGGGCACCACTGCCCCGCGAGTTTCTTCCTGCTCGGCCTCAAGCCGGATCACATGGATGTGTACCCGAATGTCCACACCCCGAAGTTCGATTTCAACGACGACGCGATCGGGCTGGGCGTGGAGCTGTTCTGTGCTCTCGCGCTCGCGCAAGCGGGTTGATCTGACTGGAAAATCAGGCTGCGTGGGGTACGCTGCACTGGGCATACCGCCCGGAGGAGGAAATGCAGATGAAGACCCCAGCACTTTGCGCAGCGCTCTCGATGACCGCCATCGCCGGCGCGGACATTGCCATTCAGTTTGACGATTTCTCGAACACCGATGAACTCGTGATCAACGGTGACGCGCAGGCAACGGAAACGAGCGACGGCACGGTCATGCGCCTGACACCGTCTGCAGGGAATCAGGCCGGAAGCGTCTTCAGCGAAACGTTGATCGAGGCCTCGGACTTCTCGACCCGCTTCTCGTTCCGCATTACTGAGAACGGCGGCTCGATCTTTGACGGCAACACTTCGAACGGTGCCGACGGCATCGTGTTCGTCATCCAGCCCGTGGACAGCTCACTCGGCGGCCTTGGCCAGGGCATCGGCTACGCCGGTATCCCGAACTCGCTCGGCGTCGAGTTTGACACCTGGAACAACTCTGCGAACAACGACCCCGGCCAGAGCCATGTCGGCATCGACATCAACGGCAGCGTGAACCACAACTCCGGCCTGCCGACCGCCGTTGTCACCGATCCGGAACTCGATGAGTTCGGCGATCGCTGGTGGGCATGGGTCGACTACGACGGAACTACGCTCGAAGTCCGTCTGTCGCTCGACGACCAGCGACCGGCTGACCCGATCATTTCGACAGAGATCGATCTCGTTGACATCCTCGGCCAGACCACCGCCTACATCGGTTTCACCTCGGCCACCGGCGCCGCGTGGGCGAACCACGACATCATCGACTGGGCGTACGGCGGATTCTGCGCCGGCGACGTCAACGAGGACGGCTTCGTCGATCTGGCTGACCTGAACATCGTCCTCGCCAACTTCGGCACCGATAACCTCGACGGGGATGCGAACGGCGACGGGTTCACGAACCTCGCAGACTTGAACATCGTGCTGGGCGCGTTCGGCGATGAGTGCGTCTGACCCGCCCAAACCGTCTTGAATCAGCCCGAAGCCCGCCTCCTTGCTTGTCTATGGACTCGCTGAATCGGAACCTCCACACGGAGACGCTGTCTCCGTGACCACGCAGGAGGTACCCCATGAAGCGTTCGCGATCTGTCTGTCGATACCTACCTGTCGCCTTGACGCTCATCGCGCTGGCCAGTCCCGCGACGATCGCCGCGCCGATGTTTCTGGACTCGGTCGGCCAGCCCGGCGACGGCTACGCGTTCTCCGGTGCCGATGCGCTCGAAGCCCGGTTCCGCGCGGACACCAGGAACTGGGATCTGCGACTGGAGAACAACAGTGACCCCGCCGCCGGCGGTACTCACACCAATCTCCACAACGGGCGTCGCGCGTTCCAGAACCGCGAGTTCGACTTCGTGCTGTCCTACTCCGCTGCGCTCGACCGACTCCAATGGACCGTGACGCGTTCCCGTGGCAAATCGCGCACGATCGACTTCGACACGTCCGGGCTGGACTCGTTCAACACCATCCAGTTCGAATCTTCGGGCGTCCGCGCGAGCGTGGATGTCGCGAACCTCGTCTTCAGCGGCTTCGGCGCTGATCACTCGGCATGGCCTTCGCTCTCGACATCTCCGGACAGCGGGACTTTCGCGCAGACCAGCCTCTACTTCGGTGATGATGCGGATCTGCTGTCCGGCGATTGGGAGCTCTCCGGTCGCGTCGGGTTCGGCGACTTCACGCATCGCAATCCCAGCGACGACGCGAGGATCGGTGCCCGGCTTGTGCAGGTCTCACAGATCCCCGGCCCCGCGAGCATCGCCGGGCTGATGATCGCGACCGGGCTCTGCATCGTCCGACGCCGGCATCTCTGAGTGCTCCGTTAGGGTCTCTCTCCACCGCGACTCGCCGGCCCCACCTGGGGGCCGGTTTGTTTGCTCCGTCCTCCGCGTCATCACAGTCCTACACTCTGGGTCCGATGGCCGACGATCCGGACCACATCATCGAAGACGAGGACGGCTTCCTCCCTTCCGACGCGCCCCCGGCCTGGGGCACCGAGTCGGACGACGAGCGCCTCAGCCGCCTGCTGCGCAAGGCGCGCGATCTGCCGAAGTCGCCCGGTGTGTACCTGATGAAGGACCACAAGGGCGTGGTGCTGTACGTCGGTAAAGCGGCGAACCTTCCCGACCGAACCGCGAGCTACTTCGTGCCCTCGGCCGATCTGGGCCCGAAGAAGCAGCCGATGCGCGATGTGATCCACGACTTCGAGGTGCTGCTCTGCGAGGGCGAGTGGGAAGCCCTGCTCACCGAGAACCGGCTGATCAAGGACATCCGCCCCCGCTTCAATGTCCGCCTCGTCGACGACAAGACCTTTCCCTACCTCGTCGTCACGAAGAACGAGGACTACCCGCGCGTGTTCATCACGCGCAACCCGACCGGTCTGGGCGAGGCGGGCGACGAGATCCCGTACATGAAGGGCGCACGCTTGTTCGGGCCGTTCACCCACGTCAGCGCGCTCCGCGAAGCCCTCCAGATCATGCAGCGGATCTTCAAGTTCCGCACCTGCAAGCTCGACATCATCGCCGGCGACGAGAAAAACCGCTTCTTCCGCCCCTGCATCCTCCACGCCATCGGCCAGTGCACCGCCCCGTGCGCCGACAAGATCAGCCCCGAGCGCTACGCCGGCGACATCGACCGCCTCACCCGCTTCCTCGGCTCCAAGCGCTCCAGCGTCCTGCGCGAGATGAAGCAGGAAATGGAACAGTTCGCCGCCGATCTCAAGTTTGAACAGGCCGCGGCGGTCCGCGACCAGATCAAGTCCATCCAGAAGCTCGCCGAGCGCGGCAACATCCGCGACGGCTGGCAGCCCGAGAGCGAGATCGGCTACATCGACCCGCTCAAGGGCCCGCGATCGCTCGCCAAGACGCTGGGGCTCGACCAGCCGCCGCGCTGCATCGAGGCGATCGACATCGCGCACCTGCAGGGCGGCGAGACCGTCGGCTCCAAAGTCTGCTTCATCGACGGCAAGCCCTTCAAGGACGAGTACCGACGGTACCGCATCCGCTCGGTCGAGGGCGGCAACGACGACTACGCCTCGATCCGCGAGGTGGTGTCCCGGCGCTACCGCGAGGCCGGGCAGGGCCACGAGCTGTACCCCGATGTGATCCTCATCGACGGGGGCCTCGGCCAGCTCCACGCGGCGATGGAAGCCCTCGCGGGCATGGACCGCAAACCGCCGATGGTCATCTCGCTGGCGAAGAAGGAAGAGCTGATCTACGTGCAGGAGCGATCAGAGCCGATCCGGCTCGGGCGCGAGAACCTGGGCCTGAAGCTCTGCCAGGCCATCCGCGATGAGGCCCACCGGTTCGCGCAGCACTACCACCACATCCTGCGTCGGAAGAAGACGATCGGGGAGTGACGAGATCGATGGGTGGCGTGGTTTTCGCTCCGCTCAGACCACGCCAGCCGCCATGCTTGAGAGTCGGGCAGAGAGGTCCGGCATGACATCGCGTTTAAAGTAGCCTGTGGTCGCGTCGTCGCAGTGAACGTCGATGTAAGTGAACACGACGATCCAGTCCTGCTTATCACTCTCAGACGAACACAGTCGGCTCACGGCCAAGGCGGCGCGGCCGAGGGCCGCCGGATTCTCCAACCAGCGATCCCACGACTCAAGCACCAAACCAGCGACATACTTCGACTCAGCCACGGTAACTCGGTATCGAAGGAAGTCGAACGGCCCGAACGGTTCACATTGCTGCTTCAGCGAAAGATCGAGCAACTCAGGTGGCGGTTGATCCAGCTCCTGAATCAGTGCATCCACGCGGGCAGCAAGCTCGGACTTTGGCAGCAGACCAATGCGGCTGGCCAGCAGCCAACGCCGTGCCTTCGCGATCTCGGGATCAAATTGGGTATCCACGCGTTGCTCTCGGTCACTCATGAAACGGAACGGACTCCGCTCATATTACCGTGGCCTTCGCTGCGCTCAGACCACGCCACCCACCGATCCACCCGAAGCTCCAAAACGAAAAGGCGGACCGAGGCTCTCGCCTGGGTCCGCCGGGATCAGCAATCCCTGAGTGGTTGATCCGAAACGGATCGGTCGATCAGACGCGTGATCAGTTGTCCAGGTTGACCGGGACGTTGGTGATCACGGGCATCGGGTTCGGGCTGTAGCTCGCCTGGCTGTTCTCCAGGTCACGCAGGGCCTGCAGGTACAGCGCCTCCGATTCCTGAACGGTCGGGAACTTGCCCTTCGCGTTCGCCAGACGCTCGTCCCAGTTGACCTGGGCGGTGTTGGAGAACTCGACGGCACGCTCGTTCAGGCGGGCGATGGCCTCGTTGGAGAGGTCCTGGTACGCCGCGGCGGCGGCGAGAGCCTGCTCAACAGAAGCCTTGCCCTGCATCTGCGCGAGGTACTGGTTCGCGAAGGCGCGGTTGCGCTCCGACTCGGTCTGGACGATGCGGCTGTCGAACAGCGAACGCACCGCCTGGTCCTGAGCGCTGGCGATCTGGAACTGAGCGTTCGCGGCGGCCTCGGCCATACGCGACTCAGCAACGATGCGCGAGCGGGCACCGGTGTCCTCGGCCTGGAAGGTCGAGAACTCGTAGGTGGCGTCGGCGAGGGCACGCGAGACCGCGGCCGAAGCCGCGAGCTTGGTCGCGTTGCGCAGCGAGTGCATGTACTCGACGTTCGAAGCGGCAATCTGCGCCTCGGCCTCGTTGGAGAGGGCCATCTCTGTGGCGTTGGCCTTCGAGATCTTGGCGAAGGTGTCGGCGACGAACGATGCCTCGTTGTAGGTGGCTTCGGCGATCGCGATGAACGACTCGGCGACCTGGTCCAGGCGAGCGAGTTCCGCGTTGAGCTGCTGCTCGGCGGTCTGGATCTCCTGGCGCATCTGGGCGACGACGGCGCTCTGGCTCTTCTCGAGCGAGTCGGCCTCGGCGAGCAGGCGCTTGGCCTCGGCCTCGCCGCGGGTCTTCGCCGAGTCACGCTGGACGATGAGCGAGCGGACCTCGGAGTTGCCGGAGGTTTCGGCAGCGGCGGCGCGGGCCAGGAACTGGCGGATCTGCGCCTCGGAGGTCTTGTCGGTGGCCTCGGCCTGGGCCGTGAGGTTCACGATCTGAGCGAGGGTCTCGCGCTTCGAGGCCTCGGCGGCGACGACCGAGCGGCTGCGCTCCGCCTCGGCCTGAGCGATCATGCTCTCGGCCTGCAGGAAGAGCTCTTCGATGTCCGCCGAACCCTTGCGCTGGATCGAGTCCGCGCGGGCAAGCTCGGCGTTGTGCTTGGCGACCTGCTGGTCCCACCAGGCGCTGGCCTGGGTGGTGCGCTCCTGAACGGTGGCGTAGAGGTCACGCTCGGCAGCCTCTTCGTGCTTGCGGATCGCGGCGGACTCGGCGAGGGCACCCTTGAAGCGGGCGACGCGCTCGGGCTCGAGGATCGCGGGCTTCTCGGAAGCGTCGGCGAACTCGGGGTTGGCGTCGTTGTTGGTCGCGCCCGGGGTCTGGGGGTTGCCCTTGCCCGGCAGCGAGATGAAGCCACCCTTCGCCTGCTTGGCGAGCTCGCGGTGCAGGTCCGCCTGGATCCGGCGGGCCTCGGCTTCGGCCTCGGCGGTGATGAGCTTGCGCTCGTTCTCGGTCAGGGCCTGCTGGTGACGCGAGGCCTCGCGGATGGCGGCGGCGCGGGCCGCGGCTTCCGCCTTGATGAACTCGGCGCGGGCTTCACGCTCGATGCGATCGGCCTCGGCGCGACGGAAGGAGATCTCCGCCTCGCCGTGCTCGACGAAGCGCTCGATCGCCGCGAGCTCGTTCTGGTAGTTGGTCTCGCCGACGGCCAGACGCATGTCCGACTCGGCGCGGATGCGGTCGACCTCGGCGCGGGTGCTCTGGTTCAGGGCCTCGGCGGCGATCATCATGCGCTCGGCCTCGGCCTTCGCACGCTCGAAGTTCGTGTCGGCGGCGACGAGGGCGACCTCGAAGTTGCCGTTCACGTCCTGCTCCTCGAGCGCCTTGGCGAGAGCGCGGAGTTCCTTGCTCTTGGCCTCGGAGAACTCGTCGAGCGTGGACGCGCGGTTCGCGAACTCGCTGGCCTGCGCCTCGAAGCGCTGGGCGGCGGTCTCGATCTGCTTGTTCAGCGCGGCGACCTGCGCGGCGGTGTGCTCGGACACCGAGGTGGCCTCGGCGCGGAGCTGGCTGACCTTGTTCTCAGCACGCTCGGCGGTCATGTCCGCGACGGTGCGCATCTGGTCGAGCTGGAATCGACCGCGATCTTCGACGGCCTCGCGCTCGGCGAGCATCTTCTGGTGGTCGCCCTGCGCCTGGGCCCAGGCGCGCTCGGCCTCGGCGTACATACGCTCGAACTGGTTCTGCCACTCGAGGCTGCTGATCGCGACCTCGGCGTTGTTGCGCTGCTCCTGGGCTTCGTTGGCGAGCACCGCGCTCTGCGCCTGGCCTTCCATCTCGTCGATCTTGGCGGCGTAGACGCTGTTCAGCTCGTCGGCCTTGTACCAGCCGATGTTCTTGTTGGTCTCGGCCTGCACGAATTTCGCGTTCTGCGCCGCGAGACGCTCGAAGCGATTGGCGTCGTTGTTCACGAGCGCCGACTGCGCGGCGGCGCGACGGGCCTCGTTCTCGGCGGTCGCCGAGACGGCCTCACCGACCCAGCGGTCGGGAAGGTT